>Ga0065711_1051528_pt1 | contig 10346 bp, 13 predicted proteins | sample Hoacrofraction12_FD_59098 | JGI IMG/M metagenome (GOLD analysis project Ga0065711, IMG submission 59098) | Hoatzin crop microbial communities from Cojedes, Venezuela - Epithelial fraction 12 v2 (version 2) | ecosystem: Host-associated > Birds > Digestive system > Esophagus > Crop | place...
ACCTACAGCAGGCTGCACAGGACCTTGTCCAGGCAGGTCTTGAATATCTCCAGAGAAGGAGACTCCACAGCCTCCCTGGGCAGCCTGTTCCAGTGCTCCGTCACCCTCAGAGGGAAGAAAATCTTCCTCACATTCAGACGGAACTCCCTGTGCTTCAGTTTGTGCCCCTTGCCCCTTGTCCTGTCGCTGGGCACTACTGAAAAGAGCTTAGCCCCATCCTCCTGACACCCACCCTTCAGATATTTGTAAGTATATATTAGGTCCCCTCGCAGCCTTCTCTTCTTCAGGCTGAACAAGCCCAGATCCCTCAGCCTCTCCTCATAGGAGAGATGTTCCAGTCCACTCATCATCCTCATAGCCATTATTTACAAACTGATAAAAAGAGAAGAACAAAGGTGAACTCTGCCTGAACCTATGCGTCTCCCTCAACTACATAACTATTCACATAAGTTCCAGGGCAGGACAAGCACTGTTAGCCATTTTCCAGTTTGGGTGTTATGTCATCTTCCCCTTCTTTACTTATTTATTCCCAGCCTTCTACAGAAGAACACTTTAGAGAAAAGTAAAACCTCCTTCCAGGAGCCCATGCAGGATCCTTCCCCAGAACAACCAATTCTTAGTGCTTTGTTCACACTAACTATAAATTTCTCTAGAAAGAAGGCAAACTGGGTGGTAACCTCCACACAAAGATGGAAGAAAAACCTGTGTCTGGAGATATACAGCTTATAATATCCACTCACTTGGATCACGCTAAGAAATTTGTTGGTGATCTTTTGGAAGTTGTGGCGGGTGATGATGCCACGGCCAGGCCCCTTGCCCAAGTTACAGGTGCTGTATTCAGTCAGCTCAGCTGTAGTCCCATCAGGACATAAGAGTTCATATTCCTGTTGTTCTGACTCTGAAACAAGAGGACACTCCTGAATCTGTGAAGCGAGACATGACTTGGCAGCAGGCACAGAGGTGGAAGGTAAAACATTTTTCAGAGGAGGTTGCTCAAAGATGATGCAGGCAGCACAGTGTACCAAGCACACTTGGGAAAGTTGTCTTTGGTATGTTCATCTCTTAACAAAGAGAGGGACCTGAGTCAGAAGTACTCCAAAATACTCTTTGAGCAGTACCCCTGTAAATCTGTTTGTTTGTACTTACCTGCAAATATTACTGCTAACCACCTTCAAAAACGTCAGTACAGAGCTGGACTGACTTTAAAAATACAAAACAGGTATACAGGAACCGCACATTCTAGCAGCTCAATACACTGAATTTTAAAAGGAATCTTAAAACTCAGGCAATGCAAATACTGACAGATGTGTCAGAGACTTTAGGCTAAAGAAATCACCCGTATAAAAAGATTTATCTGCTCCCATTCTAAGAATCCACTGTGAGCAATTATTGCTCACTTACTCTTTCCTCTTCTGTTCCCGTCTGACTTGTGTGGAGAGCCAAGAAATATCACTGAACTGCTTGCAGGGATTGAATTTTCCCTGGAAACAACAAAAATATAGGCATATCCCCCAAGATCCCATGCAGGACAGAGCAGAGCCAGCGGTTAAAAGGAATCCGAGTTTTTAGGATTACCTGTGGCACTCATAATTGTTAGATGATCCAAAAAGGCGACATCTGCCACTCCATTTTTCAAGCACCTACAGGAAGAAAAATGTCATCCTATTAACATGTCACCTGGCTTTTCCTCCCTCACAAGTTCTTTTTCTCCAAAGGTAAATTCAGTACCAGTGTCACAGAGCTCACCTGAAGGCTCCCTCAGAGTCATAGAAGGGTTCATTACTGCTTGTCTCACAGAAGTGGTTCTTGTCTCTGACATAGGATTTTTGTCCTTGACAGAGACCACACAGTCGAGGAGCAGCAACACCAACCCCAGGGATGCAACTTGCATTGAAATATTCACTGATTACTGCAGATGTAGGGGGTGGGGGGATGGGGGAAGGAAAGAAAAAAAGTTAAATGGGAAAAAATGGAAGAAGGAAAAGGGGCCAAATATATCATGGGCATAACTAGGACAATGGTGCTTTCAGAAAAAAAAAAATCAGCAAATGCGGCTTCATTGACTAAACTTCAAATGTGAAACATTTTCTGGAAACAGGGTGATCAAATTTTGCTTTGTTGAAACCATTTTTGTGCTGGTTAGATATTGCAAAGATTTGCTCCATTGCATACAGAACACAAAGATTTCCTATTTGGGTAAAAATTCTGCTGCTTTGAGATCACTTTAAAAGTTCTGAAGAGAGCTAAGAGCCAGTATCAAAAACACTCCAAGAGGATATCTCATCCACAAGCCCCTCAGTTTCCACATAGCTCGGTTCATTCTACATCTGCTTGCATTTCACTCACTTTTCCTGAGGGCAGAGATATAGCTGTATGGCTCCTATCACCCACCTTGGCTCAGAGGTTGTGCCTCATCCCAAGAAAGATCATTTCTTGCAAGGAGAAAGCCAAGTGGAATATTCCAGCCTGATGTCCACCTGGCTCCATTGTGGCAGCTGCGTGCACCTCGTAGCCTCTGGATGTCCAGAGTTCCTCGTTTGGCAATGGCCACAGCAAACACACAATTTCCTGCGATAGGACAAAATATGTAACAGAAATAACTAAATCCCAATCCTGCAGCTTCCATCTGTGCACAGGAGTTCAACTACTTCTGTGAACACGGCTAAGTAAAAAAAAATCTTAGGCAGATGAAACCTGGGTACTAATGCCAGGAATTTTACCATATACTGGCTACATGGTACCTTGTCAAACTGAGCAATGCAAGTGATGTGAAAAGCAAGAACATAAAAAACTGGTGGAAGAGGCTTACAAGATCATCCAGCTCCATCATCCAATGCAATTTTGAACATTTGTATTACACTGTTTAGGTATCGTCATGGAAAGAACTCTTATGTCTTATCCTCAGAACATACTTACCACCTGAAACATTGATTCCACTATGATTTCATGGTTCTTCAGCCAAAACAAAACTGAGTTCTGTTCTCATACTGTCCCCTTATTAGTCTCTTCCTACATCCATCTGCTAATTGCCATCCTTCTCAGATTCACGTCCCACAAGTATTTTCTACTGTATGCTTGATTTTGGCTCAGGCTTATTTATTCTTGCCTTGTCATTCATTGCACAGACTGTTCAGGTCTGCCAGAAATGACAAGGAATCTTACCATAACAAGATTCTCCACCTTATATTCTTGTCTCTTTCGGGTGAGAAAGAGAGAAATAATTCACAAAAGAACCTAATCTCTTAAAGAACCACTAGTAAATGTTCAGTTACACTAGCAGATAGCATGGTATAAGAACTGACACAGATGGAATAAAACCCTTCTTATTCCCTACAAGATGTAGAACTCCAGTACATTAGTGTTGCGCGCAGGGGTAGATACAGACAATTTGTCATAGTGACCGTGCCACAGGCGGAAAAGCTACTAGATACAAAGCACCACTGGTATTTTATTTATCATCACTAAATATTTTAGAAACAGTTTAGTCACCTCCATAATCCTGTAAAGTTAATGAAAATGTACACGCATTTTTTCAAGAATTCTCGAGCTTTGCCTTTGGCTGCACAGCAATTTATTAGCCAAATCAGAAGTAAAGCTCATTCTTTTGCTTTATGAACCTACCTTGATCATAGATCTCCTTTGCCACTACTGTCAAACCATATAGCTTTACAGCAGAGTAAACATCTCCAGCATCCAAGGAGGCAGCGTCTGCCTTATTCACCTTAAAAACAACAGCAAAACCATCAAAACAAGTAAGTGTGCTTACAGGAAAACAAACAGAGCAGCCTCAAGAGCAGAGTTTCTGCCTGAGAAGTAGTAACCAATGATTTTTACAAGTGTTCGCATTGTTTTTAATTGAATCCATGCTACTAAGTGTGGTGAAATATTAGCAATGAAGTCTGTGTTACCTTTAAAAAATATATGTTCTTTTCCAGTAATATCCTTTCTCACCTCTTCTTTGGGACTTCCATTCCAAAACACAATGCTGATGCCAGCTGAAGAAAAAGGCAACCCCTATTTCCTCCTACTGATCCCCCAAGACCCCAAATCCTTCTGAGTTCTCCTGGCTATAATCATTCCATAACCCAGAAAGTAGAACTGAAGTCTATTAACAAGGGTTGCAGGACTGAATGAAAACATGAAATAAATTATTCCCCGAACCAACAAGAAACATTTTCTTTGTTTTGTTTTCAGGTCAGGTTCGGACTCCATCGAAAGCAACTGGGACTGAATGACAACAGAAACGGAAATTCTCTATCCCAATCAAGTTTTAGGTATGTTAATGAAATTATTCTACAGCAAATGCTTCTCTTCCTTCTTCATCAGTGATTTTTTCAAAGCATATAGCATTATGAAAATTTCATCTTAAAACTGGTCAACTACAAGAGCTTACACTTACAAATGGTCTGATGTCAAATTCTATTCAAATTAAAGATTTTTATATGGAAAAAGGCTTTGCTCTTTACTTCAGAAAAGACTATCTAGTGGCTAAAAATAGCAGGGAAGAAAGGGAAGAGAAAATATTCATTATAGTTAGAGTAGGACCAAAACCCACAGGCAAAGGGAATGCTCTGAGCAAGTTTTCATTTAGTAGTTTGGTTTTGTCCATTTATTTCCAAGCAGCTTTCTACTTATTTCCTGGAGATTGCAAGGATATTAGCTGGGGTAAAATAGTACATCTAGTAGAATGCTCATGGGTTTTAATTCTTGCCTCTCAAGCTAATGTGTACTTTGTCATACATGCAATACCGTTTCAGTATCATTTTATTCTCCCATGGATTCTGTTTACCAGTTACTTCTTCAAAAGAGGATTTGTACTCAAAATCAGTTTTTAAAATCTCTGTGAACTCACCCTGATTTTATCAATGCAGTCATACGTATTGTGGGCTCTGATGCAAGAAATCCTAGCAAACGAATTGACAGCAGCAAGGGGCAGCACAGTCGTAAGTGCTTTGGACAGTTCAGCACACTTTCTCTGTTCTAGGTCAGAAAGGGTGCACCATCGGAATTTCTTCCCTGTAGGATAAAGAAAGAAGTCAAGATTTGCAGGATGTAGTGAAAAAAACCCTCCATTTAGGACCTAATGGAAGAGGGAGTCTATTTTCTTTTCTTTAACTTCACAATTAAGTTGATTCTACTCACTCTCACTCACACATCCACATACTTACAGGCACCCAAGAGATGTGCCCAAGTAGTCAGACCAAAACCACTTTTGCCCAACATGGAGGACAAGGAATGTTTGCTGTATAGTCTTTACTGAATCTCTGCTTCCTCTTAACTGGCAGCAACAAACTAGGGTTTAGGCAGATTTTTCAAGAACCAACAATTATTATGACATGATCTTTTGCCTGAGAATCTTCTTTGCTTCATCCTCCGTGAATCCAAAACAAGGAAACAAAGGCAAGGACATCCTTATGGCTATGGTCTGTTCTCCTGTTGGGATAGCAAGAAGAGGAATGGCACTCACAACGGATGGTAACCTTGTTACCATCTTCCTGTTTTCAGACTGCAGTTTTCTCCTAACAAGCCAACTGTGATGTGACCTTATCGGAGCACAGACCTTCTGCTCTTGATGTAAACAATGCATTCCCCAGGCTTTATCAGTTTTATTGCTGTCAGTTGTGCCCCTGGTTATCAATACAGGCCGTTCTCTTAACCTTTGCTCTGCTGTTTCCTCTGGTGCTTTCATACACACATATTCCCGTGCATAATCTATTCATACCAGTCTTAATATTTCTATTGTCTGTTCTAGTTCTAGAGAGTGAGAACTAAGCCTGCAAGAGAACAAGAAGCATGGAGGGAGGATATGGGTAGGGGATCAAGTTGCTTTAGCTTTGTTGAATTTAGTCTTTAGAGACGGGATTGTTGTTTTTTAAACAGACAATAACTGGTGACCCAAGTCCCAGCTGTCCCACAGCACAGAGCTACATGCTTTGTTAGAACTGTATTTCCTCCGCATTTTCTTTCCAGACAAGGACTACCTGATTTTAAATAATAAGATCCACATCAGAGCTCCAGGGTCAGAAAACCTTAGATCAGAGGAGAAGTATAAAAATTTAAAGTTGGAAGAAGTTCACAATTAAATGCTACTTTGTAATAGAGTTAAACCAAATCCCTGAATCCAAATCCAGGAAGTGAGGATCTGGGACTATTTGAAATTATAATGGCAGTTCTGTGACTTGGACCTTCTTCTGTTTTTAGACAATATTCTATCTAAGTGTTGCCTCTGCAATGACAAATAACTTCCTGCACTTCCCTCAAGACAGCATGGCTTATCTTCCGTGACAACACCCACCATGAAAGAGAGAAACTAGGGACAATTTGATTATTGACAATGAAGAATCATGTACTATCTTGAATAGAGTATTGAATAAGCATTAACAACAAAATCCTTAGAATCCTACCTCTTCCAAGCAGGAAGTTAGTAAGAATTATCTTCATTTTTGGATGCCAAAGAGATTAAACAACCTGCACAGGAACACTCTACATTTGTAGCAGGACGGAACTGTTCAGTTATCAGATTTTTTCCAGCTGAAAACTAAGTAACCAGTAAAACCCAAAACAAAACAGTGCCAGCAGAAAGAAGGAAGATGCAATTAGAAGTGGAGGAGAAGGTGAAATCTCCTTTTCCAGGGGAAGTTGAGGGTTGGTTTGGTTTAAACTGACTGTGAAACTACATCCTCAGTATTCCAGACATGTCAACAAAATTTCCTCTTTTGCTTTAGGCTTCAATTGCTCCATCTTGGATGTACTATGACTTATTTTGTATTCTTCCTATTAAATGCCTTCTACTCTGAAATACATCATCATATACATCTCAAGAAGATAATATGCATTTAAGGAGAAAAAAGTGATTACTATATATAAAAATACCACGCAGTTATGTAACTTGAGAGAATCTTACACCATGTAATGAAAACCAGGACTGAATGCATAAAAAAACATTACAATATCTCTAACATTGCCATTTCCAGATGTTTAAGCATTTGCCTTCATGGCAATCTATTAACATTAAAAAAAAATATAGCCTGGAATAAATAATATTTACAATTAAAACACTGAAGTGTTTATTTCTTTGAGTATAGCATCAGACATTAGTACTCCCCTTGTTTTGACGTTAATTCAGCGCAATTCCAGAAAGAACACATTGTGGGGTTAGAGGGGAGCAGCTTGAAAAACACTGATTCAGTTTGACAGCGTTAATGAGTATGTAGGTCTCAACTATTCAAACAAAACAAACCTTCACTGAATTGCTAAGAAACTAGTGTATCAAGCTGCTTCAAAACTAACAGGGTCACCATCTGCCAATGATCAAACAGGAAAAACAGAGACAAATGGAAACCACAGGCACAGTTCTAGCTGCAACTTCTATGCACAGAAGAAAACACAACCAAAGTACACATTAGAGTTTGCATCCTGGTAACCCATCCAGAGGTCACCGTTCTCTTTCCCTCTCTGCATCAGTCTTACCTGAAGACAGCAAAGTGAAGGTGATTAGGACAATTAAAATCACTGTCTTCATGATTACAGCAGTTCAGCACAGATCCTCTCTCCACCCTGACGCTCTGCCTTCTCATACCAGGAATTCCACAGTGATGACCAAAGCTTCTGGAAGATAACAAAGGGGGTTTAGGCATCAACAAGGATAAACCAAGATTTAAGAAAAAAAACAGACTGTCAGAGGATAGTATCTCCTTTTATGCAAAGGAGAAAGGGACAATGTCCTATTCCTATCCAGGAATGGAAAAAATCCATGCATTTTCTGCTTTGATATGAACAGTGATAGGAGGAAATGTACGCCTCTGCTTTTGAAATAAATTGTGCTTCTCCCATTTCAAAAGGCATCAAAATGCCTTTGGGAGATAGGCAAGACTTACATCAATCTTACAAAAAAGATCTAAAGCGAAGTGAATTGTCCAAACTACTGAACATATCTCTTTACAGAATATTGAAGGGTCTTTCTTACCTTATTTTTTCACCTGATAATGGTTTATCTACTAAGTCATTTCAAATAAAAAGTATTCCCATGCCTCCCTAAGAATTCAGAATAGAACTATGACACTGTTGACTTTCTTGACTCTCTTCATTCCATTCTAGCACAGCAGTCTCATCCAAACTGACTTATTTCTCTGTTTTCTAATGCTTAGCCTGGAGTACTATCTCTTATTTACTCTACAGCAGCCATGATTAACATCATTAATTCTACAGCAGGGGACCCGCCCCACCCTCCATATATATATAAAAGCAGAAGTGTGCATACTGAACTGATGATGCATAAAATATTGCTAATATGGTTTCATCTTTCCTGTTCTGGAAAGCATTTACTATTCCAAGAGTTTTGGAGTCTTTCTCCTGGTTTTGTTTTATTTCTTAATCTTACGGATTTTCTTAGTACATTCTCTGCTTCATTTATTTTTGCCAACACTTTTCCCAGATTTCTTTTGTTGCCTTATGTGCTCTTCCCTAGTGATTCCGCGTTCCTCACTTGCTTCTTCCACATTCACATGCATGGCTTCCATTGCTTAGCTCTGTATTTCTCACTAGGTCTGCAACATTTGTTGAGGCATTAGGTTTCCCACTAATCCGATCACAGGAGGAGTTACGTTTCTCACCACTTCCTGCACTCCCTGAACAAATGTTCTCGAGTCCCAAGATCTCCATTCTCTCATTTGCTAAGAGAACAACTGTGGTATTACTCCACCCTTCGACATGTCTCTCCTGCACAGGCCTAGCACAGCTCAGTAGCCCTTGGGAAGTATGTTTTATTCCTCCGCGAGTGCAGTCTATGTAATCTTTTGATACAATGTATTATCAGATGTTTAAAAAAATCAACCTAAATGTAGAGAATGAAACACATGATAAAAGTAATTTTAAAATAGTTAAAGAACCACATATTTACTTATAATTCCAGGGAGAAAGAATAGATCAGGACAGATTATTAATCAGTTCAGTCAATGTCAGTCAATATACACTATGAACAAGTGTGTTTCATTTAACTACACCTTAACCTCTGAATCACTCCTGAGTCACTTCTGGGGAAACTTGTCCGCCAGGCCCACCAGTGGGGTGCAGTTCCACGTCCAGGCGAATGGCTCTTGCAATGCTTGTAGTAAAGCACCCAACAGGATCAAAACCCACCTTCTCTGAGGTTTTACTTCCTGCCAACCCTACCATTATGTTAGCTCAGGGTATACGTACATCCCACCAACTCAGTCAGCTAATATTACTACTATTACCTAAGGGCTGCGTCTGGATCTCTGCTCAAATTTCACATATTTAAAAATAAAAGACTTTCCTGTACTTGTCTTAGACACTTATATAGATACTATGCTGCTGTCTGTGGTGATGTGAAAAAAGCAAAACAACACGAAGACGAGGTAGACTTCATTTAGGCCTAGTCAGGAAATTAATTAGAAGTGTAAAGTAATCAGGTCAGCTGAGAGGGCCATGTCCTAAAGCACTGAGGATGTGGAAACACAGTAGCAGGACTGGAATTCTTTTCCTACTGATTCACAGTAGAAACTACCCCCCTACCACCGTCAGAAAATGGTAATTAGCTACTTCCCAGTAATGTAGCATCTATGCATCTATCCAGGGACACATCTAAGACGGTGGAAAACAAATAATCTCTATAAAATCCCCTCTGTGGTGGTGGTATCCAGCCAAGGGACACCAGAGTAGGGAGAGCTGTTACTGCACTACCCTGTCTGACATCTCACTTGCAGAAACAGCGTAGAGTCTGTGCCGTGTCACATCACCCCCCCCAGCAGAATCCCCGCTCTGATGTCCCTGGTGCTCCCACATCTGTGGTCCAGGACCTACCTGCCCCTCACCAGCAACGCCGAGAGGCAGCTGAACCCCAACTGCCTCACCCTCAGCTCCCCAGGCAGCAGTACTCTCCTCAAACCACAGCTCCCCTTGAGGAACAGCTTTGTCCTGATGCCGTACCCGCTTTGTGGAACAGCCCTGTCCCCGTACCACAAACCCTCGGGGCCAGCCCTGTCCCCACACCACATCCCCCGGGAAGCAGCCCTGTCCCCATATCACGTCCCCTCAGGGACGGCCCTGTCCTCTCACCACAGCCCCCAGAGAACAGCCCTCACCACACACCACAGCCCCCTTTGGGGAGCAGCCGCGTGCCCGTTTCCCCAGCCCGCACCTCCCCTGAGGAAAAGTCCCGTCCCTACACCACCATATTCCCTTCAGGTAACGAGCCCTCCCTCACAACACCTCTCCTCACCCCGCCTGCCCGCGCCGCCCCGCTCTCCCCTCAGCCGCGCCGGCCCCGCCCCCCACCCGTCTCCCGCCCTCACGCGCGGGACGCGGCAGAGGACGCGGCGGCGGCG
>Ga0065711_1051529_pt1 | contig 10346 bp, 6 predicted proteins | sample Hoacrofraction12_FD_59098 | JGI IMG/M metagenome (GOLD analysis project Ga0065711, IMG submission 59098) | Hoatzin crop microbial communities from Cojedes, Venezuela - Epithelial fraction 12 v2 (version 2) | ecosystem: Host-associated > Birds > Digestive system > Esophagus > Crop | place...
AGAAGACATATTTCAACCAAAAAAAAAAAAAAAATACAGTTCAGATGTGCCACAGGATACAGGTTACCTTGTTGTAAACTGATCTTTATCAGGTTACCTGCCTGCTGCTTCGGAAACGTAGCAGAACCATATTGGTTGCAGTCAGTAAAGACCTAAACTAACCTTGCTCAATGGGAGCGTGTGACCTGCTGGTAAGCAATTTCCCTGGGAAGGTTTGCTGCGGCATTCACTCGTCCTTGCACCTACGTACCCAGCCCACCGTCAGAGATTTACAGGGCAGCTTGCAAGGCCAGCGCATCTAGCTAGAGTTCCTGTGGCATGAGCAGTTCGAGAAATGAGGATGTTGTCTGGAAGAAGATTTCCATATTTAGTTGATTTATTCCTGAGGAGAGTGTTTTTTCGAAAACATCCAGAAGTGACTACAGTAGCAGCTGGGTGCATCTGGTTACCCAAAATGAAAAATTCAGTGATTGCACTTTGAAAGAATAAAACAGGGGGAATGTTTTCCTTCATGTAATAAATTTGTTTTTCATTTCAGTGTTGGAAGGCAAACAATTACTTGTGCAATCATTTGACACAGCATGCAAAAAACCCAAGTGTACACAAACCAGCAGAGGTCTGGGAAGTTGCTACCAGAGACTGTACTGCATTGAAGGGGGAAGAAAAGCTGTCCCACTGACTCAGGGCTGCCATAACAGCTCCGTGCACTGGTCTGCCTCAACCTCAGAAAAATGCAGTATTATGAAAGGGAGCTTGAATGCACCTCGGATGCACAGGGCAACTGCTCTATACGGAGATCATTCAATCTCTAATGACCCTTGAATAGGCAGTCATGTCAGCGAAGCCACTACATTTTCTACGGCACATCCGAGTGACCAGATACTTATGCTGTGGTTCTACCAGGAACGGGAGACTTCACGCAGCCATCACTGGCTTAAACCCCAGCACATCTCTGGAGTAAGTTTCTGCTTCCCACCTAGCTGTGCACCCCACGGCTGAGATCCCAACCTGTTCAGAAGGGAACTGCTTGCCCACCTCTGTGCTGTGCCAAGGGGAACAGTGCCTGTGAGGAACAGACCGCAGGTGATATGCGTGGCTTTGGAGATGCCAGAATCACCTTGTCTGCATAGCTTTGTGTTTATAACAAGTGGGACAAATTTTGCGCAACGCCTGCTGACAGTACATGGGCAAAGGTCCAGCCCTGGGGAATGGCAAAGGTGGTCAGAGTTGCCTGGGCTGTATTTTGAATTGTCCCAGACCCGATGCCAACTTAGGGAAGCCTCTCCTGAAGCTTCCTGAGGGGGCAGGGATAAGTGAAGGACGGGAGGACTCTCCGTTCTGCTGCTGCAAGAGAGAACAGCTGTTATGAGACACCCATGTTCAGAGGAGCTTTGGAGGCACGAGGACCACATGCAGGATTACTGTCACTGCTGCCTACAGCTGCCCGTTGGGAGTGTGTAAAGAAGCCTGAGCCAGACCCTGTGACAGGCAGAGATCCCACTGGGACAAACTGGAACATGAGCAATTCGGACAAGATAAAAGGAAAATGGGAGAGGTCAGAGGCTGGAACAGAGAATTTGTGGCATCTCCATCCTTGGCAACACTCACAGGCCCACTGGGCAAGGCCCAGAGCAACACCTTACCTAACTGGACCTGCTTCGAGCAGAGGGCTGGGCTGGAGAGCTCCGGAGGTCCTTTCCTACCATAATTACTCCTCTGCAACTGCAGACACAGTCCGTACACTACTCTCCATCATGAGGTACAGTGCTTACAGACATAACGCACCGGATTCTGGTTCTTGCTGTCCTAGCATCCTGCATGAGGGCTAATGTGACTATTTTGGCCCAAACATTCCAGTCCGTCAGGTTAGCAGGAGCAGCAGACAGTCAGCGTAAACAGGACCCTGTTGTATAAGTTCTTGTGGAGTAACAGAAGATTAATTTTTGATGCCCAATCCAAACATTTGGCATATGTGTTTTTATATTTAGGAATTATTGTACTATGTACACAAGGCAGACACAGAACAACATTGTGGGGCTTATTTCTTCCAGCAGCAACACTAATCCCTGAGCAGGGCTATTTTCTCTCTTTTATTCATTCTGTAATAGAACGAACCATCCAAATGATTGCTCTGTTCTCATTAATTAAATGATTCTTCACTTGTCAGTATAATTCCTGATTACACAAGACATCTTTTCAACAATAGGCATTTGCATAAAGACACTGAACTTTAGCTTGTTCCTTAACAAAGATTTATTCCTAATTGTACTTCTGCTAATTATTGGCAATTTTCTTTATGGATGTAACATGTAAGTCCAATTACTTAAAGGAAAACATAAAAAAGAACCAGAAATCGGGGACTTCCCATTGTATTATTACATGGAAAAGCTTGAGAAACGGAAAGCTGATAATGAAGCCGTGTAAATCTGCAGCTGAAAGCAGATGTTGAGAGATAAAATAAATATCAAGAAAAACTGTAAGAGCATGAATATCTGGCTGTATTAGCTTCATACAGAGAAAAAGGGGGATCCCACTTCCCTTAGCCTTAGTACACACTTTGTGTCTGAATTCAGCTGCCTTCGGAACGAAAGGAATAATTAACATATGAAGCAGACCTACCGCTACCGACCCGCTCCCGGTGACGAGACCTCCCGCCCCGCCGCGCATTTTCAGCAACGCAAGCCGCGCTTGCCCCCCGCCCCCCGGCGCCGCACAGCGGGCGGAGCGCGGGGGCCGGGCTGCGGGGGCACCCCGCACGGTGGCACTCTTCCCCCGCGAACAGCCCCTCTCCCCGCCGCCACCGTGCGGGGTGCCCCCCGCCGCGCCCCTCTGCTGCTGATCCCCAAGTCCGGTGCAGGAGTATCGCGATCGGGCGGGAGCTGCGCGCTGGGAGCGACAGGGATGCGCCAGACGCTGCAGCTCCGGGTTGTTACGGCTGAGTTTGTCCTCGACAGCCTCGGCTCCTTTTCGTACGTGCACGGAGCAGTGCTGCCGCACGTGAGCCAGTCCGAGAGTGGTGGAAAGTCATAAGCAGGGTGCGGGAGTTCCTGCTGTCCTGAAATACCATAGTGCTAAAAAGCTTACAAAAGCAGCCCATATGTTGAAATAATCTGATTTGCCTGAAAAACGTGACCTTTAAAACTTGCTTACAGACAAGGTGTGGGTCTTAATATACTTTTCTCAGCAGATGAACTGTTACAGCAACATTTTTCAAGGCAATTACCCAAGTTGTTAGGCGGTTCAAAAGAAAACCTCTATGTGTACTTTTAACTAATTTGGCCCCGAATGCACAGTGCCCAGTGACATCTAGTGGAGACAAACACAGAAAACTAAACCGCCCGTGGCTTCCAAATCTGACAGTGATGTGAACAAACACTGCTGAATCAAAACGAATATGGCTGGATTCAGCTCTACAACCACACATTTTGTTGCTGGCAGTGAAATGTAATTACTCCTGCGAAATACCCGCAGATAAAACCCCCAACTTCCTATGATAGCAAGGTGTCACAAACACCACAAAATTGAGACATCTCTAACAACAGTGTTTTTCTGATCTTGCTGTATTCTTTCTGAGTTATCGGTAGCAAGCAAATAGTGCGACAGGCCATTTACAATGAGATCAGAAACACTAATGCGTGGTCTGAGACATCAAAGGTGACTGAATGCCAGCCTCCTGCAGCACGAACGCGTTATCCAGAGGGATAACTTCACCGTTGGCACTGACAGGGAAGAAGAGACGATGAGGTGCTACTCTGGCTCTAGTCCCCAGGATCAGGCTGCTGCAGAGAGGAGGTGTGCAGAGCCACGCAAGGACTGCCCACTGTCAAAAGGGGGAGAGAAAGTAAATAAATTTTTAAAAAAAGAAAAAAAAAAAAAAGCTATTTGTGTATCGCAGTGGGCTGTGCCTTGGGGTCCCGAGCCAAGGTCCCAGCCCTTGCGCCAGCTCCCAGGGATCTCCTGGGTAGCTCGCATTGGTCGCGTTGGGGAGCTCTTTGTCCATTAAAGGAGCTCAAGTGGCTCTCCCAGAGGCCAGACAAGAGTCAAAATCCTCAGGAAAACGCCCCACACTGGAGCTTTTCTAACAAAAATCCGGTGCCAAGTCTTGGTAGAATTCAATTCCCCTCTCGTAAAACAAGATAAAAAACTAAGCTGACTTGTGACCATCCATCAGTTATCAGAGCAGACAGGTAGGAACCCACAAGGAGGCCTTTTCGTTTCAGTGAAGCGACTGCCTATATCTTTCTTATTCATGGCAATAACTGGAGTGATGCCAGCTCCTGTTGCATCTCCCTGATCGGGCTTTAGGTTTTGGCAGAGCAGCTTTCACAGGTGCCACCGGCGATGCTGGCTCAGTGCTTCCGTGCCAGCAAGGAATGGCCGCTGCCCAGCCCGGCTTGCTGCCCGCTGCCTGGGGAGAAGGCAGTCGCAGCCATGGGGAGGGAAACAGGGAATAAGGATGGAGACAGGCAAGTAGGAGGCTCTTGGGGGGTCCTTTTCACTTCCTTCCCCACCAGCGGCACCTCATTGTCTCACTGAACCTGATGAGTTTTCATTCTTTTGACCTTATCCTTGGGGCCTTGCGGGAGACACACATTGATGCTCAAAGCCTTAGTGCCAACAAACATTGTCATTCCCCAGCTGCCCTACATATCATATTTGCATCATATTATAGCCATGGACCATTACGAAGCTGCTGAGGAGAGCGAAGGATTTATCTGTATTCACCTACAGGAGGGGACTATTCATGTGCGATTTTGTTTTGCTCAAACACACAGAGTCAGGGAATGGTCAGAAATAAGGTTTTCACCCAGAAATGGCTGCTTGCCCAGCACCAGCTGCATTACCCAGTTAGCCATCCCTAGACCTAAGCCTAGAATTAAAACTGGCACCAGATCATTGAGAAATACAGCCCAGAGGTGAAGGAGGTGTGGGAAGGTGTAGAGCAGAAGTAGCTGTCCCGGGGTGAAAGAAAGAGGGAAGCAATGCCACTGCCCGCTCCCGAGCAGGCTGAGGTGAGGCTAGGAGAGCTTGCAAGATGAGCAAAGCACCTGGAGGCAGAGACCTCATTGGTATTCCAGTCCTTCCTCCAACTACAGACCTTGATATCTGTAAAGAGAAATGCTGGTTTTGAAGAGACTGTTTTCCGGTTTTCTGTGTGGTGTGGTTTTTTTATTTTTTTAAAGCCAGCATTTTAATGAGCTGCCAATCAGAGGCTCCATGAGAGGGAATTTTTCATGCCAGCCAAATGCATCTTGGGCTGCCAGATTAGACGAAGCTGCACTCCCTCTCCACCCGTTCCCACCACTTAACCCAGCAAAAAAGTGCCCTTGGGTCCAGCTGCGAAGCCTGTTTTCTGGCAGGGACTCCAGGCAGATTTAAACCCAACTAACTTGTGCCCCATGAGGGCAGGCAGGTGGTTGCCTTCTGATCTGCCCTTCAGCAGTGCTCGGTATCATGCTGCTGTTGCTAGGAAGTCAGTGCGCAGAAACAAGGATAAGCATCTCACCTTCCAGATAAGATAGAAGCAGCAGTAGTAACCCAGACCTGTTGTTCAGCATTAAGGATCTGCGTATCAAACAACTTTAAAAGACAGAAAGCAGCTGACCTTGTGTTCTGCTCAGCAATAAACCATTAGATTCAGAAGATGCAGCACTTGTGACTTAGATCCCATAAATTAGGTATCGCTTTGTTCAAACTGGTGAACTTTTTACTTAAATCTGTTAAACTTATGTGGACACTCTCTCTCAAATACAGAAGGCTAAACTTACATGAAACAGCATCTGCAGTAATAAGGAATGAGGTATTAACTATATTTGTTACACAACTGTGGTGGAATTTTAGAAGGATGGCTCTGTAATAGTTTTATTCAAGCTGCATAGTTTTGCTGGATGCTAACAATTCAGAGACCTAGATAAAGACAAAAACCAAGTTATTCAAGATCTTCTGCTTACTTACAACATAAAAAAGTTGAGGTGAGCTTAACTGGCCTTTCACCATGCAGATCTTTCCTGCTCAGGAGTAAGCGTTGATAATAGTAGTAGTACCTATTTATAAATCCTAAATGACAAGAGAACATCTACAGACAGTCACATAAATATCACGAGTTCATTAAGCTCAGTGCTGTTATGGTAAACACCAGATTAATTCATTACAGCAAGTCATGGTACACCGCCAACCTATTACAACAAAGACATGTACTTCAAAGTATATGAGGAGATGGTATGATTGCGTACATACAGCCCGAGGATTTGACTCATAGGTCTCAAGCTGCATGTAAGCAAATCAGTAGCTCTTTCCAGAACTGGAGTAGTTCGTCATTTCACACAAAATCAGGCAGCCTCAATGTCCACAGTCAGCAGGAGTCTTGCCATTAACTTACAGACAGCAGAGATCAACACAGGGCGTACTTGGGAACCCAACCCTTCTGGTTAGGCTGTAGCAAAAGTGGCATTTTTCTTCATTAGTACAGAATACCTGGATTAGCCAGAAGTGGAAAGTGCCCTTTCAGTCACCATGAGCTTCTTAGACGTCTTGTCCCCAAAAATCTCACCTGACTGAACATTTCCTCCAGTGTCACTTGTCAACTGGCCACTGCCTGAGAAGCCCTGTGGTTAACAAGCCATGTAGAGAACTGCTCTTCTGCATAGCAGGAGAAAGCAAACAGTTGAAAAGGGTACTTTAGTTTGACTTTGTAATTAACCCAGGTAAGTGCCCATTTGCATCTCGCTCTTGGAAAACAACAATAACAATTTAACCTAGTTCATTCTCAGATCTTTTTTTAAGCACAAGTGGTAAACCAAACACCAGAAGTTTTCATTAGGAAAACACCAAAATGAAATATTTAAATGTTTGTCTTTTCTTTTAAGGAAAAATATATATTTTTTAAAAAATTAGCCTATAAGGAATAACTTCTTCTAATCTGTTTAGACAAACTTTGTCCATAGATGTCCTATGAGAAGGACAAATAAACAAGGAGTTCACTAAACCCGACCTAGCACTGAATGAGTATGCAAGCCTCATCTTCAGCTAAGAAGCAATTACAAGAGAAATCAAATCACTAGCATGATTAATCTTAAGATTTGTGGTGACTAGTGAACTTTCATTTTTATACATTATGTATGTTTATACTACCTTTAAAAGTCAAGCACGCATTACAGTTATGACAATATGATCTTTGCTAATATCAAAGCTGGGCCCCAGTGAACTGATAACAGGCAGAATGAAAGCAAGTCATGAAGACACAGGAGAGCTGGAAAGGAAAAGACAGTAAGTCCCACAGAGACCCAGAGCATATCTTCAGTCAGAAAGGGAACACCTTGGGTGGTCTTTGAAAATGTCAGCATCATCCTTAAGCACAACGTGATATTTGGGTTACTGGGTGCTGGAAAAGATCTTTCATTTTAGTGTAAGAGTATGGAAATTATCATTTTTGCTTGGAGTCATGCTTCAGGCAGTGCAAAGCCTCGTTCTTTGTATACAAACTACCCACATCCACATTTTGAGAAACCGAAGACATCAGTCACCTGAAGTCCTGCTAACTGACAGTGGAACAGCCCATTTTTAAAGTAAGAGATCTAGGTGGCAGTTGCATATTTGACATTTATTTGCTATTTACATAAGCAAAGTTGACAAAAAATATAGCTGGTGATTCTCTCAGTTTTTTAAACTTTGTCTAGTCCTTTTTATTTAAGCCCTTAATAATGAAAACCAAAACCTTCAGAATTTTCTTTTAGATAGTGTTTAAAGGAATGATTTACATGGCTTGATTTAAATATCATCATTTGGATTATGAAGAACCCAAATCAATAGTTTAAAGCTATCTCCAAGGTGAACAGAGTTGTTGCTAGAATAGGAGAAGCTAGACAGATAAATACGAAGTCTGAAGATCAGATCACAGTAATATGCTTTGTGTCTGAGATTTGACATTTAAAAATATCTCAAAGGCTTTTATCTCCTAGGTACTTGGTTACAGTAGTGAAAGCTTCCCAGATCCATTCCCATCCAGGTTTTTAAATGTATTGGAATTTGAAACCAGTACTTCTGAACATGAACACTGCACTAACCAAACTTCTAGATTAATGTCATACTGAGGAAAGCCCTCTCCAAACAATCCTCTGGACACTGAAAGTAAAAGCATTTAAGGTATCCCATATGATACATTAGCACTTCAAAATTTAATTAATTACTTTGATTTTTCTTCCAAGCAAAAGCATTTCTTAGAAGAACCATTTCTAGAGACACGCACAAAACGCATTCATTCTTTAAAGCCTTTCTCAAATCACACTAATGAATACTCTTCAAATACACACGCAGGAGTGGAGTGGCTGTCTGGAGAAGCCTAAGGAATTGCCACAGTTCTCCCTAGGAAATTATGAGAGTCCCTGCAAATTTACAGGAGGAACCGAAGAGTGAATTTGACTGTCCTTAAAAAAAAAAATTAAGCTTCCGTACATTAGATCTTGCAGTTTGAGAAATGCTACTCCTGCTGTTCAGGCTAAACTTGTGTGAAACCACACTTTTGCCACAAGCCTGGTCCAAGCTACAAATAGATCTGCGCGAGCTGGGTGCCCCTGGAGATCTTGCCTAGCACACCTCGGCTGCTCTGGGGCTAGCTCTGCTTACTGTCCCTGCCAAGGCACATCAGGTAAGCCTTCCTCAAAGACACACGAGATAATAAATTTCTCTGAGCGTTCAGGTCTTTTAACCTCCCCTGGGTGTAGAAGGGAAATGATGAAAGATGGAGTAGTACAACTCTGCAAGCAAAGCAGCTGCCTGGCTGCCTGTGCTTCGCTCCGTCTATGCACAGCCCCAACCGATGCGTCACTGCTGCCTTTAGTAACCGTGTTGCTCTTCTGTACAGGGAGATAAGCTGGGAACTGGTCTAGTCCCTCTTCATCACCAGACTTAGCAATAACCTTCAACAATGTGTCAATGTGCCAGACTACCAACCCCGTGTATGTAGGCTTTCTGCTGACAGGAGCGCTTACCGACGGATTTTGAAGACAGACCATCTCTCATTGCCCTCGCAGGACTGCCAGTGACACAGAGAGGTGAAGAAGCCTGGCACAGAAACCCTGCTAGCTACTGGGGGTTACAAAAGTTAATGACTGATGGTTTACTGCCCACCTTCCACTATATGTGTGTCCCGAGCGGTCGCAGTCTACTTTGCATGATAGGAATCAGAGCTTTAAGCAGCACGGTGTTTGCTCGGGAGGGTCACCCTATGGGACATCTGTGAGATTTCCGTATTACGGAGAAGTGCCTTGATAACAACTGACCACCGTTCAATCCAGATAACAGCCTACGGGAGGACCAAGTGTTTATTCTGTTAATAAAGGCATCTCCCTGGTAGTGCTGCAGTTTTTCCAGAGCAGAAGCCAGCTAGCTTGGCTGTATCCTTGTCTTCCAAACTTTGCCTACTCAGGTCCTCTGGTCCCTTCTGCATTGCAGTAACCAAGGGTTGAACTGTTCACGTGCGTAATGGTATTTTTTTTGGCCTCTGTGTTTTAGTGCTTTGGGATAAGGCAGCGCACTCCAAACCTACCATTACTTTTGCTGCTGGAGGAAGGAGAGCAGAAGGAATTGGCAGGAGGATCTGAAGCTTCGCATTTCACCTCATACCTTTTTTCCACTCGAATCTAGGTCCGTATTATTCAGACAAACTTGACGGATGTCTGTTCCACGCAAAACAAGTTTGTTAGGCAAAATACACATGTAGCAAAGCCACTAGCATATGCAAGTCTTCCGTCAGGAATTTCAGCCCAGGCAGAAGCAGCAGAATAACTGCTTTTGCAACTAATCTATCCAGGTCAGAACTGAGACTTTTCTACAGAGTAAGAAGTGTAAATAGAGTAGGATTAAGCTCTTGCTACCTGCAAGAACATAACCCTCTTATGCCCTATATTTCTAATGTTTCATAGTGTAGTGTCCAATGATGACAGTCAACAGTGAACATACAGAAGCATAAGTTAGAAACAACATAGAGTTTCAAGGAGTAATCTGAAGCTTAATTTTTAAATTGAATGTTAAAAAAAAATAAAATCAGCTTCCTGACAGAGCAACAGTACAACCTGATTTTTTTTTTAAGCTCCAGAATGATTTTAAAGCATGTGACATTGTGACAAAAATTTAGTGATTTTCATGAGAAATTCTGCCTTCTTTTACTGTGTATCTTGATTATCAAAGTCCACATGGTTAAACCAAGTAATTTTCTTACATTCTATTCTTAAAAGTAAGCAACACAATTTCAGTATTTGGTTTTTCAGTCTTGGAGCCTCTAATTGTTTCTCTGTGTTTGGGGGTTTTCTATGTTTTCAGAGATGTGAGGTCATTCCCCCCCCCCCCCC
>Ga0065711_1051530_pt1 | contig 10346 bp, 7 predicted proteins | sample Hoacrofraction12_FD_59098 | JGI IMG/M metagenome (GOLD analysis project Ga0065711, IMG submission 59098) | Hoatzin crop microbial communities from Cojedes, Venezuela - Epithelial fraction 12 v2 (version 2) | ecosystem: Host-associated > Birds > Digestive system > Esophagus > Crop | place...
GAGGGGTAATGGTTTTAAACTAAAACAGGGTAGGTTTAGGCTAGATATAAGGAAGAAATTCTTTACAATGAGGGTTGTGAAACACTGGAACGGGTTGCCCAGAGAGGTAGTGGAGGTCCCATCCCTGCAAACATTCAAGACCAGGTTGGACAGGGCTCTGAGCAACCTGATCTAGTTAGCGGTGTCCCTGCTCGCTGCAGGGGGGTTGGACTAGATGACCTCTGGAGGTCCCTTCCGACCCAAAACTTTCTATGATTCTAACTGCTACTTAATACTAACAGGGTTCAATAAGTGTCTTCCAGATTAATGCAGTGGTGATGAAACCTTAGCTAGCTTCACCTATTGGTGTGCATTAACTTCCTCGAGATTTACATCTCTAACCTGCAAACAGTGGGCATGAACTGCACCAGATTACACACTATCTCTCCTGCCCAGAGAGACTGCTACGACAGACAGAGACCTGCAGTCACAAACTAAATTATCTCAGTGAACTTTTTGTGTAGAAAGATGAATCATAAACTAGCGATATATATGCATGTCTATAAGTGTATATATTTGAAGATGGGAAAACGCAACAGTGATTTGAGCATGACGTAAATGGCATGGAATAACGGGAGGAATATTCTAGTTTTGGTTAAAACAGAACCAATTCTCTTTTATACAGCTAAGTTCTTCTAAGTAACTGCATTTTTCTGAAGGTGGCTGGACATCTTTTAGACAGTGTCCACTCCAAAGCTGATAACACCGAATATTTATAGTTTTATCAAGCTAATAGTAGGAATGGAAGGCAGAGAAGGCCTATGCTTAAAACTGACTATAGTAGCCAAGGTCACTGATAGACCTTTTAAGTTCTGCAAATGAGGAGTCGTAAAAGGTCGTAATTGCAGGGAGGGGTGGACAGAACAGGTGACCCAATATTGACCAATGCAGTATTCCATGCCGTGCGTGTAATACCCAGTTTAAAGCTGGGGGATCACGAGGGTCTCTCTCTCTTCATCCATGGCTGGCTTCTGAAGAGGACCCTGTTTGTTGTCCTGCCTGCGATCCAGATCACAACCCATGCACTCCGGAATCTCAGTCCCATCTATTGCCGAGTCCAGAGCGAGCCAGCCTCCACAGCACGCAGCTCTGGGAAACTCAATATTACTTTTGTGTATGTTGCTTTATTTCTCTTATTATTAGTAAAGCTGTTTTAATTTTCAACTTGTAAGTCTCTCTCGCTTTTCCTCCTTTTCCCCTTCCGCTCGTGGGGAGGGCGGAGGTTAACAGCGAGCATCTGCCACTCTGTATGGCTGCCCTGCTCTAAATTGCAACACACAGCGACCTGCACCACAGAAAATCTGCCTCCTCTCCTCTGTAAAAAGGAGAACCAGGCAACATGCAGAATTCTTACTCCAATCTGTATTGTGCTTTCCTCTGTTGTACTGCTTTGGCTTGCATTGTGTAAAAAATACTGTTAAGAAACAGCATGCTAACCATCATTGTTTCTATTCTCTGATACACTTCTGTTCACAACCTGTATTTAACTACATGTTAAAATACGAGCAAAAGCTAGGGACTGTGTTCTTTGCTACATCTGGCAGTGAAATGCAACAAGAAAGCCAAGTAAACTGAAAGAAGAACTGTCAAGCTGAAAATGCATTCCCCAAAAGCATTCCACAAAATGTTGGTCACTTGCTACACATCTTGGAGAAAATACCAGTAGATTTCTGTCACCCAGAGCAATGAGGAATCAGGACATTGGCATGGTGGACTGGGAAAGACATCTTTACAGGGACTGGAATAATATAGCTAATCAAAAACACGATACAGATACTCTTACTGTCACATCTGTGTTGTATCTGTGTTCTTACCAGGCAAAAAAGGCAACAAATAAAACAAAGATTTCTATTGTCATCTACCAAAAGCGCAATGCTGTTGTTTAAAAATATAAATTGTATGTTTATACTTGAAATAATTCAGAAACTGTAATAATGGATAATATAGATATGCAGACATATAAGTTCTATTAAATGGATATGTTCCATGTTTTGATCTATAGAAGCATTCATAATGAAGAGTATAAAAGTTTATAGGATTTGACTGGAATAAAATAAATCAGTTTATTTTGGGGCTTTGATGCACACTATCTGCATGAGCTTGGGATGCTTCAGAGGCAGTCAAAGATATTCTCATGCAGGTGAGGAATCTTACTCATGCCAATAGACCCTTCTTTTCATATGCTCTTCAGACAGATTACATTACTCACAAACCTGTCTATCTGCAGCATCAGTCATTCATTCCATATGACTTGGATCACTAAGTATAAAATGGGTTAATGACACTTTTCTCCTTATGTGTCTCTATTTCCCCACCCTTTGTCTTGATCAGATCAGAGTATGTCTGGGTGACCTCTCTTAGTATACACCTGTAGAGTACCTAGCACAAAAGGAACCCAAATTTGCTTGGCATATATTGTTCTAACAGTAGCAGGCTGAGAAAAACCCTCTGAATAGTCCATCTTTGTAAAACACTCTAAGATCAGAGGGCCTTTTCCTTTCCAGATCTAGTTTAAAGTATTCACATAATCAATGATCATGCAAAATGGAAGTGGGAACAAACAAACTGGTTCTTTTCCGTTTCCTTGAAGTCCCAACATATGGAAGAGGAGAAGCTGGATTCCCTGTCCCTTACACGGCAGAAAAGGAGGGGAAGAAGGAAAATGCAGGACACTTCTCAACTGATTGTCAAATGCCAGGAATCTTTAAAGAAGACTTTACCTCCTCGTTCATTAAAGATCTGTAATGCACAGACCTCCAACGATCTGAATTTTCTATGTACAGTGTATTGCAAAGAACTTACAGGTTTTGCATATGAGCGACAGAGAGCTAAATATAGTCACTTAATGACTTCTGACATGTCTGGGTGAAACAAATCACGTTTCCAGATGAAATTCATTTTTGAACAACCTGGTTACCCTTTGCAGAAATTTCCCCATTTGGCAACAGCATAATTTCAGTGTCTACATATTAGCTGGATGCTGGGGGCTCAGCCAGGAATTAGAACACCAAAATGAGTAACATCTGGTGCTCACTAACACTCATCATAGCCCATGAACAGAGGCTGGTGCATGTCTCAGGCTAATTACATGTGCTATGACTGAATTACAGAACAGGCATGGTAACCCTTGTGAAATAGGCTATGAAGTTGCAGGTCCAATGAGGACAATCATGTCAACCCATACCGCTCAAAATGGGTAAGCCATGGAGGCCAGGAGGACTGCTGCTATGAAGGTATGGATAGGCCCTGCAGAAAAAAAAAAAAAACTAGGAAATAAGTGTGCTAATAGTTTAGAACAGTTGTAAGTGGCTTAGGTTTTAGTGATCTGGGGTGATCTCAGCACCTTTTTTTTTTTTTAATAAATTTAAAACACTTTTGGAGAGAGCAACGATTTTCACTCTGCTACAGCAGCTCCTAGAGCCATTTATGAAAAGTATGGATTTTAATAACCATGTCTTCTTTTCAGTTTCGTCTCAACAGTTTAGTGATTCTTCTCCACAAGGTGGCAGAAAGACCACACAGTTGACCAATAATGGTTATAACCAACCTCTGCCTTGTCACAGAATTACCACTTTAAAAGTCCTACCTCCCAAGTGACATAAATCCTTAAACAATTAATTCTATGTTAATTGGAACAATGCAACATATCCATATGGTATAACAAAGGTTTAAGGAAGAAGATCACAAACAGAAGAGATTAAACTGCTTAGTCATCATGACCTACTCAAATATTATTATGTAAATTAGGATTTGCACAGATGCCGTCTGGTGATACCTTGGTTATCTGAATAGAAATGGATATGAAAGCAATTTTGATAAGAAAGAAGATCATATTTTAAGACAAATGAAAGCAGCCTGGAGGGCAATAACCTCACATTGGATGAGTTTTCAGATAAAAAAGCTTCAGAAAGAGAAGATAAAGTGGCTTTTAAAATATAAGTTTCAAGACGGGTAATGAGGGCACAGGGCATGTGCGTGAAGTTTCCCCAGCCCCAGTTCACAGAGGGCTCTGCCTCTGGCCATGGAATGGGGTACGGCCCACACGCCTGTCAGAGAGGAACACGGTGCAGGCCTTCAGCTCTTGGGGAGCAGGGCTGGCCGGGGGGGAGGACGCTGGGTGCGGAGGGAGGCAGTCGAGCAGAGCAACGGCTGCCTGACCAGCTGGCAACAGGAGACTTCTGGCAGGACTTGAGATCCAGGATTCAGGGCAGGGGCAGGAGGAAGATGTAAATTCAGCTCAAAGCATGAGACGTGGGATCATGGCAACCAGCTCTGCAGGCCAGAGCAACGTGTGAGCCCACCTCCAGGCCCAGCGAGCTGGGGTGCCCTCCCGCCTGGCCAAGGCCCTGCCACAAGATCCCCCTTGCAGAGAGCTTGTGCGTCACTTCTCTGAACTAGAGATTATGTTTCTGTTCCTCTCCTAGGTTTGCCTAAACTGGCTATAACTGGTCACTGCGATTCAGAAGGGAAGCAATTCTTGCCCAGCGCCATATTTTTTGATCGCTCCCCCCACAGCATCTCTCTCAGTGTCCATCTGGCCCTGTTTTTTTACAGCAGATAAAAAGATGTGCTGCATGTACAAAAGAATCCCTCCCTACTTCTATACCAGATCCTCCCAGGTTCGTCTGTACCTCCAATCAATAAATTGCAATTTCCTCCTTGAGGATCAGCAGTAGCAATAATCCTCACACCCTCCAGAAAACCCTCCAGCCCTGGCATAACATATGAGTAACTGGCCTTTTAAGAGGCTTAAAAAATAACAATTTATGAAATATCTTTGAGTGGAACCGCCTGTTATAGCTATTTCAGAATAAAATAAGAAGCAAAAGATAGCCAGAAGTCAGGGCAAAAGCTAGTTAAAATGGACAGAAGTGTTAAAGCCAAGTACATGGCAGTGATGGCAGTAAATACAGTCATGTGCTGAGAAAGCCTGACACAACCTTGTCTCGGTGACAAACACCGTCTCCAACATGTGAAAATGTCCATGTTTTTGTTGAAAAATTATTCCAAAGTCTTTTGAAGCCAGAAAATCAAATTAAGAAAGCATTTCAAAATCAGCTTGAAGTGATTAAAATTTTTGTGAGGTGTGAAAAAAAGGGATTTTAAAATCACTTTTTCTTGTCAGGAAGAAAGTACATCATCTGTGTTGCCCACACGCAAACAGAACAGCTACAAGAAGCCGGGCTGAGCTATGCCACAGCTTCAGCGTCCACCGCAGCCTCGGTGGTGTCACCCCTCCCTCCTGCTCCGGCCCTAGAGATCAGGGAAGTAGGTTTGCGAAAAGCCGGCCTTTTTTGTGTAAACCCATCAGACTTGCAGAGGCACGCCAATTTCGTCTCTGTCTCGTCCACATGGTGTCATCTATTCAACCTAAGAAGTGGGACTTCTCTGACTTTCCCTTTCTTCCACAACCAGGTGAGCCAGACCTAAATTAAAAAATTAATTCACTGAAGTACATTCATGTGTTCGGGATGCCACAAGCAAACCTTGTCTTATGCTTTATTGGATTTTGGATTTTCAGTTTAAAGCAGCCAGAGTCCCCAAGGTAATTTAGTGGTGTTTAAGAAAATCTTCTGTTTATACTAGTGGGATTCTGCATCTACAGAGATATTGTCCTACATCTCAGAGAAGCCAAGGCATTTAACAAGATTGTCCTCACAGAAAGAGAAAACGCATTTCAAGTGCTTCTATTTCATGTATGAAAAAGACGACTCTTATTCACTACCTAAGCTGGGAAAAAGATGATTTTGCAGCTGAAATTCCTGAGAAAGGGATTTGTCACCCTGATGATTCATAGGTTCTCCATATGGCCTCAGGTGAGTTGCATCTCTGCTCTCATCTGGGAAATGATGGAGGCAGTGTGTCACATCTGCTTCATCTGTGCCTTTCTGATCTACTTCAGCCATCTTCTCTTTAGGACAGGAACAAATGCTGATGGCTTGCTTTTCCTTAACGGAAGAAGACTAATAAGGTGAACATCAATAAAATGCCCTCCCATGCTCACAACTAAACTATTCACAGTGCCACAGAGGACAGAGGAAATAAGGACACAGCAGGCCCTGCACAGGCTGTTGAGGGGTGCAGCTTCTGCTCTTCCATTTTTGCCCTGATTCCCCAGAAATTTGGTATCAGAGCTACGAAAGAATTATATCAGAGTAGGCCAAATGTTCTCCGGCCATGAAGATGCCATCTCCAGAGTATACTATCTCTGTATTTTCAAGTCTAGCCAAGCCGGGTCAGTACTGATTTCCCCCAGTCTGTACTGCAAATTGTCCCCTTGATAAGCACCCCCATGTTATACCGGGTGGATGCTTGTTCTGGCTGACAGCTTTTAGCCTTTCACACTGCCAGAAGATGGGGCGTGCAAGAATGAAGGAAATGAGGCAGCACACTGGCTGTAAGTCCTCTCAGTGAGATCTTGCAGTCTTCTAATGCTGTCTAGTTTCAGTGCTAAATATTTGAGTTATTCACAAAGGACATCTGGCTCCCTCCCCCCAGAGGAATGAACTGGAGGAAACCCTGCAAATGATCCCAGCTTTTGACAAGGGCGGTTTCACTATATAAAGAATAATCTACTTTGCAAAGCTATTTGTTACAGTTAATGGGCATCAGGGTGGTACAGAGAAAATTACAATCAAATGGGCTTACGTCAAATGAAGGTAAGTTACTGGAGCACTACACAGAAGGAAGGCACTTGGCTACCAACCTAAAACACAATAGATCCGATACAGCCATTACTGATCATGCACACACAGCTGTAACTGCCTTAACGACTGCAAAACTGAAGATAGCTTTGTGCACTCCACGTCTCTAACCTAGCAGCTATCATTTAGCATCATAACCAAATAAATAGTATAAAGTCCTAAAAGCAATGCAGTCAGGAACCTCCCTCGCAGATGTTTTTATCTGTGGCATCTTCACAGATGATTTATCCCAAATTAACCTGTTTAACTACGTGTGGCAGAGACAGCATGGCTACATCTTTCTTATTCTCATAAACATTATCTGAAGTGCAATCAAGTTCGCCATTCTTTAAAAGAAAGTTCCAACCCTGTCATAAAACATGACAAATCTGATCAATTGTTTAAAAGTATGAAAGCATTTACAACACTGTGTACTCATTTTCTGGGAATACTAGATGAAAAAGCAAGAAATTAACACCACCAGGAATTTAGCAAATTCTATAAAAATCACACAGACAGGAAGAAAATTTGCTAAGTGTCAAATCCTTAGTCAGTTAAACTCTAATTGCACTGCAGTTTAAAATGGAAACGACTTACAGAGCTCATCAAATTTGTATCACTGCAAGGGCTGTCACAGAGGATGTATCAGATAGTAAGCTGAGGATACATTTGTTCCTAGCAAAAAGGCCAAGAAAAAAAATGTATCTTCTTCCTACATCCATCAGCTGAGGCGAGAACACATAACTGGTTTAGAAGATAAGGCAATAACTAATTCAGTCATGTGGAAAGAGCTGCTGTGAAATCCCTCCCACCACCCACAACATTTTTCCACCCACATTGTTTGTGCTGCTGCACAATCCCCACCTAAACTTTAAGAAACTGAAATTCATCTCTTGGCAATCCTAATGCTTTGTTATTTCAACCCACGATTCTTTGCTTCGTTGGCGGCATAATATGTTAACGACAATGAAATCCCTACAAGACTAATTCAAGACCTTCAGATGTCCACAGCAGCAGCCACTTGAAAGGGAATCTATCCTTATTAGAGGAGAGAGGATTTTCAATCAATAACTGTCAGCTGTACATTTTCTTAAACATGCTGTCAATGGGATTTCTTTCCTTCCTCATATCAGTCAAATGCTTTTCATACTCACAAATGTGAGAGCCATTTAGTCACTCCATGCATCTGTGTGGATTTTAGTTTCTCCAGTGAGAATGCCAACAAAGAGGCCAACGCTGACTGTGATTTTTGTGTTATCTGTATACACGTGTAGTGGAAACTGCATTGAGACCACAAACTCATTTCACATTCTGTAGGTCACTGAACAGCTGCCAGTAATGATTTTTGCTCACTAATGACCTAGGTTATATTCGAATCAGTGCCCTAGAGGTGAAAAACTCTGTATTCCATTACTGATCCCCTGAGTCATAAAATCCCTTAATAATTTTATTTTCTAGGTGGCTTTTGCCATTGTTATTTATTATCTTATAAAAATTGCATGTTCATCAAGCTTCAGAGAAATGCATAATAAAAAGCTGCATGTATAAGAGATGGAAACATTTGCATTATATGACCCTCGAAATGTGACAATACAATGGAATCAACACTATGTAACAGTCAGGGGGTGGAAAGTAAGAGGCTTGCTACCCATTGAAAGGAAATATTCCGTCAGGAGAATAGAATTGTATAACCAAATATATGAATAAGACATTATTTCTGGCACAGTCAAAAAGCTATAGTAAATGAATTATAACCTTGGCTCTTAGTCCCATTCTTAGGTAATACTCCAACATACATACCTCACATATTTAAGTTGGCATGGCCATTTCTACTGGGGAAGTATACTTCTTCTAGTAAGATACTATACATACCACTTGCCACGTTATGACCTCCTATGCGTTACACACACAATTCTCCCGCTCCCAGTGCAGGACTGATTAAGAGAAACACCCAAGCTCTTAGAAGACAAAAAAAATAACTGTACTGTGAGTCTCAAAACCACAAACGTGTAAGAAATGTAGCAAGGGGTTAAAAAGACAGAGGTAAGTGCTTTGGTGTCTCAATGTACCAGTGCTTTTCAAATATTAGACTCTTCCTACCTGCTGTGCTTAGCTTCAAAATTCAGCACTGCCACAGGAAAAAAAAATCTGTTTGCTTTTTCATCCATGTACCACATGGCTTTCACTTTCATCAAAACACGGCAAAAGTGTCACAGGGGAATCATTTCCTTGGCTGCCTTAGCACTTCTGATCTTTGACCTCCGCTGGAAATGGATTCCAGGCACACTTCTGCCTGACAAGTGAATCGTGTAAAATCTTGATGAGGTGTGTGTTTTGTTTCGTTTGATTAGCAAGCCCTAAAATCTAGGGAAAGCTTTGTCTGACAACAAAACAAGCCCACTTGCTTTATCCGTGCTTTCCCTTTGCAAATTTACTGACCTAGAACAGCAAATGCTGTCTTCTACATACGTAAAAAGCACATTAGTACATCAAACTGGTGTTTTAGCAAGACACAAAGGGCAACAGCTACGCGTACAGACCTTGTGGCAAAAGAGGAAGGCTTACAGCCATGACGTCATAAATCTCAGCAACTCCCGCAATGCACTGAACGCATACGCGCAGCATAATGATTCTGCTCCCTGGAGGAAAAAGCTTAGGAGCAGGAGGAAAGAAAAGATTATTTTTAGCTAAGGGAACCCTTTGTCTTAGAGCATTAAAAATCCTTGAGTTGGCTTCTCACAATAGCAGCCTTGTGCAGTTGCTCTACTTTTAACTCATGGAGTGCTGCAAAACGTAACAATTACAGAGCAAAGTGCCACTTTCTGAACGTGCTTATTTGCTTTTTATTTGACATCCTTTTGGCTCTGGTTAGAATTTTGCACATATCAAAGCTTCAGACTTTCGCCACAGAATTCAAAGCTCTTGTTCTTATCCATTACCAAGTTACACATTTTCATGAGTAACACAGACCTAAGCAATAGGAGCAATAAGCATCGTTTATTAGCCTGAGAGGTTTAAAATGTGATACCTAAAATTAAACTGAAGGTCCATTCCCATTTGAACATTTTATCTAGTGAGACACAGATCACTCTTTTTCTCTAATGCCAAAGAAATTTGATTCTACATCCATTAATAATCCCAGATGTCAGCCATAGACAGCATTTTCATCAATCATCACATTAAAGCACTGACCAAAAGATATACCTATAAAAGAAGAAAACACACTTCCCACTACCTTAATGTCTTTAATACGTTTTCAAAATTTAAGCCATTTTGTTGAAGACTACTTTTAGTAAAGTGAAGAGACAATTGCATACACATCTTGGCTGCAAAATACAGGATGTTGTTTAGCAAAGAAAAAGTCTCACAACCTATTTTAGCTGCATCCTAGATACTCCCAAGTAACATACTACATTTTGTAGTATACCTAGCTGTTTGCTAGGGCTGATTTGGATCAACTTTGACCTGACCTCTAGTACATGTGGAAGAGCCCCAACATTATGACCAGCTAAACCAGGTACCCCTTCCTGTGGTTGAGACAATTACGTTTCTCTATGGCTTTTTCCTTTAAAGAAAAAAAGGAGATGTTTGCTCATCTCTTCCTCATTTTCTCTTCCAGACAGC
>Ga0065711_1051531_pt1 | contig 10346 bp, 6 predicted proteins | sample Hoacrofraction12_FD_59098 | JGI IMG/M metagenome (GOLD analysis project Ga0065711, IMG submission 59098) | Hoatzin crop microbial communities from Cojedes, Venezuela - Epithelial fraction 12 v2 (version 2) | ecosystem: Host-associated > Birds > Digestive system > Esophagus > Crop | place...
GAAAGAAAGAAAGAAAGAAAGAAAGAAAGAAAGAAAGAAAGAAAGAAAGAAAGAAAGAAAGAAAGAAAGAAAGAAAGAAAGAAAGAAAGAAAGAAAGAGAAAGAAAGAAACAAGCAAACAAACAAACAAAAGAAATATATAACTCCTAGCCGTGGAGTTTAATCTGGTTTGGAAGATAATTACAAAGGGAAAGAATTCTAGTTCTAGACAGTAACTGTGTCCATACACTCTGGCATCCACACCTTCTATGTGCTTCCAAAGAGGGCAAGTTTAGTGACAGGGGGTGCCTTTCATCTAAGAAGATAAAAAAGGAAAAATTTAAGGTTCTTAAAAGTTTTGTATGTTTCTAAACATACAAAGCACGCTGCTTTTTCCTATTTCCTTTTTCTAAGTTTCGCTTCAGTCAGTGATTCCTAGAGTCAGTAACAAGAGTTCTCTGCTCAAGTTTTTCTTAGATACATACACATTTTAGGATAGAAAATTACTGTGCTTTGCTTTGTTCACACTGGAAGAAAAAGAACGGAATATGTGGTGGGTATCTTAAGGAACTATTATCTGGTGTTGATGAAAGCTAGATTCTAGTTTAAGGCTTCTCAGAAGTTTAGGGAGAGTAAAGAAGTGTGTATGCATTCTCAGTGCAGTGGCAAGACCAGGACTGGACAATAGATAAATTCCTAGTCATCCATCAACCCAAAATCAAAATTTTTCCATAATTTTCACTGAAGTACTTAGTTTGAATCAACACATACCTAATGTTCTTTAAATCAGCTCCATTTTCAGGTGATTTTTAAGTCAGGGAAACCAGTGTTTCAAAGGAAGAATTACTTGTCAATCAAAAGCTAAAAGAGAGTAGTGTAGCTTTCCTTCCTCATCAAGTTCCCCAAACCAACAGTTAGGGCAATTGTTCAGACCACAGAATACAGTTAAAAATCTAACCTAATTGTAATTCAAAGCAGGGATTTGAACCAAAGCCTCCCTGCCACTGAAAAGAGAGTGCCTTATCCAGAGAGCCCCTTATCCAGGCACTGTTGTTTTGTCCAGCCAGCACAATGTTTTCTTTCACAGATAAGCTGTCTGTCTATGGCCAGTTGTCTGATGACAGCACTGTCTGTGCTTTGCCAAGTGGAAACCAAATGTTGCAGCCATTATGGCCAATTATCTTTACTTCCTCTATGAATGTGCTGTAGTCTTAGCAATCCCTTCTAAGTTATACTTCTAGATAAATAAGCCACGGAGATCAATTAGAAATTATCTATCTTACTATCTGTTAGAAAAAAAATTTTCTAAGTTGTTCCTGTGCACAGGAAGCCCAGCCCCCAGGAGTGGGGAAGATGTGCCCAGAACCTGACAGTCTCAATGCCTCTGTGTATCCTGTGTCCTCAGCACGCAGCCCTCCATTATCTGGGGACAGAGTGGACCTGTCCTTCATGAGGCCTCTGAAGGTACAACACCCCGCTTCCCCATGCACTCAGGTGAAAATTAATTGCCACACTGGAAGATCCCAAATCTAGTCCTACTGGAAATGATATGGCTAATTGTTTCGGACTTTGTAGTACCTTACAAATTTTACATTGATTCCTCACAAAAAAAGGAATGTCTCTGCCAGAAGCTGTGGCTCTGCACTCACTTCTTCACGTAAAACCCCTTTCACTCTTTCCTTCTGGACTAATACCCACTCTGGAGCCTTTTACAATGCAGGTACTTCTAAGAGTATTTTTCAGGGTATTTTCTACTATTTTGCATTCTTAGGGTTCTAATTTCACTATTCCATCTTCTTTTTTTAATCTTGATCCCTGTACTTTTCCAGATAAAGATGACGTATAGTAAGGGACAGTCCAGACAGATCTGTCTGTTTTTGTGTTGATTATATATTTCATCCTGCAAAAACAGAGTAGTAAGGAACGAAGTCTGAGCTGGGGTATTTCTCAAACTCTGTGCCAGTTGCTCAAGAAGATGACTTGAGAAAGAGTTTTCAGAAGTTTCTATCTTAATGCTTTAGAAAATTTACAAGCATTTATCTAAAAGCTTTAGGTTCAGTCGTACATGTCTGCTGGTTATTGAAATGTGAGTTTGAAGAAATCTGGGCGTTTCTTTTTACTTGCTCCTTTGGCTCCAAAGCCTCAGAATTATTGAAATTAACAGCAATGGTAAACAATTGCTTACAGTATCTCAAGGAAAGGAAATGATGTTAGAAAAAAAGCATGAGATTAATCTAAAAAGTATCAAAACTCATAACAGCACCTTGTGTCTATGCTGTCTAACACTGCACAATGAAGTTTGACTTAACTAATATTGTCAATATTTTAGTGAATTTTGTATTCTTATATGGACTTTACTGCATTTTTGAAATATTTTAATGAATGCCACAAAAAGAAAAATAGCTAAATTTATGCATATTGATCAAACTCCTCCAAACTATTTCCCCTCTATGTGATAAGTAGTCACCTCTTAGCTTCCCTTAGCTTCCCTAGTTATAGTCGTGTAGCAAGCTGCGTTTTATCTAGCTAAAAATAATTAAGTGCAACCATTAAAAAGAAAACAAACCTAACAAAACTATCGTTATGATACATGCAAGATTGTGGAAGTATTACAAATGTCTGAAAAGTGCATTAATTTCTTTGAATACTGAATGTAAAACAAATGTGGTGTCACTGATCATTTGCAATTTGGTTTAACTGGGATCTATTGAATCTTAGCTTATTAGTATGCTATGTATGTAAAGAACTATCTGGATACATTTGTTATTTTGTCAGAGAAGCTTACACATGCACAGAGTGAAACAGATAGGCTGCAAGAGCACATGGCTGTTTGCTAAACAGAAAAATTAAGAACCCACAGGCTCCCAAACGAATGCAAGGATTATGTTTAGGACTATCTTCCTTAAGAAACAAAATGTGGGTGGGGTTTTTTTGCATTTTGATTATACGAATGTAATCTACTTTAAAAGCTGATGTTTTAGAAAGAAATATTATCAGGTTTTGTGAAGTAAAACATTTCATCATAATAGGAAGGGACAGAATTATTTTAGTAAGTACAACCCTGTTTCTGATATTTGTGATTTTCCGTATTTGTAATCTCAATTTCATGTATTTAGCAGCTGGGTTCTCACAGGCACTGTCTCAGATTTAAATACATACATCCTGTTTTTTTGTGGAATTATATTTATGCCTCTCCTCAGTCATCACTGTCTGCATCTGAAGAGTGGACTTTCAGCTTTGTAGCATAAATCTCTTCCACTAGAACTAGACTGATATAATTATCACAGATGGCAACAGAAATAAGTGGTTATCTCGGTGGACCAGGTGCTTGAGAAAGATACACAGCACAATACACCAGTGGATTACATATTTATGAGTAAACACATTTCACAGAGAACAGAGACGACTACTTAAATGAAGGAGTCCCTTTCTTGAAGGCACTGTATCTAACAGTCTGAGAGGTGAATTATGGATCCACCATGTTATTGATTACAGCAGCCTCTATTTTAAGAGGAAGGAGATCTAGCTTATAGAGGCAGGGAAATATACAATGAACAAAAATTACCTGGGAAATGTGATCCTTAATTTTTGTCCTTTAATGCTGCAAGCTTTTAAATTACTTGTTGGCTTTCCCTGGTTGATAGGTTTGTTCCCTTCCTCCTACCTCCACTCTGTCTACGTACAACAAAGTACATGCATAAAGGATCCACATATGTTTGTAGTGACACAGCTGTTTGAGCAGGAGTTCTGCCTCTTTCTCACGAAAAGAGATTCAGTCAGAAAAATAGACTAGACATGTTCTTATATGCATGTGAAATACTCTTAATACTTCCCTTCTATCATTTCTCAACTCTTGCCAGGCAAAAAAGAAGATAAATATGATTTCACAAAACAGATTTCACAAAAAGTATTTCCCAAGAAACATGACTACATAAACAAAACTCGAATGCTTGCTCCTTTTATTTCTGTGCTAAACAGTGATAAGCATACTGTGTAATACATCTTTTAATCTAAAACCTAAATTCGTAAGAAAGGAAATTCCAAATGGAAATGTGCATGCAAAAGAGGCTTTATTTGGTTATTAATACTCAAATTACAGCTGATAACATCTCCCGCAAGTATCTCAATATAGAAATACAGTATCATTTGGTAAGTTATTGTGCCTATTTTACCTAATATATTTCCCCTGAAAGAAAATAACAACACTTTATCTTTTTCTCTAAGTATGAGAAGTTACAAGAACAGTTTGCCAGAGAAACAACATGTAAAAGGTTGTTTTGGTCCTGATCTCCCTAAAATCATGAGTCAAAGAAGATCAATATTTTATGTAGCTAGAACCTAGAAACTGATCACCCAGTATTGTTTGCCGAGTTCTTCAAGTAGTTTACGTTATTGTGTAACAGTTATCTTTAAATAATGTGGAACCCTGTGCTGTGTTTCCTTGTTAAGGGTTCAAGTCTTAATAACAGAACTGGAGTTCCTTGTCAAGTATTGGGAAGACAGGTCTAATAATGACTGCATCACCTTTTCATAATTTTCTATTCCCACATGTTGCCTCACGTCTAGCCACACGTGGGGTGGATTATGGTATCTGCTTCTTAGCAAAATGATGCAGTGGAAGGCTTTAGGGTCTGTGGAAGTGTAACGCAAGATTGGAGCCTTGCACTTGCATATTTCTTTTGTTTCCTCCCCTCCACACAAAGGCAAAGAGAGAATATAGATCTATCATTACTGGCTCCTCACGGGCCTGTTGAGAGCAGCAAAGACATTCTTGTGCTGCTCTGGTTAAGTAACTCTGTGTGTCAGGATTTGGGCTCCCATCTTCTTCACCATACTCCAGATAGTTTTATAGTAGCTTAGTAAGGATTTACATGTGTCACTTGAAGTCGAATTTCTAAATTACTGTAAACCATATGACACCTACCTGGTTTTAGTGTGAAATGAGCAGGTTTAGTCTCACAGGAAAACTAGCAAAACAGAGTATTCTACTATCCCTTGAAGCATCCTCTTTGTTTCTGTGCTAAAAGTATATCTGAACTTACTTTTGTTGATTTTCCATTGGGAACACCACTACATTTTTTTTAATTATTTATTTTCTTTCTCTCAGCACAAGACTTCCAGATATTCTGCTTTCATTCAGTTTTTCTTAAGTTTGCCACAGATTACAGGATTAACACTTCACTCTACTGCAGAAACTTTAAACTAGTCAAATACTCCTGACAGGGTATACATTTGAGAAGAACAAACTCTGATAATCCAAATCTTAAAAAAACACCTCAAGCCAAGAATAAACCAGTGTAACAGATCATAGACTTAATGAAGATGATGGAGATGCACTGTTTTGTAACACCTCAGAATCTTGTTTTCTGCTGCACTGCAGCCTGTGGAAGGTAAATATACTCTAAAGGAACCTGCAGCCTGTGGAAAAGACTCACACTGGAGCAGAGGAAAAGTGTGAGGAAGAAGAAGCAGCAGAGATGAACAGTTATGGCTGACCGCAACCTCGAATTTCCCGTCCCCCTGCACTTCTGGCAGGACCAGGAGGGAGGTGGAGAGGTTGGGAATGAAGGAGTGAAATTGAGCCTGGGAAGGATGTGGGGCCGAATGGAGAGAAAGTGTTTTAATTTTTGCCTTTGTTCCCCAATTCAAATTGGGAATACAATAAGTTCATTTTACCTAAGTGGGGCCCGTTTTCCTGTTATGTTAATTGGTAAGTGATCTCCCTGCCTATATCTTGACCCACGAGCTTCTCCATCTGATTTTCTCCCAGTTATTTTCTTCTGTTGAGGAGGAGGAGGAGGAGGAGGAGTGGAGAGCAGCTGGGTGGATGTCTGTCCCCCAGCCAGAGTGAACCCACCATGGTTCCTATACGCTGTGTCTTCTAGATCCCAGTATGTTAATCCTATTATTTGTGTTTGAAATTAAGAAAAGGTTTTATTTAAGGAACACTTGAAAATTAGCAAAATGTTCTAAATTAGCCTTATCATAATTCAATATATTGTCTGTTACACTTTGTTATCCATAACTAGAGAGAGTAATATTTTCCTGAATTAAATCTTAAAGGAAAAAATAGCTAAACAATCGAGTTCAGATGCTTGTTGTTCGTCTAGGAAGAAAGTAGACCTAGTTAACTTAAAAAAAGAAAAAAGAAAAAAAATTGCAATGACAATGCTAGAATAACTAGTCTGCCATTAAAAGCAGTGTTTAGTAGGCAGGAAAAAACTACAACCAACAAAAAACCAAAGCCCCAAGAAAATACATACAGCCAAAAAAAGAATCTTCAGTCCAATTAAGCTGAGTTATTTCAAGATATTGTCTGGCATCCAGGAGTTAATTACTGACAGATTTACTTATATACTGCAAGGAAACTGTTCGTTTAGGGGCAGGAAAATGAGTTTTTTGTTATCTGCACTTCAAGGATAGCTGCTTTCAAGATGCTGATGAATATTTGTGTGCCAATGAATAAATACAAAAGAATAGTCAACAACAACAAAACAAAAAAATAAACCAAGGGAAATAAAAAAGGTATCATAATGTAAGGAGCAAAAACCTGTAAAGCATGATACCATGTGCTTAGGTAGCATGTGGTGCTTCATCTTCAGCGTAATCAAGCAACCTTGAGCTATACAGAAAATGAAAAGCACAAAGACAATCAAGCAGGAGTTAAAAATGCATAGTATTGTTCTATTTTTTCTCAGTATTTTTATCATTATGGTTATAAAAATATGTATGTAAACTATCTCTATCTGGAGACTCCTTTAATCATGTCTTCCAATAGATCATCAGTAACGTGATGCTTACATTCATTTACCTTTGATTCTTTCTCTCTATTGCCAGTAAAATCAATTTTGGAATTTACTTTTATTCTAATTTCCCACTAAAAGATACATTTTTTTCTCTCTTCACAAGAATTCTTGGCCACATTGCTGCTATTAAACCTTCTTTTGCTTCAAAGAAACAAATAAAATGACCATTACTTCAGCTAAAAGCATAGAATATCATCTCAACAATATAAACCTTAAGAAAACCTTGATGAATGCCAACTAAGCAAGAAAAATACACTTTTTGCTGCATTTAAAAGAAGTAGAATCCAAAGGCCTGGGGCCCAATATGTCTCTGAGAGCTTCTTTATAATAAGATAAAGAATCAGAACAATGATCACAGTAATTCAGATAAAAATACTTTCCAGGATCCCAGGAAGTTTACGTAAACTGCATTAGCAGTAGCAATTAAAATTCAGAATGCTACCATCCACTATTCAGTTCTATCATATTTGGCCCCACTCAAAACTCTTACAAAAATAAAACATACTCTGCAAGTGCTTAGTGTCTATCCTATTCTCCTTTAGATTTAACAGACATTGAAACAATAGCGTTCTGCCTTCCTGTCTTTGCAGCATAAATAAATGTAATATTTTGGGGTCTGAAAGTCCCAAAATGTCCCACAGCAAGAGTTCATCAACATCGATTACCTCACGAGTCTGTGTGCATGATACGGATGGATGCCACTTGTTCACTCTCATTTTCTTTCTCTCCATCTCTCTGTACTCTAAGTTAGCCAGCTGTGCCTCAGTACAGCAAGACAATGTAGCATAGATTGTCAGGTTTTGGTGTGACTTGAACCACTGGCATTGGTCTGCAGATGACTTTTTTCTGAGTTGGATATGCCTGAAGGTAGCCAGTTATAATTTCAGGTAGCAGTCTGCTGCTGAAAGAGGACAATAAGCAACAACTTTATGTTATTGCTCTTTGGAACTTTTACTGCAAAGCAAAACAATCATGAAGCTGCAATTGCTTGCGAGTCTCAGCAAATATCTGTTTTCTTAGAGGGTGTTTTTCCTGCTTCTTCAAAATAACTTCTGGATACTATAGGAAAAAAAAAATGTTCCTGAATAACAAAATTGCTGAGATTTATAGAAATACACCAAACTGAATGTGTGCAAAAAGTGTTACTTGAAATTTATTTTTTGCAACAAAGTGATATAGCTATTCAGTGACAAAAAATTACTCTTATAATACAAAGCATAATATTATATCATCAACCCTCAGTCAAAAATTTAGGTTTTCTTTTTGTTTTCTTTTCAAACAGCAACTCCTTCTTTAAACTATCCAGAATGGCAACCAGCTTCAGGTATAACTTATGATTCACATTTTCCAAGTCACTTTCTTCCAAAAGACAAAGTTCATTAATACTGAAAAAAAAATAAGGAAATCTCTTTCAGAGAAATAAGGCTCTCTCACAATGTTTCTCCTTTCTATTTTAAACTGTCTCTTCACATATGTTTAAAAAACGACACAAAACACAGCATCGTATTGCTGTTGTGCACTAAGTCTTTCACAGAATCACAGAATCACAGAATGGTACGTCTTTTTCTCCAACCCAAACGAAACTACTGAAACTAAGTGAGACCTCACTCTTCCTAAATTCTGTAACCCAAAAAGGAGCAAAAAAAAAGGTCCAACAAAAATAACCAGAAAAATCCACAGATAGTACAAGCTTGCTTAATCCTTTGTTTAAGGACAAAGACTCATAAATATATTTCTCTAACTCACTTTCTTCATAACTGTGATCTTCTCCAGTACATTTTATTCAGGTTATGAGTTAGTACTATCAGACCTTACTGGTTAGGAATTGTAGGCGAAATACTTTCTTATCCCATCTTTCATTTCTTATTGAATAAAAAACCATATGTTGGAAGAGAGACATGTTCTATATGTCTGTGTATTGTGTAGCTTTAGGAATTCTGAAGAAAACCCAAATGCCAGCTGCAATATAAGACCTGTTTCTTAATGGTAATTAGTACAAATATAAATAGAAGTGCATGTTTTTGTTTCTCAGTATGTTTTCTGTATCTTGCCTTCCTTTTCTTTCTGCTGTATTTTCTTTAAGATACTCTCCTTCTCTCGCTCCCTCACTGACTGAGGTAGAATCCTTTTTTCTATGTAGGCTTCCTTGGTTTGATTGCTCTTATCTTCACTCCTGTCTGGGATTGTTGCCTTTCCTCCCTGAGCCAATGCAGAGCATGCTCAGACAGCAGTTTCTGTTTATGAGCCTTTTCCCGTAATCTCCAGTCTCTAATTTCAACTAGTACCTTCTCAAGCATCAGATGAAGAAATGATTGTAAGAGGGGGAACAGTATTTTACTCCTCCCTGGGGCATGACTGCTATGATTAGCTAGGTCTGCTCTAATGTTCAAGTGCATGATGCATCTGTTGCCTGAAAAAAAGAAACAAAAAAAAATCACAGAAAGCTGTTCAACCCTGGGTGCCCCTTGGCACAGCAGCAAAAATTGTGAACAGCTTTGTAAATGTCAACCTGAGGTGTGGAGGTGTCTCGTTCTTTATTCACTTACCACTACATGAGGCTTAAAAACAGGTGCAGAAGAGAATTATTACAACCAAGTGTGTGTATGGGGGAAGGGTGCGTGGGGGGGTGTGGTGTGTGTGAGCTTCTATTTCTGTCTGAGATGATTTATAAAGTAGTACTTTGTAAAGCAGATTTTCTAGGTGTTCTATAGGCATTGATCAACTAGATATAGCTGCAGCCAACACTGTGTTTGAATGGCTAAACAATCAATATTACAACTGGGTTATCAATAAACAAATAGTATTATATAGGTTTTCTTTAGTATTGGAAACAGAAAGCTAGTAACTCTAAGCACAGATTTGTACTAATACATATTTTTTAACTAAATTCATAGATTACATTTCTCTATACAATATATAAAGGAGCAGCACCAGCTAGTGCTGGTATCAATCATCGATGGCATGAAATTTGACAAGAGCAAATGCCAGATTCTGCATCTGGGCAGTAATATAAATTGGGAGAGGAATGGCTGGAGAGCAGCCCTGCAGAAAGGGGTCTGTGGGTGCTGGTCGACAGCAGGCTCAATATGAGCCAGCAGTGTGCCCTGGCAGCTATGAGGGCAAACTGCATCCTGGGGTGCTTCAAACACAGCATAACCAGCTGGTCAAAAGAGCTGATTATCTTGCTGTATTTAGCGTTGGTGCAGGCTCTGAATACTGTGTGCAGTTCTGGGCCCTAAAATTTAAGAAAGAAGATAAGGTACTTGAATGAAACCAAAAGGCCAAATCATAAATGTCCTTATCTTGTTCATAGAATCATAGAATAGTAAGGGTTGGAAGGGACCTTAAAGATCATCTGGTTCCAAACCCCCTGCCATGAGCAGGGACATCTTCCACTAGATCAGAGCTCCATCCAACCTGGCCTTGAACACTGCCAGGGAGGGGGCAGCCACATCTTTGCTTCTCTGGGCAACCTGTTCCAGTGTTCCACCACCCTCATGGTGAAGAATTTCTTCCTAATATCTAATCTAAATCTGCCCTCTTTTAGTTTAGAGCTGTTCCC
>Ga0065711_1011621_pt1 | contig 10345 bp, 7 predicted proteins | sample Hoacrofraction12_FD_59098 | JGI IMG/M metagenome (GOLD analysis project Ga0065711, IMG submission 59098) | Hoatzin crop microbial communities from Cojedes, Venezuela - Epithelial fraction 12 v2 (version 2) | ecosystem: Host-associated > Birds > Digestive system > Esophagus > Crop | place...
CCCCCCCCCATCATCCTTCTCCCCCATCCCCGCTGGCACAACCCCCTTTGCCGTACGCGGTGTCCCGGTGACCGGTTGCTTCTCGCCGGAGCGGGGGAGCGGGGCGGTGGGATGTGCTTTGGGTGGGAGTAACGGGGTGGAGGTGGGGGGGATGCCCTGCTGCAGGGCGAGGAGAGGTCCCTCGCAAAGCGCCGGGCTTTGTGTCAGCCTTGCCTTGGGTCTCCAGCCTCCAGCAGCCGAATTCTAATTTATTTTTTTCGCCGATGAGTGATAACCCCGCGGGTCCGCGCAGCTCTCCGTGCCCGATGTACCTGTGCGTGGAAGCTGCGCCCGGCGCACGGGGTGTTGCTGCGGGCAGGAGGGGGTCCCGGCTCTCCCTCGCACGGTGCCTGGGCCGTATGGACTTCATCTCCCGCAAGGCAGCGATTTCGCTCGAAAACCCGGGCACAGAAGCGCTTGCAGGGTCAGCCTGGTGCCCGCTGAACGCCCCAAAGAGGTTATTGCTGCGCAGGGACCTCCGAGATGCCGGAGAGATGCTCTGGGGTGGAAGCCGGGGTGCCTTTCGCACACCAGAAGCTCCCGTGGACTGCTTCGAACTAAACATTAAGCTGGTTTGCGTTCTTTTTTTTTTTGGTATTTCTCTTTTTTTTAAAAAAAACAGGATAAAGCCGAGTGCTTCCTTTTGCGCCAGTGACCTTGCGGGGGGTGGGGGAGCGGAGAGGGGGCCTGGCCCGCTGGTGGTGCTGATCGCCAGGGCTGGACAGAAGGTTGGTTTCAGTACGATGCGTTGGGAAATTCGGCTGTGGTCAGCCCCCGAAGGCTGGAAGTTTTCCCTCCGTTGCGGCAGCCCGTGGGAGTTGCTTTCCAAGCTCCAAAGGGCAGCTTTCTGCTCTGATGTGGCTCAAGGCTTGCAACTGTTTCTGTATTTAATATGCAAAACGAAACTTTCAGGCTGCCCTGTCTCTCTTTAAGTTACGTTGTAGGGCTTCTGCTTCCCCTGAGGGTGTGAGTGGCCACCTCTGGGTATTAATCCAGATAATAATGAATTTCAAGTGCCTTGAAATCTTGGCTTGTCCTGCTAGATACTACCCCATGGAATGGGTTTTCATTCTTTTTTTTCTTTGTATATATAAATGAGTCTAGTGTTTGAGAAAGTGGAGAGGGGCTGTTTTGATATCCCAGGCTGGGATCATCCTTGGCACTATTAATTATTACCTTTTTTCATAGTTACCAGCAATGGTCTTGTTTTGACTGGAGGCCTTTTGCTGGGGATACAGCGGTGAAAAAGTCATCGGGAAAGTACCTGGACTGTTTTCCCTCATCCTTTTTTCCCAGACCATCTGATTTGGGGGCACGAAGGACTGTCCCCACCAGCATGCTCTCTGCCTCTGGAAGTGAGGGATGATTACGCAAATTCCTGCTTGCGTTTCTAGTTTTCGGGAAGAGGAAGGCGGCCCTGAACTGGTCACGGGCAGTAAGCTTTTCTTGGCAAGAAAAGCTGGAAATATTCACCTGCTTTCTGGTTCGAAAGGGCACATCGCATAGGAATGCGCTGAGGCTGCTTTGCCTGCTCCGGGCAAGTCCTGGAAGGGGGTGTTGAAAAATGACCTTGGTGGGCGAGCGCTGTGGGCTGGTTCTGTCACTGGTTTTTGTACTTTTGCCCCGCATTTCAATTCAGATCTGTGTCAGGCAGATTAGGCCTCCAGTTTTACACTCTGTGACTTCCACGGCAGCAGAATTCCCCCTGGTTTTGAATGTTATTGCTTGTTCCGTTTTTGTAGTCAGCGAGGAACACGTTGTTGGTGCTCACATCACCTCTGACTCCGGTCCCAAGCCTGCCCAGACTCAAATATCCCGATAGCCGGCACGTCCAAGTTGTTTGGGGTATCGTGTGCCCGGGTCATTGCACGTGGGCAGAAGCAGCCGGGGGCAGGGGGGATTTAACCTGAAACACCCACGTGTGGCAGCAAATGAGTTCGGAATCTTGATTCTCTCTTACTGCGCTGATGGAGACTTGCATTTTCTGGAGGAGCTACACAGTGCTGTGTGATCGGGCATGGTGCTCTGGTTCTGAATTTGCGAGATGTGTTTGAGTTTGAATGACGAAAAGAAACCTGGAATGCTAATTTTTTTTAGTTGAAGAATTAAAAACCTTGTAATTTTAACTTCATCTTTTGGTGGGGGTGGTCTCTTCGTAGTGTTTGTTTGAGAAGTACAATATTTGCCTTAGAAAGCAAATGGCGTTGTCACATTGGAGTTACTTTGTGTTGTCTCCATTACTGTCAGCAAAGACCTTCCTTCTCAGTAGTTCCTGAAGTCTGCTTTTCCCCTGAGGTCTCCTTTGACGTGAATATCCTTTTGGGGATCTGTTGTATACCAACTGTGTGTTTTTCTAAGCTAACGTCTCTGTGTTGGTGTAGGCATTGAAAAAATTCAACAAAATAGGAAAATAATATAGCTATTAAAAAAAAATCCTTTCCATTATGCTGCCTTCCATATGTTTTAATGATAATATATTTCTCTGAAATCGTCTCAAAATCCAGCAAAGTATTTGGATTCTTTCAGTCACATTTTTCTACTATCTTTGTATATACCTAAAGAAAAATTCAGAAATTGAGATTTTGATAAATATGCCATTACACTGACATCTTTTTCTTACTGTGTCTGCCTGACTCAAGAAATAAAACTATTGGGCACAAAGTATTTGCTCTGTGATTTTTGGCCATCGATTCTAAACAGAAAATAATCTCAGTTAAGGGGAAATGATTTTTCATTTTGCTAAGACTAATATTTTGGTCTCTATTTGTCTTAGTAGAGGTGTTTAAGTTTTGAGGACTAGGAAATGCTATTGGGTGTCTGTCACATTTTTAGATCAAAGCTACGTCAAACCTTTCAGGAACTGAAGATTAATATTTTACAGTGATGGTCATAATGTATCACGCAAAGAAGCTCCATAGGCTTTAAAAATTTACAGTTAGCATATGTCATTTTTCTGTTAATATACAGCTATGAGGTGCCGGTGGATGTGTTGGGGTGCCCGTGCTGCCGGAGGGCAGGTCACCGAGGCCTGTTGACTATTTGGCCAACCTTGGGGGGCCGAAACTCCACGATGGTATGGGACAACCCAGGAGAGCAGCCCGTGGTGCACAGGCAGGAGGTGAGAGCAGCTCCCAGAGACCCCCCCAGTGCTGCACAGTGGGATGAGGCTGGGCTGGACTGGACGTGGCTGGAGTCCCATCATCTCTCCAGTGCGAGAGCCTGGTGGAGAGGGACCTTTGTTGTGTCCACGTGTGGGCTATGAGCTGAGCCCGGCGGCTGTTCTCCCAGAAGCGTGAGCAGAAGCTCATGCTCTGCTCCGAAGGAGAGTGCATTTGGGATCGGCCCCTCCTTTAGGGTGAGCTTCTGGCTCCAGTGAAGCCAGTGGTAGAATTGGTTTTGGCAGAGCCAGGATTTTTTGTTCCTGGGGTTTACCAGCTCTCTGCACGGCAATAATCTTGCCAGGGGACAGTTTAGCTCTAAGCAAAGCTTTTATTCCTTCACGTAATCTACAAAGACATCTGTAATTACTGCCGGTAACTAAGGCAACGCAACTTTATAGCTGATGCATACATGCAGCAGAGCTATGGGTTATGGGTTTTAAAAATACCTTTCCGTTGGTTGGTATGCGGGCAGGAGCCGTGCTGTGAGCCCGCGGGTGGCTTGGGCTGAGCCCAGCTAGTTGGGCTTGGAGAGGAGGAACATGGTGTAAACGGGATGGTGATTAGCTTCGCTGGCTTAATTGGGGGCTTGCAAATCAGGGTTCGTTTGTTCTACTTGGGGACAGCGTCGAGGGGCCACGCAGAAGGTGGCGGTGGGGTTGGCACTCTGAAGTACAAGCCTCTTTGCTTATTTTAGGAGAATCCTGCTGTGTCCCTAACGAGGGCGTTCATCTGGCCCAGGGAAATTAAATCATTTGTCCATTCACTCGGTGCACGGCCTCGGATAGCCCCGGAATAGAACAAATTGCTCCTGGCAGCCAGCTCGTGAGTCTCACTGGTGTGGCAGGACATCGGCTAGGCCAAGGTGGAGGTGCTGGGGGGAAGGTCTCTGTGGTCACGGGGCGCAGGGGCTCCGGCGTGCCAGGGTGATCGCGGCCAGTACCTTCATTCAGGGGGCCCTGTTCCTCCTTTGCTTTGCTCCATTGATATAACAACAGTGTGAGAAGTGTAACATTCTTAGTGTTGTGGGGAAAAAACACTCAGAAAAGGGTTATGCGATGCACTGTTTTGATCTTCTCCAGGGTATTTTTTGCTTTGTGGCAGGTTGCATGTGCTTGGAGCATTTAGGTTCTTGCATTTGTACGTTGGAAATATGCCCGTGATCTCCGAGAGTGATTGTGTGGGGGTGTGAAATCTTTCTCCCAGATAAAGTCACCCTCCGTCCATTACTGGAACACTGTTCTGTGGAAGCTGAGTCAGTCTCAAAAAGGAGTTAAAGGCTCTTGGCCATTAATTTTTCAAATGTGTTTTTTATATGAGTCATTTGGAAAAACTTTAAATAGAATATCTTGATTTTTTTTTTTTTTTGAAACATTTTTTCAACCAGACAATCTGCAGCATTTTCTTACGGTGAGCCTTTGGCAAAATGTGAAACCCACCCCTGCTAATAAAGCTGAGGATGTCTTTTAGGATGCTTTTTAAAAAGTCACTTCTCATGCTTTTTAGCAGGAACTGCCTGATCTTTTTCAAAAGTTCTGAAGCAAGGATTTTTGCTTGTAAACGCACAGACAAACATTGGTGGGGTTGAGGCTTTGCGAAGGCTTGTTGATCTGACATTTGCTTTGGTCTTCAATGAAATTCGCCGTGGCCTTTGAGCGGTGCCTCTTGCCAACAGAAAAGTTTGAAAATGAGGAGTCTGGTTCCCGGCACTGGAGTGCTAATAGACAAATAGCGGTGTGCTTGTTCTTATTAGAGAAGCCTGATGATTTTTGTGTGCATCACTTGATGTTGGGCGCCACGAGGTCTGTCTTTGGCGAGGACTGAAGCAGCGTCCCGTGGCCGTCTGGCTGTCCTGCCCCGGGTACAGCTGTCCCTGCCGCCGCCTTTCGGTTTCACTTTCTTTTTTTTCTTTTTCTTTCTTTTTTGTTTGTTTTGGTTTTTTTGTTTTGCTTCCTGTGTGTGTTTTGGCTTTGGAGATTGAAAGCTTCATGAAGTCACTTGCGCTTCCAGAGCCTCATTTCTCTCTCCTTGGCTCTGGCACGCAGCAGCGGCACGTTTGGCTGTTTAAAACACGAGGGTTTACACTGGGGTGTTTAAAGCTGTGGTCAAACTTCGCTTGTCCTAGGATTTCAACCAGGGCTTTTGAGGGATGCAGCACCGAGGCTCAGCTGAATTTGGCTGCATCCCCAGAGCAAGGAGAATCCCTGGCTGGGGTGTGCAGACTTGGGGAAGGGTCGAGTGCCGATGCTGCTCCGTGCCGATGAACACCGCTGGCCGTACGTGCGGCACAGAGCGAGTCCAGCTTGCTTTGGGGGCAGAAAAGCTGGTTGTGTCATTGCCTGGTACTGGCCCCTGAATACTGAACATTTAACCAGGGATATTCTTCTTTCTGATTTTTTTTTTTTGCATTTAATCCAGCCATCCTAAGCTAATCGGATGATGACTGTAACGCAGTCTGGGAAGTTGTCTCCCTCATCTGGGACGTGCTGAGTGATGCTGTCCTCAGCCCCGCGGCTTCACTTCTGACTGAGAATACTTCACTTACTCAGCAGGCTGAAGGAATTGGACTTGGCTGGTTTTTGGCGTTAAGCTTTGTCTCGGGCACAGAGCTGGAGGCCGCTCGGTATGCAGGCGTCTGTTCGAGCTGTGTGCGGCTTGGCTGCTGCTCTGTGGCTGGTCTAGAGGGACGATGCAGCCCACCGAGGGCAGCTGGGGAGCAAAGAGCTGCTTCGTGTGGTCTCAGGGGACACGGTGCTGGTAGCTGCCACCGGTCAGGAGCAGGCAACGGGGAGGGTGTGACGTTCAGCAAGGGCTTCACACTGTCAAGGGGTTGTAAAGTGTGAATGATTGTGTTTTTCAAAGGAAAAGTCACAGAGTATGAGTATACATATACATATATATGTATATATATACTCATATATATGTATATATATACACACACATATATATGTACATATAGATATTGATGTGCACGTATACATACCTGAGCAGAGGCTGGCAAGCTGTTCTGGGGAAGGATCCTTCCACGCTTCCATGGCTTTTTACCCTTCTTCAGACATCATCTTCTGGTCACTGCTAGAGCCGTGGTGCTGGGCTGCCCAGACTGTTGGTTTAGCCCAATTCCACCTTTTTTATCGTGATACAAGCCCAGCTAAGAATGGTGGTAGGGAGGAAGGCACAAATGCGAAGCAGAGGGAGAAGGAAAACTCTGCGAAGGTCTACAGCTGGGTGCTTGGTGGTGATGGGGTTACCTCTTGGGGTCTGGCACTCGCTTGGTGGGGTTGGCTTTCGACATGGACCACCTTGCTTGTCTTGTTTGCCTTTGCCTGCTGGCAGTTTTGAGGGGTGCACTGTGGGTGTAAGAAGAGCAGGGACCTGGCTCTCAGTGCTGCTTTTTTCGTAGGTGGAAACCTTTAGCTCCGAGTGATTTCACACGCTTTCAGATCAGGGAGGTAGAGATATCGAGCTGATGTCAATTCTGCATGAAGAGCCAGTGCTCTCAGCAAAGTAACGAGGACGTGTGTGTGCCCGAGGCACCTGTTGGCCTGGTTAAACACAGCGCGTAACCGGGTGCGTCTGGTTCGACATTAGCTATTGAGCTGGTGGTTCTGGTAGGAAGGTCTGCTTTAGTATTTCTTTCTATATGTTTCCGTGGCACTAAATAGACCTATTTCTAAAATGAAAATGGGATGCGGCCTCAGTAAAGCTAATGTTTTGGAAGCTGTGCAGGGAGTTTTAAGAGTCCTTTTCTGCTTGTCTCTGTGGCAGGAGATACAAGTCTTGTATTATATGCGTGTGTTTTTCAGATGGGGCATTGGAGACTGAGCTTCTCTTTCTCTGTGCGGTGTTAAAGTATCCACGGTACTCTTGTCGTTCCCAGTGCTGAAGTCTATTTCTGTTCAGTGAGGCAATTATGTTCTGGCTTGAATTTCAACTTATACTGCTTTCCTGGCCGGCAGCCTGTGAGGCTGGGCTTTGTGCTCAAGTGTTTGGCACTTTTTCCTTTTCTCCCCTGCTGACTGAGATGTGGGCTGGGCTGGCTTTCAGCATCCACGCAGAAGTAGCTGCACTTTGTGATGCTCTTCGTATAGTGAACCTGAGCTGACTAACAAACGTTCAAGTAATTCCATGCATGATGCCCCGTGCTGCAGTTTTATGATACTTTTAAAGTATCATTGAATCAAACTTTCTGTTCCTTTTTTTTCTCTCTTTTTAGCATTAAGCAGAGTTCCCGCTCCTCTGAGGCAGCTGAAGATGAAAAGGACCAGCGCACGGTGACAGTCAACCCCTCTCACATGAGAAAGGCGTTCAAGGTCATGAATGAATTACGGAGGTACACTTTTGACTTGATGGGCACCCTCTCTGGTTTAGCAGAAATGCACTGATTGGAGCAGAAAGGCTTCTAGGAGACTTGGGGAAATAAAAGTAGTGCCACCTTTGTCGCAGCTAATGGCTGTGTGTAGAGTGTTAAGGAACAAGTAGGAAGAGCCAGCTGAAACATAGTGCTTTTGTGGTGGGTTGCTCTTCCCAATCTCAGACCTCTCTGTCTTCCCAGCAGAAGGAAGCCAGCTACAGCTCAAAAACATTATCGGAGCAATAGCCTTCATTTATAGATGGTAATTCATTTAGTCTTTTCCATTACTTACAGCAAATTCAGCTGTAAACTGTGTTCTTAACTGAGCTAATGGTCTGAAAACCAATAATAGAACATTACAGACATTAAGACACCTACGCGTAATTACAGACAAAAAATTATTGATGTACCTTTCTTGTTCGCTTTAACTAGCAGTGTCGCTCAGTCTGGGCTTAGCGCTCCAGAGTAGGGGGTGAAACAAAAGCAACAACTCGGGAAGATTGTCAGCTCTCTACTTGCAATTTTAAAAATCCTGATATTGGTTAAGAGAGAATGCCTTGGTCCCTACACAGCTGTGTGGGTACGGGGAGAATGGAGGCTGAAAAAACATCAGGCAACACAGTCTTCAAGAACCGCTGTCAGCACATCAGCAGTGTGGTGGCAGTGGTTAAACCCGAGCTGTTGCTTGGTTGTTGTTATCCCATGAACCAGGCAGAAGTTCAGCGAGCGTTTTTCCAGCTAGTTCATGAGTGCTTTACCATGCAAACAGAGACTTAGAAACCCAATTTTTCAAAGCATTCCTGTGGAAGGTGCATGTGGCATACACGTGAACGTATGTGCTCCCTTGCTATCCAGATGGTATGATGAAAGCAGATCGCATGCTTTCCTCTTCCTGCACGCTGGAAGTACTCACAAGATGCTGTAATAGCCACCTCTCTTCTGTGGATTAAGTAGTTTCCTGATATACATGTTCTCCGGTGTGGAGCAGGATTAGAAAAGTCTCCTTCCATGGATGTCTGACAGCGATTCTCGGTTGCAAAGGACCAGAAAATGGAAATATCCTTCCCTTGTAACAGTTGCATGAAGCAGAGTATGGGTTTTTCTTTTTTATTGGCATCCCTCTAGTCCTTTCTTTGTACTGAAAGCAAAGGATCTGAAAATAGAGGTTTGTGCAGCTATATTCAGAAATCTATTGTGCTACTATTATTCCTCTGTTAATTGAAGCATAGGGGGGATAGCTGGAGACTGACAATGTTTCTTAGTGCCTGTAGTTAGCTAGATCTTGTGCAGTACTGAAGTGATAAAATATAGGAGACTAAAATCTGCCCTTAAGCACCTGTTTGATGTTTTCTTCTGCTGGGCACTCCTTTTTGTCAGCTCCTGCTGCTGTTCTGGAATATACAGTTCTCGGGTCTATTGTACGTGCACTGAGCTTTCAATCCGTTAAGCTGTCAACAAACAGTGTTAATAGCTACCTTGAATAAGAGTGCCTCCATTCAAATGCACCCAGAGATCCCATACAGAGAGCCTAGAAAAATCTTGTGAAGCCTTAAACCTACTGGATGTATATTGCTCACTTGAAATTTTTAGCTTTCAAATGTCGATGGAATTAATTTCATGAGTGGTACTTTGGATAACTTTAGTCCAAAGAGGAATTGAGCAGAGCACCTTTCGCATAAGCTGAAGGAAGTGAGGAACCCTCCATTAAGAGGGTTAAAGAGCTCCCCTCCTTGCCATCGCCCCTTCCGAACTGGGGTGAATGTGCAGCGCAGACTCCCAGTTCCTACTGTCTTCCTGTTTTCCAGCTACAACCCTCCATGTCACAGATGTTTTGTTCATGTGTTCCAATACATGGAGAAGAAGAGACGTACCCAGTCCATTAGAAGCTCTGTGTGTGTTTATTTGATATGCAGTTTCCTGAAGACAAAGTGCAGCGTGGTGATAAGCATTTCTGAAGAGCAGGCGACAGCTAGATTTACAGACACTGATCCTTTTTCAGGCTTGACATTTGAAAAGAACACCCTTCTTTTGCATTTGTATGCTCAAACATCTTAAACCAACTTATTGGGAGGCTGAGCACTTCTGGCTGTCTGCAGCTCCGCAGCCCCGTGCAAACATTAACTAATGAATCCTCAGAGGACAGACGGGAGGCTGGTAGAAAAGGTCAGTAGTTAATGAAGTGACTTTTCCAAAGCTGTACAAGGAGTCAGTGGGGAAGCTCAGAAGTTTTTCGGTTTCTGTTTGGAACCCCCGGCTTTATCCCAGGGACTCTTAATCCCAGACTAATTCATGCGGTAAACAAAGTCCTCGGGCCTATGGATAAAGTCCAGTGATTGACATTTCACTGGGAAATGGCTGGGGCAGCCTCTGCGCTGGTCAGTGCTTGGATATGTTTTGGTGGTCCTCTTCTGTAGGGCCAAACATGGAAGGAAGTACAGAAACAGCTTCATTTTTCCACTCTACCTTTCCCCTGTGGAAAGATGAAAGCGCTGCTGTTGTTCCCTTGCCACGGCTATTTTTTGTCTTGTACATCTACTAGAGCTTGGTTCCAGGTAGTGCCCAAACTCTTCAGCTCTTCTGTGCCTTCTCCAAGCCCTACTTGTTTGAGAGGTGGATGGAGCCCCTTGCCCATCCGTTCTTCAGCAGCATGTATGCCTGGTTTGGCTTCCAGATTTATTTTTTTTTTCTGGGAAAAGCAGAACCGCAGGCAGGGCTGCAGCATTGGGAGGATTCAGGCTTTGCTTTGCAGGCAAACACCGATAAGAGCTGGTAGCTGAAGGATTAGAGGACCTTC
>Ga0065711_1051532_pt1 | contig 10345 bp, 12 predicted proteins | sample Hoacrofraction12_FD_59098 | JGI IMG/M metagenome (GOLD analysis project Ga0065711, IMG submission 59098) | Hoatzin crop microbial communities from Cojedes, Venezuela - Epithelial fraction 12 v2 (version 2) | ecosystem: Host-associated > Birds > Digestive system > Esophagus > Crop | place...
AAATTGTATTCTGCTTTTTTTTTTTTTTTTTGTCTTCACTGAGTAAATATCAGAGATTCCCTTCCAGGGAAAATAATAAACATGAATCATGTAGCCACTGAACTTTCAGAGATTTTAGTCCTTCATTCTCTTAATGTTTCAGGAAAACAGTATGTCTTCAGCTCCCAACAAAAGGGATATCAGCTTATCAACAGCAGATTTTAGCAAGCCTATTATACGGCTGTAAAGTCAAAGCCACTTTTAAATCCAATTATCTGCATTCTTACTGCCTTTGTTCATGCCAAGTCTTTATACTAAATCATTGAAGGTTGGTATCTCCAGTGTTAAATATACTCAAACACTACTCAGTTCACAGTGACCAGGGTCCTCTCTCAAGTGTGTTGTTATAAACTGTAGTCAGGAATAGACTACGAGACCCTCAACTGCATACAGACAAGAACACAAAGGTTGTCACTGTATCACATGGTTAAAATAAATGTTTTAAGGATAGAAAGGGCACAGTGGGTCATATATTTAAAAAAGAAGAAGCCCGGTTCACAGGCAAGGGTTATTCTCAGAACTATTCAGGCCATGTAACCAAGAGACCTGTACTGGCAGAGCATCGTACAGTCAGCCCTAGTACTGACACTATGACATCCTATTTTAATCTGATGGATAACCTCACAGCTGCAAAAGCTAGGTTGGAAATAGATACGTTTCTTACACAAGTCAGGGGTTCGCTGGTAGTATCTCACTATCCAGTGATGGAGAAAGGAAGACATTTGCTGAATCTGCATATCTAGCAATTCCTAAGGAATCTACAGTTGACACTAAATGAAAAGGACCTTGCCCATCTCTGAAGACTTTTTGTCTAAGATCTTGAGCCAAGACAGAAGCTGTATGGAGGGAATAATAGTTAATGCAAAACTACTGTGTTGTTAATTTATGTCAAGCCAGCAACCTTCAAAGCTACAGAAATGCTGTGGATCTCAAGAGTGGCCAAGCAACTCTTGTTAGTCTCAGTTAATACATGATTCTGTCAAGTCAGTCTAGCTTTCTGTCTCTTTGGGAATTTTACACTGCCACTCTTCTGTGTAGTGGTGTGCACCTGCACTGCTCTGTAGCGTACCATGTGTTATACCGCTGAAGTGTTTTCGTTCTTTAACAGAGTCCATATGTTGGGACAGAGTATCAACACCTTGATACAAATATCCTATCTACAGAAGTTTGTCAATTACATTTGCAAGTACTGGTATCCCTTCCATTGCTGATGTTTAAGCACCATTATTTTCTCTCTAAAGATCATTTAAAGAGCATTTGGGAGCCAGATATGCAGTCTGTTTAGTTGTCAGTCATCATCAAATATATATCAAAGGGTTACAGAGAAGGTTCAAATACTTATCTAGCCTGGTCACAGAAGAAGAAATCTCAAGCTGCAAATAAGTCATAACAGCATGAAACAGCTGCATTTCAACTTGTCTCCAAATGAGAATGGTTGTGTGTGGGAAATGTGACAAAGGGTTATAAAATAAACTGGCAAGCAGCTGGAAGATCATGGTCTGAGCTATGGAAAGATGAGGAAATTAGTGTATCTGGTGTATTCCGTCAAAAGATGGGTGCCACCCTGGGCTTTTTTATCAGACCCTTCTTGTTTATGTAGACTGATTTTGGTTTTGAATGGAGTGTTTTCTGTTAGTGCCAAAGCCAAGTAAGTGTAACTGTCTATACTTAAAGTGATGTTTAAACATTACTCAGAAGCCCATGACTTCATTCATTGTGTGGGCCAGTATAGAGTTTTTCCAGCTCCAAGTATTGTCATAATAAATACATATTGGCTTCATCAGCCATTGTACTGTAATTTCATGAACATTCAGCACACAAAAAAATAGTCATGGTGTTGAATATTATGGAGAAAAGACTACCTGGTCCACTTACCAAATTTCGCCCACAAACTAACCACTCAGAATACAGTGAAAGTAAATGATTAGCTGATCAGCCTGAACAATAGATTCACTCTGTTCTGCTTTGCACGTTGTTATATCAGCATACGGCTACTGCAGAATTCAAAAGCTACTATGCGCTTGCCTTCCTGGACTAATGTCTCCTGTACATTTTGTGGTGCCATCTAAAATTTAACTGGTCCCCCATTGCTCATTGCCACCCATCAGTGGCAGATTGCCAGGTCCACAGCTCTGGGAGCAGGATGCTGAACATGTCTTAATCCTCCACAGATGAAAGTCAGATGGGCTGGTGTTAGGACCCTTGGTGGACTTCTGAAACTAGCACTACAGACTTTTCTGGGAGCTGATCCGGCTGAGATCACACCCTATGCTCCCAGAGCACTGCCCTGCAGCAGAACAGCAGCAGCAAGTAGAGAGAGTGTGGGCAGGCAGAAAAAGGGAGGTAACAACTTCAGCCGTCATCCCACTTTGCGTAGGGAACATCTGCCTCCACAGAATGCCTGCTCTAACACTGCCTCCAATTGTCACTTCTCTGCGTTTCCATATTTTGCTAAAAAATGGTTTATTGTTAAAACAATGTAGGCATGTTGCTCACTTTCAAATGACAACTGATCAGCGTGCACAGGATATTTCAAAGATAAAAGATAATGAATCTATGATAAAGTTAGCATATAGCTTACCAAGCATCTGACGGAGCTGTTGTGATCTTCTAAAGTCTTTATTCATTGACTCAGAAATCATGCCCATTTTGAAAATCATCCTAATATACAGGTTACAGCCAGGGAAGTGATAGTAATTGTGGTCATAATAGTAATGGCGATAGTAACAGCAATAGCAGTAGCAACAGCAGTAGTAATAGAAATAGGCATAGCTATAGTCATAGTTAGAGTTGGAGTTAGTCTTACTTACAAAATAGTTACAAAAACAGTTACCAAATATAAAGCTGTACAAGAAATGTATAGCATGTAAAGGCAGATATGGGTTTGGGGTTTTTTGTCTTTTTCATTTTGTATTTTCTTGCACGTGTTGAAGTTACTTCTGTTCTGATCTTGACAGAAAAAAAAGGCATCAGATGTTTGAAACATATTTCACTGCTGAAATCACATAGAGCTCCTAAAATAAAATTTTAAAATTGCTGTTCTTACACTAGTTTTCATATGAATTCCCAATAGTAAGGCAGTAACTTTCTCCTCTCTACTGACCCATGTTAGCTTATGTACAGAAAGAACCAGAGGACATTTTTCAGTTGAATAATTACATAAACCTGTTCATTTGTATCTGTTTTCATTAACAGGACATAGAAGACCTCAGCAAAAAAAAAAAGGGTGTCTCCTGAATTACCATTCAGACTTTTGGCAGATACTACTCCCCATCTAAAAGCTAAATTATTTTAATTTTAGACAAGATAATAAGGAAAGGGAGATCAGAATGGTTTAAAAAAACTATTTTTAACAATTTTAATTTTTAATAAAGCTAACGAGAAGTTTGAAGTTGCAGCTAGCTGGGTCCAGTTAAACCTATCTATCATTCACTAGCCGCAGACGTATGTGAGGTGCTGACAAATCTGTAAACCTCTCATCCTGTTAGTCAAGCCCAGTGCAGTTAATCCCAGTTATGTGATCTAGAACTGGACTCCATTCATGAGTTCATCATTTGCCTTAAAGCAAATACATCATGGGGCCATGCAGGCCAGGAAGGACCTCAGGAGGTCTCTAGTCCAGCACCTTGCTCAAAGCAAGGTCAGCTCTGGGGTCAGAGCTGGATGCTCAGTCAGGTCGTGAAGCCCTCCAAGGATGGAGATGGCACAGCCTCCTTTGGAAGCCTGTTCCAATTTTGGGCTGTCCTCAGGATGAAAAAGCTTTTCCTTACATCTGTCCGAACTTCTCCTGTTTCACCTTACACGCATTTTCCTTTGTCCTCTCACCACGCATCACTGTGAAAAGCCTGGCACCATCTCCTTCATACCCACCTGGTAGAGACCGGGAGGCTGCTGTTAGCCCCCCACTAAAGCCTTCCCCTCTCCAGGGTAATTGAGCCTGTATCCTCCAGCCTCTTCTCACAGGACGAGCACCCTAGATCTCACCATCTCGATGGCGCTCCACTGAGTTCCTTCCAGTTTGCCCATGTCTTCCTTGTACTGAGGGGCCCAAAACCAGAGGCAGCACCCCAGATGTGGTCTCACCTCCCTTGCCCTGCTGGGTGCACTTCTGCTAATACGTCTCAATACATGGCTGGCCCCCTCTGCTCCAGGGAGCTGCTCCTTCGGCAGGCTGGGGCAGCTCTGCCCACAGGCTTTTCTGCAGCGCGCTGTGGAGAAGGATACCCATGCTACCTCCAAACCAGCCTGCTCTGTTGAAGAGTAAAGCACATGTGAGCTAATTTTCTTCACCACGAATGTTGCTAAGAAGCAGGAGAAATTAACCAAAATGGATCTCCATGCAGTTGCAGCTGGGTGATTTCTGGTACCTACAATAGCTTGCTTAGAGTTAATTGGACAACATAGCATGACATAATTGGAAATGTGGTCATCTGCTTTCATGAGGAAAGAGAGGGAGATGTGACTGTCATAGCTGTAGTTGTGATGATGGTCTGAAGCCATTAAACAGCAGACTTAAAACATCTATATTCATGCTAGAAATACAAAAATTCTTGAAGTCTAACTTAGCCATCTTCCCAGCTTCTTGAATGTTTGTGCTTTCAGCAACAACCACCTTGAACTGACTCAGACCATTATCTACCATAAGGCAGGGGTATCCTCACACTCAACACATAGGACCCAGCAAAACATACATCCTAGGCAGAGGCAGATATAAATGTTAGCTTCTTCTTGATGCTATAACTGAGAGTTACAAGCTTCCAATGGCACTAACTGTCTTTTTGTCCTCACTAAAATTTTTATTTGTCCTGAATTATAAATGTCTCTTTTTTTCTCAAAAATATACGCTAAATCTGATAAAGGACATAAAGTAAAAGTTGTACATGTGTCAGGTGGAAAAGCAAAATGAGAAGCCAGGCAGTCAAATTTTTAAGACTCCTTTAAGAAAGTAAGCTTTACAATATTGAAAAATGATTTCTTATAAAGTCAGCTTTATTGGGGGAAGAAAGGAGGACAGGGGAAAGAATAGTATATGGTCCAGAGCTGTGAAACAGCTGAATGGAACAGGAAGATTATCTTGACAGTAAATATGCAGAGCAGATTCTCAGGTAGCTTTCTCATATGCATTGCATTTTATTTGAAAGAATATACAAGAGACTCTGCCTGTGTTACTATCTAGCAGGTTTACTGGTTAGTATGGTACATTAATGTTAAGTCATTTAGTGCACGTTTGCTTGGAGACAGGGCAATTTTGAATTTAGCACTGTAAAATCAGTCAGGTCTTATGGAGCCCCTCTAAGCTGTTCACATATCTGAAGAACTGTCAGCCTGGGCCAGAGAGGTAAGTTTGGACTGATATCCTGCTTCTCACCATGTCTATTGGTAGATATTTTGGGCAAGCATATAAGACATAGAGAATCTTTTCTGAAAATATCCTCCAACCTTCTTATTGGCAGAGATTTAGAGCCATTCCGGGCTGGATACTGTCTCCAGATCATTGTGCTTAATTGTTACAGAGTTGTGTTTCTAAACTTAGGTAAACCGTGTAATCGCAGGACAGATTTTCGTTTTTTCTCTCTCGTGCTTCTCTGCCTTACCCAGTACTTCACAAGCATTCTAAACTGGGTTTTTTACCTAACTAATAGAAGAGTAAATAATTGAATGGATAAGATATTTCTGAGTGTGCCCTTGTTTGGTGGTAAATCTAGAGCAGTAAAATGCTGCTTCAGTGAATCATTTCCCAGCTTAGGCATTGTGGTGAAGTCCCATCTCCCACACTCTGCCTACAGTAGCCCTTGCCTGTTCCTTCAGACTTCGCTTTTGGCACCAGAATTAGATGCTAAATAATTAGTGTAGCAGATGTGAAGAATACTATTCTTCTGAAAGATTCAAAGGAGCTTTTGTTTTCTTTAGAATCCTGCCAGAATTGGTTTGGCCAACTTCAGATGTTCTCCACCCAGGTCTGTTTAAAGTTGAGTCTGATAATTTTCATCTCAGTAAATAAAGCAAAATCTTCAATCATCCCACTAGGTCATGCAGGACAGCAAGGTCTAAGACGATAAGCAGCCAGTCACCCAGTCTGCTGCTATGTGAGTACATCTGTTAAAGGGGAGTTGGATAAAGCTGCACTAGGCTTCCCAGTCTTTCTGACTCTGGCTTGTGCAACACACAAAAAAGTATGGAGTCTTGAAACATGGAATAAAGTTCCATATATATGGAACACCCCATATAGGCAGTTACTACTTGTCCTATAAACAGAATTACAGACCTAGGCATCTAAATACCGTACATATTATGCTGCATATAGTGGGCAGAACTGACACCTTTTTGGTCCTACTTCGTTAACAAATTCTGAGTGATCACACAGCCATAAGCAAGTGAGAACAAAGTAGGGAGAGTGAACTAGGTGATATGGAGCATATAGTACCTGTCCAGGACCAGAAAGGAAGTCTCATGGAAATCAGAGCTATAATACTGTGATAAAAAAGTCACTCGTGGTTTCATGCAAGATCTAGCCCAGTGATGCTTAGGCTCCAGGTAGGTCTCAGCCATAATACCTAGCTCACTTTCTGGGGAAGGATCAAGGATCAGCCACCTCAGGTACTTGGGCGAGCGGGGTGTCTTCACTGGGCATATTCTGAGATCTTACATATACAATGTCATGGGAAACCTATACAGTCATCATATCGTACATCCTGGAAACAGAAGCAGATGAAATGCTGCTCGGGGTCTAATTTGAAAGTGAGAGTAAAGAGAAGACAATGACGACCACTCCTGATTGGCTGAATCAAGATCAGCACCAACCACCCTCTCAGTGAACAAAGAGAAAGTGTAAATACCCTTACTTCTGTGCTCGCCCACTCTCCCACCAGAGAACATTCCTTCAGGACCTGGCATAAAGCAAGGCTTTGGTGCCACGCTTTCCAGGTGCCAACCCACAGACCAGACAGCACACAGAAAGGATGGAGAACTGTGTGGGAACTCCTGAACAGCCACTGTGATTCTTACCCCGAGCCTGGGTTAGCCCAGCTACTACAGCCCTTCCCTTTGGCTGCCCCCACAGCAATGGGGCAGTATCTACCCTGACTATCTTCCAACAAGGTAGCTAATTCCCAAAAGCTTGGCATCCTATCTTTTGCCAACCCTATGCTCCCTTGTCTGGGTTTTACCTTCTGCCTAACCTTCATTCAGGAAGAAGTGTGCTGAAATCAACTCCACCTCACATTCTAGACTGGCCAGACAATCTGGGACAGGTTCATTTTCCTGTGAAGACAGTCTCAAGCAACCGCCATCCACTCTATATGCTCATCTCCTTCCCCTCTTGCTCATTTGCACACGCTGGGTGGTGTACCTGGCAGCTTTCCCAACAGTTTAAAATTTGTGAATTATTGATCTGGCTTTGGCTGAGGCTTGTAAGCCACCTTTCCAACTACTTTTGTGTTATCTCTGTGTCAGTGAGCACATTTTTTAGCAAACTCAAGCTTATCATGGCAAGTCTTGTCCCCGAATACAGTAGAGTCCTTTCTCACAAAAACATTCCTCAAGAAATTCTCTGTTTTCCTGTGGCCATTCTTATTGGCACAGTCTTAATCCTTGCGCCACAGCTTACTGGAAAATGCATCATAGGTCTCCCTCAGCTCTGAAACTATAAATATTTTATACAAGTACATATATATAGCATACTGTATGTAAATACATAAATATCCCATTAATCAAATTAAGAAAGACAACAGAGGCTGAATTACCAAGCCTTTCTTGACGGATACTTTCTACACATACTGTCCTTCAATTTCACAGCAGGAACTCCTTCTTAGTTGCTTTTCTTGAAAGTACATTTTTCAAAGAGCAATGATTCATCATCTTTATCATACAAGGAGTACATTGGTCTTCCTGGTCACATCATAGTGACTAGAATGAGGGAAGGGGAAGACTAATAGTCTGCACTAATTTTCTCAAAATGACATTTCATTCTGAAGTTTGCTTAGTTTACCTTTAGTTTTACACTGTTTTAAACCTGGTCCAAAAATAAAGGATTTTTTATTATTTTCTTATTGTCTTTTCACCCAAAGATTTGAAACAGTTTTGTTGTGAGACACCCCTCCAGCCGAAGAAGTCTGGCTAGCACACCAGAACACTGCTAAGATGTCCACTCATAAAATGACACATTAGCTGTGTTGTCATGTAGCAGTGAACAGGAGATCTACCACTAGAATTAGCATAATCCTCTAATAGCTCAAGTTCCGAAAGGTGTCCAATCACCATGAACACTCAGGCAGATTGATCAGTTTTGTTTCAGCAGAAATTATTTCATGCTGTTGAGATCTGTAACCAGGAAATGGCCTCCACAGATGCAGTATCCAGTAAGTGGCTAACACAGATTCGGTGAATGATCTTCTGTATTGTCATTCATGTTATCATTGTTATACAGAAGACACATTTTTCTCCATTCACACTGTTGTAACTTGCAAAACATCCAGGGCTACATTTCAAATCCTCTGCTTTGCTGATAAAATGCAAATCATTTTTCTTTCCTGTGTATGCACACATGGCTATTTATTACTGCATCCTGTGCCCATCAGCAACAAAATTCTTGCTGTTTCATCAGTAAGAAAGTCTAAAACAATTTATAGATTATACCCTCCTCTATGACAAATGTGAATTATGCGGTCAACAGAGCCTTCAGCTCCTAGCATCAGTAGCTTTTTCCCAATCAGTCTCTGGGAAGGTTATCTACACTTTCATTACCCCAAGATGACATTAAAGCCATTCAGTGCTGACTGGTCTGCCAGATAAAGCTAAGTAGAAACCCAGGCTGATGCAGAATGTGACTGACAGTTTTCGGAAGAAAAGTAAAAGCCAGGAGCACATATCACCTTCCTAGAATGAGCTGCAATTGGCTGCCATTTAAATGTAAGAATTTTAAAATGGTTCTGTTTGATACGTTGAATAGAATTTTGCATAATCTCATTATAAGCTATAATACTTTCTTGTCATGTTCCTGAATGTCTGCGATAGTCATCTGTCAAATCTCAGGAGCTGGTGTCCATTTGCAGAGTAAAAATTGTACATTGTCAATGAGTAGCAAGTCAGACTTGCAAGGAAAGCACCTTCACAAGGGAGTGTAGGAAGAGGGGCAGGACAGAGATTGAGGATGTTGCTTCAAACATAGGACGCAGAGCAGTTGTTGTCCCACAATGCCCCATATCTCACCAGGCAAAAAAATCAGAAAATTCAGAAACAAAATGCTTTTTCATGTTGCACTGACTGTGGCAAACATAAATTCAAGCAGTAGATTGATCTGGGTACTAAGAGGAATTTGGAGAACTGAATGTGAAACTAATACAGTCAACATAGTAGCTGGTAGCTTGTTTTGATTTATTAGATTCTCTCTACTTCAGTTTGATCCTACTTTTTTCACTGTTGGTGTGCCACAGATCTGTGCGCTGACAGACTCAGTCACATTTCTAATAATCCTAAAAACCTTGCCTTCTCCTTTTACCATCTTCTTCAGAGTCAGCAATTTGATAATCAAATTCATTTTTTGTCCAGTTCAACTTGGCACCATAAAGACATTCAAGGTAACAGAATACTGACCTAAACTTTTGGTGATAATAAAAGCAAAATTACTATGAAATACTGGCATTATCTTCAATTTGCCACAGGAGATAAAGGGCGATTCTCTCAGAACCACTGTTATAAGCTGTCTGCCAATTCAAGCTATTGTATTGTATGGTCTCCAGACCTCCCCCATACAATTTGTTCACTTAATTCGAAATCTTGTGGTCCTTTGCAATACCATTTCTCCATTCCATTAGTTGACTTGTTCATTTTCCCATGTAGCCACCTGAAATTGCACATGGACTTCCCACATACATTTAACTGTTTTTCCCTCTTCTTCCCTTTTTCCTTTTATGCAATCTTTGCTCTTGTTTGAAAGCAAATAATTTTCATCTAAACCTCTTTGTTTCCTTCCATTGCTTCCTTAATCCTAACTTTTTCTACTTTGGTTGTCTATTTATTTACCAATTGTTTTGCTTCATATTAAAATTCCCTGAACCATCTTTCTTTCAAATAACAGTAAAAAAAGGCAGATTTGCTAGTCATGTGCCCTGTTCCCCTTAATGGCAGATAATTCTCTTACCTGCTTTGTGCCATCTGTTGCTGCCTATTTGCAAGCAAAATTAAAGTAGCACTCTGGCTGCATCAAGAAGAGTGTGGCCAGCAGGACAAGGGAGGTTCTCCTTCCCCTCTACACTACCCTGGTGAGGCCTCATCTGGAGTACTGTGTCCAGTTCTGGGCTCCCCAGTT
>Ga0065711_1010835_pt1 | contig 10344 bp, 8 predicted proteins | sample Hoacrofraction12_FD_59098 | JGI IMG/M metagenome (GOLD analysis project Ga0065711, IMG submission 59098) | Hoatzin crop microbial communities from Cojedes, Venezuela - Epithelial fraction 12 v2 (version 2) | ecosystem: Host-associated > Birds > Digestive system > Esophagus > Crop | place...
AGCAGAGTCGAAAGGAGCGGGAGGCCAAAGCATCAGCTTTCCTGCTTACCTTTACTGCTGTCAGAACAACAAAGGAGCAGAGGAAGAAAAACCTGCTCAGGTAAGGATCCCACCATCCCCACCTTACATTAGCTAGAGCACCATTAGCTAGAGCATTTAGGAGAAAGATTCCTTATCTTTGTTTACAGAATAGTGATAGAAGACCTTTTACAAAAGAACAGGACCATTCAGAGACTGGGCTTGAGAGGTTTTTTTCTCGTCCATTTAGTACATGATATAAGAAACGGGATGGAATTTGCCAGGTGGCTTTGGCAGGGATGGAAGTTGTCACCTTCAGTCACACTGGCTTGTGGAAAGCAGATTCTGGCCTCTGCAGATAAAAGCAGAGTGTAAAATCCTTTGTCCTGCCAAGGCCAGGGAGACTCTCAGTGGAAGGGCTGTGAGAGCCCGGTTAGACTCACCAGCCTCTCTCTAGCACGGTCTGGTAACAGATGAATAGCAGGCAGCGGTGGTTTTCCCCTGAAGCCCTTCCCTGTTATATGGATATAAATCTTCAGGAATTTTGCTGAACCTCATTTACTTGATCTTCCATCAATATAGTATAGAAGGCCTTTGCCGGTCTATAGTTCCTTGCTTTTTATCCCACAAGTGGTACTTCGACTGAGGCAACAGGTTGGAACTGTATGGGGATTTTGTTGCTAGATGGAGAGCCTGCCAGTGAACAGGCCTGCTATCCAAAAATTTTCAAAGCTTTGTTCTCACCTCACTGCAGCTATGTAGCTGTGTAATCTCATAATCATTAGTGGAACTTCTTTCTGGCTCGTACTCGAGAGCCAAGCAAGGATCTCCAGTGGGTTCATTAAAAATACTGGTGGAAATGGCTTAACTCCTTTAGGACCAATGAGGACTCCTCTACACGGGAGTAAAACTGCAGAGAAAATGGAATCAGGCCTGTAAGTGACTGACGCTTACTGTGGATCTGATGGCTTAACAGAAGTACTTCCCACAGCCCCTTTAAAACTCCACGCTTCTATTTAAGAGCCTTTATAATTTAGTGTATGTGTTCATACAGAAACATAAGATGAGTGTTCCAGTGAAATCAATGGAGTCATTCCTATTTTTGGTTGGTTCCTTTGCTGATACGGGAGAGATCTGGAGATTAAGGAATAAGTGGACTCTGATAATTTAGTGAGGGCATGGGGAGGTCGCTCACCTGTTGATCCACATGCAGAAAAGATGGTAGTTTCCCTTTACGAAAGATGAAGGGCCTGGAGTGTTTCCAAAAATTTCTTACATAGTTCTGAAATGTCCTTGGACTCAAGGAAGGACTTGCAGGAAGCAAATGTAGATATCCAGTGTAACAGTGCCACTCAACTGCGGTTATGGATCAGCAGAATCAGGTTTTGTTGACATTTCTTTCGTAGCTTGCTCGGTGGCTCCGATTCCAAGACTGGATTATGGCTGGTCTGGAAGTGAGATGCAAAGGTGGGGAGGGAAGAGGGGAAGCCAGCTTTTACTGCTCCCCGGCAAGAGCCGGCCCCAACCTCTCCTTCTCTGTTTTGGCAAAGGCAGGCTTTTGAAGCGTGGCTGTTTAAAGGCAGCACCTGGTTCTTCCTCTCTCTGATCTGGATAGCAAAAGAGATCGAGGGCAGCGGAGTGCCGGCTATTTGAAAAAGTCCCTAATCTGACATGTTTCCTTCACGCATGCCTAGACGCGTTGTACCCAAATCAAGCAGAGACCTCCAGGAAACTCTTAAAAGCAATGTTACGATGCCCGAAGTGGAGCAAAAAATATGACCAGCTGATGTGCATAATACACATATGCATTTTAAAAGCAGTGTTGCAGGGTTGTGTGGTCTTCTGAGTCAGAGAGCTGGGATTTTCAAAAGCTGCTCTTTCCACTCACTCGGCATCTCCGTGTATTCGGAGGCTGACATCAGACTCTGGATTGGAACTACTTGAGCTATTAGGCTGTGAAGAGCAGAAACTCTGTGTGTTACTGAGTGTGTATGCGGGGGGAAGGTTTTTTCACTGCCTTTGATGTATTAGCATCAAGAGAGGGAGTCTTCGCTTCATTCCTAATTGCTTCTCGTCTTTGAATTTATATACCAATATGTAAGTAACTGCAAAGGGAGATAGCAGAATTTATAAAAAGTTCAAAAAGGCAGGGCTTAGAGCATGATTAAAATAAAAGATAGCATACAGTGTGTGCTGTTTTGAGCTGAAATATCTGCCTAGAATTCTTTCCATTTACATTCTCATTATATCTAACTGCTTCTAATGCACTGCTTAGTTTAACAACTGGCATGTTTTTAGGGTAGATTTTATAGTAGATATACACCCACTGTGTTCTTAACTGGAGACTTTAAATTGCAGTATCTGTACCGGACAATCTTTTCTTATACCTTCTTGGCCGAAGGCAGGAAGAAAGCAATAGTGATTGGAACCTAATTAAGCCTGTGGTTTAATTACACCAGGAGCTGTGTGCTCGGAATACTGCTAGATTCAATGAATGCTGCGTGGCACTGCCATGTTAAGTCCCAGCAGAGAATGACACTTTTTTTTTTTTTTTTAATAGGATCACTGTAATTCTTACAAAGCCACCGCGGTTTTCTTTCTTTTCAGCTGCCAAGGCAGTTGGACTTTGAACTATAACCACTCAGACCGAGTCCCTGAGAAAGTTCGGAGGAGCCGTCTTGCTAGCGTGTGCATGTGATTAAGGGGAATGAGCGTAGGGCGGTGTGTTTGTGCTATAAATATGCACAGGCCTCCACAGCTTTTCCCCCTGCCTTCTCCAACTATTTTTTTGTTAGCATGCCAGTGTTTGAAAAGACCTTTCAGTTGGCGAGCTGGGGGGAAAAGGTGCTGATCCTTCTCCTTGAAGGTGCGTGTAACTTTCCGTGGCTGCAGAATCAGAGCATTTTTAGGAGTGAAATATGCAGGGTGCACTGAAAAATTCCTCCGTGTGCACAGGCTTTGGGTTGCTTTGAAGGCAAAACTGCTCTCTCTGTGCATGCTCAATTTAGCCTGTTTTTGTTTGGTTTGGTTTTTTTTTTTTTTTCCAAAAAAGGGTATAACCAAGTGCTGTTCTCTTCGGATGGTCTGTGACGGGCTGTGACTGCAGAAACCGGATCTCGTTGATGCTGAGGCTCAGGATAGGGAGCAGTAACTCGCTGTGATGCTCGGAGGCAAACTTTTTGCAAGATGGTATACGTGTTTCACTGCATGCAGTATTTAGTGAGATATGATAAGGGATGATTTAATTTTAAGTGAAACAAGAGATGAATTGTGATTAAATACTTGCCATGCAAATCAGAGTGGGTCCAAAGTGCAGGTACTGCCCAGCTCCATTTTTCCCCCTGCAAGGTTTGTTTATTTACAGTTCTTGGCATAGGCGTGGTCTGTTCTTTGGTGAAGTGGTTTGGTGAAGTGTTGTGTACAGGAGGATAGTCAAAGAGGTGTATAATAATTCATTTCTCAAAAAGAAAAGCATATATCATGGATTGACCACCGACTTTCACATGCCCAGCTCTTACCCTGGAAGCTACATAGCTCTGCACAGTCCCAGTTTGAATGCAAGCATTTTTTTTTTCCTCCTTGTTTTTTCAGAGGATGAATTTCTCATGCTTATCCAAAACCTCTTCTGGCTGCACAGCACAGCTTCTGCTGCTTTGGGCTGTGCTAAATACAGCTCCCGTGGCCTGCCTGCACCCCAGCAGGTGACATTGTCACAGAGGCTCCTATCTCAGCATGCTGAGGAGCTCCTGCCTCCCCTCTCGTACCGACTCTCTTCCACTGCAACAAGCATTGCTGCAGGAACCTGAAGTCTTGATTTCTGCAGCAAATTGCCTGAAGTCTTGCACACTGTTAGCATGCCAGAGTTATATTTTCCCCCTAGGATGGATTATTCTGACAACACCGTTTTTAGCCTGGTTTCTCATCGAAACCAGTATTAAGGAATAGCACACTCTGTGCGTGTATAGCAGGGGAGGGGGGCGGGCATGCCTGTGTATCTCACACCAGCCATTCAGAAATTTTATGTCTGTTATTCAACTGCAATTTCAACTACATTGCCACGGAGTAGAAATCATAAAAGAGGCTGCCAGGTAAAGGAGAGAACAGACTATTCCTGCTACATGTGAAGGAAGGGCTTGTTCTTTATTAGACACTAGAAAATCCACTGGGGGAAAGAATCCTGTATAAATGTTCCAACCCAATAAAAAAAAGTGCTCCAGCTGGAGCTCACATTTTCTTCAATGTGAAAGTCAGTCTTTTGCATGACATAAAAGCTGGAGAAAACCAGGCTTCATTAGTTCCGCTGCTTGCAAAACTGCTTGTTCCTATTCCTCTTTCCCCTCTAGAATTACTGATTATTTCTTTTCAATTTTAATCTTTTTTTTTTTTTGAAACATATGCCTTGAACGACTTTCATTTTTGGTCATCCTATCCTTTGCTCCTCTTTTCATGACAGTTTCGCAGGGGAGGCATCTATGCCTTTACCTCTGTCTTAATGGCAAAGGCAAACCCCCTCATTGTGAGAATGAACAGTATTAATTTTTATGACTGTGGTTTATTCTCCATTGATTATCTTTAATGTGATGCTGTCTTGTTCAGTTAATAAACTACCGATAACCTGCTAAGATTTAATTAACCCCCTCCCCCAAACATAACCTGCTTTTAACAGATGTTGTAAATGCATTCATTGTGCCTGGCACATTAAAATCACTGGTTTGAGTTCCTTTTCTTTCAAGTTGCACTCTAGCTGAAGTATATTTTGTGGCAATCATCTTGTCATTACTCTGCTAATGGCCTAAAATAAATATCACTACTTCATGTATTCAGCAATAATTTTTGGCCTCTGTTATAGCTGCCACAGGCTTGATTCAGCCTTGGTGCCCAGACAGAGGTTGGATAAGCTGTGTTCTGGACAAATTCCTCCTAATGGAGACTAGGAGACTCACCTGAAGATTTACAGTTGATTCTCCATCGCTGTTAGCTGGTGTGAATCGGTGCCCAGAGCCCACAAGCTGTCCCTTTTAAAACCAGAGTAGCAAAGCAATACTAGTCCCCATGTGGATGTCTCCAGTTCCATTCTTGCTGACTCCTGGGCCAGCTGATGTGCCCAAGGAAGGGCTGTGGGGCTGGGCTGCTGCCTGGGGCCTGGGGCTAGCCCGGCAGCAGTACCTCTGCGATCGGCCAGCCGGGCAACCCATCCCCGCGCAGCAAGGCAGCCGGGCTACGGTAGGAGAGCCATGCTGTACAAACAGATGTGCAGTTGCTGGTGCACTGGGCCAGATCTGTCTGAAGGAAGCTAGCTGGAGCGCTTGGGAGGTGAGATAGGGTGGCCACCTTGAACGTGGGTTGACCGTAGACGAGGCTGACCACCTGCATCCACAGAGGAGGAGGAGGAGAGAGGCCGAAGCAGGCATCCTGCTCTGTGCTCACAGTTCCCCTTGGCATTTGGCTGTCTGTTTAAAGTACAACCCAGTTTGCACTGTATAGTTTTTTAGGGACCTCTGTCAATACATGCGAAATTTACAGGGCAATTCTAGATCAGATCCAATGATAAAGTCATCTGCCTACCGGTATGGTTTGGAAATGAGCACTCCTATTTGAGGAGTGCTGGGTCTATAAATGAGTGAATGGGTTACAGCTACTTTCAGCAGCTATCACGCGGCTATTCATTTATGAAATTGTCCAAGCGGAATTTAACACAGATTATTAATGTAGATTAGAAATATTTTTCATTTATCTTCTTGTTACTAAGTGCTGTGGTGAAGAACCCAGCAGAATTTCTATGATTCTATGCGAATGGCAATTTTTGAAAGGAGAGGGAGCTGCAAAATATCACAGTTCAGGGTGATTATATATTTCCTTTCCTTTTATAAACAGTAGCTGAAATAGAAGAGACTGGGATGGCATCTTCTTCCTCAAAATTTTGTGTGTTGCTAGAACACCTTTTTTTATGTCTATATGCATAAACACCTAGCTAGATAAAGGAGGAAGACCAGTGGAAAGATTGGACAAGAGAATATTGGTCACTGAGGTTACAAAAGCTTAATAAAGAGGAGAAGAATTTTACAGCCACATCAGCAGCAACCTGGTCAAACAATGGTGAGAATATTCAGTACTACAGCTCTCATTACAAAGGTAAAAATCAGAGGTAATTGATGTCTCTTGTTCTTTCTGCGTTTTGATTTTGTGTCTTCATCCAAAAGCATCTTGTGGTTGAGTTCACTTCCTTCCCATCCCCTCCCTCATACAGTGGAAGATTAGTCTGAACTGGTGAGTTTGTGGTGGTATTGATGGAAACTCTTCTACTGGATGTAATGGGTGATCCTGGCCCAGAAGTGAGGTGCATCTTGCTTGGGGATGTGGGAATTCTGCTGCTTTGTTGTACTTGCAAGAATAAAGCCCTTGCTTTTGAATGAATTGCCCCTGCTATATTAAAGCAAAAATGTAGAAAACCTCAGCCAAGTTGATGAAATTTATTCTTCTGAGAGAACAGATGGGCAAGTGAAGGGTAAAGTGATACAAGTCTGCAGTCTAGTTTGTAGATTCAGTGAAGGAGTATGTTGTATTTATTCTTGGAAAGAGATGTCTCCCCTGCCTTCATTCCCTTTTGAGACAGTCCAACCCTGGGCTTGTTAAATGTGTCTCTACAGAAGTTGGCACATAGTGACCTTGTTTGCTGCAGTCTGCTCTTCTGTAGCTTCTTGATTCTAGTGGCGTGAGCCAGATGGACAGAGCCCTAGAGCTAAATGCTGGATAGCATAATTAAGTGCTCTAGTATTGAAGCCTGGAGCTGCCTGAGTCAAACTTTGGGCAATACTTCAATACTTCTTCGTCCAAGATACATCTGCTGTGTCAAAGTAGTTCTTGTTTTTTCTTCAGGTCGTATTCCTTGGGTATGAGAATGTTAAATTATATACCAACAAGATTTTCATCTGCATAATACAGAGCTCTCTCTACTGCTTTGTGTCCTGATAGCACTACAGGAACATTTTACAACCTTGCAGGACTTGTGGAAGCCCACTTGAATTTTTTTTTCAAATCTGTGCAGCCTTTTTCATGCCGTGTTGTGGAGTTGTGGTGGTCAATTGTGAGTGTCACGTGAACCCCTGCTCCCTGGAAGCCCCACACCGGTGCAGTCCTGGCTGAGTCACTTGTGGACACCAGAATGTGTGTCTTCTACCTCCTCTTCTTCTCCCATTCCTTGACATGCTGCTTAACAGCTTTGGGGATGCAGAGTGGCTGATGCTTCTCCCCTGCTTCCTCTTTGCAGCCTACTGCTTTCTGAGGCAAGGTGTTCCCATGCGTAATGTCAGCGCTGGGCAGCCTCTGGCAGGACGGTATTGGTGCACGGGAGAGGGGTCAGCAGCGGGAAGGGAGCGGGTGAGGAAACGGTCTCTGTCATTCCTGAAAGACCACTCGCTGAAAGGGCGTTTGCAGAAGCTCTACTACACAGCATGGCTTGTTTAAAATAACTCAGATGCTTCTGGCGTGTACATCCAGCGGGCCTGAATCTGAGGATCTGGCTTGTCCTGAACAAGCTGCATTGAAAGGAGATAATTTTTCTGCTGGTCCCTAAGTACCCTCCTCTGCTTCACTCTCCATTTCTGCTGAAGAAGCATTAAAGTTAGGGAAGTAATTTTTCCATAATGTTACTGTTGATGGTATTTATGCGTAGTGAGGAGATGATTACAACAAACAAACAAACAAAAAACAAAAAAATGAGAGAGAGTACATGTTGTCCTTGGAGCAGCTGCGAGAAGACCCACCTCAGGTCTCCTTTTCTCCTTTTTCACTGCCAGGGAAGTTTTCCATCATGGAGCAGCACAGAGTTCCTTTGTGTGCCTTACGAGCATGGTGGCGTGTGTTAGAACAGGGTGCTACAGGCTGAGTAGTGCCGAAACTCGCTCACAGGCAGCCGCACTTGGCCAGGATGGAGCCTGTGAAATGTTTTCAATGCCACCGCAGCCCTTGGAATAAGTCTTACGCTATAGGTCTTCACTTAAAGGTTGAATTGGCATCTAACTGTCCAGACAGGAGTTTACCTTTTCTACCCTGAGCAACTGCTGTGTATCATGAGGTGTGATATGGTTTGGAAGAAACTCATGACGGGCCGTAGCTGCAGGACCTCACCCCCTTCAGAGGCAGCCCTGCCTGGATGCAGCCCTGCTGGGCAGCTGGCCTCCCAACCAGTTGGAAAGCGGCGCATATAGATGTGTAGATGAGATGGTAGATGTGTAGAAGAGACCCAGACCCACCCAGGTGCTGAGTCCCTCCCGAGTGGGCTGAGGATTTTCAGCTCTGTGGGTTGGAACTGAGGAGGAGGAGGGCCCAGCGGCTGAAATATTAGTGCTTTGGAGACCTGGATTCATCTGCTGACTTCATAGGGACTTGGGTGAAGGCTGTTTGTGTGGTTCAGATCCAAAGTTTTAGCTCTCTAAACTTTGTGCCATTTATCACATTCAAAGGCGAGCCTGTCTCTCACTGTTGAGCACGGAGAGTTCCTAGATTGCGTGGTTGTATGAGTCCCTTCACTTCTGTAAATGTCATGGTGTGATGTGGGTACCACCACAGACTCTGCAGGGCTCTGTTCCTCTGGTCTCAGCCCATCCCTTCTCAAAGGTGATACCACACAAGCAGCGAGGATGAGCTGGGTTATGTGGTGACAGATGCTGTACAGGTACCCCAGCCCTGCTTTGTAAATGACAGGCAATTTGCAAGGCTGAGACCCTTCCAACATCAAGAGTGCTTCTGTCCAGCATGGGGAAACGGTTCCAGGTGCTGTGTGGTTCTTCCTGATGAAGCCAGTACCCCCAGGTGGGGTTCTCTAGTCCTCCTTCAGCAAGCAGGATTTCTTGGTACAGAGAACTGCAGCTCTTGCCCTGTGAGGACTAACCTTAGGTTGGACTAAGTTTGCAGTTGCCAGTCTTTCTTTGGAGGCCTGGCTGATAGGGGAGATTGAGCTTTCTTACATTACAGACAATGTGTCCTGGTTAATTACAGTCATGTAAAGATGAGGTTGTACCTTGGGACTTGGTTTAATTAAGAAACGATGCTGCGAAGTTTAATAAATGTCTGATATGTTCTATGACTGTCGAGTGCTAGCGCTGTGGCTCCCTTCATGTGCTCTCCCAGCTTCAGTCAGAAAGGGCCTCCTGAGCTTGGCAGCTGCAGTAATGAAAGGGGAGGACAGATTGCCATCCTCTGTCCAGCCAGGCTGGTGTCTGGCAGCTCACTTGTTGCAGCTTCAGCTTGTGTCTGGGTTTTGGGAAAAGGTTTGTGCAGGTAGTAGTGTCAGAGGAAAATGTGTGGTGCAGAATCTGAGGCTTTCCCTGTGTAATCATGATCGTGCATGTGAAATGTGGACTTAGAGGAACTTTGTGTGGGTGGTCTTGTTTTGATTCTTTATCCCCTCCCCTCCCTTTCCCTTCCCACTCACGTATGCTGAAGTCTGTCATCTATTTAACTTTAGCTTTTCTAATAGTCATAGATAATATACAACAAAACCAATAATAAAGCGCCTGAATATACAATCTCTCTGAACTGTAGAAGCCACAAGATCTCCTAGACGTGCTTTTTGTTAGTACTGGCTTGTGAGAGACCTAGCGCTCCATGATGCCCATCTGTTAGCAGCGTGTTTAAATGTGATTAATGTGAAAGTTGCAAGAACTGCGATAGCTTTTGCTAGTCTACAACAGAATCTGTCACTGTTAATCTCTTGCAGTATTAAAAGCTTAATATAGTAAATCTAATGTTATGGAAAGCTGTAGCTTTGCTTTTGTTACCATCACCTTAGTGCGTTATTAAACTAATATTTGCTTTTCCTCCATAAATCACTGGCACAGTAGAGGTGGTGTAGATGCCATGCACCTGCGGAAGAATATTTAAATGATCTTATAAGTATGAAGTCTCTCAAGAAAGAGATGCTCCAGCATGAAAGGATTTGGGGGAACATGAAGTTTGATTGGGATTCCTGAGGGGATGTGGCCAGTGTGTATGAGGAGTCAGCCCTTTCCCAAAATGCTAGTAGAGGCTAGGGAAGTGACAAGCAATGTCTTGACATGGTGGTTCTTTGCTGTGCCTGGGTAGACATTAGAAACCGTTTTGGCTTACCCACCCAAGACAGCAGACCTGCCTCGTCGGTAGTGCTGATGGCATTTAATCAGACCTGCTGGGTCTTTAAAAGCGATTGCGTGCAGGATAAGCAGTGTTGATAAGCATTTGGAGTACTGTGTCCAGTTCTGGGCTCCCCAGTTCAAGAAAGATGAAGAGCTACTTGAGAGAGTCCAGCGGAGGGCTACGAGGATGGTGAGGGGACTGGAACATCTCCCC
>Ga0065711_1051533_pt1 | contig 10344 bp, 4 predicted proteins | sample Hoacrofraction12_FD_59098 | JGI IMG/M metagenome (GOLD analysis project Ga0065711, IMG submission 59098) | Hoatzin crop microbial communities from Cojedes, Venezuela - Epithelial fraction 12 v2 (version 2) | ecosystem: Host-associated > Birds > Digestive system > Esophagus > Crop | place...
TTTTTTTTTTTTTTTTTTCTCCCTGAATAGCTATCAATGGCATCTGAAGGTCAGGATTTGTGTTCCTGGTGGTGCTTACTGCATTCAGCTGATGGCTGGGGACACGTGGCCAGCCTAGATCTGCAATGGCTCTCTGCCTGATTTATGAAGAACAAAAGCATTGCAGCTGCCAAAGCTAATCCTGAAAGTGAAGCCAGTGGAAGGCTTGCTGAAAGGCCAGGGAAGCCTCTGCTTTCTGGTCAAGTGTGTCTAAGCAGGCTCGCTTGTCTTTTATTTTGACTTCCTGAAGCATTTCCTCTTGAGATGATGCTTGTCTTCAGAAGAGGGAAGAAAATGACAGAAGGGACAGTGTAAGGAAAAGCAGCATGAGAAAAGTGGAGGGAATAGGACAAGGGTAAATATTTGCTGGCAGATCTGTAGCCACACAACACAAGGTCTCCAGGAGAGTCAAGTGCCACTTTTGGCACAGCGACCATATGACCCTGGGCAGGTGATTGGGCTTCATCTTTGGAAGGAGAGCTCATTGCTGGGTGCTGTACCCATGGAGAAAGAAAATATGATTTCCATCCCAAGAAGGCACAATTAGTATTTACCTGATTAACCTTCCCGTGCTAGTTCATGCTGTCTGCACAGTACTTCCCATCCCTGTGGCAGACAGTATATAAAGAAATGGTTGTCCATTCCTTGGTTTATTGCATTAACTTCCAGGATTTAGACTACCAAAAAGGGCTATGACCAATGTTTTGTCCTCCCTGTATAAGACCAGAAACCTCTGCTGTGCAATGGTACCAGGATTTTTCAGAACACTGCTCTCAGTGTTGAGTTTCTTCAATATCTGATTATCTTTCTTTTGAAAAGCACTTGAGATGTAGGATGGCAAGAATCCTTTGTGGGAGTTTATGTGTTTTTACCCCACAGCTAGTTGTGGAAGAACATACAATCCTCTAATAAACCTGAGTGAGGGCTGGACCCAACCTACCAGTCAAATGTCCTGGGCTGGAAAGAAGGCGCTGAGCTGCCAGAAGAAAAGAGGAAGAAATAGATGCAGGCAGATGAACTCCAGGTTCTTCACAAAAATTATGTCCATTCATTGCTAAAATCATCTACCTGAGCTTCTCCTACCATTTGAGTTAACAGCTGCTAAAAAATACCTGTTTGAAACTTTTCAGCTTATGAATGGGCCTGTCTCCTGCTGGGTGCTGTGGGCTGCAGGTGAGCTAGGCTAAATTAACTGACAGGCTGAAGACCTTGCTCCATGACCCAGAGCCTACTGGAGGTTCAGGACACAAAAACATCCACAGGGGTCAGACCAAACATCCACCTAACGCAATATCCTATTTCATAAAGTTGCAAATACCATAAGGAGTGTAAGAATGCAGTGAGCTTATGGCAATGCTTCCATCAAATACTCTCACAGTCTATAACAATTTCAGCCTTTGGGACTTCCTAAGCTGGACATGATTTCTGTGCATTTTGTACCTTTTAATGGTTTTCTTTTCCACTGATTTGTTTAGCTTCCCCGTGAACTCATGAAAACCTTCTGTGTCTAAAACACCCAGTGTCAGGGAGCTACATGCTTTCATTACCCATGTAGTGAACCCATATTCATACCCAGCTATGAGAAACAACCTCATTTTGTTGGTTTTGAGCTTGCCATCTACACTTAAATTTCTGCATTTTGCAATGAAGTGAGTATTTCCCTTTGCTTCAAATAGAATTGAAAAGGAAAAATATTCCCCTGAATTACAGCCCACTGGGTCTTTTTTTTTTTTTTCTTACAGGCCCTTCTGCAATATACCAAGGTCATTTGAATTTTAATCCTGTTTTGGAACATACCTTACAGTCCAGAACAGCTTCATGTAATCCACAAATATAATAAGATCCTTCCCTCTTCCACCACCCATGTCCTAAATCAAAGTGCGAATACCTCCAGAGCCAGCACAGATGCCAACATATCCCAGCTTGATGCATCCTTCCATTTCAACAGTACACCCTTAGTAGCTACCTTCAAATACTATTTTATCTCTGGTCCTGCTTACTAGTTTTATCTGGGTCTTATTTTCCTCTCTTGCTGTACAACATGTGAAACGGTGTCTGGAGTCTTCCTGTAACTAATATCTCCTGCTTCTCTGCCATGCTCAAGGCCTCGTACTCTGTAGTTACACTGAACTAAGAGCTCTGAGAGCTTCCCTCTACTGCAGATCCAGGCAACTCTGTGTGACCATTCTGTGGCCCAGAAATCACCTGAAGTGGAAAAAATTGTCTCCCAAAACAGAGCATCCACATGCTAACTACTTCCCACAAATAATCCCTGAGTCATGCTGACTCCCCACAGTCTGCCAAGGACATGTTTTTGCGTCAAGGGACATTCTCAGTCATGGTTAAGTTTAGAAGTTTAGATGTAGTTTTCAAATACACTATATGGAGATGCATCATTCCCAGGTGTTTAAAATAAAAAATTTTAAAAAAATCTCATTAACCTATGAGTTTGTTAGAATGTTTTTTTCCCAATTCCAGAGTGAGTTTGTATCCCTTTACCATCAATGTTAATTGTCCTAGCCTCACCTGACAGGACTTAATATGCTTTCCTTACAGCTCATTGCTCAGTGACACCACCCCAGACTACCTCTCTCCCTGTGCTTCTGTTTGGGGCTGACAGCAGGAGACTCACCAGGTACAGCCCTATCTTTCCCCAGGACATGGAAAAACACATGACAAGTTGCATTTTGGGTGATGTGATGGATGAAGGCCCACACTGGCTCATCCGATGGGGCAGCAGCCCAGTTAGGGGGCTGGAGAGTGCGTCAAATCAAGGGGCTTTCCTGGGCAGGAGGTCCCCAAAGAGATCTTCCACCTTTTTCTTATCACAGCAGAGTGCTCTCACCCTTCCCTAGCTTCCCAAGTAGATATCCTGGATGTGGTCAGTCTGTGGGTCAAGGTTAGGGGTGACCCAGCGCCTCAGCACCTGTACCAGAAGGATGGCTGCCCTCTAACTGCAGGACGTGCAGGAGCCTTATGGAGGCTTTCATGCAAAACCTGTGAGACTTTACACATCTGAAGTGAGCTCTTAGCTTTTGCTCTCTGGTGACTGTGGCTTAGCAGAACCTGCTTTTACAATGTTCTTTTTGGAAGAACAGTCTGTGAGTAACTGTTGATCTTGCTGTAGCCCTGGACACCACTTGTTTATTTAAACTTCCCTTGGGTGAGGTGACCTTCTTGCATATCAGGAACAAAGTTGACGAGTTTATCTCTTGCCACTGATTCAGCCCTCCATTCTCCTCACAGGCAAAATCCTGTCACGCACTGTGGGAATCTGTTTAGCACGACAGTTTGTCCCCCTGCATATTCATCATCTTTGGCTTTCAACTGCTGTGAAAGCAGGCTGAAGGAGCAGGCAGAAGATAAATGCCTTTCCATGTGGAGAGTGTCTGGTGTGGTCTTGGAGAGTGTCCGGTGTGGTATTCCTTCGCCGTTTAGGCCTTGCCATGCACCTGCACCTGATCATTTATCATTTTCATTTCTGCTTCGCTCTTTGTCTTGCACTGAGCAAAAAGAGCAGAGTAAGGGAGGATCAGCAGCCTCAGCTTTCCTGTCAGCTTTCTTCACTACCTGCAGGAGGTCAGGCAGACTCGCAAACTTCAGGCATGCTTGTTAAAAAAAGAACTGCATCCGGCTCATTTATCTCTGTTACACTGGGGCAGAAGTCAAGATTAGACCTTAGTGCTTTTAGCCATGAGCAAGGCACTGTACTCTTATACACTGAGGTGAACCCTTTCTCCCTCCTTTCTTCTGAGGCACTTATGAGTCAAACAAGCAAAACAAACAGATGTCAGTGGGACAGAGATGCTGTGGATGATGCTGAAGTGGAAGCAAATCTTGTAGGTAAGATTTTAGAGATCCCAGCATCCAGCCTAATTCACTGCCCTTTCCTCTGTCACGGAGACCCGCATTTAGGTAGCTGGATGACCTTACCCACGTCAGCCTGGCATACCACTTCACACCTGAGAGACAATTCTTGGAAATGGCCTGCAGATATATGGGGTAGAGCCCAACTATGCATAGTGTGACCTTTGTGCATTCCATGCGTGCTCCGTGGAAGATCTCTGTCTCCTTTACCTCTGTCATAAGAACCATTTTATCAGTATCACTTTGACCACCCTGAAGCTTTTGTGTTGTTGGCAGCACGAATACCAGTATCAGTTTGGTGATGAAACTATTTTTGACTTCAGGGACCTGTAGGGTGAATCAAATCTTCAAGAAGTTCCAGGATAGGGATGAGGCACTCAAAGCCATAGAGTTTAATAGCAGGAGCTTGCTGCAATTTCTGTGTCTTTTAGATAGGACATTATTACATCATCCTTGCCTTCCAGAAGTGGAAACCAGAGTACATGCATCTGTTCATGTCTCCTGGGCTGCTGCTGGCTAGTCACACCTCGGGGAGTTCAGACCTGTCTTCCTGAGTCCTGGCACATCGCACAATCGTGTGGCCATACCACTCCTCTAGGACAGGTTTTCAACCAACGCTCTGGAGAACTCTTGGGTTTCAGGCTCTGTTTTCATGTTTGGAAGGCTCTGAAGGGAGTGTTAGCTTCCCAACCTGAACTGGCTCCCATCCCATGCCTTGTGGTCATTTTTAGTTCCCCAGGAATGGTCTCTGATGTCAGCATTTCTAACATTGATATGAACAAATTCTCACTTTCCCCACTCCAGTTTTCCTGCTTGTGACTGAATTCCAGGCAATATTTTCCTCAAAGCCTACATTTCCAAAAACAACCACCTTGGGCAAAGAAGAACCGAAAAACAAAGAAAAATTTCTCCACATTGAAATCATCCTTTTGGCAGTCTTTCAGCACCACTGCAAAACTCAAATATCTTTCAACATTACCAGCCAAAGACTTTCTTAGAGAGCAGAGCTATTCCACCACAGGGATATTTTGCACAAAGCCAACTCCTGTAATAGGTTAGAAAAGCCTACACTGTGCAGCAGGAGACATGAGGTTACACAGGATCTTCCAGGGTAACAGGTACTGCAGACCAGTTTTGTGGTTAGGAACCGAGCTGCTGAATCTTAGCTGCTTCCTAGCATCAGCACACGCTGTCTGCACCCGACAGCATGTGGAGGGGGCAAGACGTCTAGAGCTGCAGCCGTCTCCCCTCACTCCATAAATTTACAGTTTAGTGCTGACATGTCCGTATAAGACAACCATCAGTTTCATTAAAGTCAGAGTGTGAACAATGACTCTTCATCCCAAAGTAGAAGTCCAAAATAAAGAAGGACAATGTGTGTCTGAAAAAGGTCTGTTTCTCTCTTTTAACTGTATAGAAACATAGGATACTTAGCTGGTACGTAGACCAGTATGGGAGACGTTTAATATTGGGTAAGGTAAAGCCAGTGCTCTGGGAAAGGATTTTTGGGAAACCAGCCAATACCGTAATGGAGCCTACAGAAAGATACAGCTGAGCCAGCGGTTGTCTGCTGGAGGGGAAGATAAATCACCTTCTCAACTCCACCAACTGATTAGATCTCCATCAGATGTATTGGGAGATAGAAGCCTAGGTTATACAGAGACGATGTTTTTGACAGGGCGTAATTCAGCTTACATGTTAAGACATATTAGGTGGGATTCAGTTATAAATGTAAGTTCCACTGAAAATTGAGATCCTCTATAGTATTTGTAGCACCTACATGGAGCTCGCAGAAGGGATGCAGGATCTGCAGAAGGCCTGTGCTAGTCTGGATCAGGAGGTGGAAGCTAAGCGGGATACACTAGAGTGCTTGAAAGGATGATAGAAGCCAAATTTTGAACTGAATTATGTGTCTTAATCTGTTAAATTCCTCAGGTTAGGAAAGATATCTCTGTATCATCCTGTGAAAAATGGTCTTTCTGGTAGAGAAGCACAGATAAATCCCCTACAAACCCAAGGCTCGTATCCAAGCTGAGAAGAAGCCTCACAGCTTAAGCCTTAACTTTGCAGCTTGCAGTGCTATATGAATCTATTAGTTCAAACCAGTGGCAGTGTTATTAACATTATGTCATGCAGGGTTCTTAGCCAGTGGACACTGGAACCATGACTAGATCTAACCTCCAAAACAAATTATACTATCTGTAACTATGAATCTTAGCTGCTACTGATTAGTATTCTTGGCACAGTATCAAGCATAACCACGACTATGTTCTGCTAAAATAACAGACAATTGCTGTCCAAAAATTTAATTTCATAAAAGAATCACAGAATCACAGAATCACAGAATGGTAGGGGTTGGAAGGGACCTCTGGGGGTCATTTAATCCAACCCCCTGCCGAAGCAGGGTCACCCAGAGCAGCCTGCACAGGACATTGTCCAGGCGCATCTTGAGTATCTCCAGAGAAGGAGACTCCACAACCTCCCTGGGCAGCCTGGTCCAGTGCTCCGTCACCCTCAGAGGGAAGAAGTTCTTCCTCATGTTCAGATAGAACTTCCTCTGCTTCAGTTGGTGCCCATTGCCCCTTGTCCTGTCACTGGGCACTACTGAAAAGAGCTTGGCCCCATCCTCCTGACACCCACCCTTCAGATATTTATAAGCATATATTAGGTCCCCTAGCTGCCTTCTCGTCTTCACGCTAAACAAGCCCAGCTCCCTCAGCCTCTCCTCGTAGGACAGATGCTCCAGTCCCCTCACAATGCTCGTAGCCCTACACTGGAGTCTTTCCAGTAGTTCCTCATCTTTCTTGAACTGGGGAGCCCAGAACTGGACACAGTACTCCAGATGAGACCTCACTGGGGCAGTGTAGAGGGGAAGGAGAACCTCCCTCAACCTGGTAAAAGGCAAAAGAAAAGAATATCAAATTATGAATTTTTAGATGTATAAGGTGAGTTTCGGGCTTTCTGAAGGAAAATATGGAGGTCAAGTAATGTCATCCTAAAGCAGATATCTAAAATAAGTCATATATATCACTGAGTTCCTGTTCCTCTCGGGTGACTACAGAGAGCAAGACATGCGTGTCTAGCTCAGACAGACACATCTAATTCTCAGATATTTCTATTAACTCTTATAGCAGATACTCTGTAACTATGTCCAAATAGTCCTTCTTTGTGCCCAAGGAAAGTTTTAAAACCAGATTATTATGGATATGTTACTCTTGATTTTGGATATTGTTTGGGAGCAGCAGAAATAATGTACAAGTAAAATAAGAGAACAAAGTTCAGAAGCAAACTTGAGTACTCCTCAAGACACTGTTGAACATTGATATGGAGCACTATCTCTCTCTCTCACAGTCCAGAAGGCCAGCTATCTCCTGCACTGTATCCCCAGCAGTGTGGGCAGCAGGTCGAGGGAGAGGATTCTGCCCCCCTGTTAAACTCTGGTGAGACCCCACTAGGAGTACGGTGCCCAGCTCTGGAGCCCTCAGCACAGGATAGACATGGACCTGTTGGAGAGGTGCCAGGGGAGGCCACAACAATGATCAGAGGACTGGAACACCTCTGCTATAGACTAAGAGAGTTGGAGCTGTTCAGCCTCAAGAAGAGAAGGCCCTGGGGAGACCTTAGAGCAGCTTTCAGTACCTAAGGGGCCTACAAGAAAGCTGGAGAGGGACTTTTTACAAGGGCATGGAGTGACAGGACAAGCGGTAATGGCTTTAAATTGAAAGGAGGTAGGTTTAGATTAGATATAAGGAAGAGATTCTTTACGATGAGGGTTGTGAGACACTGGAACATGTTGCCAAGAGAAGTTGTTGCTGCCTCCTCCCTGGATTTGTTCAAGCCCACGTTAGGTGGGGCTCTGAGCAACCTGGTCAAGATGAAGATGTCCCTGTTCACTGCAGGGGGGTTGGACTAGATGGCCTTTAAAGGTCCCTTCCAACCCCAACTAATCTATGATTCTATAAATCTATGATCGATGTCTGTCCACTGTAATCCCAAAAAGCTAATGGCTTAGTTAAGATGACCTAAAAGAATACTCTAGAAAAACAAACAACAACAACAGTCTGCAGTGATGGCAGTTGCTCCTATGGAAAGGAAAGGGATAAATTTTGCTGTTCAGGACAGGAGAGGTCATAGGCTTGGCAGGCACCTCTGAAAACTCACTTGAGATACAAGGCTTATTATCTCAGTGATAGAACAAGAGAAACATTGGACTTGGTTGGCAGTGGGGAAACAAAGAGTATTTATTGTTGGCAGTTGTAGAAGGCTAAAAAAAAAACACATCAGGAATATTTAATCCATCCTTAAACTAGATGACTTCTGAGTTTCTTTCCAGTCCTATTTTTCTATGATTCTTTGAAATGTCTTCCAGGTTGCTGGTCTGCCTTGTGTTTATTTTTTGCTGACTCTCCTAATATTGTTATTTTTTCTGTTTAGACTGATGTGTCCCAAAGGTGTATTTTACTAAAATGGCATATCCACAATCTTAAATACATCCAAACCATGAAAATAGTCACTTTTTTCCACTTCATTGAAATTCCTGGCTCCTGCTAACTACTTCTTAAAGACAACCAGTATTAATTTTGCATGTTACATGGAGGATGTGTAAAGAAAGTGTTTGTAAAAAGAAAAGGTGTGGCCATTATCAGGCTTTCTTAAAGAGGTATTTAAAATATAAGTTATTGAAGGTATGGCAGAGGATGTCTTCGGTGATTAGGTTTGGGATAGAGGGATTTTAAACACATATACAGATTCCGTGTGCATCTTATGTATGTGTCACTTAAAAGAAAGATTAGTTCTGGGTTGTCTGAAGAGACACAGATACCTGCATCAGAGATCAGTTGCATGTAGTTCTCCTCCCTGTCTAAGAAATTATCTTTGTAAGTAAGAGGACTTACGAAGCTAAAAGTTGGCATAAAAAATGCACTCTGCATAGTGATGTGAAAGATAGGACCTTTTATTTTTATTTTTAAATTATATGTTAATATGTAAAACGATTCTCATAGAAAACTTTCAATAAACACTAATTGGGACAGAAACAGTAGACCCTGCTCCTTCCTGTAAAAAAAAAATAAGAGCACGACAGACTGGACAGAGAGACTGAACTCTTTTTCTGAAAGGAAGTGGATGAAAAGTCTTCAAAGGAATCAGATTTTTAGGGAAGAGTTCACCTAACGAGTGAGTCAGATGCCGAAGCATAGCCAAGGGGTCTGGGTTTTCCTTTAATTTTGTTTTTTGTCGCTATTTTGTGCCCTGAAACTGAGTTACAGTAAATATCCCTGCTTGATAAAAAAGACAGTGGCATCAGGGCATCACAGCTCTGTTCACCATGACAGTAAGGGTCAACCTCACCACCTTCTTCAGGACCAGACTATCAAGTAACTAACTTCTCTGTTCAACCCATTTCAGGCTTTGTGCAACTGTATCAGTGAAAACAAAAGGAATTGGGCCCCTGGGAGCCCAGCAGGCTAGAAGTGATGCTTGTTGGCATAATGGGATGTGGGAAACAATTTGCATTTGACACAGGAGAAGGCATCTGGTTTCTGTTAATTGAGTAATGAGGCAGGAAAGTGATCAGATGTGCTAATTTGTCGGTCTGGCGTGTGTTGAGATGGGGTACTGAGTATGTTCTGGCATTGTATGATGAGGAAAACTTCCTAAGTAATTTCTGAGCCAAAGTTGTTAGGATAAGAAGAATTTTGACAGTTTTTAAGGTCACAGTGACCTAAACGGTGATGTTAATGTGGAAGTGGTGTAAATACCTATGAGCTGGTGTTCAGCTGATGAAAATGGGTACTGTGAGACAGATGTCTCTCTACTGCTGTCAATGAATACATAAATCCTGTAGCTTAGGTATCAGAAGGATACAATTTGTTGAATTTTGCTCATGAATTTTGAGCATGTTACATACCTTGTTTTGCAGGCTAAGAAGGTGGAAAGTCTGAAACAGATGGCAAAGTCCCAGCAAGGCTTTGCCTTGCATAAGTGCTTCTTTCCTTTGATTAACTAACAACTTTAACTTTGTTCCCTAATTTCTATTTCAGCAACAGTGTTGTTTGTGTAATAATCTGAATTGGGGGTAATGGTAAGTGTATCTGTCAAAAATAGCAACTATTTAACCACACATCTTTATCAGTGTAGGATAGTAACCTACTACCTTCAGCAACACTCGAGCCCAGGCTTTGATTTTTCTTACTATGGTCGAATGAAAAAAAGAGGGGCTGTTTTAGATAGTGATTCATCTGACCCAGTTTAGATATTTGTTAGGAAGAAGCGGACTTCACTCTTATTCCATCAATAGTACTGACCACGATGACTTATACCTTTTAAATATGCAAAGACTCTAGTCTGATCTCCTTCTCTGGAGATATTCAAGACCTGCCTGGACAAGATCCTGTGCAGCCTACTGTAGGTGACCCTGCTTCGGCAGGGGGGTTGGAC
>Ga0065711_1051534_pt1 | contig 10344 bp, 13 predicted proteins | sample Hoacrofraction12_FD_59098 | JGI IMG/M metagenome (GOLD analysis project Ga0065711, IMG submission 59098) | Hoatzin crop microbial communities from Cojedes, Venezuela - Epithelial fraction 12 v2 (version 2) | ecosystem: Host-associated > Birds > Digestive system > Esophagus > Crop | place...
GGAAAAGGTGCAATGAAGGCTGTACATTTGGAGTTGGATATTTGCCTATTGAAATAACATTGTTAATTACATCACGTGCCAACATATAATGTAATGATTGCCTTTCGTGAACCAAATGAGAAAAAAAAGCAGTTGTGTGAAGATTTTGCTGATGCAAAATAGTTTTGAAATAAAGAAGAAAAAAAATAATTGGAGTATTAACTGTTGTGCTGGCTTGACTGCTACCGAGGAGGTTAATAATCTGTGTCAATTCTAATTCTCTCTTTCAGGTGGCTGGGAAGGGCAGGGGACATTTAAACTGACTTTCAACAGTGGAGGAGCCATTGAGTTTGGACAGTTGATGTTCAGAGCTGCCTCTAACGGTAAGGGGTCTTCAGAGCCTGCAGTTCCCCTGCGGTTGGCTGAGATAGTTAGAGAACAGTGCTCTTCTTGAACTTCATGGGCTGGGGGAGGGGGGGTACTCTGCACATTCTTCCCCAGCAATGTTGTGGGGTTTTTTCCAGGAGAACTTTTTGTTTTCCTTCCAATTCTGTTTCTTTATTTCATTGTAATGCTTGGTGCAATCACAATTTGTGGAGTTTGTGCATCTGAGGTGGACCACTTCTTTCTACAGAACCTTATTCCTCCTGGAATAAAGTTGAAATGTGCGATGGTGGAAAATTGATCTGCTTACCTACCCTCAGCTCAGTTCTATAATAGTGGTGTAAGATGGGGGAAGTTAACTTGTCCACATTTGGAGGGAGGGGGTGAAATAAGTTTAAAATAATAATTTATATTTAAAACTTTCAAATGGGGGGGGGGAAATACACATTTTTTTCTGATACAGAAGCTTTTTAAAGAAATGTGCATTTCAAAATGTGCATTTTTTTCCGATGAGAAAGCTTAAAAAGAAGTGAAAACCACCCTACTGATACTGGCTTTAGGACGGTCTTTTCTTCCAGCAGCAGGAGCTCTGTGGTTGAACTGGTACCTGACAGCTAGTATGTTTGCAACTGGTTTCCTTTAGCACCCTGTGAACTTGCAGCGAGGAGACCAGTGCTTTTCAAGCGCAGTGCTGTGCCAGCACTGTGTAGTGAATTTAGATGAAGGGAAACAGTGCTGCGTGAACAGGACTATTTTCCATTTATTCTGTACGTTTAATTGTAACAAAAGGATGTCTGGCTTACGAAACGTGTGCTCCTTAGCTTCCAGTGGTGTTCCTCTCCAGAACCCTGGCTATGGCTATACGCCCGTGCCCGGAGGGTATGCGCCCGCCCCGCCTGCTCCCGGGGGTTATTCACCTGCGCCACCAAACGGACCGTATCCGTATACGCCACCTCCGATGAGCGCCTATGGCCCCGCTCCACAGCCCATGGGATATCCATACGCCCAGACTCCAGGTTTGGAAGTTGTGTGACGATGACTGGCAGGGGGTGTGTGGTGCTGTAAAGAAATCGCAGTGGTAAAGCGAGGGTTACTGTAGTTTTGTGTCCATCAAGGATCCTTGTCCTTGCAAAAATGGGTCGTGTGCTGTTGGTGACACCCGTGTGTCTCTAGTTGCAGCTGGATGGGAGGTGAAAATGTGGTTTGTAAATTCTGCTGCTGCTTGGCAGAGAATTGTTGCCTGCTGGCATGACAGGTGTTAGCAAAATGTCAGATCCCTGCTGCCTGCATCCCTGCCAAGCCTGCAGAGCTGCACTGGTGCTCTTCTCCAGCACCAACGTGCTGCTGGGCCTGGGAGCTCTCTTCCCCTCTGTCCCATTGCCACGGTCCAAAGCATCAATCCGGTCTCATCTTTTTTCAGGTATTTACCCACAGCTTCCAAACATGAACCCCATGTATGTGCCACCTCCTCCCCCCTACTCCGGGCCGTCTCCTGCAGGACCCGCAGCTCCCCCGGGATGGATGGGCCCGGGGATGCCAGGTAAACGGGACTGGGGAGCTGCCAGGGCCTGGGTGCAAAAGGGGGCTTGGGCTGTGGGTGGCGTTGTGGGCACGGCATGGGGTGGAGAAGCTGCTGTTGTTGCAGGACAATGTCTTGCTCTATTATTTGAGATAACAGAGTGGAGGGGGAGCTGCTCAGCTCTGCGCTGCACAGCTTGTGGTCAGCTCTGGCCACCCTGCAGCTTTCCTGAACTGCTCTGAATGCAGACACAGCTTGACGTGGTTGCTGTTGGGTCTTTGGACCTTTGGTGCCTCCTCAAAAGAGCTGTGGCTGGGGAGAAGGCTCTGGGGCTTGGGCCACTGCCTAAGGCATGTAAGATGGCTTCTTTTCTTCCCTTTCTAGGGGACAGTAAGGCCATGGAAGCCACTTCCATGGCATATTACAACCCCGCCAACCCACACAATGTGTACATGCCCATGGTGAGTCGTGGTCTGCCTGTGGTCTGCCTGTGTCTGCTCCCTCTTCTGTCACTGCTAGAGACAGCGGTTTGCTTTCCTAGCAAAGTCTAGCATGCCTTCGTATTAACATGCACAGAAAGTATGCATTTCCTTGGAAGGAGGCGTAGATGTTGGTCCTCTGAAGAAGGCTTGTTAAATCCTCAATCGGGAAAGGAGGAGGGCCTTAAGATTCACCCAGTAACAGCCGTCTGATGCTTGTCTTACTCTTAAAGGCGTAACAGATTTGCACGGGCAAGGAGAACGCACAGAGCGCTCTGCTTCTGATGGGCCTGAAAGTGGGGAGAGTTAAAGAAGAGCAGGTCGCGGAAGGATGAGAGCATGTGGGTTCCTCTTTCATTGTTTTCTGGGCTGTGTGGCGCCGAGGAGGTCTCTTACTGGTCAGTCAGTGGCAGCCGGCTGGTCAGTGTGTAGGAAGGCTGTAGCCAGTCTGCCTGTGCCCTGCACTGCCTTGCGTGGCTCTGTGGTGGGCTGGAGACTGATGGAGCAGCAAGGCTGGCTCTCAGACCAGGGGCTTGCTGTCTGCTCGGTCAGAGCTGTGAGCAGAAACAGAGACAGAGCCCTGGGAATGAAGGGACAGTGGCGATTAAAACAGATTAAATGGTCTATTTGCAACAGACCATTTGTTACCTGGTCTTCAGGGGACCTTCACTAGGAACCTTACGGGAGGCAGCATATATCCCAGAGCATAACTGATAGTAGAGAGGAATGGTGTGATGAAATGACAGCTTAAAACACAGCATCTGGCTCTGTCTGTAGCTCGCTGAAGAGCAGTCATTTTTTTGTAAGCCAAGCCTGGGAACGCCTGGGAAGAGCTCGTCATAAAACAGGCAGGGTTGTTGACTCTGCTGTGTCTCCTTCTAGGATCAGCCACCTCCTTATGCACCTCCTGAGGACAAGAAGAACAACTAACAGAAGGAAATTTCAACCAGCCTCCCACACTCTCTCCCTGAAGACAGCTTGGCTGTTGCTGCCCCTCGGGTTAGCGTATCTCTCGGTCTCTTTGTGTATATACAGTATATGTAGTGCTGGGCAGCTGAGCACCCACGCTCCTTAAACATGAAGTTGGTGGCAATACAGGGCAGAACAACAGCACTTTCCTGCTTATTTGCTTTATCTCGTGGGGTTGAAGCCCTAACCTTTTGCCTTGCCATTGGCTTGCGGAGAGAGATGGACTTCTTAAACCACCAGTAGACCGCGTCACTAGTCTAGGACTGAAATATGAAGGCTCTGGGATCTTGGAGTAAAACTACTTGGAATGCCAAACTTTTGACTTCCTCTGAAGCACCATCCAAGGGGAAAGGTACAGAGAGCCATGAGGTTCCTTGCATAGATGCGTGCTTTCCCCAGAAAGGTGTTAAATGTCCTTAAATTCTGGCACAGCTCAGCGTGAGATGGGACTCTGGAAGTCCTGTATCGTGCTGGAAGCGTGCATTTTGTGTCCTGGACTAACAGTCATGGTGTGAGACTTGGGAAGTGCATCCTAAGAGACACTGAAGCATTTGGCTGTGCAAGAGGGAAGGGCGAGGGCCGCAGCAGCCTGCCTGTGTAGGCATTGAATAGGAGAGCGAACAAAGGCGTGCTGCCGGGCAGTGAGCTGTCGTGCGCCGATTGGTCTTCCTTTCCCTCCCCTCGAAGCAGGTCCCACGTCTGTGCAATGATCCTGTGCCCAGCAGCCGCTCTTCAAGCGTCACGGAGTCAGGTGCTGCGCCAGAGGCTGCTCGCCTTGGAGCTAAATATCTGACGCTGGGGAGATGACCTGGCACTGGCCTTGTCAGGAGACGGCTCCCGCAGCGCTGGCTGCCTCTGCTGAGCATGCTTGTGCTGCCTGCTGGCTCCACGGCGGAAAACCGGCCTTCGTCTCGCCCGTGGGCCGCTGCCGGCAGCGCGTGTACGCCCACGCCGGGGCAGCGTGGGCAGGTGGGCGCTGCCGGACCGGAGCTGGGTTGCTTCGGGGTGCGGGGCCCTCTCTCAGCCGGGAGCCGCGGTCTGGCGCGGGCGCTGCCAGCGCTCAGCTCTCTGGCAGAGATGGGCTGCTCGGCCGCCGCCTCTCCTGCTTCGCAGGACGTAGTGCCATTAAACCTGCTCTGAAGGGGGTCTCTAGTCTGGTGGGGACCCTCGTGATCCTTTACGTGTGGGGTGGTCGTGCTTCCTCCTGCAGCCTTCCTGCCTTCGCGGTGGAGGGGAAGCGTTTTCCCTCTTACTTCCCTGTGTGCCAGGGCTCTCCCGTGAGTCAGGCTTGCACGACTCGCGAGTGAGAATTCCTAAAGCAGCCCTGCATGGGTGGAAGTACATTTTCTTACCTATAAACACCTTTTAAGTCTGAGTTAGGTATATTCTAATAACTCTGTATTAAAAAAAAACCCCAAGAACCATGAATGTTTGTAACTTTTTGAATTGCACTTTAATACAGGAGTGTTGATACCTTTAGCTGCCTGGTCACTGTTGTGTGTGTCGTGTTGGCCTTCGTTCTTGCTCATTCTCTTGCTGCCTGGGGAGGTGGAAGGCTGGTCTGTGCCTCTGCTCTCGCCTGGATATCCAGAACTGGCACGTGTTCCTGTCCTCGGGGCAGGCACAACGCTGCATTTAGCAGGGGCTGTGTCACCGCCCTGCTACTCACTATGGCTATGTTTGTAGCAGCTCTCCTATGTACATTTACTGCCAGAGGGAAGGCCTGTCTTTGTGAGGAAGTACTTGCTAGCCAGTTCTTTTGCAGTGAGGGTAAAATAAATATATGGTAAAGGAAAATGGTACTTAACTGTGGACTGTAAAATCTGTCCAGTCCAGTCTCTGACAGGAAACCAGTTCTATTTCTTAGCATAGTTGTTCTTGTTGTGAGGTGGTGACCCCGTAATCCTACCTTAACCAGCAGGTATAGCTAGCAACACTGAATAAACATGAAACAGAGCCTGTGACCCACTTCCCCTTTATTTGAATTAATTTGTCTCAGTCACTCCCCAAGAACAAAGCCAGCTCCTGTATACAGACATGAAGTGCACTCATCCTTCCCTGTTAGCACTGCAAGCATCGTCTTCAGTATCTTGCCCCTGCACTCAGAGAAAGTTTCTGGAAGTGGACGGAATCGGCCATTTGGTCCTGCAGGAACCGATGTGCGTGCCCAACCCTCCTTCGTCATTGGAATAGGAAGGGGAAATTTTTTTTTTTCCCCCTTCTTGGCTAATCTGAAATGTGGTATTTCCCTGGTCTGAAGCTTGATCTTGGTCTCCCTGGTTTCAATCTTCAGAGACAGTCTTCAGGAATGCGGCACCGCTCTCTGAGACAGTCAGAGCAGGCCACGTCTCGCCTAAAACTCCTCCTTAGGATGTGCGCTGTAGGAAGGTGAATCAGTTGAGGGCTCGAGAGTCTGTGCCACCGCTCACTTCCAGTTTATTAGTGCGGGCTCCTCCTCAGGATGGGGCTGTGGCTGCAGCTGCCCTTGGAGAAGAAGGAGCCTTTCCCTGAGAAACCCTGAGTGTTCAGCTGGCTGGAGCAGGGCCCGAGCCCCCTTTTAGCAGGAATTTCCTGCTAGAGCATGAACAGAACACAGCTCCCAGCTTGGAGGCACCTGTGGCCATCTCCCAACTCAGAAGATGACCTCAGCTGAGCAATGGCGGTTTCCTGACACCACTCATGCACAGCACACTATGGCTCTCCAGTTTTTTTGGTGCTGTACCACAGCCAGGCTGCTGGGGTTGGGCATGGCCAGTGGAGGTTTTTGCTCTGCTGTAAACTGATACCAGAGGGGCTTTAACACAATGCTAGCATCCGTGCTAGGCTGGAGCGGCGCTGGCCTCCAGGATCCTGGCAGCAGGAGCAAGCAACACCTCTCTGCACAGGACCATCCTGTCTCCAGGGGCACTTGGTCCTGGGGAGCGTACGTGGGAAGGGCGCAGCCTATTGCCAGCCCCTTATTTATTCTAAGCCAAGCCGATTATAGCAGAGGAAAGAAGGCGACCAGGTCTGATCCTTGAGGCTGATGGGGGCGGTGTCACCACCCTAGAAGATACCAAAGCATCCAAGGCCTTTCTAGAGGTGTAGTTCAAACAGCCCCTGCAGCGGTCAGTAGTACTCAGTTCAAACTGGTGAAGTGCTCAGGTGTCAGAGCTGACAAACTCCAACAGCGGCTGGACTCCGCTTGTATGACATCTTCCACAGGAGGATCTCAAAGAGCTTTGCCATCACCAAGGAATCACGCTTTGCACACTCTGAGGAGGTGGGTAACAAGAATTCCTGCTTTACGCAGACCGAGTAGACATCATCAACCTGGTACCAGAGGAGTGACCTGACAGCTGCGAAAGGCACTTGTGCAGTGAAGAGCCCCGTGCCGCAGGGTCTCGCAGCTCACCCTGGCACTGACCCACACCCCCATCCGCTGAGCCTTGTCACAGGAGGACCGGGCGGAAACCCTCGCCGGGGGCTCGCTGCCTGACAACGTGCCAGGGCTGTGCCGGGATCGCCGTGGGACGGAGATACCACATCACCACCCCCGAGGGGTTTATAACGACCGAGAAGGCGTCTCCTGTCTTCAAGCCGCTGATGGTCTTCCCGCTGTACACGTCTTGTACCTGGAAGAGAGAGATGGTGGCTACCAGGATTTCCAGAGACCTTTCATCTTGAGGTCCAGCCGCGGTCACTGACATGGCAGGATGTGGCACAGCAGCAGGCAACCCAAAAGGCATCTGCCCCTTTGTCCTGGAGGCAGGGAGTGGGAGCCCTTCCCCCTCCCCAAACACACAGGGTGTCAAAGGAGGGAGCTGGAAAGAGCGGGATCCAGGTCCCATGGGGCTGTCCCGCTAGGCAGAGTGCCAGTGGGGCTCACCTCATACATGGCGTCCTCGGGGAAGTGGAGCTTGGCCAGGCTGGTGGTGTAGAGGAAGGGCATATCTGTCCTCCGGCTGAAGAAGACGAGCGCGCTGGCAGCCTGGGACAGCGGGCGCAGGAACACCTCGATGTGGGATTTCTCCTAGGGATGGGGATGGCTGGGTGAGGCAGAGCTGCCAGGATCGGCGCTGGCCCATAACTTCTGACCTTGCCCTGTGAGGCTGCTCCGCCAGCAGGTCCCCAGCTCCCACAGCTCTGCTGCACATGTTCCTCTGCATCGCTTCCCTCTCCCTCCTTATTATGACACCCCATGCTGCTCCTGTCTGCTCTCCTAAACATGTCCGCCTTCCTCCTAACCTTGACAATCCTGCGCCCCTGGATTCCCAGAGGGTCCTGGTTGATCTGGATCATCAGGCGGTTCTGCAGGATCTCCTTGGCGCTCGCGGAGATGGTGCGGAGATCCGTGGACATGAGGAGTGGAGCTGCCATCACTGTCCACAAGGCCATTTGGGAGCGTGACTGCTCGTGGCTAAGGCCGAAGTTTCCAATGATGAGCTGGAGGGGAGAGGGTGAAGAGACGGGAGAGAAAGAAAAGGGTTAGAAACTGGTCTACTCGTCACCCTTGGTCATGCTGCAGCCTGCTGGGAGGGAGCATGCACGGGAAACCTCACACGAACTTCTGCTTCCTCTCGAGCAGCCCACCACTGCCAAGAGATCCCACCCCTGTTAGGTGCTGAGCCCTCAGCACCCATTCAAATGCACTCAATAACACCCTTCACCACTATCCCCCCTCAGGCTGTGCCGGGAAGGACCAGGACCCCTCGGCAACTTGATAGGTATACGTGAGTGGTGGAGGGGTCATTGCAACCACAGCTTAGCCAAGGGCAACGTGAGCTTTGCCTCTCTGCAGCACCAGGGCTCCTGCCCCAGGGCTCCTGCCCCTGGTGCTCCTCCTTCGCTCTGCCCCTAGAAGGAGGTCCCTGGAGACCCCCCGTCCCCAGCCAGGATCAGTGCACCCACCACCCAGCCGCACCATGTCCGGGTCATTCCAGTGCCCGGGGCCAGCTGCCGGCTGCAGCACGTCCTGGTTTGCGGAGAACCAGTCCAGGATGGAGAGCACGCTGTCCCAGGAGTCCTGGATGTCGTCGTAGTTACGCCACAGGTTGCAGACCTCTGCCAGGATGGTGTAGTTCACCTGGAGGGGAGCACAGGGTCAGGCAGGAGGGAGAAAGGATGGGGTCTGCAAGCTGGGGGAGAAGGGACACCCAGACTTGTTGCTGCAGCATCTAGAAGATGTTCGGTGTTTGCAAAGCACGGGGATCTGGAGAAGGGCAACATCACGTAATGAAGGAGGAGGGAGTCATATCCCACTATGATCCGGTATGATAAGATTTCTGGCAAAACAAGCACAGAGGTCTTGGGGAAATAAGATCAGCTGCAAGAATGAGGGCAGCTTGGGATTGACTCAGAAAGTAGAAGAGGAAATAAATGCACGCATGCAATTCTCAAGAAACATTACTGGGAGGAACATCCTATTTTAAGCACTTAAACCAGTCTCAGAAGAACAGACTGTCAGGATCAACCTCCCCACACGCCCCAGGGCCTTCTCCCCCCAAACTCCCATCACCCAGCCATGTTAGGAACCCCAAGTGTCCCCAGATGCCTGGCAAGGAGGCCATGTTCTCTCCCGAGACCTGCAGCCCCCTCCCACCAGGGGCAGAGGGGTAAGTGGGGTGTAGCACCTGGCTCCTGCAGCTCCAACAGGAGCTCCCCCAGGGCACAGGGAACATGGGAAACAGCCACCAAGGAATGGGACAACCCTCACCTTGGGCGGAAGCCCCCCCTGATACGCTGGCCAGCTGCAGGAGTAGACAATCGGGCGGCCTGTGGCGTTCAATGCCCTCGCCATTTCTGGGTAGCCTTAGGGAGAGAAGATGGCAAATGGTGAAGGAGACGGCTGGCAGCAGCCCGCATCCCAGCCCACTTGGGCAGGGGGATCCCAGGCCAGCCCGGCCTCCTGCCTTACGCTGGATCTAGGGCACCCACACTCCCTCCTCTTTGCCCAAGAGCTGCAACAGGAGACGTGAGGGAAGACCCAAAGCCGGCCAAGCATTTCTGTGGATGGCCAGCTGCCCTGACCAGAGCAGCGAGGGGAGAAACGCCAGCCAGCCAGGGAGCCTTTACCCTTCGCCTGCTCCTCTCCCGACGAGTAGCACCCATCCAGCTTCAGCATGTCCACACCCCACTCCGCAAAGCTCTGGGCATCCTGCTCCACGCGGTCCAGTGTGGTGCCCGGGTAGCCCCCGCAGGTGTGGGTGCCCAGGTCGCCGTAAATGCCCAGCTTCAGGCCCCGGGAGTGGACCTGCAAGGAGAAGAGGACTGCAAGGAGGGGACGAGGAGGGGTCTGAGGTGTCTCCCAGGGACCAGGCTCCTCCATCCCCTCCCAGCCCTCCTGCCATGTTGGCGTGGGGACACAGAGACCCCCACGCCATCCCCAGCAGGTACTCACGTAGTCAGCCAGAGCCTTAATCCCGCTGGGAAACCTCTCGGGGTCGGGAACCAGCCGTCCTGCCGCATCCCGCTGCTTGGCTGACCAGCAGTCATCGATGTTGACGTACTTGTAGCCCAGGTCCCTCCAGCCGTCCTCCGCCAGGCGGTCTGCCATCTCAAAGAAGAGCTTCTCGCTGTGGGTCAGTGGGGATGGGGACGTGGCGGGCTGAGCCCCAGCGACCCCGTGCAGGCAGCCAGCGGGATGTGGGGGCTAACAAGGGCTCGGAGGGGTCAGTCACTGCAGGGCTGGCCTGGGCCACACGTGAGGGTCTCCAAGGCTCCCATTTAAACCCCGTCTGTGTCCCACTCGTGGATCTGACGGAGGGGGAAGCGTTCCCCCAACGCCCTGCCCAGCCCGGCCACCTCCGTCGGCGCCCGGGGCTCTGCAGCCCCAGCCCCTGAGTCCCCGACACCCCGCGGCTGCAGGGCTCAGCCCGAAGCCGTCCCGGGCCCCATGTCCGACGACGTCCACCCCGGCACTGCAGACCCCGCACGCCAGCCCGGCCTGTCGGGGCTGGGTCCCGCGGGCAGGAGGCGGCCGGGACCGGCCCTTGTAGCGAGGGATGCCGAGCCCGGGGGGGGGGGGCCGGCCCC
>Ga0065711_1051535_pt1 | contig 10344 bp, 6 predicted proteins | sample Hoacrofraction12_FD_59098 | JGI IMG/M metagenome (GOLD analysis project Ga0065711, IMG submission 59098) | Hoatzin crop microbial communities from Cojedes, Venezuela - Epithelial fraction 12 v2 (version 2) | ecosystem: Host-associated > Birds > Digestive system > Esophagus > Crop | place...
GCACAGGAAGTTCCGTCTGAACATGAGGAAGAACTTCTTCCCTCTGAGGGTGACGGAGCACTGGAACAGGCTGCCCAGGGAGGTTGTGGAGTCTCCTTCTCTGGAGATATTCAGGACCCGCCTGGACAAGGTCCTGTGCAGCCTGCTGTAGGTGACCCTGCTTGGGCAGGAGGGTTGGACTAGATGACCCCCAGAGGTCCCTTCCAACCCCTACTATTCTGTGATTCTGTCTCCGTGACTGCTGAAGGTCGGAACGTCAGCGCATGGAAGAACGAGGAACACCGCCGTCTGCCCGGCCGCAGCCAGCTCTGCAGGAACCTACAATAAATTAAGCACACTCCAACCCCTCCACTTAGCATACTCCTAAAGACATGGCTTTTAAAGCAACTATTTCAAATATTATTGCACCTTCAAAAATAATACTACATGGGCTTGAAAAACAAACAGAAACAAACATAATTTAACGTGTTAAAACACGGGGAAAATAACTCTGGAGGCAGAAAAATTCTTCAGTACCAGGCCTGGCAATACACACGTACAGACACCAAAACAGAAATTCGACAGAACCATGATTCCTAGTTAAAATCAGAAGACAAACCGAAACATTCTAAATTAGCTAAAATTCATATTTATTCGGTCATCTATTTAAAAAATGGTTATAACCCACAGCAGCACTTTCTATTTATCTGCCCAAGTTTTCACTATGTTCAGGGCTACCACAAAATCTCTGTCTCTTGAGATTCTGGTCAGTCACAGGAGCTGTGTTACGCAGGAGACACGCCTGGGGCCAGCGGCTGCACCCCGCGCTTCTCCCTCCCTGCAGCCTGTGCTAGGCGAGACCGGCTGAAGACCCCGAGGTGGGACCTCACTATTCACTCACTGTTAGTGAGAATGGAACAACAAACATAGATCTTCTTGAAAAAAACTCAACCCAAACGTAACAAACCGAGCTCATTCAGCACACTGTGTTGTTCTTGACAGTTTTCATAGGCACGGATGTATCGAGCAGAGAAGAAACAAACCCCAGAGCAACCGAAACAATCATGCGTTATGCACTGAAATCAGTAACAGCCTTGTCGTGAAGTCCTGCATTTAGCACCAGTTTTGTATCTGAACACTCCGAGAAAGCAACCATACATTCTTTTAAGAAAGGAAGTTACACGGAATATGGACACAAGTGCGCTTGGGAGAAGGAGGGGACGGATCCAGACTTCAGCATTTCTTTTATACCACGCTGTGAACGCTGCCGCGGCATCTTCCGATGCATTGCGGTTGTAATTTTTCCTTGCATTACAACTGAAAACACACAGCAGACTAGCAAGATTAAGTCATTTAATCTAGCACTCCTTTATCCACAAAAAGAAAATATAAGGGAAAGTTAGCAGTGTGCTAGCTCTTCAGCAGATCCAAACATTTCGTGAAGAGGCACTAAATTTGCCTCGTAAATCTCCTCATGTGGTTACTGATCACCATCCCAGCCCTCCGACCGGGAAGCGGGTAACAAGGGGGAGTGTCCAGGCAACGTCCTATGGCATTTATTATTTACAAACCTTGAGATACAGAAACAAAGCAGCCCTTTAGTTACTGTTCATAAAAAAATTATGAAGCACTGGCATTTTCTTAATATGAAGACACAACCAGACAACTGTCGGCAAACTGTCCAGTCACACAACACATTCACGCGTCTCTCGCCCCAAGCACAGTAAACTTCGTGTTTCGTAGGAGGCAGGAGGAAGAGAGAAAAAGCTCTAGAGTGTGAAAGGGTTAGATATACAGTATGTTTTCTAATCCTATCCCAGGCATGTCCAGCACTCTCTAAAATTCACTGCCATTAACAGGATGCTATCTGAACCCCGCTGGTGATACGCTTTCTGTTCCTCCTCTGTGTCACTGAAGTAACAAAGGATAATTACCAGAAGAAACCAAACCCTTCCTCATCTCAATCCCAGCTCCATCACATTCCTCCAGCTTTCCAACTTCAGAAAATGCAGCTTACGGTCTCCACCAGCAGGGTTTACTTCCAAGCAGATTAAGCTCCATCTCTGCACCAGGTCCATCAGGTCCTGCTTTTCATCAAAGTGCAGTCAAACCAAAATTGCACCGGCAGTACATCATCCCAGCAGAGTCCAGCCAGGTATCCGAGATGGGATCGTACCTCTGGACAGTGTTCAGGTAGGAGGACCCTGAATGACCTCCCACTACGTAAAGGTAGTTATCGATTACAGCTGCACCCACTCCTGTGGGAAAGAAAAAACAACAGTTGCAGGATCAGCAAGTAGGATTTTTGTTTCTCATGGGAACCCTGGCACATATCTCCTCTTAAGGCCGAACAGACAGGTTCTCACAGCCCCTCTTTCTTTGGGCTCTCTTTAAAGAAAATGGGTGTCAATGAAGAGCCCCTCTCTGTTCGGGTCTTGCACACCTTTTTGACTCTTCTTGTGGTCTTTCCTGTGACAAAGCAATGCTCTTCTGTCCCAGCACTCCCTGTCCGCAGACAGAAGAGGATCCACTACCGAGTTTCAACATAAAATAAAATAGAAAAGTAACCACAGAACGGCTGACATTCACTCAAAATTAATGAAATCATTTATGTTTTAATTTAACAAATGTATTTATGTTTTATGATTTAAATTATGTTACAGCTCCGTATTAATAACAATAGAAACAAACTGGACTGTAATTAAAATTGAGAGAAATAAACACTCCTTTCACAGAGCTGATGAAGCGAGCTTTGGTCCAATTCACAAAGTACCATGCTCTGCAGACCAGCCACTGCAGCTTTATTGCAGCTTCTATCAGGCCGAACGGGCATTTATTTCTGAAAGGGTCTCAGAGTTAATCGCTGAAAATTGTGCAAGTCCCTACCTGTTCTGGGTTCCTTCATGGGCCGGCACACAGTCCACTGATTCTGATGAGGATCGTATCTCTCAATGCTCGATAAGTGAGACACACCGTTGTGTCCTCCTACCACAAAAATGAAGCCCAGCATGACACCGACACCAAAGTTTATCCGTTTGTCAGCCATCGAAGCCACCGTCTCCCACGAGTTTTTACTCGGATCGTAACGCTCCATGCTGCAAACACAAACAACCAACTTGTGAGGCCTGGATTTGGCGACATTTGAATTGCACTCTACAAGAAACCTGCGTTTCTAGCTCTGCCAACCAGTACTACCACACACAGGAACAGCGTGACACAGAGAAAAAGTGCCTGAGCTGCTGGAAAAATCTGCGGCGTTGTGGCTTTGCACTACCCATGGCAGCACCCAAGAAACCGAAGCCAGCGTTATCACCTCGGAAGCATCGATCACACCCTGCTGTCCTTCCACAACACAGAGCAGCTGGAGGGTCTCAGCAGGGAGCTGCCGAACAGCAGTTTTAACGTATTTCATCCTGACACAGCGACTGCCGCTCAGCCGCTTCTCCGCTGTCCTCATGCCACCGCCTCGGATCGTCGGGTGACGTATTGAAACAAAGCCAGAGTTTTCAAAGCTGGCCTCAGAGCTGAAAGCTCACTCAAGGATGACTGCTGCTATTGATAAAAAAAGCAACTCATGAAAAACTGAACACAATGCAGATCTCAAGTGTATCTATTTGGGTAACACATCAAATCAAAAACTTCCTGGATGCTTGTCTGAAAATAACAGACAGGAAAAAAATACCTGGAGAGCATATCCCTCAGGAAAAGCGGTAAAGAGGCTGCTGATCAAAACCCTAAGGAGAGAAGAGGCCTTTGGGATAAAATGAAAATGAACTATCATCTTTTTTTTTAATCACTGGAGCTGTACAGATGGTCAGGGGCATTACCACACAGTGCGAAGCCATTCCCTGGCCAAAGGGTAGCTTCCGTAGCACGAGGGGGCAGAGAAGAGGGGAAGAGAAATCAGAGGCCCTACAGAGGTGGAGAAAAGGCACTCATCTACACAGCAGGCAGCTTTCTGCTCATGCTAGAGCCTGAGTGAGTCTAGTGACTGCGTGGTGTGGCATATTACTTGCACCCTTCAATAATTAATAGAAGCAAAATTACTTGATAAAAAGTAAATTAAATTTAGAAAGGCAAATAATGAGATATCAGATTCCAGTAACTGCACAGGAGCTGCTGGCAGTTCCTTTCTGACTGAGGATGTGAGGAGACGTGGTACAAGGAGAAAGGCTACTGCGAAATCTTAGTGTTGTTAGGAGCTTTCCCTTCAAAGGCACCAGCTTGATAAAGACATTTCCTATTGCTCCAGCGCCAAGCCTTCCATCTCCCGAAAGGAGCTGCCAAGTTCACCTTGCAAAGGTCCGTGCGTACACCCAGCACTCAACTTCTGGGAACCACTTCTGGCAAGAGCTAGGGCTACGTCATCTTCCCTTTCCGGGGGTCTCCACAACACGGCTGCAGCGAGCATCCCAGAGGCCCCGCAGTAACTCCCTAACTACTTAGCTATACTTTCCTATTTGGGAACTCATCCTTTGCTTCACAAACTGTTTTATATGAAAACATATCAAGTACAATTAATGACTAGTGCAATGTTGTTATGCTGCACTGTTAAACGACCAAGACATCCCTTCCTATAAGCAAGATTTTCGTTTTCATCCTTTATTCAGCTATTTAGGCTTGCAGTTTATTTATTTGCTTCCTGGAGGGACATATGACTGACTTGTTCCCATTTTAATGAAGAAAAGAGCACAAATGATTTTTTTGCATAACTATATGCCCCTGTCCATCCATATGGAGTGGTGTGGAACAGACCAACTACAGAGCACGCTGGTACCAGGAATTCTCCTTGCGAACGTAAGGTCTGACGCCAGCCCAGGAGCCAGCCCAGCAGCCGCCATCCCGAAGTGTGTTATTATCACTAAGACTACTTCAAGATTCCATCTGAGGTATGTATTTATTTTGTGTATATTAGGCATGTGAAAAATCCTATTCATCTCAAACCAGTGCTCTCCGTGTTAGAGCTAGCGACGCGTCCTAACGTTCCGCAGGCTCGAGGTACGAGGATTTACGCAGCGCTGGCACCGCGCTAAGCCAGCTGCCGAGCTCTCGGGAGAGGCTGAGGTGCAGCACCACGACACAGACACACGTACGCTGCCCTGGGGCCTGCACAAATAAGCCCACACCATACTGATATGCTGAGTTAACCAGCTTGGGTGTCTTGCACCACCTTGCTTATTACTAAACACATGTGTCTTTGTTTTTAACATTTTCCCTTTTTCAGGATTTAATTAACAAACAAACCAACCAGCTCTGAGCTGGAAGATGTAAAGAGAAGTTAAAACAAAGATCTCCCAGTTGAATTATCAGACTGATGCTGCAGAAGAGGATTAATGAGGCCCGCTGTGGATTACCAGTCTATCTTGGAATAATTGTTAATTGGCTGCCAAACACAAGCTTCACCGTGAGTTTTGCTGATTTCCAGCTTACAACAGGGAGCTACGCACCCCAAAAGCACCTACCTGTTCATGTGGGCAGGCCCATAGCCACCAATGGCATAAATCATTCCGTCCAAGACAGCCGCAGCAAAACAACTTCTCGTTTTGTTCATGGGGGCCACCAGCTGCCATTCCTTCACTTTCGGGATGTATTTCTCTACAGTTCGTAAATAAGACTGCCCATCATAGCCACCTAGGGCGTAGAGCTCTCCTGCCAGAACCACCACTCCCAGAGTACTGCGGCTCTCAAACATCCTCTCCAGAGACGTCCAAGTGTTCGTGTCGGGGTCCCAGCACTCCACGGAATTCTCGTGCTTTCGGTAACTGATGCCTTGGCACACGTGGGTTGCAATCCCTCCTACAACATATATTTTCTGGTCTAGGACACATATTCCAAATTCGTAGCGGGGAATGCTCAGAGGTGCCAGGCCTATCCAGGAGTCATTCTGGGGAAAATACATTTCGACACTGAAACAGAAAAACAAAGATTACGTGAGCAAACCTAACTTTCTGCAGCTCTGTGAAGTGCAAACGAGCATCAGGGAACACGGCCTTAAGATCATCTCGCACGTCCCATCTGGTGTTTGCTGTTTCTTCCGACAGCCCAGACGTAAGCTAAAGTCAAATGCTGTTTACTGCTTCAAAGCAGTAAAACCCCAGGGCCTCACGGCGCACGGTGCGACGCGGCCACACGGCAGGCACCGAGTCCCAGCCCTGAAATGATGGACTTTGAAAGTAGAAACCAGGTAGGTGGTGGAGAAGGCCGGACAGCGTCCTGGAAATGCGAGGGAAGACAAGACAGTGCTGATGGCACCGCAGCTTTTGGAGGCAGGCTGTGACTGGGGCAAGGTAAAAATACAAACCAGAGGGCTAAGAAGGGTAAGCTGAAAAAAAAAGTCACAGCAGCCACAGAGATGGGAGAGAGAGGAGAGGAGAATTAGAGAGGGGGAAGCACGTGTTTCTATATACACGTACAAACATACATTTAGAGAGTACAATTTGCAGTTTTATAAATACATATTTTACGTGCACTGTATAATTTGAATGAACAAAATGTCAACGTAGATCAAACTCATTTGAAAAATCCGTTTTCAAAATACTGCTTATTGGCATTGTAAGATACGGTGAGCCTAGCCTATCACGTACAAAGTCTAGCCAATCTACTTAAATAGTTCAGTCAAATTACTTAAATGATTTCAAAGACTGACTAGTAGATGGGAAATATGATCTGTTCACAAAACATACAAGAAAACGAAGCTGCTGGAGAGCTGATGGCCCCTGCCTAAGAACCCAGCAGCAGGGACTGCTGAAACACCAGACTGGCTCTGACAGCAGCAGCCCAGTCAGGAGAGGGCCGTACCAAATACATTCCAGGCAGTTTCGCTGTTACGAAGTAGCAGCTAACCGTAAGTGAAAAACCAGGCTTCCTGCCAGCACCAATGAAAAGCAGAACGAGAACAGTGGAATTTAGGTTTCCACTTCACAAGTTTAACTGTATTAGGAATTACCTGTTTAATCAATCTGTGACTTTTTCTTTTTTGTATGTCAAGAGCAATTGTTCAAATTTCAGAATGCCATTTTCCTCTCTATTACACGCCTTTTGCTCACATGACCAGCCCCAGGGACGTAACAAACTACTCCAGTAACTGAGGAGGAAGTTCATTTTGAAAACTGGTTAAAGAGAGATGGACATTCACCTGCTTCTGCCAGCACGGATATGGACACCTACTCAGCAGCAGAGATTAAAGTCACGATTACATTATGATCAAGAAGGTGACATTGCTAAGAATTACCTCTTCGCTCTTCTCTGATTAAGTCTATTTTAATTCCAAGGACTTTTGAGTTATCGGGAAGCATATTTGTCATACATTAGGTTAAATTCTACGATTTGATTGTCTGGAATAATAATAGATGAGGGAAAAATTATGTAAAATGAAAAGACCTGAGAGGATAAAGAAGTAGCATACGAACTTTTATTAACCGCTTTTAGTAACGAAATTCTCGATCGACAGAATTAAAACAAGATTTTATATCTATTTCTGCCAGCACAAACAAAACCCTGAAACATTGACATTTACGCACGAAACCAAAAAGCATTTTGAACTCAGCGCTTGTCCTTGTTCAAAACCAAAAATCTACTTCCGAGTTCCTACGAAGGAAAGCAGTAACTACAGCCCCGCACGCCACACCTCTCCAGGGACTGTCTCAACCCTGACCCAGGGCGACAGCAAACACGCAGGAGCATCACACCACCCAAGTGCTGCAACAGCGTCACGCCTACTCACCTTTCCAAGCACGCAAACAGTCCCGCTTTCCCTCCTACAGCGCAAAGGACTTTGGGAGCACAGCGAGGTCGCGTCATCAGCATGGTCTGGTGGGACAGTCTGTGTTCAGGCATGAAGTGGTATTTCAGGGCCTCATTTAGCAGATGTTTACAAGTGTGGTCGTCACGAATGAGATGGTTCGCTTCGTATAACCTCGTCAGAAACTTGACGCTCAGCAGCGGCAACCGCACGCAGTGCAGCAGCTGTGCCAAGTACTTCTGCCGCTCCTGCACGTCGTATTTGATCCAGGACTCCAGCGCATAAAAAACGGTTTCTTCTGTCACAACATTCAAGCAGTCATTGGAAACAATTTCATCCAACTCAGAATGCGTAAGCTCAAAAAATTCTTCCGTCTGACAAACGTCTTCAAAGTTTTGACAAATGTACTTGTTGGCAGCCAGGTAGAGGTCGTGGCAGCCATAGGTCTCCGCAAAACGAGAAATCCCGATGCAGTTGCCAGGATCGAGCTGGCTCTCGAGAAACGCACAACACTCCTTCACTACCAGCTTGATCTGGAGAAGGTTCGCGGCTGGAAGCAGCGACTCCACAGTCTCCTGCGAGATGAACACCGTTCCCGTGTAGGCGTACTCCACGATGGCCTGCAGGGCCGCCTCGTCGATGCACTGGAACTCCACCTCCGAGTTCTCCTTCTCAGAAAGGTTCCCAGTGAACATGGCTTTGAAGTAGGGACTGATGCTGGCAAGCACCACCTTGTGGGCATGGATCTTGACATCGCCAACTCTGAGGACAATGTCACAGAGCTCGTGATGCTGGCGAAGGAGGTTCAAGCCTTGCAGGAGCTGTTCAGAATGCAAGTGGGTTAAGTTGGCAAGCATGTAGGTTGGAGACGACTGGTCCATCTGCGACAAACGGAATTTTTAACGCATTACTCAGGGCTTCATTACTCATGTTACTTAGACATGCCATACATAAGATAAAAGCAAAAATGGAAAAATAGTCTTTAAATGTTAATTAGGTTTATTACTTTCCAATTTACTTTTTCAATCCTTACGCGCTATGCTTTCTCATGCAAGTTAAATCCAGGACAATCATATGTTTATTAATAGTGTATGCTATAATAATCTTTGACTTAAAAAAAAAAAAACAAACCACCACCACCTTTCTTTTCTTTCTTCTGGAGTAAAATACATATTATCTAAAGCATAGAATACATGCTAGGTTTCCACATCAGATATTTGAGAGAACTGAACGGTGACGGAAATAAAAGAGAGATAAATAAAGAATTGAACTGGCTTATTTGAAGCAAAGTTTTAAGAGTTCTTAAACTACTTTCTGCTACTCGCCTTGCTGCCTGCTTGGTGCTCCCGTGGGGCAGCCAAGCCCTGCGGTGCTCCCCGCCCCGAGCATGGCTGCGGGCAGGGCCCCACCGGTCAGCAGGGCCAAGGTCCCCGCTCCCCTTCCCTGCCCGGAACAGAAGAGTCCCCTCCTCTGCACAAAGAGGCCAAAGAGTCCCACCGAGCCAGCAGGGCCCTGCACTGCAGGAGCAGGGGTGCTGGAGCAGCGGCTACTGTGCTCTGAGGGCCACAGGGGAAGGGCGAGATCCTCGCCTCACCTCACTGAGTGGCTTCCACCGCCAGAGAAAGTCCCCGGCAGACATGCCCTCGCCCTCGGGAGGGATCAAACCTGGGGCAGACGGGGAGCTGGGCCTGCCTGCAGCACGGAGAGGCAAGGGGCAGGAGCTGGTGAGGTGCTTCCCCGGGGGAGCAAGGCAGCGGGGGCCAGGAGGCCAGGCAGAGGACTCCGGTGCCTGTCGCCATTTCCATGTCCTCACGGCACCGGCAGCTGCCCACGCTTCCCCACATCACCAGTAAGGGCAGAGAGGATTCTTGTTCCTGCCTGCAGGTCCACAAAACCCCCAAACTCTTCTTCCAGGAAGTTTTACTTTGCACCGTGACACTTGAAGGCGCTACCATACCTGCTCTAATTGCAGCATCATTAAAATTCAAACGGTGCTGCCCACCACTACCTGTTGGAGCAGCAGTTCTTTATTCAGACTGCATTATCATGCCAGCGAGAGGGTGGAGGGTAGGAACGTGTCAGGATCCCCGACCACGAGGTCCACCAACGTAACCATTGTTCTACAGAGAACACCGCAACCACCCCATTTCTCAGCTGAAAAGCTGATTTCATTTTGACTTGCTAAACGACTACAGAAACCTCAAGATATCACTTCTTTTATCTTTTTGTTACAAAGTTCATCATTTTTACAGCTCCTTAACATCTAATTTGCAGTGAGCCTACCTACAAAGTGCTTAATCTGAAAGAATAAAATTAGTTGCTAACATTAGTTGTTCAGCCTGGAGAAGAGAAGGCTGAGAGAGGACCTTAGGAATGTTTACAAATATCTGCAGGGTGGGGGTCAGGAGGATGGGGCCAGACTCTTTCCAGTGGTGCCCAGCGACAGGACAAGGGGCAACGGGCACAAACTGAGGCACAGGAAGTTCCGTCTGAACCCGAGGAAGAACTTCTTCCCTCGGAGGGTGACGGAGCCCTGGCCCAGGCTGCCCAGGGAGGCTGTGGAGTCTCCTTCTCTGGAGATATTCCAGCCCCGCCTGGACGCGGTGCTGTGCAGCCTGCTCTGG
>Ga0065711_1051536_pt1 | contig 10343 bp, 2 predicted proteins | sample Hoacrofraction12_FD_59098 | JGI IMG/M metagenome (GOLD analysis project Ga0065711, IMG submission 59098) | Hoatzin crop microbial communities from Cojedes, Venezuela - Epithelial fraction 12 v2 (version 2) | ecosystem: Host-associated > Birds > Digestive system > Esophagus > Crop | place...
CTCCTCGGAGAGGGCGGGCCGGCGGTGGCGGGACCGTGCTCCTTCGCGGGACGCGGAGCCACCTGCGTGCTTCGTCACCCCTCCGTGGCGCGATTTGGGTGGTCTGACCGATGCTGCGTTATATGTCGCGCACATTTGTCCCGCCTTATATTTTAAGTTTCTCCAGGGGAGAGCCGAGCTTCCCAGCCCCAGATGAACATTTGAGCTGTATGAGGCTGTCCTCTCTGCTTCCTCTGATGAATCTCTCTCCGGTGTGACGCCCAGTCGTCTTCTGCTCTCCCTGACTGAGTTAATGTAGGCGTTTCGTTTCAGGGGAGCGGCTTTCTGTCAGCTCCTTCGCTGTTATCCCCATACAGGGCCGTACTTTCGGGAGTCACAGTGCCTCGGGTCTGTGGTGCTGGAAGCCATGCGCTAGCTGAACTCTCTCTGATGGGAGTGTACTTTTCCTAAGCTCAAAGCAAACTCTGGATTCGCCCCATCGGACTAGTGGGCAGCTCTGGCCCTGTGGGCACAGCTGGCCTGGCCCAGGTAGCCCCTCAGCCTGCTGTCCCTCAGGGTCTGTGTGCTGGGGATGCGTGCAGAGGGCTCGCGGAGAGCTGAGCCATCCTCGCTCAGAGCATCTCGCTCCCCATGGAGCGCACAGGGTCACTGCCTCCACGCAAGCGCATTTGGGTAGGTGGCAAAAACTAAGGAAGATAATTCTGGGTCGGCATTTCTAATCAAAGCCAGGCATAGAGAAACTTTATTTAGGCTGTATTTGTCTTAGGTAGATAAAAGCCAGAGAGGGATGTAGCTCTTGGCTCATCTGTACAATCTTATTTTATTTGCTATTTTGTTTCTAATTTCTGTCATTTCAGTGCTAACTCATACTACAGTTATTTTTGAAAATTTCGGTGATAACTCAGTTTGTGTTGTTTGTTTGGGTTTTTTTAAGTAAATGTTCATTAAATAACAAATCCACAAAATTCACTATGCTGATTGAAGTCACTCCACTGCAGAGTATTTCTGTACTTCTCATGCAGTACCTTTCATGGACAGATGAGGCTGCTGTGCGCTTGTTTCTTTCATTTTGGGGGAGTGATATTTAGGGGACTGTCACCTCCTTGCTAAACACCACCTGAGGAGTCTCACAAGTCAGATCTCTGTTGTCTCCCAATACATCGTCAGGCTGTCTTCCTGGCTCGGGGTGTGTGAGCGTTTGGGGAATGACAGTACCATTTCCTATCCAGCAGGTACCTAGCTTTCAGCCAGTGCTCCTTGCAACATGCAAGCTGAATTTCCTTGGTTTCCCTGTGTTTGTAAGGCTGCTAGGAGAGGGCACCCACCCCTAGAAAAGCATGATGATAGTAATTCAGTTTGGAGCTGGGGCATATAGGAATGAAAAGCACTGGAGGCACTATGGGGAATCATGTCAGCTCCTGGTGTTGAAGAGGTTGCAATATTCTACAGTCTCATTTTATTATGTTAACAGCCCTGAATTCCTGGATGGCAGCCTTAACCTCAGTGTAGGTACACCCAGCTTTGATGGGGCAGGGTTCTGCAAACTTTTCTTTCTGATGCACGCCGTGCTACAGTTACCCCTGCCTGGCTTCTTCTAGACTAGATCAGTATAAAGCGGAATAACAAGAGGACTGTTCACCCTTGGAGACAGCTCAGTACCTTTCAGTAATGCTGAAGATGGCCACCAGTTTTGTAGGCTGGCACCAGCACGCTGTACCAATGCTTCCATGTCCGGCATTGCCTGTTGTTTTGCTGCCGTGGGCACATCGAAACTTTGGTTTCCGTGTAGAGAGCACTGAACTGTCTGAATGCCAGCTGCTTCAAGGACTGCCTCCCCCCTCTTTGGCAAAAATGTTCTTGCCTACCTGAGATGCTCCTGCTTTTTTTTACCGTAACGTTAAGCCTGTAGATATTAGGGTAAGGCACTGTCAGGCAAAATCCCTGGCTCCACAACTGACTCTCAAATTTGCAGTCTGGTCTTAACCTTAGCATAAACAAATGTCTATTTGGGTTATTTTGCCAGTATATGATTTAGTGACATCACCAAATTTCTGGCTAATAAAGAACTATCCAGAAGCAAAGATCAAAAGGCAGCAAAGCATATCCTTGAAGTAGGTTTTGGGTACAAAACCCTGAGCCTTAGCATATCTGTCTTTTCAGTAATGAGATAAAAAGAACAGTATCAGCTTCTAGGATCAAAAATACATCTCTTGTTCTGCACATAACACATGGTATAGGATGGTGATATATAACAAACAGCACACCTGACATCTGTGGGTGAGCATCACCACAGTGAAGATCACTGTCTCCAGGCAAAACTGTTCTGTACCCTTATAAATATAAAAGAAAATCAGGTGGTTCAGTGCAATGTATTGTCCCGAGAAAGAGCATCTAGTTACAGGAGACCAAAATGTTTTTTCTCCAAGGGAACATATTGAATGAACTATATTATCTCTAGAAATGGACAAAAATGTTCTTTATTATGAAAACTTTATGCTCTTTCATAAGTGTTAATAATGCTGGGGGTGTGTGGGTGGGAGAGCAGGTGGGTAGAGATGATAAATGGAAAAACAAAATGGGGTAGCTATGAGGCTGTTATTTCTTACGAAATATCTCTCCATATGATACCTCTTTCTTTTAGAATGTTTTTATAAAAAATACTTTACATTTCCTGCAGTATTCAGGTTTTTACTGCTTTGTTAGTGTAGCACTTCTGAAAGGCAATGGCAAGGGGATGGCTTAGGAAAGCCTTTATTTATCCAGATGACGTACAGTACTAACAGCAATGGAAATTTCCTCATGCTCTGGGCCAGTGCCTGAATCTTGTCAAAAATTCGTCTCTTAGGCTCAGAGCATTATTCCTCTCCAGTGCTCATTTATTCTCTAGCAATTCTCCCAAGCCTACTGCAATGGGACAAAGTTGCTTGCTCTTCTAAAAATGTTTTGCTGTGCTTTAGACATTGGATGGTTTTCCCTCATTATCTTCTTCAGAGGCCACAGAGTGATAGTAGCAGCAGTAGTCACTGCACACATGGATAGATTCAGGTAGTTTCCTGGGGTGGGCTCCGTGTCAGAGTACCAAGAATCCTTCCATCTTATTTTTGTCTGGAAAATTCTGTCATTAAATCTCATTCCTACACTGCGGCAGTCAAACGTTTCAACTTTTGGTGTTCTATCTCAGTGGGGCAGTATTGGTCATGGATTTTTTTCATTTTTCAGCCCCTTTGCCTCACTATTGCTACTATAAAATCTTCCTTACAAATAGTAGTAAGGGTTTAGGACCATCCTGCTAGTGAGACTTACCAATCAGAATTTCCATTCAGAGTCCAGACAACTTTATTAACACTAAATAAACACAGTTCCTTCTTCCACAGTGTGTATAGAAATGTTTTTCTGAAGTGATCAATTGCATTTTGATTGAAACTTGTCTTCATAGTTGTACAGATTTTTTTCATGGCAGAAAGTAAAATGCAATGAGCTTGAAATATTGCTATATAGATCTCGTCAGCTAGCTTCTTTCTAAATTAAAGAACTATTCCATTTTAAAGAATAATAAAAAAAAATAATTAACACAAGAATGGATGTTTGCAGCCCTATTAGTAAGCAAATGATGTAATGAACAAGCTTAAAATCAGTGCTGGCCTTTCCTGGTATAAGTTTGTGGGTATTTTATTAATTTAAATGAAAAAAGAATTTGATAATTGAATTATTAGTAAGAACTTTATTCATCAGGGTTTGAGTGATTTCTGTTGGCTTTCACGATTATGCTCCCCTTTCTTTGTCACCTCAACCTGTATGCTGGAAGCATTAGATCTCATATTTTCCCGATTACACAAATAAGTATAGAAGCGTGCTATTGATTTCATTGATTGGAAACATGTAACTAGCACCAAAAAAGAGAAGTGAGAATGGGTACCAGCTGCTGAGAGGCTTCTACAGCCAGCTAAAGAATTAAGACAGGAGCGGAAAAGTAATTTGAAAGAGGTGACTGTGTCAGGCCACATAAATGCTTTTGTCCCTCTACACTTACAAGCTCAAATGTAATGCTTAGCAGTTATGTGGGGACATGTGAAAAAAACGGATTCTTACAGAAAACTCTAGCAGGGGAATTTGCATTTGTCCTTAAAGAAAGACAGAGAACAGTAGAGCTAAGAGAGTCTCAGCCTACACATCTAGCAGGGAAAATGCTGCAATAGGAATTAATTTTCATTAAAAAGGTGCGTGAAACAGCAGGAGGACAAACTGAAACTCTCTGTAGATGGAGAGGGCAGTGGTAGGAAGGCATCAGGAGGGAGACCCTGTGCTGCAAATTGTTGTTGTGGAGAAAAGCCAGATGAATTTACCATGACAGCTGAGGAAGGTTTCTTTTTCTTGTAGGTTGTGTACGATAGCTAGTGTATATGGGTGCTTATGGCTTTGGGGTTTTTTTTTGTTTTGGTTTTAGTACCTGGAAACCTTTGAAAACTGTTGGAAAAATCCAACAACTCCGAGTTATTCAGGCACTCGGTCTGACATCCCTGCAGACCAGTGACCTGCAAAAAAACCCACAAAAGGAACTTTTCTCTTCTCAGAAAGGTCAATCTGTTAGCCACAAAAACAACAGATGTTGAAAGGAAGTAATTTTAAACTGTAAGATTTAAATTGGCAGCAGGGGAAGACGACTTGCCAAAATGTGTCTTTGTTTTGCTGTTTCTGAAAGCCTCAGTTCCTCCTAATGGAAGACTTCCACGTTTGGCCCCTGCACAGATATACTTGCGCTACATTTCATCTGCGGTGGTGCAATCGGAAAGCTCAGGCTAAAAAAAATGGCCCATCAAGCAGGTCCAGAGCAGTCCCAGCCTATGGCAAGCTCTGTACTACTCTGGTTTTAGCAGTAGCAGAACCAGAAGTGGTGATTTTTGAGGTAGATCAGTGAAGGCTGCAATCACTACGAGTCAGGTCAGAGTATTTTCTACATGGGAAGAAGCAGTGGGGATTTGGTCCCTGAAACTTCCCAAATCCAACTTCTGTGTCTGCGTATGAGCACTTCAGTCCCAGGGTAACGGCAGCTCCAATGGCTCTTCCTGAGGAGCTTCACCTTGTTTCTGGTGTGGCATAGCTGCTGTAGCATTGAAGTTACTGCATGGAATTCCTTGTGCATGAGCAAAGTTTTTTTTAAAAAAAGAGATTACATTAATAAGGGTCTGTGGAAATTGACTAAAAAGGCAGAATTTCAAGGGGAATAAGAGAGCAGATGTGATTTCTCATTAAGTGTATAGGATGGTTCAGAAACTCTATAATTACTTTGTAATAAGTTGTACAGAATCCTTTTTAATTATTACATGTACATACAAAGAAATAAGAACCGTTTTGTAAATGTAGTAGTCAGAGAAGGAGAATAATTGAAATGTTAATATTAATCATATGCTATGCTCATGCATTGATTTTTAAATACATGTTATCCATTAATTAGTTAATGCCTCTAAAGTGCATTGAAGATAGAAAATCCTATGGATTACTATGTACTATTGTTACTATCGTTATCCACTAAGTTTAATAAGTTATTACACATTTTAATTGGATTATTGCGATGTAAACTTGGAGAATATGATTTCAGACCAAATGCTATCCTCAGTTCTGGTGAAGCGAGCAGCTGCAGTGCCCGTACACACAAATAAGAAGACTAGCTTGTTTATATGTATTGATACATAAATCTTTTTATATTTGTCCTATATGAACTTGTGCATCTGATGACTTCCCTCTCCCCTAAAATTATTCTTGTCTAAGACTAGGACAGGACAGATTCAGCCCAGCCTAGTGATGGTATTTCTACAGAAGGATGTGTCATGCTGCTAAGCAGTGATTTATGGCCCTGGAAAACTAGAAACAAGATTATAGCACAAAGATGAGAAGATTCTCAATTTCTCTGTAGGGCCAGCACATTTCTGTCACCCTTTGAAGAAGGGGAGTTGGCTTTAAACCAGTAGTATCTTTAACAGCATCTGGTTGTAGTTTTTATTTTTTTCTTTCTATGTCTATAATAATCACGAAACCTGCTGACCTGGTCCATCATTCTTGCCTGTGGTTCAGAAGGTTGTATGGAAAATAGCTGTTTCTATTCAGCCTCATTTATTTATTTAGAAATAACTGCTTTTGAGGGAACCATCAACATCTGATCCTCTTGGAAGAAAACCTTTGGGAGGTTTTGCTTGCAATTTGATCCAAACTGCTTCGCCCTGCCCCCCTGCAAGATCAGGGACTTTCTGGGTTTGTGTAAAGTTGTAGAAGGTCTAGTTCCAGAACCTGCTTTATTTCCAAAACAGTAATTGGGCAGCTGGCAAATCTTCCCATGTCTGCTTGCAACAATGCTCTGTGTTCTGCATTTTTCAGGATGTTTTGTTTTAGTGCTTATAAGACCCCTCTACTTACAAATCCAAGAACAGAAAAAAAGCATTGCAGTGAAACAAGGAATAGATTTGCTCTTACTATAGAAGACATTTATCAAAGGTAAACCAGCTGGAATTTTCTGATACATGGCTGACTTGTAAAATTCTCTTTCACATCCTTGTATTTTTGGCACTATAAGGAAGTACTTACCACTTGGATTACTGGAACTGTAAGGGGATTCCAGCTGACAAGTGAAAAGAGTAGGCAATGTGATTTTTTTTTTCTTAACTATTGTTTTATTAGCGATTTCCCTCTTCTACATTTTTTCTCTGATTTTCTCTGTGTAAATGTCAGCATGCTTCTAATTAAGAGGTTGGGAATAAGTCTGATTGATAAGTAATTGAGCAGGGTACCAATCTAGTACTCCTTTCAAATAATGGAAACTCACCTACTGAAGCCAGTGAGTTTTGGGACATATTCTAAAATATCTAAGCTGTCTGTTTCCATAGCGCTGAATCCTGATAAAAAAAATATTAAGGTTTGTCCCCTTTTTTTTAATCATAGCTTTCTGTTAGTCAGTTCTGGGGTCTTATGTAGTGGCATCTTATCCCCAGTTCTTCAGGCTTCGTAGGACTGAACCCAATTGTCCCTATCTTCAGAGATTAGGAAGTTAAAATCTTTTCTTTAACCTTTGATGAATGTTTGCTATGTCAGCCTAGGAAATCAAGTTTCTAAATTAGATCCTCTTTTATTTCACATGGTGCTGCATTTGCAAGAATTCCCTATGCAGTGATCTTGCTTTATGCACACTGTTTATCTAATGTTACAAACGGAGCAAACACTCATGTCTGGAAGATCAGGGGTGGGTTTTTTCGCCTCTAATATTTCCTTGTCGGAAGCAATTGTTTCAACTGCAGCCTATCCGCTTATCTTCAGAAACACTTGCTCTTGGCAATTGTCATATGTCAGCTGTGACAAAATGTACAGCAATTTGATTCGCTTTCCTTTCCTCTCCCTGTATATTCCAAACGTTACGGTGTATGTCATCCCTAATTGCTGGGAATTGACTGAGGTCGGCAAGATTCTACTGGCAGTTCTGAAGCAATGGTTTGTGCTGTACTGAGGTTAAATGTTATTCCTCAGAACTGCCGAGTTGACCTCCTCTCTATTTTACCTCTGTTTCATTCAGTTTCAAATTTCCATAGCCTGTGGCTATGAAAGCTGTACACAGGGATTTTCTCTACCAGTGAATTTCTACTCCACTTAAAAACCCAAACAAGCAAAAAACCCCTCACTTCAGTGCCCACCTATTAGTGCACCAGCAGTTTCCAGAGTTCATGCATCTCCTCTTGAATTGATTAAATAATAGTAGCTAAAAGGAGTATGCTTAGATTAGAAATCCTGTTTTGGGTGTTCAGTTTCTTTTTGCTTTTACTGCTCATAAGCAAATAGAACAAAATGTCCGATAATGTGCATATCGTCATTGCAACACTGTTTTGTGCAGAGCATTGTGATACAGCATGTAATGTTAAGCTAGCACTAGAGAGAATAGTTCACTTACCTAATATATTGAACACAGCTTAATTAAATATTTAATGGATTTTTCCTGCTGAGAGGAATCAGCAGAATAACTAAAGAGCATGTTCATGGAGATGAAAGTTGCAGAGGAAGGTGATCTGTGGGGATCACTGTTCTTTCAATAACCTCATGAGCTGCCTTTCCAGCTACGGTAGACCTTTCTTCCAAGTGTGATATTGCATGCATTAATATATATGTGCATATGTCAGTGGCCCCAAACCAGTGAAGAATTTCAAAGTGTTATTGCATGGCATGATGGTAAACATTAAGTTGATTACTGTTTGCTGAACTGAAAATATAGGTGGAAGCCAATACATCATTTGAACACATTCAAAGAGTTGGAACAGAGCATGGAGTGAAGATGGTTTTAGAGTGATACAGAAGCAGATTAGATGCCTGCAAGCATGGGGTGCATCGGCCATTCTCCGCACACTTCAATGACTATACACTTTCAAAATGTGTTATAAAACTTCACCTACTGCAAGCAGCAGAAATGCTGTTAGGAAAGTCCAGGCCTATGCACAGTGTCATTGACAATGCCATCGCCGGCATCACTGCACCAGCTAAACAATCACTGCAGCCAGACTGAGTGAACAGATATGAGAACACCACCTGTCTGAAGACAGTGATCTTGTCTCCTCTGCAGTCTCCACAGACCCTGTGGTCTCAACTCCTGAAGGCTGTTGTCATTTGGAACAGCATGCTGTTCTTCTGTCAACCATTTCACATCAGCAAATCTCCCTGTGGCTGCTCAGGTTGAGGCATACTTGCAGAAGGACCACCCTTGCTTTGAGGACTTCAACACTTCTATCATTTTCTCTGTTACAGCTCAATGTCTTCTGTTCACAGTGGTTCTAAGATTTTCATAAAAATCATCTGCCCAGGCATTTTGAGGTAGCTGTTTTGGTTTTGCTGTCATGGACTTCTTTCAGGTTACATTACTGGGTTTATAACTGTTTGACATAATTCTCACTAATTCACTCCTTAAAATTCTTCTTTGTCTCTTAGTATCTGTTTTTCTTCTCCTCTCAATGCAAGAATGTACTCAAGAACCAATGCTTGGCTGCAAAGAACAGTTTTTTTTGTATTTTTAAGCTAGTGTAGTATTTAAAGTGAGTCTAGGGAAACCTTCAAAAGAATCTCACTGCTTCCCCATAAATAGGTAATCCTAGTAAAGAGGTAAACACCTCAGAATGGGAAGTTGAGGTAAGCTGGAAATCCCTGGAATTGTTTCCCACCAAGCTCCACTGTGTAAGCTGTCACTGTGAAGCAGCAAGAGATAGGGTGACGGACCGCTAGCGTCCCTCTGGCAAAGGGGTAAGTGATGGATAAATAACCGATGGTGTCACAAAAGCCCACCGTATTGCAGAGAACAACTGAATTTTGGGAAGATTTGTTGAAACCACAGAGCCTATTTATAAAATACTGTCCTACCAAGGAGGGGGATGGGTATAAAAAGCCTTCACGTAGCCATGCAGCAGCCACAATGGGTGGGTGGGTGGTTTAAATGTTTTGGGATAAATGAAGATGGTTCTAGATGAAAAGTACTGTATTACAAGCCATTGAAGATCTGTCCCATATACTCTTGTTGTAGATTAGCTTTATTTAAGTATACATAGCTTTAAAAAATACAATGAAAAACCTCTTTTTCATAAAAAGGGTTTATTAACAAGTAACAATAAGAAACAGATTAAAAAAGAAGCCTTTATCTTGAAAATAGTCTTTTGTCTTGTAGATTCAGGGAAATGATAACAGAGCATTGAGGCTTTCCTCTTCTCTTCATTAGATGGTTGGTTTGGATCCTGTGTCTTGGGGCTTAGGAAGTGTGGCTTATTTGGTGTGATGGCTTATGTGAATGGACATGAAGTCTGTGAGTATTGTTTTTGTACAGTTACCGAGGAAGCCACTGCTCCAGTCAATTCGTGTCAATTTTCATTAATGATACCAGAGCATAAACTTGAAAACAAGACATAGACAGGAAGAGTGGAGGGGAAAAAAAGCTCCTGTAAGGTATTCAGTGTTCGTGACGGCAAGGATTTTTTCCATGTTCCTCCTTCCAGACAGTGGTGCCTGTCTTCCTGGCATGGTATTGCTTAATTTCCAAAACTTTTTTTCTTATTTTTTTTCCACAAGGATTTATCCTACCTTAATCTCATTCCAGTGCTTGTGCTTACTAAGTATGTTGTAAATACTTAAAGGTATGCTTTACTACAGTTATGTTGGTGTCTTAGAAGACAGAAGATCTCCATCTTCAATGGTGTCCTGTGGTGCATTAAGAAGAGTGTGGCCAGCAGGTCGAGGGAGGTTCTCCTCCCCCTCTACTCTGCCCTAGTGAGGCCCCATCTGGAGTACTGCGTCCAGTTCTGGGCTCCCCACTTCAAGAAAGATGAGGAGCTACT
>Ga0065711_1051537_pt1 | contig 10343 bp, 9 predicted proteins | sample Hoacrofraction12_FD_59098 | JGI IMG/M metagenome (GOLD analysis project Ga0065711, IMG submission 59098) | Hoatzin crop microbial communities from Cojedes, Venezuela - Epithelial fraction 12 v2 (version 2) | ecosystem: Host-associated > Birds > Digestive system > Esophagus > Crop | place...
TGTCCAGGTGGGTCTTGAATATCTCCAGAGAAGGAGACTCCACAACCTCCCTGGGCAGCCTGTTGCAGTGCTCCGTCACCCTCAGAGGGAAGAAGTTCTTCCTCATGTTCAGACAGAACTTCCTGTGCTTCAATTTGTGCCCAATGCCCCAGGATAGAATCATAGAATATATAACAACCACAATAAACAGGTTATTCAGAAATAGGTCTGTTATCTCATCTTTTTAGTCCAAGAAAAACTCAGGCCTGCACCCATTGGCATTGGTTGAAAAGCTATTGTTTTTAGAGGAACTGAACTACTTTACTGTACTAGAGTATATTAGGCTGTCACATTTGAACAATGGGCCTGTTGCAAACTGACACTGAAGTTTCTTCATCTGCTGCTTAACTTAAAAGTGTGTGGGAAGGCAACGGGGTATTGATTGGAAAGGACAGAAATAGCTACCTTTTTCTTTCCTTTGTTGTAGTCCTAATATGGGATGGCACAGTAACCACTCTGAAGTTCCACTTAGTCATCTGGTTTCTTATTACATTATCTTGAACACTAGAAAGCTAAGATGCCTCTTCGTATGTGCAGTGCCAGTGTAAGTGTAGAAGCCACCACTTCTTGCAAGGTAGAACTTCCACGTAAGGCAAACAGCACTGGGTTATCTGGGAAAGAAAATCAAGCTTAGTTTGGAGACTTGTCACACTTACTCTGGAGCTTCCCCTTTTCCTTCATCATACGACAGCCAAATCTACCATCAGCAATCATCTGAGAGGAATTAGTAAGTGCCTCTGCATCATGCCTTGATTTTTAGCTCGAATATGGGGACTGACATACCCTATCCATACAAATGGGAAGGAGAAAATGAAGTGCTTAAGGCCTCAGAGTATTTCCCTAAAGAAAGCTCATCAGAAACCTTTCACAGATGTAACTCCTGTATTATGGAGCTAGAAATCATGAGGGAGAATCAGAGGCACCATTGCAACCTGCATATCACCATAGCAACTGCTATTAGGACAACTCAGATACAAGTTCAAATTTTCTGTTCAGAGATGAAAACTTCGTCTTCCAACAAAGTACTTTCCCCTAGTGTGAATCTTTCTGCTCAGTAGAATAAGGGAAAGAGAAATTAATCAAGGTGAAAAAGAGGCATGTAGAAAGAAGAGCAAGAATAAGCACAGAATAATATGACAGAACTAAAAGATGTATGTCTTGTCGTTGGTCTCTAAGAACAAAATTTTTACACTGTGCATCTATGTGTCATTCGCTTTCTATTACTCTATGCTGCAGGACCATCACATTTGAGCTATCTCTTCAACAGAGACTTTATCTTCTGACTCTGTCATGCACAAATGTTGTAGGCGCACACTGCAAGGAAGTAACTACTGAAAATGATGAGAGAGCTAGCTGACCCCCCTCAACTCCATCACTGTAATAGCTTTCCTTTTAATATTTCTTATTGCACTTAGCCAGTTTATTAACTATCTGTCGTGCGCTGACATCAGCTGGATGTCAGAATCCTGCCAGCCACTCTCTCATTCCACCTCCCCAACAGGAAAGGGGAAAAAATTAGGTGGAAAAGCTTGTGGATTGGATTAAAGATAAGGAGTTCGCTCATCAGTTACCATCACAGGCAAAACAGACTTGACTTGGTGAAATTAATTGAATTTATTGCCAGTTAAAAATAGAGAAGCATGGTTGAGAAAAAAAGACAAAAACTAAAACACCTTCACCACACATCTCCCCGTTCTTAGGTTCATCTTCATTTCTTCATCCTCCACTCCTCTAGCTCCTCTGCTGAGTGGCAGAGGAGAAAGGGGAATGGAATCCTTAACAGCTCCCGTCTGCTGTACCCTCTTCCTCACACTTCTCCCCTGCTCCAGCGTGAGTCCTCCTTGAGCCACACTTCCTACCAGAAAACCTGCTCTAGTCTGGGGTCTCCACAGGCTCCACTTTCCCTCAGGGCATGTCCACCTGCTGCAGTATGGGGTCCTCCACAGGCTGCAGAGTGGAAATCTGCTGTACCGTGGTCCTCCATGGTCTGCAGAAGTACAGATTGCTATACCGTGATCTACTCCATGGGCTGCAGGGGAATCTCTGCTCCAGTGCCTGGAGCACCTCCTCCCTCTCCTTCTTCACTGGCCTTGGTGTCTGCACGGCTATTTCTTTCATGGTTTTTTCCTCACTCCTCTCTCTCACAGCTGCTGTGCAGTGTTTTTACCCTTTGTTAAATTTATTTTCCCACAGGTGTCATCAGCTTGGTTGACGGCTCAGCTGTGTTCTGCGGTCTGTCTGTTGGTGATCCTTCTGGAACTGGCTGTATCAGTCAGGTTGCAGCTCCAGCCCCTCCTCACAGAGGCCACCTCTGCAGCCCCTGGCTGCCAGCACCTTGCTAAGGACACCCAATGCACCATCTCACTGATTTTGCATGAACTTCTGTACTTCTCACCTGAAAGGACAAATTCTCCTGAGGCACTGAATGAAAAGATTTACTTAAATCTAGCTAGATAACATTTACTGCATTTCTCTTGACTAAGAAGTGAATTATATTATCAAAACAAGGATATTAGGTTAGTCTGACATTGTAAAGTCTGACCCTTGACAAAAATAATCTTGTATTCTATACTATTTTCCATTTTCCTCCATGTCCTTGATTACTGTGTCCTTCAAGAACTGTTGTAAGAGCGTGCATGGATCGGAGTTCGGTCAGACATCTGTAGTTGTCTACTCCTCTTTTTTCAGTTTTTATGAATACTTGCCATGTTTGCCATTTTGCAGTTCTTGGATACCTGCTCCAGAAAAGACAGATCCATAGCTGTTTTTCTTGCAATACCATAAGTTGTTTTTTTAGCAACCTTTGTTATATCGGAATAGTGGTTATCTGCTCCTCTTTCTCCCTCCCCTGCCTCGTTCCCTGAAGAGCAGAGTATAAATTATCTCCACCCCAGCTGCGGACATTTTTGTTATTATATTTCCTAGTAGGAGAATAATCACTGTCATATCTTACCTTCTTAATGAAAATTGATGTTAAGTATTGAGCTTGTATTTAGGACTTCTGTCCATGTGGAGTGGTTCCATTTTTTTCCTTTGTTCTTTTTTTCCCTTTCCCACATGAAGAACATAAAAATATTGTTCTTGGAAAGGTCTATTTGGAATGGCCTTTTGTTCATGTGTAGTTTCCTTGCTGTCAGACACTGTCCTCAACAGCCTGCATTTCTTCTTACTATTGTTTTCAAAAATATGGTGCATCTAGGTAGTACCTCTTTGCATACCTGAACCCTCGCTTTCCTTAGGAGACAGGCTCCACCATTAAATATAATTATATGCTGCTTTACCCTCAAATCTCTTGAACTGTCCAGTTCAAGATTAAACTTTTCAGTGTAGCCATTCTCAAAAGATGATTTATTTAAATTATTAAAATATACCCTTTTACATACATTTACAGAAATAAGAATAGCAAAACCTTATGCATAACTCCATGTTTGTTTGTTCTGTTACTTAAAATGAATTCAACCAGTTCAAAATATCTTGATCTTATAGCATTTTTCAAGCAGAGTTTTTTTGCTTGTTACTGGAACGTGTCCAAAATGTCATCCAGATGAGTATTTAGCGAGAAACCTATCAGCTATCCTAAAAGAATTCTACTGTGAGTGTTTGCACTGCATAACATTGCCATTGCTACTATTTTGTATTATCAACTAATAGAGTTTTGAATCCCCAACCTAATCTGAGCCAGGGAAACTGAAAGGATGGGGAATGTGATTACTTTTATGAGTGCATTGAAGTAATTTGGCATGGTTGTATGGCTCAGATTTTAGAGAAGTTTCCTAACTAACAGAGTGTTGAAATTCTAAAATGACTTCCAAAATAGAATTAAAGGGATCCTAAACTATCTCAAGATAAAGATAATACATTCATTGAAAAAATATAGGAAAAGATAAGAAAGATGATGGGACTAGAAATAAAATTTGGGAATTTATATTTGTTGAATTTGATACATTTGGAGACACTAAGAAGTATCTTGAAATACCTAAAAAGTTTTGAAAGTACCCCTGGTCACAGTATGTGGTTACCTGCTTACAGTGAAGCTTGCATTTTAGAATGTTCTCATCTTCTTTAAAAAAAATGCTATCAGGAATAAATCCTATAAATTTAATTATTGAATTGTTTCGATTTTATTCTCAATCTTTACTTCGTGCAGCAGTTCTCTTATGTAAGATATACAGTGAAAAATTCCTGTGAAAATTTTTACTGACCTCTGCCTACTTAATAGAAATAGCTTAGTTTTTCTTGGGATGAGTCTGAACCTGTAACATTTAAAACCTTAAAAAAAAAAAAGGAAACTGGCAAAAGAGATTCGACATCAAAAGGCTAGTAAGTGCTCAAGTGAGGTGTCTCTTCAACTCCACACAACCAGAATAAATAAAATAGTTTAAATTTGGATTTATTAATTGTCTGGTTTTCTCCAGTGAGCTTTAAAAAGAAGAATATACCCTAGAATCTCAAACAGTGAAGGTGGAAACTACAGGAGTTAAGTCGCCAATACTAAAAAAACCTAAAGGTGTTGAATTAAGATATAAAATCGCAATAAAGCAAAGAAAAAAACAGGATCAGTCACAGAGTTAGGGAAATGGGAAAAGATTAGTTGCAGGAAGAAATTTTAATAGCAAAGGTTATGATATTTTAAACACATAAAAGTTTCTCCAAAGCTGTAAAAGCCTTAACTTCTAAGTAGATAGGATCTTTTAAAATGAATTCCAGTTGTAACTATATTCTTTTATAATAATTATTTCTCAAATTGTCATTCCACAGAAGATAAATCGCATTTTTTTTCCTGTTCTAGTTAGAGTAATTATGAACGAGACTTCCATCCTTAAAGATTCATTATAAAGAGTTAAAGGATAAAACTGTGTGTGACTAAGTTTACTCTGCCTTTCTCTTTGTGGTAAAAATATATTTTTGCTGTATTAAAGAGGGTTTTGTGATCTTGGTGCTTTCTGAGCATCACAGCTGTAATGTTAAAAATGTATATCAATTTCTCATAGTGTGCTTTTCTTGCTGCACTGAGGTGACTCAGCATTCATTCCTTACACATCTAACTTGAAGAGGCCCCACATGAAGAATGGGGAGTCTCTTTATCAGTCTATAGTAATAACATAAGGGGTAACACATTTAAATCAAAAAAAGTAGATTTAAATTAGATATTAGGAAGAAATTCTTCACTGTGAGGGTGGCTAGACCGTGGAAGAGATTGCCTAGAGAGGCTGTGGATGCCCTCTCCCTGCAAGTGTTCAAGGCCAGGTTGAATGGGGCTTTGATCAACCTGTTCTAGTAGAAGGCTTGGGACTAGATGCATTTTAAGGTCCCTTCCTGCTAAAACCATTCTATGATTCTATGACACTCATCCTCTTTTCCTCCACTCTTTCTTCCCTCGCCCCAGCTTATTCATCCATCTTGCAATAATGACAACAACAACAACAACAACAACAACAAGAACAATATTAACAATAACAGTAATATTCAATTCAGGTTTGAGTTTATCTGTTGGGTCAGTAGGAAAGAGCCCTTCATTTAAAAACAAGCTTTGTGAAGAAGAAAAATTGTCACAGAAATACGGAGACATCTTCAGAACAATAACAAGGGATTAATGTTTAATTTAACAGGAGCTGTGAAAAGCACTGCTTTTGCCTGCTTCACTCTTCAGTGGACAGCAATTGTCATTTATTTCTGTTTGCCTGAAGTTGTGAAATAGATTTGAAAAGAAAAACAACTGATTTAATTTCTCTAGCTCAGGACCTATCACAGTTGGGATTTTTTTTTTTTTTTGAGCTTTATTTCTTCAGTGCACATGAATATGAATGATTGAGGATTCTGCATACAGGTGGATGTGCAAAATAAAGAAAACGTAAATGTCTGCATCGATGTGGATTTATAAAGACTGACTGAAATTGCGGTTGCATAAGCAAGTCATATTAACAGTTATTACTGTAGGGTCTCATTTGTGCTTCCTCTGTTCATAGGGAACATTTTTTCCTGGAGTGGATCTGCTGCCCTGCTATACCATGAACATTTGCCAGATGATGAGATTAGACTCCTAACAACTTGCAGATGACATTCAGCCATAGCAAACCCTCTTTGATTGTTGACAGTTTGTCTAATAAGTGTGTATACTGCTGACATTTAGAAAAGAAAATGTCTCTGAAATGTGTATTCTTACAGAATGTAGCTGAAGCAGATCTTCAACTTACTGAGGCTTGGGTTTTGGTGGAGTCTTTGTGTGTACATATGTATTCTTTGTAGTTCGCTTGCAAACTGTCACAAGTAGAAAGATTATGCTCTACACAGTTCCTCAAAAATATAAAAAGTGCTGATGCAAAAGTTAATTATAAAGCTGAATTTTCAGAAGAATATAATGAATTATTCATACCAAATAATTTGCCTCATTTTGTTTGCAAATTGTATTTGTGAAGATATTGTTCTAATAATATTATTCAGCTTTCTTCTCAATGTAATTTCTGCAAATAACTCCTTCTTGTAAACAATTCATTTGAAATTTTTCAAATATATGAAATTTAAGGCTGATTGAAAAGATTTCACACATTTTTGTTTCCAGATTGGGATGATTCTAAATCAAGTGTCAACAGCATCCGTTTAAAATCCCTTGTTTTGAAATATATTTCAGCTAGTGACTTCTTTCTTGCACTCTTTAGAGGAAAAAAGTCTGCAAACAAGCCAGGCTCACTTAAAAAGTCCAAAAAATTAGCAAATCAATCAAAATTTGCAGTGACATTTATAGCAAGAAAAAGTCCTCCACTTCAAAAATGAAATGGCAAATATTAGGAAGGAGGATATATTTTCCTCAGTTTTCAGACATCTAATTTTTCTAATGATTAATTTTAGTAATTTTTCTTGTGCTATAAATTCCATAAGAATACTCTCCTTAGGTTCAATTTTTATAAACAGCAGATTCTTGCAATAAAGTACAGCAATTTATTTTCCTCCAGAAAAGTATGCTGATGTCCACTTAAAATAATTGATTATGTAGTCAGACACAGATTTATTAACTAGCAATGATCAAATATTCTCCAAATAATTATCTGTCCTTTAGTTACAAGATGCTTTGTAATTTGTTCCTGTGAATGGTGCTTTTGAAATTTCACAGTAAAATTTTTAATGAGTTTATTTATTGTTATATTTAAAACTTACTTAAACTTACAGAACCTTCTTTTTTCCTTGTAGCTTTTTCCCCTGAATTAATAAGGGAGAGCAGTGGATGTTGTTTACCTTGACTTCAGCAAGGCATTTGACATTGTCCCCCATAACATCCTCATAGGAAAGATCAGGAAGTGTGGGCTCGTTGAGTGGTCATTGAGGTGGATAGAGAACTGGCTGAATGGCAGAACTCAGAGAGTTGTTATCAGTGGCACAGAGTCTAGTTTGAGGCTTGTAACTAGTGGTGTCCCTCAGGGGTCAGTACTTGGCCCAGTCTTACTGAACTTTTTTATCAATGACCTGGATGAAGAGTTAGAGTGTAACCTCAGCAGGTTTGCTGATGACACAAAACTGGGAGGAGTGGTGAATACACTGGAATGCTGTGTGGCCATTCAGTGAGACCTGGACAGGCTGGAGAGCTTGGTGCAGAGCAACCTAATGAAGTTCAAGAAGGGCAAATGCAGGGTCCTGCATCTGGGGAGGAACAACCCCATGCACCAGTACAGGCTTGGGGTGGACCTGCTGGAGAGCATCTCTGTGGAGAGGGACCTGGGAGTGCTTGTGGATGACAAGTTGACCATGAGCCAGCAGTGTGCCCTGGCTGCCAAGAAGGCCAATGGGATCCTGGGGTGCATTAAGAGCAGTGTGGCCAGCAGGTCGAGGGAGGTTCTCCTTCCCCTCTACTCTGCCCTAGTGAGGCCCCTTCTGGAGCACTGTGTCCAGTTCTGGGCTCCCCAGTTCAAGAAAGATGAGGAGCTACTGGAGAGAGTCCAGCCGAGGGCTACAAGGATGGTGAGGGGACTGGAGAATCTCTCCTGTGAGGAAAGGCTGAGGGATCTGGGCTTATTTAGCCTGGAGAAGGCTGAGAAGGGGACCTAATAAATGCTTATAAATATCTCAAGGGTGGGTGTCAGGAGGATGGGGCCAGACTCTTTCCAATGGTGCCCAGAGACAGGAGAAGGGGTAATGGGCGCAAACTGAAGCATAGGGAGTTCCGTCTGAACATGAGGAAGAACACCTTTACTTTGAGGGTGACAGAGCCCTGGAACAGGTTGTCCGGGGAGGTTGTCGATTTTCCTCCTCTGGAGATAATCAAGATCCGCCTGGACAAGGTCCTCTGCAGCCTGCAGTAGGTGACCCTGCTTTGGCAGAGGGGTTGGACTAGCTGACCCACAAAGGTCCCTTCCAACCCCTACCATTCTGTGATTCTGTGATTCTGTGAATAATTCTAAATATCAGCTTTATCTGGTTGTATGGAAGTTCAACCTATAATTGATATCCTTTTTTTTTTTTTCCTGGCTACTCAGATAATTTTTTACCTTTAGTAATTTGTAGCTTGGTCAACACAGAAATCCTAAAAGCATGAGCTAGGAAACTGACTTAAAAATATCAGTTTAGCATTAAAGGCCCTTCTAAACTTGAGAAAAACAGAGGAATTCACAGAGAATTTCAGTTTACATGGGTTTCTCAAAAAAATTTTCGAATTTCTCTTCATGATGTATGAAATTCCTATTATCCTCCTACATCTGTGCCAAACATCTGTGTCTCGGTTTAAAAAAATCAGGAAATTACTTCAGATTTGAGTAATATTTTAAGAAGAAAATGTCTAAGTTAAAATTAATGCTATTTAATATGTGATTATTGGCCATGCAATCCTTTTCTTACATTCAATACAGCCTATTGAAGAAACAAAATACTTGAAAGACAATGTTAGAATCTGTTTTTCTAAGCATGAGATGACAAAGTGGATTTCAAGATTGACCCTAAGGTTTTGTGATTTTATTGCAAAGAAGTGTAGCCATTATGCATTACTGAAGGAAGGAAGAGAATTTTTGCTATTTTTTACTGTATTAACTGCAAGAAAGGAACAACCTGCAAGTGTAGATGTAAATCCCCTGTTCGAGTAATGGATTTGGTCTAGGTGGGGGCTGGAGTAGTATATAAGATGGTGGCTGGTGAAGGTCTTACTGTTTTAAAAAGTTTCATCTTCAGGCCTGGTTGTGGCTTTCGAAACTGCTTGGTAAACATGTAATAATGAGATAGTAACATGAGTATCTTTTTTTTTTTTTACATTTGTCAACAGAGCAGCAAATTATCTATCACAATAACATTCAAATAGGGATGTGAGGATCACAATGTAAAAGTGTTAATTGGCCAGCAGTAATCATACATAACAGGTTTGGAAGCAAAGAAAACACCAGGGTTAAAAAAAAAAAAAAAGGAGCAGCTAGGAATAAACCAAACACTTCTGAACTTCTGAACCACTTGTGAATTATCAAGATAACAGATACAATTTTTTTGTGGTAGCTAACAACTTGTCCTTCAAAAAATTTGTGAGATCAGATCTCCTCGTGGTCATTGCATAGGTTTTTCCCAGTTGATGTTCACTGTCATTGTCAAACATAAGCCAAATCATGTATAAATATTCAGGAACTTATCCTGAAGCTTGGTGCTGCTTTTGCATTCCAGTTCTGGTGTTCCATACCATGCAAATACCTTGCTTTGGAGACCAGATAACAGAAAGGGAGAAACAAGTTACCTAACAGGAAAGTTAGCAACATTGTTTCTATCTTTGTGACCATCATTTGAGATCCAGGAAATGTTTGGACTGTGTTAAAATTACATTAAAGCAGAGTGTGTACAGTTGGGTACTAGCTAGATGTAATAATTTTTTCTGAAGTGCTCTAAGCTGTAGAACATCTCTGATGACTGAATGCCCCTAAGAGCCACTGGAGATTGTGTCTACATGCAAAGTGTTAAACAAATGAACTGTTTTTATTCCTGTGGAGAAACTTTCCTGTTTGTAGCTGACAACTTACTTGCAAGTGCATTGACTTGTGTCAGCAAAGACATTGATTCATGTTCTCATGCATACATCTGTTAGTAACCTCTTGATTACTTATGTATATACTGTAATGGGACACCCTTCTAATACTGGCTTCTTAGATTTAGAAGTCCTCTTAAAAGGATGCCAGATTGTCAGCTACAGCTTGAAATAAGTTCTTTTCCAATCACAGAATCACAGAATAGTAGGGGTTGGAAGGGACCTCTGTGGGTCACCTAGTCCAACCCTCCTGCCGAAGCAGGGTCACCCACAGTAGGCTGCACAGGATCTTGTCCAGGCGGGTCTTGAATATCTCCAGAGA
>Ga0065711_1051538_pt1 | contig 10342 bp, 8 predicted proteins | sample Hoacrofraction12_FD_59098 | JGI IMG/M metagenome (GOLD analysis project Ga0065711, IMG submission 59098) | Hoatzin crop microbial communities from Cojedes, Venezuela - Epithelial fraction 12 v2 (version 2) | ecosystem: Host-associated > Birds > Digestive system > Esophagus > Crop | place...
TTTTTTTTTTTTTTTTTTTTTGACGGGGAAATGGAGGTGTGCCCTAGCTTGCGGATGCTGTGATTGCATATGGCTTTTTCTCTGACAGCAGAAGCTGTAGAGCGCTGCTGACTTCAGAACGATTCAGGAGCTTATCCTACTGGCACTAAAGTGCAAAACAGTTAAGCTATCTTTTCCTTACATTCTGGCATTCCTCCTAGCAGTTCTTTCTCTCTTCCCAGAATGTTTCCTGACTTTCTTCTGTTTTTCCTTCCCACTAGTTTTGCTACTAACAGTTTTTGTTTTACAGGCATGTTTCACAGAGGCATGGGGGTTTTTTCTTGCACCCCAACTCCTGCAGACTTTCCTTTCTTGCCATATGGGACAATCAAACTGCAGTTTTAAGTGGTGGCCCATAGGTAGCATGTTGTGTTCTATGCCTGTAGGTACTGCACATGTTCTAGTGAACTAATTTGTCTGAGCCTTCTAAGCCGCTTGTTTCCACTGTGTATTCCACTTGAATAAGCAAGTTTTTCAGTTGCCATGAATCTTTCAGGGGTGGGTCTGCTCTGGGTAGTGTGAAGCTAGAACTGTAGTAATGGGCAGTAGTAAAGCCACAATCATGTATGTCCACAGAGGATGTCTTAATGGCCATGAGTAGGGACAGTGTGTGACTACTTGAAGGGGCGTTGCTGTTTGCAGGTAGTGCTTATAAGAAGCCATGTTTTCTAATTTGAGATATCTTCTTAGAGGCAATTACAAGCTCAAACCCTGAGGTAACAGGACTCTTTCTACAGCTATTTATAGAGCTTTGAATTCTTACCCAGACCTTAAGTGTGTCATAGTGGGCTGTTCCCTTCGGAAAAGCGGACTTCCTCAGGAGATATTTCCTGTTTTGCTTTTCAGTTCTTGAGCTATTGCGCTCTGCTGTAACTGCAGATAGTCTCTGCTCTAGAGAGACTGCAAAATGGAAATTCAACTTTTTCTGAATTGGAAAGTCAGGCTTTACTGATTCTCTAGCTTAGAATTTGCTGATGGTCGTTCATGAGGCTGTGGGGTTTTTTCCCCCCATGCTGCTGTGTGTGTTTTGCTACAAGTATTCACAAGTGAGGACTGCATTAGGGAACTGTAGTGGCTCCATAAGAGAGGGACTGGGGAGTAGATTGACCACAATGTGTGCATTTGCTGTTTATGTATCTGTCTGCACTGGATGTCTTACTGTTACTTTTTGGACTACTGCCATCAATGTTATAGCATAGAAGGCATTTGGAAATCCATCTAGTGCGCAACAAGGGTGAAAATTCTTATTCTATTGAGCATAACTCAGGTGGTGTGGTGATATTTTTGCTATGTGGCACTGGATTGGATATGTTGAAGCTACATTATATCCACAGCAATGCTTGGGATGGAGACTGAGAAATAGGTATGTGTTCGTAAGATGGGTTTAATGTCCCCGAGAAGTGTGATGGTGCTGCGTTTGAATATGCTGAGTAAGAAGGTGGAGTGTACAAGCCTTTATTTGTATAAGCAGGTGATGGCATGAATGCATCACAACAGGAACACATATCAGAAATACACACTCCCTGTATGCCAAGACAGGACTTGGTGGGAGTGTTATTTGTGTATATGGTATACTGATGGCCCTTTTCAGAGGTGGCTGGAGTGCTAAGTATTGTTGTCTGTGGTCTCCCGGGGCCTCTTTATGTTGTGCATGTATGTGATAGTGACATCTGTTCTGTATATTCCAGTGCATACTAATACTTATAATGCAAAATACTTTTCATATAGTAAAATCCAGCGGGGGTGCTCTTGAGGCGGTGGTGGTGTATGCTTGTGCACGAGGGAATAGTAGCGGTGTGGTTTTGCAGGGGCTATATATCTGGCTGTCAATGTGTAAACTGTTTAGTGTGTTGTAAATTACTTGCTAGTGCTCCTGGTCTGTGTACTGTACTGTGGTGCCTGCTGTGTGCCTGAGCACAGCGTGCTGCGCTGGTGTATGAATAAGCACTTTCAAGCAGTGATGTTTTGAGCCCTCAGAGGCTCTTAATTTGACTGAGCTCTGCAGTGTTTTTTCTGCCTCTCTCCCAGCCAGGATTGCTCATGTCTGTCTGGTTTGCCAGAATGCTCCGAGGAGCTGCGTACAACGGTTCCTGGGCTGGCTAGCTAACAGGCTCCAGACTGATTTGCTGTAGTAAAGTAGGCCAGGAGGAGCCTGCATGCCTGGGGAGGGAGACGCTGGGTGATGAATGGTGCGGCATGAAGTCATTCTGCGCCGCCAATCCAGGCCGGCCTCGGCCAGGCAGGGCCATTCAGCTACGGATGCCTCTTGCTGCTGGCACAAATGTTACCTCAGATAATGATTTGATATTTTCAGTCTGAGCTGAGCGTGTGCACCAAAGAGTTCCTAATTTAGGCCCAATCATTTCTAAGTGTTACTCTGAGGTGAGTGTTCTCAATAGGGTACAGAAGACTAGCCTCCACCTTGCATTTTTCTCTGTTTGTGTAAATATCTTTACGTGTTCTGTCTCTGGTATGCTTATTTTGCACCATTGCTTCTCTACCTGACTGGCTGCCCCCTTTCAGTTTTTTCTTTCAGAAGCCGCCTCTTCCTTCCCTACATCCATCCTTCTTGTGTCTGATTGCTCTTCCTTTATCTGTGCACTGTCCAAAACCCACTTGCTGTCTTCCTTTCACCTGATCCCTAAAGTACGCATTTGGGGGTTGGTTGTGTTGCTGTTCCTTCCCATACTGTGAGAGAGCGAAAGGAGCAGGATGTCTGAAAGATGGGTTGCCTGCCTGCTCCCTGCAGAAGCTCAGACTTCAAAAGGAAGCTGGGAGGAGGGTCCTCTCTCTCCCTTAGCACCCTGATAGATCTTTGGGTGGTGGTAGAGGGGAGGAGTTGGGGGGGATGGCAGTGACTTGGGTCTTGTACCAGACTCCAGTCAAGTATCTAAATTGGGACAGTCTGAGATGCTTTTTTTTCTGCCCATTTCTGGGGGGCAGGAGGGAAAACTTGGGAGCAGCTCTTAAGTGACTTTCTTATTGTTGTCATCCTCCTGTCAAGTTGTTTGTCTTCTCTTCTTCACCCTCTTTTGACTTTTCCTTTCTTTTCCCTCCTTCTCCTTCAATGCTGTTGTTCACTGATAGGCCAAGCAGAAAACATGGAAACGTCTGATATGGCGACAGCAAAGGTAGGATGGAAATGCTGCCGGCCTCACTGTGCGTAAGTGGTTTCGCTTGGCAACTTCTTACTGTGTGTCTCAAGCTTTTTAGTTTCTCTTGACCCTTTTCCGTGATGCTGGGAGCGGTACTAGAGCTTGGGGCTGATGATGGGGTTCAGGTTCTGGGAGGAATTTATATAGTGGCCACAATCTCTATATGTTGCTTTTCCTTAAAGATGTGAGAAAATCTTGTGATGTTGGAGCTCTAGGCGAAGGTTGGGAGTGGGTGGGAGAGCAATAGGGGAGCCTGTGCTGGTGTTGGTGGCAGTCTGCTGGGGAAGCCTGCTTTGCTGTGTGAGCAGGTGACGCTAGGGGGTGCGTTGGGGCAGCTTTCCCTCTCCCGGGGACGGCTGGGTGAGTAAAAACGCCGTTTGGCAGCCTGCTTTCTTTTTTTTGGAAAGGATCTCGAGGGAGTAGAGAGTGAGAAAGTAATTCGAGCTTATAGATGCATCCGCCCTTTTCTCTGAGACTTCTCTGTTGCCGGTGCTGCTTACTTTTACCAGGTTGTAGGTTCTGCTTTCCTGTGCGCTGGCAGACTGGGAATCTGTGGGAAGGGAGCTGAATGGGTTGAGATGAGCTTGCGAGGTAGAAATAGGAGGTGTATAGCATGCATGGCTTCAGCATGGTTTGGCGAGACCTGGGAAGCACGAGACTGTCTCCCCATTGAATGGTGTATCTCATGGCAGGGACCACTGATTATGTCCTTAGAGCAAATGGTTTGTGTTCTGGCATGAGCCTGCCACATGTGCGACTTCCCTTGGCATCAGAACAAGGTTAATGCACAGGGAATGTGTCTGCAAAATGTATCTTCTGTTGTTATGTTAGCAGGGTCTCAGATTAAGCGTGGTTGAAAAGAGCCATAGCCTGGGAAGAGTGGGAAGTGGCATTAGCAGTTATAAAATGCTTGCACCAAACTGGATGCTCTAGTGTGGCGATACGGTATGCTGTGTTCCAGGAGGTAATAGCTCTTTCTACCTGGGGGTAGAACTCCATGGTTAAAGAAAACTGTGGTGCTGTTAACAGACTGTAGGGCTTATTTTTGTCTTGGCTAGAATTCAAGTTGAATTTGAGTTTTCGCTTTTCATATTTGTTTCTGTTAAATACTATATACTTCTCAGTTCCATTTCCCAGAAGCCTGGGTGGCACTGGTGAACACTGGCCCTATTTTGCTCTGGGACCGGGTTGGATATCAGTACAGGTTTGGAGTGTTTAGTGTCTGTCAATAAATGGTATGAAGCACTTCTGGGTAAATGTTGCTTTATAAAAGTGAAATCATCCTGACTATTGTGTTTGCTCAAGGTTTGACTGCCTGTCACTGCAAACCCACTTACAGCTCTAGTGCTTGAAGAAAAAAAAAAAGCCCCTGAGAATGCTAAAGGGATGGTGGCATCTGAGCCAATTGAAAGTAACACTGCATTTCAATTATAGCTGTTGCGGTATTTTGGGGGACTCCTAGCTTTTTGGTGTTGATAAATAGACATTTTCAAAAACCAAAATGACAAAGTAATTTTCATAATCTTCTTATCTCTACCTGTTTTTTGTAATTTCTTGTTTTTTTTAATTAAAGGAAGATGGGATCTACGGTGTTAAAGCACCGTCTTTGTGTGAATGTATTGAAAACCTAATTATCTTAGGAAAATGTATCTTGACTGAAAGATTGAGTCTAGTTTGAACCTTCTAAAACAGATATGTCTTGGAAATATATTTATGATGTATGTATTACTGGAATGTGTACAGGTTTATCTGGACTTTGACCATGGCAAGTGCTGATGTTGAGTCCCCTATTCATTGTTGAAACCCAAGTGTTCTTCCATGGCCTGTTTTCTGAGTTTGGGTCAGTTATACCCCTGTTACGGTTGCTTTGGAGCCTCCAAAGGATGCCGTTTGCTTTGCCTAATTTCTGTTGAGGTTAGCCTGAGCCCTGGGCTAGCAAGAACTTCTGAGAAAGCTTAACAGATTTATTTTCTCAACCTGAGATGATGCCAAAAGCGTCCATGGGATGTAATATCAGGATGTTACTTAGTTCCATGGCTACTCTCCATTATGTTGCACTGTTGCTTCCTTTCGTGCTGGGGCACCTTCCAGGGTATCTCCACAAGGGGTATTTCCTGACATCCCAAAGAATGGCAGAGAGCAGTGTGGCTCTTACTGTTCTGTAGCCTGTGGTTTTAATCCCAGGGTAATCGACCATTCATCCTCATCTTGAGGCTTGTCAGAACTGTTGGTGGAATCTGAAAATGTTTTGTCCCTTGTCTGTTATAGGGCACCTTGCTTTGGGATGGCAACATGGTGTCTTGTCACCTTACAGCTTTGCTTACATGGTGCCCTGTTAAAGGTAGGAACTCTGATTGTTTTGTCCCTGCTCCTTGCTGAGTGCCAAGGGGAAAAGTTGTTAACCTGTTACAGAGGAGGAAAAAGTCAGGCCAATGTGAAGTTAGAATGTTTCCTGGGAAAGCATGAATCACTTCCCAAGTAATCAACTAGTAGAAATGAGGAACATAAATCAGTGAGCTGCCTTCTATTCCCTGACACGGAAAGGTTCTTGTACTATGTACTGCAAGTGCGTACATGGAAAGTTCTCAGACCTTTTAGGGTGGGGGGAGATACATAAGCACCTGATTTACTTGTTCCATCTTGAAGGAAATGTGATCCTCTCATGAGCTGTAACGGGAATAATGAGTGAAGCCAGAACAGATGCCTGCTTACAATACCATAGAGCTTTTGCTTTAGAGATTATTTGCTTGGCTTTTATTAGATAGCACTTGCTCAGGCTGGGATTGCTTGGGGAAGTATGTGCAAGAGAAAAAGGACAATAAGGTAACACGAAATAGCTGGTGTGTGAACAAAGTAGTGCTAAATATTAAATACTGTTGCATGACTTCTTCTGTAGTTGCCTCTGCTTCATCCAGGCCCTGACAAGGGAGATGGCAATGCTGCATGTGAATTGCCTGTTTCTTGCCATCTGACCAGGATGCGTGACAACACCAAGACCGGATTGATTACTGTCTGTCACTTTGTACACATGTTCTTGCCTGTGCAGAGGGCATGTGAAGCACTCTCTCATCTCGACAGTACCATTTAGTACTTTTTGTCCAAGTTGGAGGTCAGGAAAAACCCAGCTCTGCTTAGCTTTGTGTGTTACAGCTCCAACTTTTTTAAATTTATGTGGCTGTAACAGTGTATAGTTACAGGTCAGGAAAACATCCGGTCTTTTTTCTAACTCCTGTTTTCTACTACTCACAATGTCAAAGCCTTTCTTCAGTTTGAGGAAGTTCTGCGTGGTTCTTACTTTGTTGTTGTTTTTAGTGGTTTTGCGTGCTGTTTGCTGCCTTCATCCTGACTGGCGGTGGAAGCAACGAAAAGCCACAAGGGAGGCTATATTCATGGTGTTCTTGCTCTGGACCAGAAATACTCAAAATATTGCTGGCAGTAGGCCAGGATCCAAATTATCTTGTTTAAATCCTTTTTGAAGTTTATGAGAATTTTGCCTGGGGTGAGGGGCAGGAGATGAGTTGGGACAACAGACACCATGTAAACTTGATTTATAGTTATTTATTGTTTATGCTTAGTGAACAATATACCTAATATTTTGCTACTAAACAAGATGATGCCTTTCCAAAACAATCAAAAAACTCTGTTGCAATAAGCAAATACTTTGACTCACAGATTTATACAGCTAGAAGGGAAAGCTATGAACATCTGATCTAACAATCCTGTACGAAGGGTGGCTGTTGGTGGAAAATATACGTATGGCTCTAAGTAGGTTGAAGAAAAGTGAGTACCAAGAAGAAAGATTGGTATGGGAAGAAATGAAAACATGTTGGGGGGAGGGAAGGTGATCTGATGACAGATATTGAAGGGAGCTGAGAACAGAACACAACACTGGAAGAAGTGAAGGCAGTCAACAAAAATGTTATGAAATAGCTGATGGAGGAGGGATATAAAACAAAGAAAATGAGGAGAAAAGTAAAACCAGGTGTAGAGAGAAGCATGTTCTTTGAGGCGAAAGATGTGGTTTCAGTATGGGCACAGAGGTGGTGGTCGACAGAAGGCCACGAGAACCACAACTACAGCATCTTGTTTAGAGGTGTGTGTGTGGGTGAGGGAGGAGGACTGTGAGAGGTGGGTTACAGAGGTGGGTAGGCACTCTGAACCGGTTGACAATCCTGGTGCTGTAGTTCAGCTTTTGTTATTTGGAGACTATTGCCTTTCTCAGCAGAAGTGAAGGGCATCTCCATAGGTTTTAGACAGCTGCTGTTGAATTCAGGTTTTGGTTAGGCAAGCAAGGAGAGGCCATGGTAGGTGAGAGACAAAGGAGACTATGTCATCGTGGTGTCTTCAGGATTTTGTTTGCTAATGTTGGCTAAAAAGGCACTTGCTCTCGGAAATCTTTCACTGTCTTCAAATATTATGCTTGTTTTGTGAAAGTGAAAACAAACTGAAAGGCAAACAAGTGTTTATGCTTTTATTATTTTTTCTATTTTTTATTGTTCGTATGAAAAAAATAAAAGAATTTTTTTCAAAGCAACAATGGCTTGGGAAAGCTCTTCTGCATGCTAAATGTGATCATCAAAGATCGGTTGTCACTTAAATTGACAGTTATATAATCCAACACAATCTATCACTGATGCTTACTATAACCATGTATTGAAGGTCTTGCTACACCATGTAGTTCGCCAGGGGAGTGGAAGGATGTGGATTATATAGGGCTTACCCAGTTTCAAAACAGAGGTGTGCAGCAGAGCCAGAAATCGGTTCAGATCTTTCAAGCCACAGTTCTGACTGCTTTCTTCTGTTTTCCCATTTTCCTGTTGTGGCGTGGATGCTCAGGATGGAGTAGGTAAATAATTTATCTGGAATTCAATGTGTGTGTGATGCAAGTCTAAGTATTTGTAGCACCGCAGAGGTGGACAGGGTGGCTGTGCATAGCCTGTCTCTCAATATCTACATATGCTTTTTTGTTACCTTATTGAAATTTTAACACCTTTTTCCCTGGAGTGGTTATGTGCAGAGGATGGAGTAAAAGGAAAGGGCTTGCCCGTGCAGCACTAGCTGATAGAGATGGACCAGTCGAACATGGAATTGAGACTGTAAATAGCAATGACAGTCTGTTCACTTGCTTGGGGTTCACTTGCTTGGGGTTCACTGAAGACGGTGGGTGACCCACAGTCCCTTCACCAAGGTTCCTGCTGCGAGGACTCCAGAGAGCAGGGCCTGCCAGCTGGATGCTTAAAAAGACACGTGTTTTTTTTTCCAAGTGGTCTGTCTCTTTCGATAATTTCCTAACCCTCAAGTTATTTAAAAAAAAAAAAAGTACATGACTGCTTATCTCTTAATACTTTTCTTGCCTGAGCTTTGGTTTCTAAACATGTGACTCTGCAGCATTAGTCTGTCCCAGATTTGACAAGCTTGCAGGTCTCCTGACCCATTTTATAGTGTTGTGATTTGCTTCCCCCCCTTTGCATCTGTGGCCTGCAGTATGTCAAGCATCTCATGCAGAAAAGTTGAGTCCAAGCTAGGCATCTGATGTAGGTTGGACCTAATGAGGGCTGAGTCTGGGATTATGTGGGGTGAGATTTGAATGTGTTTTTCTCATACCATTTGTCAGGTGGAAATGCATGTGCCCAGCTTTATGGCTAATTTAATGGGTTTCGTCTAGAAATAAACAAAGGCATGTTCCAAAGTTTATGTTGAAAACAGTTCTCAAAGCTGGTGTTTCAAATCTCTCTGCCTAGCGTGGGGTTCTACTGCAGGGTGCTGTCCATCACTTTCCTTCACAGACAGAGGGCAAGACAGTTATACACAGGATGCAGTTTCACACTAGTTGCTTCCTTCTGCAGCAGGCACCTGAGCGTGATGGTTATTTAATACTGAAGCAGAGTGCAACATGTCACAAGAGTTCGGGAAGCTATTGGGAGGGAGCTAGCACCAAGCTGGGTTTTCCCTTTGCAGCTCAACTCCCTAGGAAGACAATTCTGAGTTACTTGCAGAGTTTCTGAAATTTCAGCCGCACTGCCACGAGCCTGTTCGCTTTCACTTGCCCTGGAATGACCAAAGCCCTCCAACAGTGACTTCCTGCTGAATTCAGAACTGGAACTTTTTTTCCATCCAGCTGTTCAGCATTTGGGAGAATCATGAGAAAGATCTGGTGCCTTCATTAAGCAAAATATTAAAATGGAGAAGCACATGTTTGTTACTTCGCAGAGGGGGTGTGGGCATCACAGCGTCAAGGGTTTCCTCTGACCCTCAGGACAAACTTCATGGAAAGCTTTGTTAAACTAGGAGAGGCTTAGGATTACTACTCCTGGCACCACCCTCTCCACTAAGCGGTGAACAGAATGGAGGAGATGATTTTATAGGTCAAGATTTTTGTATCCTTCTGCTTGGAGACATTAACTGCAGTTGTTGCGATGGGGGTGAGTGTCAGTACACGTGGACCCTTCGGTTTGGGTGCAAAAGAATGACACATAGCGTAACAAAACCTTTAAGAGATTAGAATCTCTTTGTTTTCACATACCTGTCTGATGTCTTTACCGCTACTGCCATTGCTGAATTCCTGTAGGGTTTCTGTCCCGAGACCAAAGCTGTTCAGAGCTTTCTGTGTGGGGTGAAGAGTGTGTGCGCATCTTCACCCTTGGACAGTCCCACGCTTTATTTCTTAGTAAAGGATCATCTCAACTTTACGTTGTGTGAAATATGTTGCCGTCTTCCCTACCACTTTGTGTGCCCGTGCTATGAAGCAGCGCTGTGCGTTGAGATGCTGCGTGATGAGTAGAAGCAGTGCTAGGAGAAGCGTAGTCTATTGTAGGGTGAGGGGTGTCATGCAACAACCCCGCCCTTCCTCTACTGTGCTGCAGAAGTACACGGTGTGGGGAGCAGAGGTCTGGGCTCTAATCGTAATGCTACACGCCCCCCTCTCCTGTAGTCGTGCAGCAAGTGCTGGCCGCGTGTCACAGCCCCCCGGCCCTCCCCTTACCCGCTATGCCCGCTCCACTGCCGCAGCTCACGGCCCGTTTCCCTTGAGCGCTCTCTCGCGCTATAGCAGCTGTCCATCACGGTTCTTCAGCCCGCCCGTGCCATTGGGGGCCGCCGCCGCCGGCCCTGCCTCGGGAGGAGGGAGGGAGGCAGGCCCGCCCTGCCCG
>Ga0065711_1051539_pt1 | contig 10342 bp, 8 predicted proteins | sample Hoacrofraction12_FD_59098 | JGI IMG/M metagenome (GOLD analysis project Ga0065711, IMG submission 59098) | Hoatzin crop microbial communities from Cojedes, Venezuela - Epithelial fraction 12 v2 (version 2) | ecosystem: Host-associated > Birds > Digestive system > Esophagus > Crop | place...
CTCCTGCTGAAGCAGGGTCACCCAGAGCAGGCTGCACAGGACCTTGTCCAGGCGGGGCTGGAATATCTCCAGAGAAGGAGACTCCACAGCCTCCCTGGGCAGCCTGTTCCAGTACAGCTTCACTTTATCGCAGAGCTCTAATTTATCTTCTGGAACCTATTCATATTGGGCAATGAGAGAGTGGGGTACAAGAGCAAGACTGTGCAACCATCACTTTAAGCTGTGCGATACACACAAACAAGCAGAAAAATTAAGATCACTCAGAACACCAACTCCTCGCTACCTAATTTTGTAAGTTTTAGCATTCTTCAATGCAAGCAGAAAACGGTAAATCATTTGTGAGATGACTGAAAAGAGTAAAACTCTATCATGTGCTTCACAACGACTCTATGTTAGAAACGATAAAAATAAGACTTGCCAAACTTTGAAACAGATCAGGTTTTTATGTAAAGTGTAGACTGTTCAAGAGAAGAGCCCACCTTTGTCGTTGGTGTGAGTCACAAGGATTTATTAGACTGTCAAAACGTAAGGGCTTGAAAAGAAAACCACCTGTAGCACTCGCAAAAACGCCTGACCTGGTCATCACTGGTTGGTTCCCCATCACGCCATGTTCAGTTCCTTCTTGCCAGATTGCCCTTTTTCTTCTCTACTTTGACCTCTTTGCATTAAAGTCTAGCTCAGGTTCCTGAAGTGCCAGCACAGGCATCAGTAAGAAGAAGATGTGGGGAAGAGTGGGAGGGCGAGAGAGTTTCCACAGCTCTCAGTTCACTTGTTCACTACCAGGGCAGTGGCCAGAAAGCAAGAGGAGATTCCCTGAAAAAGAGCCTTCACCTGTCCTATAACCTCCACCTGGATCATACCTTGGATGGCAGCACTCTGAAGCACAGCCAGCCTTTAGAGGTTAAATTTCCAAGCCAGTATTACAGATGTGGAAGTGTTAAATTCTAAATTTACTGTTTGAGTGAAATTGGTTTGCTTCTCAGGAGAGGCCAACGCTGGTGCCAAAGCCTGCTCCCTTGCCCCTTTGCATCTTCCCATCAGATGCCAAGCCATTTCCTTCTTCAGTTGGGAGCCTGCCATAAAATTCAGCCACTATAAGAAACTTCCCATGGAAGTGTTTTTCTAAATGGTTAAAGTAGAGATAATGTAACCGAGAACAGACTTGAGGAAAGCGTTAAGCAGATCACTGCTAGCTCCATCCGCAGCAGGAATACCTCTACATCTCCATACCCCTTCCTGTTCTTCCTCTGTGCTTTGCTCCTTACCTGTTTTGAAAACTGCAGGTGAGAAGTACAGTATCATATCCAGGTATTACTCAAGTTTCCAAAACATAATGGCAATTCTTATATTCTCCATAGACAAACAGAAGCAAACTCCATATGAGACATCTTGTAATTACTCACGTGCACATTAGTAAATTTATAAACAAACATAATTACAAGCAGAATGACACTGTAAGCAGGAGTATCACCTTCCATAAAACAACTGTAAAAGTAAATTATGGTTTAAGAATGAAGCATGCTATTTTCACCCATTTCACCCAGATGAGAGGACGTGCAGCAAACGAAGCAGATGATTCTTTCTACCCTAAAAAATCAAATCCTGTTTCATTCATGGACTGTCTATGCTATGGCAGGCAAATATTTTATTCAAACTTTTTCATAAGATGCCATGGAAAAAAATGAATAAATCCATCACGTAATAGGGGTATATCATGAGACATTACTAATTGCACTTGCACATAGAATCCTAAATCTGCCGTAAGTAATTTTTTTGTAACCTTATTCTTGAAAATGTTAACATTCTCACTAGTAGGGGTATTTAATGCAATAAAGAGAACAATTTGTCTTAAAGCACACACATGCCAGGAACAGTATCATTTTGTAGGTCCACACAGCCATTTACCTCACAGTCTGGATAACATGTGTCAGCCACTGGCCAGAAAGTTCAGATTTCATCTCCCAGCCACCATACTGTCTCGATTCTCCTTCTCTGAGGCTGAAGGGAAGCAAAGCTCCACGGATAAGTTTTACCAGAGAGTGCATCACTTCCTGAATCATTTTCTGTATCAGAGAAAGGGAAGAAAAATAAAGCAAAAAGCACTATCAATGTGCTTAGGCATCCATGTACTTGCTATACCCAACAGCTTGGAATGTACGATTTACAGGTGGCTCCATGTGGTAGAGAGCAGAGGAGAAGGAGGTGTAAGGGCACACAGATGATTTAAGGAATCTGATTTTCAAGTTGGTGACACTCAAGTATCTTGTTATGAAGGACAACTGAAAGAAAGCAATGTTTTCCCCCCATAACTTACCTTGAAATCATTTTGCCTTTGCCTGGCGTTTTTCTTTGATCTTTCCATTTGGCCAGATTTTTCAGCAGTCTTGTGAAAATGAGAAAATTGAAAAGTGTGAGTATCTCGTAACCACTGTTAAAACAATTCTGAAAAAGGGGGTTTCAAAGTGAAGCAGTGAAAACCAGTGAGTTTATGATGCAACTACAAAGACTAACTGGTGGCATCTCAATAAGCAGAGACTATAAAAATCAATAAACTCTACTTACTGCAGGTCAGTGCACTAATGTTTAATTCTGAGGAACAATGTGCATTTAAGAGAAAGTCAGAAACAAGCATAAGCGTAGCTCTAGCAGTACAAACTTCATGAGGTCAAAGTTTTCTCGCTGCAACATTAGTGACAGCCAAAACATACATGCTCCAATTGTGCATCAAATTTATATGAAGAAACTCTGTTTTCTCAGCATGGAAGCTTCCCAGAGAAGGACATCGATGTGAAACGGGAGACACTTCTTGGAATGAGGGCAGTTTGGAATTGTACCATGTGATGGGGAGGGCTGAGGGTGTTTTGGGCTTAGGAACAACATTTTGTTGGAAATGCTCTTTAAATAATTCAACTAACTGTAAAAGAGACTCTGCAAAATAATCAGCATCTCCACGGACAATTCGCTTCTTTGAAAAAGGAGGAACATGAAGACGCTTTGCATGAGACAGTTACAGTTGAAGAAAAACATGGTTTGACTAAGAGTCTTCCTGTTTGTAGTTCGAGCCTTCCGTGGAGTCTACTGAGAGGACAGCAGAGTAAATTATACCAGAAAAGTTATTTCAAATACTCAGTTAAGTGCAGATGCAGAATTTTGCAGTTAGAAAACCTCCTGTTTCATGTATGTACAGCAACATCTGCTGGGCAAGAAGGGCAAGAACATGACAGGAGGGTTCTCAAAGAGAACCAGTTCACTTTCAAGGCTTTAATTCGATATACTCTTTTTTTCAAATTCCCTCTTTAGCTAAAGCATTTCAGATTTTTAAGGTAAAATAACTAATTTGAAATGAGCAAAAACATGAGAAAAATAAAACTGCTTAACAGTTTTGGAAGATGCACAGCTGTGAAACTCTCGTACTTTAAAGCTCTGAATTACACAGTTTCAGACGAGGAGAGCAGCACTCGAATTACTGCTGCATGTAATACCCAGTTCTCTCTTCTAATGCCTTAAAAAGAAAATCAACTGCATTCCTTTAAACCTCAACTTAAAATTCACACTGTTTTACAGCTGGATTAAAGAACAACAAAAAAATTCACAGATCTTTGATTATCTCTTTTTTTTTTTTTTGTGGTTTTGCTGAAGACCAATCTTGAACCTTTCCGGCACAGACAGACCAAAACTGTCTTGTGGTAAGACCAACGGTTACTACTCACATATGCGACTTCACCTAAAGTGATTCAAAGAACTCAGCTTTTCAAACTGTTGAAAATACCACGTAAAGCCTTAACTGACAGCATGTTAAGGCATACAGCTAACCTTTCAGAACTAAAAAGAATAGCCCCCCCAAACCTACAAATTGAACTAGAGAGAATACAGCTTGTTATTCATACGTGGGGATTTTCTTTCCACATTTTTAAAATGTCTGCTAACTGAAATGACCCTCTACACCATTTTCACAGGTTTTTACTTCAGAAACTGCAGCAAACACCTTGCTTCCTGCATGATAATAAATAGCAAGCGACATGGTAAAAGAAATTTCTTCATGGACAATTAAAATCTACACTCTTTTTGATAGAAAAACATATAAACCTTGAGTCTTGAATGTGATGTCATGACAGATACGCTCTAGAAGAAGACTTCCAGCTCACGCCACCCCCTCGTCCCACCTGCCCTCAGCCGATGGTGGCATGCAGAACACACAAAAGGAACCGAGGGCACCAGCCCTCCTCTCTCCCCAAGAACATGGGCGCTTCTGCAAGGACCAAAGGAGCAGAAGAAATCAAAGGTATGGGGACTAATTTCTCACAAGCTCAGAATCTGGCCCAGCAGAAGAAGAGCAGATATACCTTAAAGACTAACAGGAAAAGTACTTCCTCTTCCCCCCCCTTTCTAAACACATGGAAACAATGTTTTGTTCAGACATGACATAAGATCACTGCATTTTCCACTTGCAGTCATTTTCATGAGCAGAATTTTTCAGCCTTGTTTACAGTTCATGTCTCAGTTTCTCTAGAAATTGCTTTCTTTTTCATTGTACCCAGAGAGGAAAAAAAAAAAAAACCATCACAGTGACAAGTCAATTTCTAAAATCTAATTTCCAATGCTACTGTTGCCAAATACAAAGGTTGTCATTTCCCTTATGAAATTCATTATTTTTGTGAAAGTCAACAGTCCTAAGGTTTATTCTTGATTTTACTTCCTTCACTGAACATTATGAGTAAATGTCATATTTTTCTTTTGATTTTGTCATGTAAAAGGAGGATGGCAAACAGAATCTATTTCACTGGAGCTATAACACCCTGTACATTGTGTTGAACATATACAGGGCTATAGTACCTATTAGTAGCATCATATGAAAACACTCTATTGTTTTACAGACAGTGGCAATAAACAGAATGACCGCTTAAGAAATTAATTCTTTAGTTCGTTAGAGAAAAGGAAAAAGACAAGATACACTTCCAAATTTCCTTTTCCCAAGTTTTTTTATTTATTTTCTACTGAAGTTGCAGACAACAGTAGATATCTTTGGCTGTCGTTCTGCTTTAGCGATAACTTTGTAGTGGAATGCTGCAGCTGTGACGACTTCAGGATTTAAGCACAGCAGGATAAAAACAATCTCAGCAAATGAAATGATACAGCAACAGTTAGAGAAGTTTGAGATGTGCAGACTTCTAGGTTTGATACTGAAGCTGCTCTGAATAAGATGCATGTCCAAAAGCTTGCTTATTTTTCCACCTGCTCTGTATTATCCCAACTATCTCTACACCTCTTTACAGACCTGGTCTCCAGAGTTCTTTAAGGCCCAGCAGGAGCGAGTGCAAGCTGGAGTCGGCAGCGATACCTGCGCAGATGAGGTGTGAACTCATGCCTTAGCTGCTGATGGAACAGAGAGCTGCCTTCACTACACCTCAGCCATGTGTCTGTCTGTCAGACCTGCTCCTTGGGAATACGCCATCGCTACTGTTCTCCTTCAGGAGAAGGACAAACATGGCTCGAGGATCAGCAGTGATCTCTCTGGAAAACATCATGTAATTCTGGAGTCAAATTTTAGCAATAACACCGACACCAAAGCTATTGTATTTATCTGGTAACGATTATGGTGACAAGTTGTGTACCGCCCACATCAAATTAATTATGAAATGCATCCTTCCCAAGTCTGTTAACAGTGTGCATCTAAAAACGGCACGTCATGAATAATTACTTTTTTTTTTTACCTACTTCTTGCACTATCAAGATGATATTTACATAATTTGTAAAAACAGCTCATCTGCGCCAGAAGGACCAGGAGCACAGGTGACTGCAGCTGGCTGCACCTCCAGAGCAGACTCTCTGTACTACGTCTGTGTACACCCCTCTGGGCCTTGGTCATTTCGCAACTCTGCTCTTACACCTATCCCCACTTCCAAATACTTCAAGCTCGAGAAATGAGTACTCTTGTTCCAAAGAAAGGAACCAGTTTTTTTCTGTATGACTTTGTCTTTCTCATATCTCTCTCCTCCACGCTGTTTGATATTTCTTCAGATCACCAACGAAGGGCAGCTGGCCAGCTGCGAGTAAGAGGCGAAACTACAACAGATACTGACTCCAGCATCTGGAACACACAGACACACAACTGGCAGATTTCTAAGTAATTCCACTGTCTGCTTTTATTCTTTTAAAAATAAAAAGAAAAATCTCACTTCTGTAGGTTAGTATTTCAAGACACCTTGCTAGCCAAGGTAGCATCTCTCAAATGTGCAAGAGTCTGCACGCAGTTTTATAAAGTTCACTGTTAGAATTAGTCCAGTCAGTTCCTCCAGTGAAATATAATAATTCAAACATAATTATTATGTAGCTTTGTTACTTAAAAGTTATTTATATAGAAGAACCCATACCTCACTGAATAAACTTCCATTCACGTAAGAAATCCAGAGCTTCCAGAAGTTGGGCAGCTGACTTACAACGAGCTTCGTCAACTTTTCAACAAATACAACTTGCTGAGGAGCTTTGTATCGCCAAGCTAAAAGGTGGAGAAAGGAAGGAAAAAGCAAAACTAATAAACTTTGAATTAATAATAGAAAAATGTACTATTAGCCTGCTGCTGCTTTGTATTACACAAGTAATACCATACAGTATATATAAACATACAGTATATATAAAAACTTTTAGGTAGGAATGGAGAAATTTAAAGCCTGGACCATATATATGTACACAAGCTCCTTCTTCTCTTCTCATATGCTTACAATGGGCCAGCACCACGACAATCTACACCGAACAGGCCCTCTTTGTAGAGGTCTCTAACGCAATGCACCCAACAGTCCATCCAGCCCGTCTTCTGTCTTCAAACCACTCCAAAAGGTAAGGGAACACGCAAGCAATCAAGGCATTAGAAGTTCCCAAAGCTGAGGTGGTGATGCCGAAGGAACAGGTCTGCTAGGTGGGCCAGTGATTAGGGCAAACAACGGAAACTGGAAGAGCGCTTTATTTCCAGCTCAGAAAAATTTTCCATTGTGGCCTGGGGCAAGCTGCCAACCTCTCATCTTCATTTTTATTTGTTTGGTAAAACTCTTCTCTGAAAAACAGAGGTGATTCCAACACTGTTGTTAAAACTCAATAAATGTATCGCTAATTATCTAGTAAGATTGCTGGATGAAGAACTCCATCCTAACACGTAACACTGCAGCATCCCTCACTCCTACACTAGCTGATAAAACACACCAGGAGAACAGCTCACATTCTGGCAGCAGGTCACTTTTGCCAGTTTCTTATTAAATGGGGCCAAAAGTGGCAGAAGAAAGCACTAATTAACAGAGGAAAAGGAAACTGTGAAATACTTTTCTACACCCAACTGCCTTGTCCATGAAAATGTTCTCAACTACGACGTTTTAACCAAACAGGGTATCGGTGTAACAGTGATGACACCTACTTCACCTCAGGAATTAGAGCCTACTTTAGAATGCCTGGAAAAATAAATCACAGATTTTGGGAAAAAAAAAACCCCAAACAACCAACCAAAAAACCACGAATGTAAACAAAAACACTTAAAGAGGTCCATGTTTGTTGGTGTGGGTTTTTTTGTGTATAAACTCTGGTCTTTTACAAATAATAACATTTAAAACCTATTGTCCTGCATAACTCTGTGGAAATGCTGAAAAATGTTGGGTGAAATAGCACTTTTTGTCTTTACTCTGCTAGAGGATATTGCCTACACAGAACAGGAATTCACCATTTAGGCAAAAATAGCTGCCTAGTGGTAGTGGTAGAGCCTTCAGCTGCTCCTAAGCATGCAGTGGGCACACGCACTAAGTACCAGTGAGCTCAACTCGGAGGCAACTCCTTCTGACTGTGGGGTCTCTGCAGTGGATTATTAATGCTCCAATATACCCTCTAGTTTTCCTTTGAATTTTGGTTTAAAATGGTGGCTACAGAATCTGTAAAGCCTGCTGAAGACTTCTCTTTTTCAGCTTGTAAAAGGTTATGGATTCATAACTAAAAGCAAAGATAACCAATTGAATTGGAATCGCCTTCCGTAGATGCAACCATTTAAGCAGACACACATGCAAAAGAATTCAAACAAGGGAAAAAAACCACCTGGATTTTGGATGTTGCTTGCCACATTGAGTGTGGCATGCATATTGTTAGTGGATGGCATCCAACAACCACCAGCCATTTACTGTTCTGCTTTGTAATACTTGATAATCAACTTCATGCAAGTCTTTGGGCTGAGAAAGGACATAATACAGTAATTAATTACTTGGTAAACCAAGTGTACATATGTGTATTTTGAAAAGTCTGTGTAATTTACATTTTGAAATATAAGCATTCAACCTCAAACTGTGATGCAATTTAACTGTCTCGTACGTGAAGATACACTGCAGCAGCACGAGAACGTACAGTTCTCATTCTTCATTCTAAGCTCTTGAATGATTCCCTCCATTCCTCTTTTTGCTCGAAAAAATCAGGTATTTTGTAGATGTTTTTTCAAGGGAGTCCATAGAACTGGGAAAGAGCAACATCAAAGCAGACCAAAGCCAGAACGTCCATAAAAAACCACCTTCTGCAAAAAAGTACTTTGGTAAGAAATGATCTATCCTGTAAAAACCACGTTTTCTGTCTCCTGCGATGTCACCACTGGAAGAGTCCTGACACGAAGCTGGCTGGACAAGGGCGTTGAAGACACTTCGGACACACAAGGCTCAGCTGGCTGCGGACACACTGCTCCAGCTTAGTCCCACACTTTGTTTCCCTTTCTGGGTTTACAGAATTAGAGAACGAAGAGCAGATACGTGAAGTCACCGAAGGAGTAAAAGCAAGGAGAGCCACCTTCGCAAACACACACAAAAGGTTTAACTGCAGCAAAAGGTGGTAGGCAATAGGTGGTTATGTATACCAAAAAAAAAAAATAGTTCTAGTTTTGTAGGGAAAAGACTTTTAGTACCTTGACTACATTTTAAGAAGCAGATTTCACCTATGAGCTGCTCTTTGCTTGCAAAACCCACAGAGGACCCCTTTAGTAAGCAACGGTAAGGTTTTTCCAACTAAACCAGATGCCTACCATCGTCACGGCCAGACTGGAAGCTGCTGCCCCTTTTCAGTGACGCAGTTTGACTGAGATGGCCAATTGGGGACGGACGCACATCACTGTCCAGGTCTAACATGGGACTGTGAAGTAACGAGCTGCCTAGGGAGAAGGGAAAAAAAGCAACAATGATTTTGCACACCAATTGACAGGAAACTGCATGCTGCATGTGGATTTCTAATTTAATTCAGAAGTGAGACAAGACAAAAGTTATCTAGCAAAAACATGCTTAATCCTGCTTATTTCAACTGTTTATGTACATCAAGGCTATTCAGCAACACCACTACCGACTCCTGTAGCAAAGTGGAAACCACAAGTACCATGTGGGAAACACCATTCTGTGGTCTGGGTGTTTCTCTGCTTTTACTTTAATTAAAGCCCTACAATCAGTTGCTTGAAAGCCATGGATAAATATGTATTTATGCCATCAGTGACACAGCACACATTTTTTTCTGGTGTATGTCTACACACACTTTTCAACAGCAGAAGTTTCTGTGCCTCCAGCTGAAGCGGTCAGGAGCAGAGTGTCCGACCTCTCCAGAGAGCAGGCAGAAGGAATTCACCCATCATGAAGCAGACGAACTAATGGCTCTGTATGCTTGTGCACGTCCATAAAACACCCCCTACTCACACATACCTACAAACATACAAAGTATTTCCCAGTGTATCAAACAATTTTTCTATTTCTTTGGGTACCTGTCATTGTGTAGGTCACTATTAGCAAGTCCTAAGCAATCACCTAATCTGATGGAGGTTGATACTTGGAGCCTAATGCAGGTTTTAGAAGGCAGCTATATAATAATCAGCCGACCATGATGATTTTTTAACGTACCGTAACACTGCCAGTATTTCTTTTAAAGTCTAAATTGCTGCTTTATGCATTTCACGTTACAGATACATTTCTGAAAGTAACCATCAAAAATTATTTCAGCGTTGGCAAACTGAGCTGTAACAGCTAAACTTCATCATAACTCACAGAATTATAGAACAGCTCAGGTTGGAAGGGACCTCAAAAAGCTCATCTGGTCCAATCTTTCATTGGAAAGGAAGCCTCGAGGACATTATCTACCACCCTGGACAAGTTTCCAGTTGTGTCTTGAAAACCTGCAGCGATGGGGACTCCATCACAGAATCACAGAATCACAGAATAGTAGGGGTTGGAAGGGACCTCTGGGGATCACCCAGCCCAACCCCCTGCCCAAGCAGGGTCACCCAGAGCAGGCTGCACAGGACCTTGTCCAGGCGGGGCTGGAATATCTCCAGAGAAGGAGACTCCACAGCCTCCCT
>Ga0065711_1051541_pt1 | contig 10340 bp, 6 predicted proteins | sample Hoacrofraction12_FD_59098 | JGI IMG/M metagenome (GOLD analysis project Ga0065711, IMG submission 59098) | Hoatzin crop microbial communities from Cojedes, Venezuela - Epithelial fraction 12 v2 (version 2) | ecosystem: Host-associated > Birds > Digestive system > Esophagus > Crop | place...
GGGGGGGGTGGGAAGAAGAGGCTATTCTTGATTTAAGCCTAAGCAACACAGATACTTGGTTCAAGAAGTAATTATAGTTTCACCATGAAGTAATAATTATCAAATCCAATGAATTTCAACATTTCTAGTGGAAGGCTCCCACTGAAAAATAGTCCATGGCACTGATTCAGAAGAGGAATTGTGATGAAGGAATGTCATTACAGTGGTATAAAAATCAGATATGAAAACATTAAAATCCTAAGACTTACTGTGAGGAATATATTTATGCAGATTTTTAACCAAGTGACAGAAGATAGGAAACAGGTTCAAAAGGTTATTGGAAATTCCAATGACCACAAAATTGTCAGTAAAAACCAATAAAAATAAATAGTCATTTTTTTTTTTAAAGTGGGATTATGAGAAGTGAACACAGTTATGTATATATGTCCTGCTAATCATAAGTTATCATAGATATAAACCAACATATGACAACTAGAAACTTCTCCTTTGGGATGTTTTTTCCAACATCTTATCGCTTATTGTAACCAGCAATATTGTCTCAAGAAGGGTAGAGTACATTTGTCTAGGGATATTCTTGGAGAAAATAAGTTTTGTGATCTGCTAAAACAATGCTTCTGTTCCTGCAAGCAAGGTTTGAAATCTGCATCCAAAGATATTTTTGCCTGTAACAGATAAATCTCAAAAGACTCAGACATTTAGCAGGTAACCATATTTGCTTTGCTACCTGAATGTGGGGTGGGCAGCCAACCTGCATTTAAGGGACTAATTCCCACTTAAGGGACATCTTCTATTTAATCTATTTGTTGCATGAGTAAATTGAGGACAGAATCTATTTATCAGGCTTCTCAGACTGAAGCAAAGTAATATAACATACCTTAAATCTAATGTAGAATTGGGCCTAACAAAGCTTATAAAACCCTGAATGGTCAAAAACTTCTAAAATATTTCTATGTTTGAACTGTCTTAAGAGCCAACTAAATTGCAAAAGTGAATTAAAAGTCATTAAGCTGGCTTCATTTTGAGACCCTGCCATGTAGGTCTCTATTTTTTTTATGTAATACCTGGCTAAGCATGTGCAAGAAAAACATCTTCCAACAGTTTCACTGGTGCTATGCAAAGGGTTTATTGGATTTTTACACTAGAGTATATTACTACAAAGATTACTGAGTATTTAACACAAGGATGGGCAATGAAACATGATAGCAAACTAACTCCTGATCTATAGAAGGTTTTTGTATTAAATCTACATAGGCTGCAAGAAAAGAATAATTTTATTTTCTATTCATTCATTGATAGATTGTTAATAGTATGTTGGAAGATACTTTACCAGCTACAAGTACTGATACATAACTGAAGTTCAAACTTTTTAACTGTTATCATTTTTATGTTTTTCACTTAGATTATCATTTACATGCAGGTTCACAGAATTATCAAGTAGACAAGTGAATTACTTCCCTTTCAACTGCCTAATAAATACCGGTTAAAACATCTTAAAAGTAAAATGTCTTGGGTGTCAGTGCCACACACCCAAACCCCATGTGTAAAGCAATTTTAAATTTAATTTTTTAATTGAAAGAAGAGTTAGTATATTGCCAATATTATACATTTAAAGGATAGGAAAATATTAGCAAAATAAGTATTCTTGCTTTCTATCACAGTTGAGTGATATAAACGAATTGCATTTATGTACACCGAAAATCTTTGACTGGATTTTGTATTTTATAGCAAGGAAGGGAAAATTTTGAGCACTTTATTAAAACAGTTTATTCTAGGATTATTTCTGTGATCTACTTGTTTCTGTAATTCTTTATAAGTCACTGAGACGTTTCTTCTGCATAGGTTATAGAAAGCCTTGTAACAGTAACTTACATCTTCATTGACCCATGGAAAATAATTTTTCCATTCATTCCAGAAAATTAGTGGGTTTTTTTTAGATTGAACCTACCTTGACTGTTGAAATGTTGCCTATGATCACTCTCAAGATCAGGGTTACATGGTGTTGAAAAATAGTAAATAGTAGTGCTTGTATTTCACCTGGGAGTGTCATTATTTTGTATAGCATGTACCCACTCTGTACTTGGCCAGTACAGCCAATGCCTAACACCTGATAATTTTCTCTTTAGATGGCAACATTTTTGAGTGCAAAGGATAATCCTTAATGTCATGGGTTTTTAGCTATCCGGGAAATAGATTTAAAAGTTATCCTTTTTGTATTTTAGAGGTGACTGAATACATTTCTGTAAAATTAAAAAATAAGCCCTTTTTACTTTACAGAATTACATAAATGCTTACTATTGCTGTTAGGATGAAGTTACGTGGGCTGTCATTTCAACAGCAAGGTTACTTGGGGTTAAAACTAAATATATCTTAGGTTCTGTCACTCAGGAGTCCCTCCAGGAGAGTGAGTGGTCATCCTTCTCTCTTTCCTTTTCACCGCTTCCCCTCATCTGGCCAGGCCCTTTGGTCTTCAAGATGGGATCTCAAAGTACTTAGCTGAGGGAGTCTCCTACCTCACTTCACCAGTACATGCCCAGTGGGAACCTATTTTACTTTCCAGATATACCTGAAAACCCGAACAATTTCAAAACTGGAAATAGAACTGCTGAATGGAAAATTAGATTGGTGTGGTGGTGATTGAGATCTTAAAACTTTAAAGACATCTGAAATGCAATCACTGCACACAATATACCTGCACACAAAATAAATGCCCCATAGGCATGTACCAGTGAAATAGCTTTCTCCCAGTAGGTTAGTAACTGGTTTTCTTCAGAAATAATTTCACTGATGATCCTTTCTTTGTTGTCTGGACAGCTCGTGCAGCAGAGCTATTGCTGTCTTTCTTGATACTGTCCATGTACGGCAGCTCTTCAGTGTGGACCAGGATAGCCCTTGCAGTGTAGACGAGGACATAGCACCCAGCCATTTTTGTGGCCTTCTTAGCTTGTAAACAAAAGTCCTAAGCAACAGATAAGCACTGGACAGAAGCTGGCCTTGGTTGTACTTGTTCCAAGATAAATGATACTCCTTGGAAAAAAAATCTGGAATGTATACTAGTTACTAGGGATCTTTAATTGTAGGCCAACAAATAATTTTTATAATACGAGTTAGTCTGATGCAACCAGCAAAGTTCCTGGTGTCAGCCGTCTATTCAGAGCAGTGCAGCGCACGGTAGAACTTAGGACAGCATAAGCAGGAGAGTACACAAACGGCTCAGGGACTTTCTCCTCTATTCAGACACTTTAGGCTATAACAGCATCTAATAATTTTATTAGAATATCAGGTTCCCATTTTATAGCTAGATTGTGTAATCTGAAAGAAGTCTGCTTGCTTTGGCAAAAATTTGAGTGACCAAAGTGCTGCCTGTTCTTATCAGAACAACTGATACGTGCTTGCCCTCATGCTACTAGCATTTTATCTGAGACAGAATGATGACAGTAAGGCAGCATCAGAGGGTCTTGGGAGTCCTTCAATTTAGCCAAAATAGCTTTTAGCAAAATGAACTTGGAACCAAATAAAATACTTTTTCTGCGCTCTTCTCATTTGGCAGCTACATGGGTAACACAGAGAGGGCAGCTCTGGCGTGGTGGATTCACCTTAGTGAGAGTCGGAAGTAGAAACTGTGCCTTGCATCTAAGAACACAGCAGCACTAGCTTCTGGGGGAGAATTGCTTTGCTTTCAGTAGAGATCTCATGGAGTCCTCTAGGTGTAGCCCACCTTGGCTAACAGTTGAATCAGTAATTTTTTTCCTAGATGGCCAAGCTCTGGCTAGCAAAGTATTATGGTATTTTGAATAGTCGTGTTGACTTACATAGAGATACCCACATACAGGAAGTTCAGAAACATACCTAAATGCTTTGCTAAATAAACTGGCCAACCCCCAGTCCCTTTAGGATAGGAAAGGAATCTGAAGGCTTTGCTTCTGGGTCAGGCAGTTCTGCTGGGGGAGGCCTGAAGTTCTGCACTGGCAGAAGGGATAGAGAAATAAATGAATCTTATTACAGATTCCCTTAGCTAACATTCTTCGGTACTGTTTTATTTATCTGTGGACAGATTTATAATGTACTTTGATTCTGAGCTCATAACATTCTTAAAAGGCATACTTAATAAATCCCTGAAGAGAAGAACCAGTTCTTATATGAAATCAGAGACTTTATGCTTCAGTATAGTAAGAAATTAAGTAAGTATTCATGCTACTTACATTGCTGAGAAAAGCTATGGGAAACCATACTGGCTAAACCTCAATTATGCATTAATGGCTGTCCGGAGACCACTCTCTAAAGCAACAATCTTGTCAGTCAGATGTCAGCTTCGATGCACAGGGTGAGAGATGGTATGAGCTGGTGCCTTGCAGTGCTGAGACCCCAGCACATGAAGCCACCAATGCTGCAGGCTGCCAGGAACTTGTGAGGCAGCAGAATGGATGGAGAATGGACAGGGAGTACGGCACTGCTGTGTGGACTCTTTCAAAGCAGCATATATACAGCTGTTTTGTCTTTTTATGGAGGTAATTCACCTGTGGAGATCGCAGAGGAGTTCACTGTAGATATGATAGAAGAGTTAACTCAAAAATGAAAGAGGAGTTAAGTAAAAGCAGACGTGCTGCAAAGCGGTATTAGAACCATCCAAGTGGTTATATCAGCAGAATGGAGTACTCATAACCTTGCTGTTATTATTGTTCTGAGCATCAGAATGCGTGAACTCCAAGCTATGCTCCCACACAGGCCAAGCTCATAGCGTTACTGAAGCTAGAGATCTGTATGTATGGACAGAAGTCAGCTTGGGACAACACTGAAACTCATACTTCAGGAAGGAGAAGCCTAAGGAGCCAGATGTGACCTTTAGTTAATGAACTACTTCAGAAATATATTTCTTCTTTACAAAGAAACAAGGAATCCAAGATTGTCTATGTTTGTATTTTGAAATTGCCCGGTTACTGATTTTTTTAATTTCTAAGTTATGCTTTGTCCAAATAGTTTAGACAGAGGATTTATTTGCAGTTATTTTTCCTTAGGCAAACTGCCAGTGTCCTCTTTTAAACTCCTGCTTCTGCTCCAGCTGATCCCAGCACAAATGTGAAGGCTTAGGTGACTTCATGCTCCTCAGATAGAGCTTCCTAACTTACATTGTGTAAAAGCTTGATATAGCACTTCTGTATATTGGGAAGAATTGTGTAAAGCAACTAGATATGTAGTTATTGTGAGTACTGGCGAATTCTGCTGCTTTTTTGACTCCTGATGCCAAGCACTCCGATATATCTTGGAACACAGTCTGTGCCATTTGGAAACCCTGCCTTCTTCCCACTGTTCAGGGAAAAAGAAGTTGAGTGAAGAGAAACAAGCACAAACACGATGTGCATTATGTGTCAAAAAGTTTCAAACTAGAGATTTAAAATCAGTGCAAGACCTTGATTTTTCAGGCCAAAATGGTACCTTCATTTGATAACTGCTACCTTAGAAATAGGGCTAAAAAATTACCTTGTAACACTGCACACAGGCTATTTTGTACCTTGAGTTTTTGCAGAACACTGGGGCACTTAAAATTAATGGATGGAAACATTAACATAAGTGTTAACTACGAATCCCAAAGAACAAAAAAGAGTTACTATATAAAAAAATGTCTTGGAATTTCAAGGGGGGGGGAATATTTTCACCAGTGTGTGACAATGATCTGCACTTTGTGGCTGGTTAATGGGAAAATTTACATTGCTTCTCTTATGGGAAAAAGTACATTTGTAAAAAGACAAACAGTAACACCTCTTCTGGGGACTGATCACAGAGAAGAGAAAGATCTTCCACAAATTCTTGATATCTTTACTGGTGTTCATTTCACATCCTGCCTTTCAGTTCAGGGATCTCTAAACAGCTTACTAACTAGCAGTTTTTCCATCAGCTGTCAGAAGGCTTTAAATCATAAAGTGATTAACAAGGAAAAATATGACAGAGATAGGGGAACTCTTTTTTATGTTTGCAGCTTAGCTTGGGCAGGTTGTGTTTTGCTGTGTTCAGACAGCAACTTCACATGGACATTGACATTCCAGGCTAAATTCAGAAGGAATTCAAAGCAAGGCCACAGTGACCTGTAAGGACTTATTTGTATGTTCTTCTCCTTTGCTATGTGCCTTTCACCACCTTGTATCACTCTCACATGTTTATCTACATGAAGCTAACACCCTCCTATTTTTACATTGCTTCTCAATTTGTTCTAGACTCTTTCCTTTAAAAGATACGTTCATGGTTGTGCATTTGAGCTGCTGAATTGGAGCTTGTTCACAGCAGACCCACTGACATGCAAACCTTGCTTTTGCGTTTGAGACGTTAGCATCTGATAGGTCTAATAGCACACTTACTCACAGTGAGGCACCGCTTTGGAGCTGACAGGCTGCTAACTCTAAGATGCCTCTCAGCTGTAACTGAGAACACGACTGCTCTTAGTCGTTTTTCAGGGCAAAGAAGTTCATCTGAAGTCCTGCTGTGGCTTCAGCAAACCTCTTTGACATGACCCAAAATGAATTAGAATGATAGAATCACAGAATCATTAAGGTTGGGAAAGACTTCTCAGATCATCAAGTCCAACCGTCAACCCAACACCACCATGCCTGCTAAACCATGTCCCGAAGTGCCACATCTACACGTTTTTTAACACCTCCAGGGATGGGGACTCCACCACTTCCCTGGGCAGCCTGTTCCAGTGCCTGACCACAGCTGAGAAAGACTCACTGAATCAATTCTTCGCTGTCTTCTGTCAGCTACAGGTGAGAGGAGGCAAGGACAGATCTGATCCCTTCCCCTCCTGTCCTCAGGGCAAGCATGGCAGAGTCCCCTGCTATATTCTCTCCAGCAGCCTGCCTTGCCTCAGTTCAGTGATGAGTTTTCCACTGTGGAGTGTTTGTTGTGCAGATGTGTGAGCCCAGCCCCAAGGTTGGCACGCACAGCAGCTAGACACGCTTGGGACTGGCACAGCTCCTCTAACTGCAGGGACAAAAAAAGAGCAGTAGGAAGATGAATGGAATGGGAGCAAAATGTGCCTCTTAAAATGTCATGCACCATTTTAGCTCTCACCTTTTCCTAACATTTATGTTGCATCACTTGAGGCACAAGGCAAAGGGAACAAAGCAAAGGAAGGGCAGTGGCCAATATCACCTCTGAATTAGGGCCTTTGTGCTTAGCACTGCTCAAGGACACTGAAAGTTTTTTTTTAAATAAAACTCAAGAAGGAGTTTCTGCCAGAGTAGCGATGTTTGGATAAAATCAAATGTGCCTGCAAAACAGTTAACTGCAATGAAAATACAGGATTTATGTAGACTTAAAATTTCCCTTCATATTTAGACAAAGTATCTAAATAAAAGGATTTTTGCTTAGTTCTTTCTTGGCACATGTTACATTTAAATGACGATGTATTCAACGGGAGAAAATGACCAACATGAACTGGCAGTGCTCTCTTCTGGTTCCTCTTTGAGGAAAGTGTAGGACACCATAGCAAAGTGCCATGTTAGTACCCATTCTGGGACACTGCTCAGAGACAGAACAAAGCCTCCAAGATACCGAGCCTCTAACTCAACTTATTTCCTAGCCTGGCATCCAATTTTTCCATCACCATTTCCTCCTGCTCTCTGCCTTCTACTCCAAGTTGGACCCAATTTAATAGATAATTCCAGACATTCCTATTCAAAAGTGTCCCCTGGCAGGAAACCAGTGCCCCATTTTTCAGATTAAAAAAAAAAAAGCAAACTAAGCATTTTCTCAGAATCTATGCTCCTATCTGTCTTACCCACTCTAAATCCATGCATACACTTTTTGCGTCAGCCATTCTATCACCTGCCTTCTGAGCCAGGCTATCAAAGACAAATTTAAGGTGGATGAGTAGTCAATTATCTGCAAGAATGAAGTCTCAGTGTGTAATTGAACTCATCTACTCATAAGACTTAAAAAGGAAGAAAACTGGTTTTAGATATGATACTATGTGTCAGCTATGGAGTCATAATACATTTCGGTAGTCTTACCCTGCTAAAAGTATGCTTACTCAACAATTAAAATATCGTACAACATAACAACAGCTCAAAGAATTCTACAGTAGCTTGGCTATAGGCTGTTGGAGTGTATATAGTATGGTATTATCTGTAAGTCTCCTTTCCCTGCTGCTAGAAAGTCTTGCTCTAGTTCCTTGTTTCAGATCTTTGACCATATAACTTAATCTGCAGGGAAAGTAGCAGATTTTCTCAGCTGGTCTGCTGAACCATTTCTTCTTCTATAAACAATACAGACAGATCAAGTAAATGTTAGGCAATTAATATTTATTTATATTTCAACTTCTTGAAACTATCATAGGTTTTTTCACGGTATTTCTTTTCAGCATTGCAACAGATTGGTGTTGGCTATTGCCATTCAAGCTGGTTGAATTATACTAGCACTGAAGTAGAGACCCATGCATTCAAAGGAACCTCATGCTCTGTTAAATCTGTGCAAACTATTGTGGCTGTGGGGATTATGAACAGTGAAAGTAGAATCATCTCAAAACTCAGAGCACATCCCACTGAATGGCTGTCTAAGCATCTCCTTGCCCCTTCAAGAAAAGACTGGTAGCAGGAGTTTCAAGTGGGAGTTTCCACCGTTGTTATTGCTTGCATTGTAAGGGTTACACACTGAGTGTGGTAACATTGTTCAGGGAAAGATCTTTAGGAGTATAATTACTCTTTCAAATTCATATGGATAAAGAAAGGAAACGATCCTAAAAACAGAAGACCCTGAAGACCCACAAAAGCAAAGAGGAATACCTCTGTTGACTCAGCTGAGAACCTATCATTAGAAATGTCAGCTGGTGAATCATGGCAGGGACCTCCTATATTTAAAAGGTAACAAGTTATTCATCGCTTTGCTTTAGTTTGATGTGCTTACACTGAGGTAGGTCTCATGTTTTTCAGAAAATCTACAGTTTCATTAGGCACGGTTGTTTTTAATCAACATTGCATCCAACTCTAATAGGTTTAAACAGTTTGAACAAAATAGAGATTAATGCCTTATTTTGATAAAAATGGTAGAAAGAAGGTTTTGCTAATTTCAACAAACTGATGTGAAAAAAAGAAAGACATCTGAGTCCAGGAATCTCCCTGCCTTGGACAGAATGACCTTTACCTGCAAAAGGGATTGATTTGCCTTCATTTTTGTATACAGCTATCATAAAAAAACAGGGCACAAGCATGAGCCTGAAATGCAATTTACAAAAGCTATAGTGTGTATAGTTGTACATACCATTTAAAAGCACAGAGGACAAAACTAATGCTGTATTACCCGTAAAGCTTATAACAAGGGATGCCAGAAGTAGGGCATACTATAAGAGACATTACATACCAATAAGTCTAAGGCTGATCTAGACCTTTTGATTTAGATCAAGATCAATGACAGAAAGCATGGGCACACTCCTGTGCACAGCATCTTTTTATAGAGATTCGACAATAGTCAATATGTTTAGACTTGTGAAGAATTAGGATGTAGCATATGAATCAGCAATCTTGGTTTTTGGATGAACAGATAATGAATCATCACTTCTCTTCCTCTGCGTGTACTTGTGTTACATAAAAGGGCCCAGGTATGCTATTTTATTTTCTGCTATTATACCTGCAGGGCATTCATAACCTGATTTTGAAGCTAGCAGCCCTGATAATAAGGTGTAATTTCTAAAACAGAGACATTCCATTGACCAACACCCCATCCCGCTTTCAGCATTGCTGTGCTATGACTAGCAAAGAAGTTTCTCCTTAAATACCTTCTTCATGGGATATTAAAACATAGAATGTATGAATTATGAATATAGCTATTATCTGGAGAAACCAAATGTGTAACGCATGATGGCAGTAATAAAATGGATACATCAGTTCTATGCCACTGTTTTTATATAGAGCTAGAGTCTATTTTCTCCCATGCTCACTGTCTTTATGACTACCCTGAGAAGAAAGCTGCAAATGGAGCAACTTTCCTTTCCTGTGGGGGACAGAGAGTTTAAAAAAGTTAGCATTCTGGGTTGGATGGAAACAGATTTATTAAGCTTTATTTTGTAAATACGTTACTTCCCTCCTTTCCCTTCATTGCTCCCAAAGGACAGAATCACAACTTCCTCTCCCATAACAGCCAGCTGATGTGGCCAGGCACTCGCTGGCTCAGGAGACTGCCTGCTCCTGCCCTATCAATAGCCTGCAAACGGCCTTTACTTGAATCCAGACTCTCCTGTTAGAGCTATGCGGCTTTGCATACATAGATATACTGCAGAAAAATATATAGGCATATGAAAAAGGATCAGGAACTTTTCCCTAACCCAGGAGAAGGACATGAATGCCATGCCACCCATG
>Ga0065711_1009906_pt1 | contig 10339 bp, 5 predicted proteins | sample Hoacrofraction12_FD_59098 | JGI IMG/M metagenome (GOLD analysis project Ga0065711, IMG submission 59098) | Hoatzin crop microbial communities from Cojedes, Venezuela - Epithelial fraction 12 v2 (version 2) | ecosystem: Host-associated > Birds > Digestive system > Esophagus > Crop | place...
CTCCTGCCAAAGCAGGGTCACCTACAGTAGGTTGTAGAGGACCTTGTCCAGGCGGGTCTTGAATATCTCTAGAGAAGGAGACTCCACAACCTCCCTGGGCAGCCTGTTCTAGTGCTCCGTCACCCTCAGAGTGAAGAAAACTGCTTCCAAGAATTCCTGTCCCAAACGTGACCAAAATGACTATTTTTTCTGCCCCAAGTTACTCTAGAGAAGAGCAGACCCAGAACCGAAGGACAGCCACATCAACTTTTCTACCTCAGTGTCTACAGTGCCTCTGTTCAGAGACGCTCCTGCGCTGCCTGTAGTCTAGTCTGGACACAGACAATGCTTTAGCTACCTTTCTAAGAACTTGTGTTAAAAAAGCTTACATACAGAATAACTGAGTAGCTTCCTCTTAAATAACGCCTACTTAAAAACATCATCTAATGATTCCTTAATAGTCTGCAGTAGTTATATTACTGCATTTTTTGTGTTACGAAAAATAATTCTACAGCATTTCTTCACATTCAGAATTCATCATACAGTTTAAAGCGTTGTTATTAAGCAATTAAACTATCTTTGATATTCAAAACCTGAAATAACACACATTGGGCAGTGCTTTAGAGGGTGCATTACCTCTACTACATTGTCACTCTAGGAATTCCGCCAAACTTTCTAGAGTGGGCAGGTGAAAGGACTATCCCCTCTTCCCAACACCTGCGTATATGAATCTTGCCTTGAAAAAAAGTGATAGAATTATTGGCATTTACTGAAGAAAAAAAAATAAACTGAAAAGCTTCATAATAAGAAATTATTCAGAATTTTTCTTCCAATTTAAATTCAATTCCTGGCCTTGAAAGCATTACATGCAAACACCGATTCTATTCTGCAAGTGCAGAAAAATCTCACAAATGTACTCTTTTCAATTAAAAAAAAAAATAAAAAAAAAAATCACATTTTCTTCTAGTTATCTTAAGCATTAAAGGAATGACTCAGTACAGCTACTCAGAAATCACAATGATAGAAAAATAAACTTGAATAAAATACTGTATTTCCTGCACATCATATAAACACATATCCAGCTCTGCTGCATGAAAAATTCATTTTCTGATTTTGAAGAAGTCCCAGACTTTTCAGTTGCAGGAAGAACTGGTGCAGCACATAGGCACCTCCAGAGCAGTCTTAATGCAGTACTGATTAGGAAATGTCAAAGAACATGGCTCCTTACATTCTTAGGTGACCAAGGGGCTATAGGATCTTGAGTTCTATCAGTGAAAAGTTCTTTGGGGATTTAAGTGCTGTATATGCTTAGGAGCTCCAGATTCTTGCTTCAGCTGTGTTTTCAGGATTTATCGAGTACTTGACAAAACACAGTGATTGCAAACACATTTTCTGTTTGAATTATTGGATGAAGTGCATGTGCCGTAAGCAAGGATTGAAAACAGTCTTCTCCTACATAAAGAAGTGCCTTCTTGAATTCATGACAAAAATCATGCTCTTTNATAGTGCTCTATGAATATTTTTGTCTTTTTGTAAAACACCCTGGCTTCTGAACAGCAGATTTTTATGATANCCCTTACCAGCAAAGGGCAGACCTAGTCGTTAAAGCAATCTTCTAGGGCGAGGATTTGAACTCTGAGACACCCGAGAGAACATTTGTAGGGGTCAAACATTGTGCAGGTTTTCAAAGTAATAGGTACCATGCAAACCCTCACTCCATTGAGAAGTGCCAAGTCTGTCATTCAAACTTTTTTGGCTTCCTTTTCAAAAGGAAGAGTGAGTCAGCTGACTTGTCGGCTCCTATGGACAGGCTATTTCAGCACAGCTATTACAGACAGAAGTAATAAAATTAATAAATAATTTAAAAACCTGCTTCGCATGGTTTTTCAATGTATCTGCCAAGTCAGCACCCTAAAGCAGCTAAGGCTAAACACAGGGGTAGAAAAGCATTTATAGATGACACATGCAACTCCCATTCATCTCTGGCAAGAAGACTGAAGGCAGACATCAGTCATGTAGGCTGGCATGGAACAGCAGTTAGAAAGGAACGACAACTCCATTGCTAAAACAGCAAGATAGGTACATGATGTTGAGTGAGAAGAGGATGAAACATATGGAAGGACGATCTTTTCAACCAACTTCAGCTTCAAAAAAAAATAGTCATTAGGTAGACCCATACTCTGTGGTCAAAGAATAAAAACCGATGGTGAACAAGAGACTATTTACAGACTACTTAAAATTCTTAAGTTTTGAAATGGCAATAAAATAATGGCAAAATAACTAGAAATTGCCTCATATGTGTTTTTAGAAGTGAAGCCAAACGCCGCTGAAAGATGACAGAGAATACAGGCATTCAGTAGCGTTACAGTAATCCATTTTTTGGTAAATATTTTTGAGGACAAGTTCACCTGTTGCGCTTAGCTACTGCTGGGGCTGAGAAAGCAGAAGGCTAGCATTAGTAGGAGGGATAGAAGATCCAAATGGAATTTGGGCTACTTAGGTTTGGCCAGATCATGTGCAAAATTCAGCAGAAACGTTATGTTGACCATGTGATGAAATGTCTAGTTTCCCAGAGGCCAAGCATGTACTCTTCTCTCTCAAAAATGCTGTCCATGTTTTACAAAGTCCATGTTCCCTCATTGGGAACATTTTTTTCAACCCAGATACTTTCTTGAAGCAATAGTGAGTGGACACACAAATGAGAATTTAAGTTAGCATTATCTAGAAAACAGACTTTTTTGCTTGTTTTTCAAACTACCTTCCACTTTTTGCAATGCATTTTTAAGTTGATACTCAACTATGTTATTCAACTACCTTCCAGCTTGAAGGAAGGTTTGACTCAGTAAGAATATGAATCTTTGAGATATTACTTCATATGAAAGGTGACAAGGGGTAACAACATTGTAGAAGGTGCTGTACAACTCCTGCTGTCTGTAAAGCAGGGATTAGATTAAAACTATCTTCCGAGTTTTCCTGCAAAATATTTTCCAGTTGAATGGAATCAATGTGCATTGTGAATGCCTGTTTATGAAAAAAGCAAGCTTTAGAAAGTGCTGAAATGACTTCTGCAAGCAAAGTTACTGCAAACTGGTTAAGGGAGAAAAGAATTTGGAGAGGTAGAAAATTCAATGCTTCGTTTTATTTTGTGGTTATAGGCTTTAGGACAAGCTAAACATTCAAACTTCTCTAAAAACAAGCTTTCTGCCTTTTATATGGGTTGCACTGACAGCTGGGGTAAAAAGAGTTGTTTTAATTAAAACTCTACTCTAGGGAAGATCTTGTAGAACTAGCATCTGTAGCAGGCCTGATGAATCTCCAGTAAACAAACAGACCGGGTGTTTTAGTACAAGCGTCAGTGTAGTAGAGGATTACAAAAAGCAATTTTGCTGGCATTTCTGAATATAAAGCAGTACTATTTCTAACAAAGCTACATCTAAAATGCGACTGTTTCAGGAGAAAACAAATACAACTGAAGTAAATGCAGCCCTATCTGTATACTGGTTAAAATCAATTTGAATTGTACAGATATAGTTTACTCATTTGTATCTCCTCTCACGTTTTACACTAATCTGACTCATACCAACAACAGGTTTAATACACGCAATAACAGAAAAGCAAATCTGAAGACATTTTCATGAGGGTAAAAGAGTAATTTGGAAACACTAGCACTTTTCCTCAGCTCGAGAGATTCCTACACGAAAGCTAGCATTTAGTAAAAAAAACCTTCAGTTTAAACCATAATGAGACAGTTGCATTAAAAAAAACCCCAAACGTGCATATATATTTAAACATACTGTCAAATGGCATAGCTGGAAGAAAAACTGGGAAGATGATGGGTTGAGAGCACTTAGAGATTCTACCACTGGTATCAGATACCTTACTACAAATTCCATAATCGTGGTTATGGCATGAAGAGTATTTACTCTCTTCTGTACTCAGTTTTGAGCTACTGATATTCTCAGAATTTTGCATTTTCAGTATGGTTCAGTTCACAACTCTCATACTTTGAAATTATTTGATGTTGGACATCTAGACAGTGTTTACATCACCTTGCATTCTCACAAATAAGATTTATTAAAGGCTATAATATAAAGTGTCTTCCAATATACAGGATTACAAGCCACTTCATAACTAAGGGCCTTGATAACACACACCGACCAATATAGACAAATAGAGCAATACTACATGGAGTGTGCCTCAAGAGAGATCCAAGGTTCTATACATGTAAAATTTGATTACAGGATCTGAGCTTGAATGTAGGAAAACATTGCAGTCTAGCTTCTTCAGGGTCCAAGACATAAACCATCTGGCGTAATACACGGACAGTAGTAGGCAGAGCACCAGAGAAGTACCCTAATAGTACAGAAATGTCATAGCACATTCAGTATTAAAAAAAAAAAAAGCACCTTTTTTTTAATTTAAAAGCGCAATCTGTCCAAATAGCAGTAGTAGTAAAGGAGTAAAAGGTAAAAGTAAAGAGTAAAAGGTAGTTTGACCATGCTGGAATTCGAATACTTACTACTTCTGTTCTTCAACATCAGCAATGAAACATCATAGCAGAAAATACAAGAGAAATATTTGATAAAAAAATGTATCTGTTTCCTGTAGCTATTTATGCAGAATTTGGGAGAAACATGGTTCCAAGTAATAGTGTTGCTAACAGTAAAGCCCCTATTAGTGTAAAGCTCATTAAAGTTTGCACGTTGTAAGCGATATCCCTCTGCTTAAAACTCCACATAAAGATTTCCTGAAACGCTAGTGACGGTCAGGTTCTAAACTTACAGAAGGTTTATATTTGCTCATATTAGCACTTTTTTTGAAAAAACTGTGATGTGGTTAGACTATAAAGATTGCTGGTAGACAGATGAGACATGCTTGCAATATCAGAAAGTCTTCAGATTTTTCCCCACTGTTATTGATGCTGTAAGCCATGAACTAAATAGCTTCATTACGTTGAATAGCACTGGACCTCAACGTTCACAAGGAATACTGTTGCAATCGGGAAGCAAGAGCCATTGATACATGCTGCTCTGTCAAATATTTTATTTCTCTCAATAGTTTTTTTCTTTCATTAATATAAAGAACAGGCATTCATGCATATATGTTTGCTTGCTGTAATATTACAACAAAGAAATCGTTAAATTATCATTTTTAATAGTCTTTTCAAAGGTCTATGTTCAGGGTTATTCCATGTATTTTTGTCTACCACAGCACTGCTTTAGATTGAGAAATTGTTCCTTAAATAAATACAAATTTATGAATGTATTACCTTTGGTTCAGTGGAAGCCTTTTTCCTCTTTTGTTTGATAGTATATTTTCCTCTTGTGTTTAAGTAAGAATATTATCCACTCTGAAAAGCACGAAAGATTACTTATTGAAGGGTACAGTAACCTCCCAATTTACCTTAAATATGTTTCACAGTACTTGTCAAACTATGTTTTTTCTCCTCTGGAAGGGAGGCACTGCAATGCAAAAAATCATCATGGAGTTCTATGCATACAGCTTTGGCAGACAGTATTTTCTTTTGTATATAAAAAGACCTCACCACTAAATGTATATCCTCACTCTATATATTTATGACCTCTAGCACAAATTCGAAATACGTGACACATCTCCTACAGGTCCTGTAACTGAGGAGCATGTTACAGACATCTAATAAGATGATGTGTAAATTTACACAGCAAGAGAATGTATTTCTGAAAATTCCTATATAATCCACAGTTCATTAATAAAAAAATCAGCTGCTTATAACATGAAATAAGACGAAACAAAAAGAAAATGTAAGTTATCATCAATGGTACATCACAGCTTGTGGAAGCTCCCATACTCGGTCACGAAACCATAACTGTAGCAATTTTAAAAAAGATTCTTGCTTTTCAGAAAAAGTATACTAAGGAAATGAGAAATACATGTGCTAGTCTTTTGCCTTTCAGTCAAAGCACAGCAGTTTCTACACCAAATATATGGAATTGATACTGGTACCTTTTAACCAGTTGAAAATAGTTGTTCCTGTCACATAAAAATGTTATGAACTCTTTTCCTCAGCCAATATGTTGCTATGCACAATGCCTACCTATGGATTTTGGTAAAAAGTCAGCAAAGCAAAAAGTTGATTAGATATTTCATTATTATAAATAAGATCAAAAGTAAATTTAGATGGGGTAAGAAAAACAAATTCAGTGATTTTACGATTTGCATGCTTACCAGTGCTAAAACATATAAAAGATAACAGCAATAGTTTTCCAAACAAGGAGGAATATGCATATATATATATGCATGGGCATTTCATGCTTGCATATGATTTTACAGTGTTTAAATGTGTTGTTCCTATTCTCAGTGTAAGAAAATTTAAGGCAGGAGCACCAGGATAATGGAAAAGACTGCTAGACGCCTGCAGTAACCAGTCTCTATAATTTCCACAGGCCATTCAAGAGGTGTCCTAACAGTTCAATTCCCCATTTGCTGCCCTGCTGCCCTTTTTCTTAAAACTCTGTCCCCCAAATTAAAGTAAATCAAACCATGGAAAGAAAAAGATTGAACTGCAAATAAACCATGGCTACACTACAGCCGGAAAGAAAGGGAGAGAAGAGGTGGAAAAATGACATCAGAAACCAGATTTCATCCTGGGGCCTTTTCTTGCCAAAGAGAGACAGAAAAAAAGAGATGATATTATTAAAGCTGAAATCATAGCCAATGTCTCAGAATTGCTAAGGAGAGATGGAGAAAATAAGGCTCTTATTCATCCCTAAGATATAGGCATCACTTCTTAGAATGTTGTACTCTAGAGATCTTATATACCTATATTTTAATTGAGCTTTCCATATAATATTTCCAAAGAATGCTATATTCATGGGGTTACCATAACATATTTACTTTGAAGAATTCTTTTTGTAGCCTTTAGCTACTTTCAGTTCAGTCACAGCTATTAACTTCTTTGTTTACAAGTTAAGAAATAAAAGTCTTCAACATCCAGTAACTTACATCGCACTGTAAATCTTATTGTTACCCAAGAAAAACTAGGCTGTTCATGTCTGACTCAATCTGATATTTTAAAAAAAGACTCAGTCTGACACGTTATACAGTTATGTATCATTTCAGACAGAAAACACAACATTGCATTACAGCTGTAATGTTGTCTGCAATAAACAGAAATAAACTGAATGTAAACAGAAGGGAAAGCATACTATCCTCTAGATCGAGCATAATAAATCACAACCAAAGGTAAGCATTTTCTATTTCACCAACTTCCAAAGTATTATCCAATTATTGTTATGCTGCATTGATATAAAAATCAATTTGTTCTGACACAAAAGTTGCCTTTCCCCCCGTAGTACTTCATCAGTTACACAGGGATGTTAAAAAAAAACTCAAACATTTTTTTGAGTATTAATTTCTAAACTCTATGGAGATGAATGAGAATATTTTCATTCTGATGTTTACCTACCAAACTTTATCTTTTTTGTGACTACACATGTATACTATGTACCTAAAATGGATAGGTATGATGAACACAAAAAGAACGCAGGATGAAAGGCAGTGAATTACAATGAATACAAGACACTACTCATTCTGTCCCACTCAAATTTACAGAGTGTTATGTTATCCCCACGCTTTTATGTCATGTATGAATGTATGTTAGTGTTGCGCCGCAGGTCTTCTGCAAAGATATGTGTTCATCCTGCCTACACCTAGCCAGGAGACAACAGTCAAAAAAATGCGTTCTCAAGCTATAGTTCCATAACCATTAATACTGGATCTGTGCGTAGCAATGCAGATTTGATTTGTATTAGACATGAGAACACAACTGCATTTTTACCTCAAATTAGATGGTGCAGACAATATAGCCTCTGTGATAGCCTTACGCTCTACACCGGTTACGTTACAGCTATAGCAGAGCAGATAATGGTCAATCTGGCATAAAGCCTGCAAATAACATTAACTTGTCAAGATTCCCAGAAAACTGTTGAGCTGGCAGAACACGTTTGTACTGGATCAGTGCTTGCCATCATGTAGCTGCAATGATCTCAATTAGGAGTGGGAGCCCTAAAGCCTGGTTCAGTCTACTGTTGAGCCACGGCCTTGGAAAAGCAGACTGCAACCGGAGCGCAGCGCGGGGAGCTGTGGCTTGCTCCAGTCCAGCCAGTTCGCGCAGACACACCACTGGCCTGCCAGCCATCCACAGAGGCTGAGCACACAGAAAGCAAAGGCTTACAGTAGGAGCGATAACGTACTGCTTGTGGTTCTTCATTGATGTTAACACAAAGCACGTTACAGGTAATTTCACAGGTAAAGAGTCTATACAATTGTTTTACTGCTTGGGTTTCTTGAGCTACAGCGATGTACCTAATTTACCCTGAAAATGTAGCTGGGCAGAAATTAAGGTAAACAGTAAAGGAATGAACACTTATTATGCCTGCCAAAATAACAGTTGCTTTTCACTACACAAACCCAAACAAACTAATAGTCTTACATACTTATCTAAAAGGAAATGACCCTTTCCTTTCTAAATGATATTACAGTCCCTACAACTAGCCTTGAAAATTCCATCTTTAAATTTCATAGGTTCACATATAAAGCTGTGAATAAGCTTATTTTGTGCATACTAGAAAGAACTGCCTATTTTTTATAGCACTTCATTTCAAAAGTACAAAACACTTGTCAAAGGGTGGGAGCACAGATCTCCTGAGGAATTGTAGTGTTTCAATATAGGACATGTAGCTTAAATCAGTGACAAAATACAGATAAAATCAAGTCCGAGACTCAGCTATCCCAAGACACCAGTTCATCAGAAGCCCACGCTCTCATTCTTAAAATAAACCACAATTCATCTGAGAATCATGGATTAAGGGAATAATGAGTAATATCACAATGAAAAACCAATTCTGTTTTTTTCTAGCTGTGAAATGATTTTCTAATGTTTTGGGTGTTAACTTTTAAATTAATATAGAATTAGATCACCACTAATAAAATACCTTAATATTCAATTTAGAATAAGCATATTTTACATACACTTTCACGCACGCACATGGATTGGGATCTCTGAGAAAGAGCAAGCATAAAAGTAGAGCAGTTGCTTAATAAAATAAATTTCCCAGTGGCTGTTTTCAAAAACGTGATCTCAATTTGGAATCTGACTGCTTTTTTGAAGCCCAGTAATAGGCTCCCATTTAACTTGCTTTGTTTCTACTATTTGGTACCAGCATTTTGTTCTGCTGGCTTTCACTGTCCCAAAAGTCACAATTGCTTTGTGAGTAATTACTAGCATTCCCTGTGATACTAACATCATGCAAGCTCCTGGAATAACAGATTCCCCTTGAGCTGAAATCCCTACTTGCTATGACCAGCGCATCCAGAAAGCCTTTCCTTGCCCCACTGTGGTTTGAGAGCTGCAGGCTGAATTCAGGTGCTGCCACGCAGCGTTTTTGACAAGCAGCACTCTTGGGAACAACCCTTACCCCCTTAAAGGCACATGTTGCATACAACAGAGTAAAGAAAGGGTGGTCACATTCCTAACGGTGATGCGTCCCTCTCCAGACAGAGGTTGAAACCTTCAAAGAAAACCCTGGACTGAGTAATATTTACTAATAGTTCAAAGGAAGTAAATAGTAGTGTTGTTTTACAAAGGCAAACACAGAGCAGAAGGCATTTGCCCAAAGCAAGACCAATAGCAACATACAAGAACCTAATCAAACACAATCACTTTCACAGCTTAACAAGAACTCGGCTAGTTGAAACTTGTCAGTAAGCAGACATTACCACCATGTGTTTTCTGAAATACACTTTTCTGTCCAGCAGAAACCTCTCTTAGGCATGTCCACATCACCTATTACGCCGACCTAAATGCTGCAGCTCATTAGGATATTACGATTTGATAAGCCATCTGCATCCATACTGGTACACAGAAATCCAAGTCTCTAATACAAAATACTACCATATCTTCAAGGTGAAAGAATATTTATTGTCGTTGACTTGAGAAAGTAAAAAATTGGGAGAAAAAAAAAAGGAAAGAGTTTTCACACAACTACCTCTGAAACTGCATAAAAAGTCTGTGTTAGTGAGTTAGTTTGTGGTTGGTTGGTTTGTTTTCATGAATTTTGGTACTACACAAATGGAAACTGCTAAGAAGTTCTCACAAGAAAGCTCTTCGGTGCTGGTCTTTTAGTTTGTCTTCACTAAGGGCCTGTTTTATACCAATAAATCTGCTTAAAGACAGGGCATGCACGGCCGCTTGAAGGATTCTCCCCACCTCTTCAGGGAGGCACCTCACTAAGCTGAAACCCATCAGATACAACACACAGCATGGACACAGCCTCAAAGAGGGTGGCAAAGTGGTTTGGTTTTTCTGTTTTTTTTTTTTTTT
>Ga0065711_1051540_pt1 | contig 10339 bp, 5 predicted proteins | sample Hoacrofraction12_FD_59098 | JGI IMG/M metagenome (GOLD analysis project Ga0065711, IMG submission 59098) | Hoatzin crop microbial communities from Cojedes, Venezuela - Epithelial fraction 12 v2 (version 2) | ecosystem: Host-associated > Birds > Digestive system > Esophagus > Crop | place...
TTTTTTTTTTTTTTTTTTTTTTAATGATATGTGGATTTTATGGAGAATTTATGCATTTCACGTTAACCTTATTTTAAATATTTTTTAAAATTCAAATAAAATGACAAAAAAAAAAATCCTCAACAATATGGCTAGAAAAGCGAATGGGAAGCATCATTTTTTCATAGTAGAGGGGGAATTTGGAGTGAGCATTTAGTGCTGGTGATATGGGAAGACATGGTTTGATAGTGCAGTGTGATGGTGCAGCTGAGATGGAGTGTCACTGGACAGATGTTCCCAGGGAGCAGGAGTAGTATGTACCTCAAGTGTAACAAAGGACAAGAGACTTTTACAGCCCTGCTGAATTGTTGAAGATCGCTGATGGTTCTAGCCCTATTAGATGCATAAACTGGATTCTAACTGTCCAAACAGTTCTGTTTTCCGGATAGTAATTATAGCGTATCTCGTGCTTTTAGTCTTCTCTCTTCCTGTGGCTTACTGTGTATTTTGTCACGCTGGGACAAAGACATGGTATAAAAATAGTATAAATACAAATATATATATATTTATATATTATAAATATATACATATAAAGTATATAACTATATTTTATATAAATATATATTTACATATAAATAAATAATATATATAAAAAGAAATAAAATGAAAAAGAAATATTTTATTCTGCAATTTTTATTTATAGATACTGATCATATCCTCCATATTAAAAATATTGTAGGAGCTTCAAGAATGTCGCTTTTGCCACCATGATGTGTTTATTACTTTTATCATCAGATTTATGTATTTTAATGACTCAAAACTGTGTGCTTAAATATAAGAATAGCTTTATACTGTATTAATTTCACTTTGGCTGAGTAACCATAGACATAAAGTTTTAGGAAGGGCCGTTATCAACATAATCTTTTGTGAGCTGACTGTGGGAAGCTAGGTGGTAGTGACCTCTCTGCCTGATGTGCCCCATCACGGGAGGCTGAAGCCAGCACCCCTCGATTAGAGCTTTTCCAAACAGGATGTGACAGGTTGGCAGAGGTGGACGCAAAGTGTCGGTCTGCGACTGACACCCTGTACTTTCTTACAAATGTGAAGTGAGCTCTGAAAGCACTGATTTCACTCATTCTGGCTCATTCCGGTTAGAGGCTAAATCTGCCAAATTTGGAGGTGATGTCAGGTCTTAATGATTTACTCTAGCTAACAGTGAATGTGCCCACTTGCCAGAGTGTCTGCCTTCATTCATGAAGTGCAGGACATGTGTATGAATTTCGGGGGGTTGGGTTTTGGGGTCTTTTTTTTGCTTTAGATTTTCTGATACAGGGTACAAACTTTTGCATTGGCTTTTGAGAGTCAGTTCCATCCAGATACTGCATTTTCTGTCTTTCTTATGAAAGTTTTTGTCTTTTTTTGAGCTTCTATATTTAGTTGTGTTGGTAGAATCAGCTTGCAGGTGGAACCAGTGATTTCTTCCAGTATGACTAACCCTGATCTTTCTCCACAAGCATTCTTTTAATCAACTAAACTGATGCTAGCTCGTGATTCCTTCCTTCTTTCCAAAAGGAAGATTTTGGGGGGTTTTTTGTGGTCTTCTCGTGGTATTTTTTGCTGGTTTGTGATGTGCTACTTCTTTATTACAGGAACACTTACACAGAATGAGATGGTGTTTAAGCGCCTCCACCTAGGTACTGTGTCCTATGGAACAGACACAATGGATGAAATTCAGAGTCATATTATAAACTCGTATTCACAGGTATCTCATTTTGTAAATCATTTACCTTTAATATTGAGATTTTTTTAACAGCATTGAAGCATTGTTGTTACTGATTATGTCTAGAAATTTGAAATGCTATGAAAGTTCTTTCATCTGTAGATATCTCTTAACAGATGTGATGAAAGGGAAAAATGTGACAGTACGTAGTTCTCTTCTGGTTCTGGAGTTCCTTGTAATACCGACTTAAAGAAGCTGACTTTTCAGTTCCCCACTAGCAGAAATCTGTGTTAACCTGTCTGTGCCGTGCAGTCTTTCTCCTGCCAAATCATCCAAGAGTAAGCTATTCACTACTGAGACTACAAATTACAAGTGTCCAGAACAAGACGAACAGTAATTACATCTTTGAAGATATTCATCAAGAATAGACAGCAAAAAGCCACATTAATTGGTATAACCAAAAAGTAAAAAAAATAATTGTCAAAATAAAATTTATAGAGACAGATCTAAAAAGTTTTTTTAAAAAATTAAGATGATTATAAACAGCATATAACTGGGGGGAGGAAGGGGGGTGAGAAAATGGAAAACTCTGTATTGCTTGAGAGTGAAGCATTCCTGTGATATGTGAGAGTGCTTGGTCTGAAGAGTGTACAAGGGGATTGTGGCTCCCTGTCTGTCTGTGGGTCAGTTGTGGGGTGAAGGAGGCAGACAGAATTTTGCAAGTGTTGCTTGTATTTCCCATGTATGTAAACTATTCGGGTGCATTCTGCAAAACTTTCTAAGCACCTGATTCCACTCTGAGATTAGGGAGGATTTTTTACTTGATTTTTAAATTCTATTCTTTGAAACAAAGAAGAAAAAAAATTGACAGAGGAGGATATAAACGATAGGTTAACTAATATTTCTATATGTTGCGTACAGTATGATAATAAAGCTTCATATGAAAGTTCTTTTCCATAGTTAACGTGGATACACAAACATGACTGGCTGACCCAGTTAAGTTTGTAGACTGACCTCCTTGTCTGTGTCCTCATTTTCTCTTGCAACAGGATTGTAGGATCAACAATTGATTTGAACCTTCAGTTGTGCTGTTTTGAACTATGGCTCCTTTCTCATTTAATAACAAAAATTAAAAAGTGGCTGTTTGACACAGCGCTGCACTCTAGTTAATATTATGTAGCTTTTGGGAAGAGAGGCAGGAGGGAAAGCAGTGAATTAGCAATGTATGTTATGAGTTTCTAGTCTACAACTTCAACTTGTGTGTTACTTCCCATCTAAACAGATGAACAAATCCACTTCTTCGATTTATTCAAGGAAAAGGAATTCATTTCAGCTTCATTCTTAGTACGTATAGCTAGGAATAGTAACCCAGATGCAATAATAGGCCTTGGAAATGAGATAGACATGGAGTTCCTTTACCTAAAGATCCGCAGTCTAAGTACGGTTCTGGGTGGGTTGTTGAAAGTAATTGCTACATGACTATGTTTGTAAAAATCACCCAAACATCGTTTCTGATGGCACACCTAGGTCTGGCTGAGTTTGATGACTAAGCACCAGTCTTCCAGAGGGTGTATATTCATTAACACTACTGGTTTCGTACTGTGCGGTTAAATGTGCGATCTGAAAAGAATTGCATGATTCCGGGTGTTCGTATTTGCTTAAAGCTTTTACCAGTTTGCTGTAAAATTTAATGAGTAGTACCCACGGTTAGTTACGTTTTTAATAACTGTAACATATTTTCCACTGAAATTTTTAAAAGTAGTAAGAAATGTGAGGGAAGCTCTGCCCCCCCCCCAGTTGTGGGAGAAGATCTCCGCAATCTAGGTTTGCTGTTAGTAGGTGATGATAAGAACTTTCTTGGAACATCCTTTTTTTTTTTTTTCCAGCTTTGTATAGCACTACTTGCTGTTTAAATAATGCTTTAATTATTTGTGTGTTGGTAGCAACTCTTTAAAACAGAAAAAATGAAAGCATCTTGGTAACAAAACAAGCAACTATTAAACAATTGTTTCAATCTGAGAAAGTATGGCGAGGCTTTTATTTAATCTATGATAATAGAAGCTGCCAGTTAGCTAGGCAATGGTTCTTGTGTGACATTGATTTTATCCCTTGTTTGTGTTCTGTTTTATTATTACAGTGGACCTACTAGACTATTGTCATCTTAATGTAACACACAAATCTATTATAACCTGATTATATTTCCCCACTGGAAGCATTTTGTGATAGAGGGCATAATCTTTAATGCAATTTGTGTGAAATTAAATTATACAAGCATCAATAAACATAACATAATTCAGAAGGAGTAAATCAGCTTAATTTATTTGTGGCTGTAATGGCATCAGCGCTAGCAGAATGCAAATGCAGAGGTTTAAAGCAGCAGCTAAAAAGCAGTGCCAGATGAACAGAAAGTTAAACCCTTTATTAGAGAGCACTGTAATTTGATGGGCAGAATGTTCACGGTTCAGCAGATTGCAGTCAGGAGGAAAAAAGCGTGGGTTTGGAAGAGATTTTCTGAGTTACCCTGGAGTGAACAGAAGAGCCTTTGGTAATACTGCCAACACATTTAATGTGCTGACTTTAAAAAAAAACAAAAACAAAAAAAAAACAAACAAACAAAAAAACAACAAAAATAACCCAAAATAACCCAAAACCAAACACAAACAAACAAAAAACCCCAAACCACAATAAAATCCAAAACAAAAAAAAAAAACAAACCCACTTATTTTCAACTAATTATAAATACACAGTACTTTCTCTTAAAAGGTTAATTGAATCATGTGCTGAAGGATAACTTAAGATAGTGCTAGTTTAGTGGTTATGCAGCAGTACTGTGGTCTTCGATATGTGTCAAACTTATTTTGCATGATGAGTGTATTAGATTATTGCATTCTTGTAAGGACAAACAAACTTCAGCCTGCAGCAAAAGCATACAACCTGCATTAGTTCACAAATAATACAGAAATGGTGTAGGTTATATATTAAATCTGCAATATTTATATTTTAATGACTCCTAATATTTATACTTCACAATGAGACTTGCTTTTGTTCTTTTGTTACATAGCAATGTGGTGGTCTTTAAAACACAGAGATTCAGGTGAAAATTTAAAGAAAAAGGGTTTTTTTTCAATTTAGCGGCCTTAGTTTCCAGCCTCTGAATGTAGACAAGTGACAAAGAGACTGAAGAACAACTTGCGGTTTTGTTCTGGGGTTCTGAACTCACACAGTTGGTTGCTGGCTTAAATACTTTTGAAAAACAATGCACAGAATGTGAAGGACATTAAAGGATGATTGTGACTGATCACTGAAAATGATAAATTCTGAAGTGAGGAGGCAGGGTTTTCTGCAGAATCGTCAGCCTGTTCGCCCCTTTTACTGCATACGTGTTCTCATTTCACATTTGAAGTTGTCTGCAGGCTCTGTTACTGAAGTCTAACTAGACATGCAAGGTGATGAGCCCACAGTTCTGTATCAGTTCTACAGAAAAGTAGGTGAGGGTTTTCATGAATCACAAACTGAATGAGTTAACAGTAGGTTATGTCAAATAAATACGTGGTTACTATCCTTATCATTTATCAGCCTTTGTAATGGGAATAATCAGATATGTATATTAGTTTCTATCTTTTGTTTCCATTATTAAACTTTGTTTTACTATTCATTGTGTTGGGTCGTAAAGGTGCACTCTCAAAACAGTGGAAATAGTACAAGTTCAACACCATCTAGGAAACCTCAGTCATCTGCACCCAAAGTCCGCAAGAGTGTCAGCAGTCGGATACACGAAGCTGTGAAGGCCATTGCGCTGTGCCACAACGTGACCCCAGTGTATGAATCCCGGGCTGGTGTGTCTGGAGAAACAGAATATGCAGAGGTGGATCAGGACTTCAGTGATGAAAATCGAACTTACCAGGCTTCCAGCCCTGACGAGGTTAGTGAGCAAGGGTGAAAAAAATAATGTCTCATAAAGAACAGGATAAGCTGAGTTAAAAAGAGCAGAACTGTGAAAGAAGAGTGTTGGGCTGGGGTTTCTGTAGCATTAACAGTAATCTAGTTTTATTTCTTCTACAGCTGTAGAAAATACCTCGTTTCTTTGTTACATACAGTTGTTTTCAGTTATTTGACTAAAAGGTCTGTGAGGTCAGTGCTTCAGGATCAATACTGTGTTGAGTATTGCCATTAAAGGTATGAGGTGTATTCTCAAAACGTTAATCCATGTATGAATCATAGCATATATATGCAAAAGGGCATATGAACCTCTTTGAGTGATGGACAACCTGGTACATTAGCTAGAGACACCACCAGTTAGTGGAACGTATAGAATCTTAACAGGAAAAACCGCCAAATCTCAAATACTCTTGTAGAAAAGCTTTTGAGCTTCAAACCGCAGGCAGGTTCATATCTGCAAGGTTCAATCAAAATTGTATCAAGTGTAGCTCAAACTGAAAACCCTTTTTCAATGAAAACATGCATTTCACTTCCATTGAAATCCAATTTTTAAACAAATCCCGCTGCTTTCAGTGAATTTGAGTTATTGTTCCAAATAATCCTGTTTTGGGACCTAAACTGATTGCCTAAAATTGAGCCTAAAAAGATCCTAGAAGAGGGAGGCAAAGCTCAAGTTTTAGGATACTGCAAATAAGCATAAAAAAATAATTATAGCCCAGTTACTTGATAAAAATATGCATGTACTTGAAACAGTGAAATAGAGTATTTTGAGATTGGTTTCGCTCTGAAAGTGAAGAGGTTGAGGGGTGTCTTTGTTTTCAAGAAATTCTGGCAGTGTCTGAAGCTTGGATGTACTGTTGGTGGTGTAGCCACCGTAGCTTAGTCATAGGCAAAGCAAGGCGCTTGTAAGATGTGAAGAAGGAAGTGTGTATCTGAAAGCCTGTTATTTTTTCTAACCAGATAGGTTGATTTAATACAGGATAATGTTTCTTCCACAAACCTCGTCTTGCCACACCATAGCGGGTTGCTCTTGGTATATGTTTGGTTTACAGGTCTAATATGTCACCATATGTAAGACTAACAAAGCTTTAGTGATTCAAATTCTGCAAGCTGTAACTGCTAAAAGTAACAAGCCGGTAAGAAGTATTTTTAGGAATGCAAGAAATAAAATGAAGTCTGCCTTGATGTAGCACCGAACTAGCAGGCATTACAGGCATTTCAGGTGCTGTAAACACAGTTCATAGTGTCGAAGGATTGTAGGATATAAAGAAGTGACAGGTTCTCAGTGATTAAAAAGTGGCAGTCAGGACATTTTTAAAAATAAACTCTAGGCAGGACTTCAGATGCTGCTCTTTGGCTCAAATCAATAATCCAGAATACTCTATGCGGTGTTACGTAGTGTGGGTTGATCTGCGTGCTGAATTGAGAATGCTGGAAGTGCAGTTGTTTATGCCAGAGTTACACTGTAAATATCATTTGCCTTCGTAGCTTTATAATATTTGACTTGTATTATGCACATGTACGAATTTTCACATGCACATAGATTCATATTTGCTGAATCAGTGTAATGAGCCTGTGAGGTATTACTAAATACAATGAAAGACTGCACGAGCAAGTATCTCCCTATGAAGATACGATGACAGCTATGGAGTTCTGCTTTAACAGATAAAGGCATTGCTAAACGACATGAAGGAGATATGCAATTGAGGGAGACTGTGTGAGATTTTTCTCCCATTTGCTCTTTTCTCTGTGGGCTTTTTGTATATTCATTCAGTTGTTTGGAACCTGAAAATATTACCATAAAGAGCAACTCTTCTCCCATATCTGCTGAAGCAAACAGCTGTAAGACAAGGATTACGCAAGTGGTGCCCTGGGAAGACAGTAGGGAATCTGACCTTGAAAAGAGGAAAGTTGATAAAGTGCTAGTACGAGAGATCTGGGACTCAGGGTGGACGGGGAAGTGGAAGAGGAAATTGGCAGCAAAGAAACTGTTAGTGCTTCAAGGCAGAGAAAGCATGAGTATCTGTTTAATAATGGGGTTTTTTTATGTTCTCGACTCGTACATTCAGACTATATGACAGTGAAATGAAAAACTTACATTTCAGAACAGACAGCATTACATTTCCTTTTTGTTTCTCAAAGATAATGTTTGAAACACTAGTAAAATTATAATATTGAACAAACATGTTTTAATATCAGGAGATATTGATGCTAAATGGAGTCTTATAAAAAGATGAAGCTACAAAAACCATTTAAACAGTGTAAAAATTGCAGCATGACAGCAAAAAGCCTAGGAGTTGAAAGACTAGCAGGTCTTTATCATAATTTTTTTAAGAGTTCTATTGATGCAATGTTTGCAAATCACTGGAGCCTAAGGAAAATAATGTAAATGGTTCATTATTTAGCTTATTGAACTTTCCTGCAGTTAGGTTGACGGATGATGCCAATGTTTCCCAATCACCAAAGTACCATTTTAAAAGCATTTTTTATTGAATAAAGTGCTTTGAATATTGCACCCTGGAGCTTTATTTAGGGAAATGGTTCAATTGATGTTTTCTGTTTAACCTCAGCGCTGACCTATCACAACATATTTGGTTAATAAGCAACATTATCATTTAATAGACTTCACCAGTTTTATGCATTGTACTTTCTCAACATTACAACTCTATTCTCTTACATTTTGTTTATGGATCTGGCTTGACTGCAGTCTTTTGAAAGAAGATGTTATTTGCATGATATAATATTACATGAGATCACCTTAGCATAGAAAGAGCAGAGAACTATGTGTAAGTATAACCTATTCTTCCATGTAGGAGAGCGTTGACACACTATGCACTTAATAAATTGACTTGAGGAATTCATTTGAAAGTCTTCACATCTGTCTGTGTATGTGTGCATCTATATACAGATAAAATATAACCATAACAAGGTATGCACATTTAGAAGTAGGTACATTCATCATAAAAGATGTATTTATCTATTGTTAGAGTAACCTGAGATAAGTAACTGATTTTGTATTCATGATGTGAACCCTACTTATGCCAGGCTCTTTGTTTCTTATGATAAGTGATCAATATTTCATTTTCTCTGAAAGAGTGGAAAGTTTCATTTGTCTGTCACTTGTCCTCTACAGCTGTAGCATAGCAAACAATAAATATTCACTGAGAACTCGCTGGAAAAAATGGAAACGACTCCTCTTTGGCCATCGTAGGTGTGGGTTCAGCTCATCTGTAGAAAGCCTTAATGTAATGAACAATCATAAAAGGATATAAGCTAGGTAGGTAAAGCAATGGAGTTCAGAGGTCGCAGACCCAAGCAATTCAAGGGCATGCTACCAACAGGAGCCTTTGAGGACCTTTGCTGCCCTTGGTCAGAAGAGATTGATCAGGCACGATTTTTAATGACTGCTTACTCTCATAAACCAGCTATTTATTGGTTATGCTTTGTCGTGCACTGTAAAATTCTCAAGCATTTGTAATTCCAGGATTTTGAATATTTAAATACTACCTTAAAGTGTGGTCAGTTATTGAATTCCAACATTTTGGTCCAGAGACAACAGAGTTGCTAAAATTAATTACAAGGATACAAAGCCAATCATTTAAAAATGGACAAGGAAATGATATGCCCTTACTGAAGCAGCTTTTGTGTTTACAAAAGTGAAGCTGTAATGTATGAGACATGTTGTATTGTTTAATTCATTTTATTGTGTGTACTTATTGAAGCAGGACTAATTGTGTTGTTGTGTCAATGTATTGTGAAAAGCAAATCACTCAGTAGCATAAAACCATCACTTTCATGACCTTTGAGACCCACAAAGAATAACTACTCCACAGCTTGTCTTGAATATTGATCGGCAGTTTTTTTGCATTATCAAGCTGTATTTTTAAGTTAATAATTTTATTTTGATTATGAAGTTTCTTGATGAAAAGCGATGGTCTGCAAGTGTTAGTTATCATATCATTGTTTATAGATATAAACAAACCAGTGCTGATGGGAAACACATGTGAGTTGTTGTTGAACAATCCAGACAGAAACTGTTGGGAGCACACAGGCAGTGGGAAAAAGAAATCTCACTGCTGCTTCACTGCTTCCAAACCAATAACCTTGACTTCAAAATGCCACACATATAACCTCCTTACAGAGCAAGCTGATCTTGAAAGTAGATCCTATTGCCTGAAGTGAAGATGCTCTTAAATACTCTGAAATAAATGAAGGTTGGTTACATGAGAATTCTTCTAAGCAGCAAAACTAGCTTACAGAATTTCCATCCCTAAGTCCTTCTTTCTCACCCTGCAAATTGCACCCTCGTGTATGCCAAAACCTTCAAAGCCTTTATTCATATGGGTCGTTTTTTCAGTTGAAGTGGTCAGGTTCATAGCATGGCTCCAGAAGAGCTGTCAGCACAACTGTGGGGGAACTTCCAGACTGATGGATGGGTTGGAGGAGAACTGCCAGCAGCTGCCGCAAGGCGATGGATCTTTTGCTTAAACTGCTGTTAGCTCAGAAGGGAACATTGTATGTTGGAAGTGGCGATTAGTTAGTCATAAGCTGTTTGAGCACCGCTTTGTAAATATTGAGCAGTTCGGTATTTCTGGAGTCTCCTTCTCTGGAGATATTCAAGACCCGCCTGGACAAGGTCCTCTGCAGCCTGCTGTAGGTGACCCTGCTTCGGCAGGGGGGTTGGACTAGATGACCCACAGA
>Ga0065711_1051543_pt1 | contig 10339 bp, 12 predicted proteins | sample Hoacrofraction12_FD_59098 | JGI IMG/M metagenome (GOLD analysis project Ga0065711, IMG submission 59098) | Hoatzin crop microbial communities from Cojedes, Venezuela - Epithelial fraction 12 v2 (version 2) | ecosystem: Host-associated > Birds > Digestive system > Esophagus > Crop | place...
AGTCTGGAATACAGCTGCAAACAATTCCTTTTGTGCATTTCAGTTTAAAAGCTGCCACTTTGATGGTAGAAGATGTTTAGTAGCACCTTTTCTAGATGTGTGGGGTTTGAGAAGTTCTTTGGCATCTTGGGTGTTTGTCCTCAGAGGTGGAGATCGGCATTTCCAGCTGTTGAGGCACTGAAGTTACTGTGGGCTTGCCTTGCAGATCAAAGGGATGAAAGACCGCCTGGAGTTCTGGTGCACGGATGTGAGGAGCATGGAGATGTTGGTGGAGCACCAAGCTCATGACATCCTGACATAGAGGACCTCGCACTGCCCCTGGGAGAGTAACTTCTGCTGCCGCTAGCAGCACTCAGACCACTGACTCTGTACTGCAATATCTCGAAGGGGGGTGGGTGGGCAGAGGGGAGAGCAGCTCTTTGACGCTTGTTCGGAGGAGTACGTGGCCTTTCGCTGCGTAACCCTTTGGTGCTTGGAGTCAAGATTTCCCTACGCGCTAACATTAGTGGCACTCGCCGTGAGGGCTCCCGTCCTGCGCTCGTGAGAGGAGGACAAGGGCTCCACAGCGGTTCCTCTCTCCGCCTCGTTATCGGGCTGTTGTGGGAGGATGTGGTGCAGGTTGCATGCTACGGGAGCGGAGGCTGTTTTCTGGGTGGAGGGGTGGCAGAAGCTCTGTTACGAAAACGCGCTGGAGAGGTGCCTGGCCGTATGTGGTAGTACTGAGTGGTGTTGGCCTTCGGGGTGCCCCCGGCCCGCAGCAGCCCCAGGGCAGCATTACTGAAACCATCTTCTGCTTGTGCCCTCTCTCCGAACCCCTCCTCCTCATCTGCAGTAGAGGGAGTGTTTACTCCATCAAAGGGTTTTTTCCAGGATTACCGTTTAGTGGATGTGTTTTTATATACTTTTGGGGGTCATCGTCTTTTACGAACACTTTGTGCTGAAGTGAGGTGCAGCAGTATTGCTGGAATAAACTTCTCTGCCTTCCCTTTTCTGTAGTTCTGTGTTTGTCGTCTTCGTAACTTGCAGTTGAGCCTCTGGTCCTCGCTTCCTTTGAAGCCTCGCGTTACAAAACCCCTCTGTCCGAGAGCGATACGGATTTAAGCGGTCTGTTAATCACCAGTGGAATTAACATCTCACTCCTTGGCCTGTGGTACCTTGGTGTGTACTTACTGTCAAGTTCCTTTCTGTTGTGGGGAGCGGTAGTCCGGGTGCCTTTTCTCGGGTTGAGTAAGCATTGCTGACTGGAGAGGCCGAAATAAGGCCTGAGACAACAAGTTTTTATTCTGCTTTTGCCTCTTAACGACTGCTGCTTCTGAAAGCTTCCTGTAATGCAGTTGTTTTGCCCTGCTGCTGCGGATGCCCGTGTAGGGACGAAAGATAATTGCTCACCCTGAGAGTCTGAAACAAATGCAGGTCTGAGCTGGGGGCTGGCTCCGAGTGGCCATTTGGATGCGTGGTGCTCGTAAGGAGAAGGCGGTGATGGCAAACCGCGCGGAGGGTTGTTACGGGAACTGGAAATGGGCTGGAGCCGCGGTCGCGTACCTGGCCGAGCTCCTCGGGGCGCAAGTGCTGCTGCCAGCGTGTCCGCGGTCAGCGCTGGCTTCGCAGCGCCGGGTTGAGTACGGCTGCGATTCCAGAGCTCTGCTGACCAGCTCGGGTCTGGTGTCGCGCTAACAAACTCTGCTACTGGGGTTTTGATACTTTGCGTCCTTTGGCCAGTTTGCTGTCTTGACTCCGAGGGTTTAGTGCCAGCAGTGGGAAAAAAGAGAGCACGTGGCTGATGCTCGACTGCTCTGCAGGTGCAAAGGTGCCTCGGGCAAGGGAGACCTCAGCATTTGAAAAGCAGTAGAGAAGTCATACTGTCAGACCCTGTGGTCACCCTCCACCCTTCCGCCCAGAATCAGTTCTGGCCGAAGTTTCTTGCTGGTGTTGGAGCCGTCCCGTGTGGAACGCCTGCCCTGCCCAGCCCGTCAGTCCTGGCGTTTGGCTCTGCCCTGCTTAGCTCAGCTGCTGGAGCGTGCGCTGGACCACGCTGTTCTCTCCTCCTGCGGGCTGCAGTTTGACCTTCCCTCCATGCTTCGTCTTCTCTCCCAAAGCTCGTGCCTGGTGTTGCTTCTACCGGCTTCAGAAGAGCGTGTAGAGGAGAGAAGCATTCTGGTCAGTGAAATGCCTCCTCTATTTCATGGCTAAGGACAGGAAAAAGGCTGCGTAAAGTACAACCTGTGTAGCAGTGTCGTGTCACTACATGTTGGGAGTGAATGAAATGCCAACCCTGCGGCAAGGCTGATGCACCCAGAGGAGCGTCAGGAGACCCTGGAGCGTTGCTGCTGAGCGGCGCTGGAGCCTGCTCCTGGAGCAACGTGTGTGGAGTTTGAGCCGCTCGCTGGGGTGGGAAGATCTGCAGCCTAAGGGAGTTCTGACCGTTGTTTCGGAGGCTTTTCTGAGGTATCTGGAAGCAGTAGTGATGGAAGGGATCATAAGAAACGTGAAACTATAACAAAGTAGCTTGAAGGATATTTCCTAGTTGTTAGTATTTTTTTTTTTATTATTGGTTTGTATTCCTGCATAGATCCTGATTTAATGCAGTAACAGTTGTGCTGACCTCTGTTTCTAATTGACGCCTGAGAATGGAGTGGATGCAGATGTGAGCTATCACTTTGAGTCATCAGAACCTTGGCATAACAGGATAATTAAAACCCAAGCAAGTCTTGGGCCGCGGTGGATGATTGGGCTAGCTGCAGGATAAGAGACTCCCAAGGAATTCCTCTCCCGACAGCTCGGCCTTGGGAGGGCGGCTGCACCGAGCTCCAGAGATAAGGAGGCACCAAGAGGGCAATGAGACCAGAGCAAAACAGCCTGGAAGGACGTGGCAGGCGTGATCTTGGAACTGAGTTTGCACAGAAACAAAGGTCAACCAGCGGACACCGTGATGAGGAGTACGAGCCTTCATCTGAGGACCCCCGAGGGTGGGAGGTGCCAACAGACATGCGTGAAAGATGTTAACGTATGCTAATTAGTTCTTGGGAAAGCCATGAATATGCTAAGCATGTCTCAGAAATAGAATGAATATTGTGATTGTATTTAACCTGGACTGAACAGGGCGTTTGGCGCACACGTCCGGAGGGGAGGTCCCCGTGTGCCCGGCGCCGCCGTGGGGGATGCCCGCTGAGCAGCACGCGCTGAGCCGCGCGGTTGTTACCGGAGCTTCGAACCAGTAGTTGGTGCCCAGGCCTTCCTGTGTGGGCCAGGTGCTGGCTGTTTGCTGCCCTAACACAAGTAACTTGGGAAATCTGGTGTGTGTCTGGGGCGTGGAGAGGTTCCTTGTGCAGGGAGAAGCCGGATGTCTGGCACCCGGCCGGCCGACCGTTTTAAATGTCACAGCCTGGAGTATTTTCTAGCTAGGAGTTTACCTCTCTTTTGGCTCCTTGCTAGCGCTGCGAGCGGTGCCGTGGTGCCTGCGCTACGCTTCGCTGCCTGCCTGCTGCAGACCCGTGAAGGAACGCCGGCTGCGGGGCTGTCCGGATCCGCTCCCGACGCACACGCACGTGGCTGAAGCAAAACCAACAAGCCGTTACGGCGAGTGCGAACGCCATCTTTAATGAACAAGCTCGGAGGGTTCCTTCCGGCGCGGATCCGCTCTGTGGCCTTCGCTCATACTTCTGCTTTCGGCGGGGCCCGCGGCGTTCTTGCCCCTTAGTCTGATCTGCTCTTGTAGTGCTCCACGTGCGCCAGGATCCAGGCTGTCGGCAGCAGGAAGCACGCGGACATCACGGAAAACGCGATGACTTGCTCCTGCCGGCGGGAGAAGAAGAAGCAGGAGAGTCAGTGGGACGCCCGCGCTATGTGGGGGGTTCCAGCCAGATGGACGCGCCTCGGGGCTGGGGGAGGGAGACTGGGGTGAGCACGGCAGCTTCCACCAGCGGTGGGCCAAGCGGGGTGCTTCCCAGTTTGTTTCCGTCGCTCCGTGTTTCTCTGTCGTGATACTCGCTGGGAAACCGGAGCAGCTCGTGGCCTTCGTCAGCAGCGAGGTTTGGGCTCGCAGCGTGTCCCAGAGCAGCTGTGCCTGACTTTCAGCTGACTTTGAGGTGTAACTGCAGCCAGCCTCTTCTATTTCTGGCGCACCAGGGCAGCGCTTAACCCCTTGCACTGTCACCTTTATTGCTTTTTTCTGTTTGGCTGTAAAAAGAGTCTCCCGGCTTGTGAAGCGCAGTGGAAAGGCAGCAGGGGGTACACACCAAGCGTGGGGTGGAGGCAAAACCCAGCCAGGGTTTCTGGTTGAAAGCTCCTTTTCCCAAGCTCGTTTCACCCAGCCTGGGAGGGTCTCGGTGCCGGAGCGGCTGCTGGTTTGGTGGGGACCAGCCCCGGGGGGAGGAATGACAGCGGGACCTACAGGCTCTGGCTCTGCGGTGACAGCGGAGCCCGTCCTTGCCTGCGGGACGCCCGCTTCGGGGTGAGTGTCCCGCGGCGGTGGGGGGACAGGGCCCGGTCTGTCCCGCTGCTGGCAGGGTGCCTCGAGGGACTGCCAGCGCCGTCGCTGAGGTCCTCGAGCTGCCCCAAGGCTTTGCCCCCCCTGGGGACACTCTGCGCTACAGGGGACCCCCAGCAGGTACCCTGAACCCCAAAGATTAAAAAAGGGGCTGAAAGGATAAAACAAAATGGAAGCAGGAGCCCGAGGGGGGGAGCAGGGTGTGCACCCCCCTGTCTGGGAGCAGCCCGGAGCTTGCACTGCTCTGGGGCCACCTTTCCTCCTTTTTCCCCCCCCTGCCCGTTTGCTTTTGCTCCCAACAAAGATCATTTGGCTGTAACGGGGGGGGTTGTGCCCCTCCGAGCAGGGTGTCCCCGGGAGCAGGTAACCCCCCACCCCCCGTTTCTTTTCAGCCACCCCCAAGTACTCACAGCAGCAGAGAGCGGGTGCTCGGGCGGCTTGGAGGTGACGGGGGCCCGGGGGAAGCGCGGGGCGCGCAGGACGGCGGCCAGCAGCCGGGAGCCCCGCTGGAAGCCCCGCATGGTGCTGGCGGGCGAGCCTGCTGCTGTCCCCGCTGCACCCGGGCGGCAGCTGCCCGGCGTCACCGCTGCCACCACCCCTCGGCACGCGGCCCGGGGCTCCGCAGCGGGGACCTGTAAAGGGCAAGGTTGTCCCAAGTTGGTCACTGCTTAATTTTCTTTTTTTTCCTTCCCTTAAGCATTGTTTGTTTGGTTGTGTTTTTACCTCAGCAGCACCCAACTCCCTGCACCTCGGAGGTTAAAAACTGTGTGCCCAGCCAGCAAGGTGGGACCCCTCTGCGATGCTCGGCTGGAGAGCAGACCTCTTCTCCCGGGCTTGTTAAAATTTATAACACTCAAAACACAATATACTTTTTTTTACGCTGTTGCAGATGTGATGCTGGATCTTTTTTGGCTGATGGCAGTGAGCAGGACCTTGCTGATCCCACCACTGGCGACAGCTTCTCTGTCTTCCTTTGCGGCTCAGAGTTGGTGCAGGCTCCGACCCACCTATGCCCAGGCCCCCCCTTACGTGGTGGTGCCCATCCCGCGAGCCCAACAGCCACGGACCCTCTAAGGAGCGGACAGACCCGGTGCCAGTGGTTGATAGGGTTGGGCTGCAAAAGCAGCTTCCAACTTGCCCCGACCTGAGAGCAGAACTGGCCAACAGCCTCGAGCCTGGGCGTTGTTCCTCCGACGTGTGGATGCTCGTCAGCAGGAGAAGTGGTGCCCTTTCACCTTCAACGTGTGCCCGCTTCGCTGAATAACCCACCCGTGTCCTTCTGTCCCTTCAGAACAGCTCTGCGGAACGTCTGCCAGGGTTTGAGCGGACCTGCTCGGAGTCAGGAATGCCACCTTCCCCTCCCTGACTCTCCTTGCAGCTCCTGGGGCTCCGTGGTCGCAGCAGGCTCTTCCGCGGGGTGAAACTGGGTCTTGTCGCGAGGTCAGAGCTCTTTTCCCAGAGCAGCTGTCTTGGGAAGGTGCAGGTTTGTACCTTAGAAATGGCACGGTGGGCTGCACGGGCCGTGGCTGGCCAAGGATGCATTGGAGGGCCTCGATGAGGGGCAGAAGCCCCCAGACCCAAATAACAGCACTGGATCAGTGGCTGCTTGGACACCACGTGGAGAACTTGTGCGGGGCAGGAGCTAGAACTGCCCAGCGATTTCTGTGGCCGGGGTCCCTCTCCGGAGGCACCCAGCTCGAGCTGTTTTACACTGCTGGACCACTCGGTAAACTCCTCTGGTGATGCTGTGTCGGAGACTCAGCTTTGGGAAACCCAGGGTCGAGCCTGAGGGATGAGGATGAGGATGCACCCGAGAGTGAGTGGGGAGGGGAGGAGTGGAGAAGGGGCACCCATGGGTTCCCCTGAGTCGCCCGCTGCGAAGGGACCCTGCTCCCGGCAGTTAAAGTCTCGGCTGGTGGCTGCGACTCCTTGGGCAGCGTGTGGCTGCTCAGGCCCGGGGCCTCCGAGGTGCCGGCCTCTGCCCTCGCCTGGACCTCGGTGGCCGGTGAAGATGAGCGAAAAGGCTCAGTTAGCCCCGCTGCAGCGAGGTGTGAGTTCAGATCCTCGAATGCAGAAGGAGCAGAGCGGGGAGCGGGTACTAACGGCCAGGCTCTGCACTGCGCTGCTCCTTGGGGTTTCTCCGTGGCGTCTCCTGGGTGTCTGCAGTGTTCGGGCTGACCCACAGAGCTTCTGCCTCTCCGCTGCTTTCCTGGTGAGTCTGGGAAGCTGGCACAGGAGAGCTCTTTGACCCTTTCCACCCCTTGTTTCAGTAAGGAATGCGTACGGCAGCTCTTTTTCTTAACCCGCACACGCTTTCTGCTCCTCCTCCTCTTCCTCAGCTTCCTCCCTGGGTGATTTCTGGCGGGAAGGGCCACTCCAGGACACGTTACCACCTTCCCTTGGTCCTGTTTAGCACGACTGGACCCAGAGGTAGGACAAACAACATTGCATCTATTGGTGCCCCCAGTCGCTTCCCCCAGGCTCGCGTCGTGTTTCCATGCGGTGTCTGGACCCGTGTTCCCCCTGACTCCGGCCACGGCTGTGTCTGTTCCCTGCGGGGCTGGCAGCGGTGGGCTCCAAGCTGAATCTGGAAGGGCTCATCCCACCTGGCTGAGGAGGAGGTGGTGAGGAGCCTTCACCTTCCCCGGGCAGAGCCAGCAGAGACGCGGTGTCCTGCGCCGAGGAAGCCACGTTCGCCTCGCTGATGGGAGTCACGCTCGAGGCGGGCATCGGCCGTGCTGTGGGCTCGCAGAGAGGAGCGCGGATGGGCCATGCCTGCCCTGCTGGGCTGTGCAGCGAGACCGTCCCCCCTCGGGCACCCGGGCAGAGGCAGCGGGTCAGTCAGGGGGGCACGGCATCGGGCTGCCGCGCTCTCCGCATCTCCCCTGGTCCCCGCGGACTGGACCACAGACCCTCCTGCTAGGAGAGGTTTGGTCCTGCAAGGAAACGTGCTGCACGGGGTGGGACAGAGACACCCCTGTCGTGATGCCCCTGCGACGCGTCCGGGAGACCGGCAGCGCTCGGGGGGCTGAGCGGGGAAGATGCTCCCGCTGCAGGAGGGCGAGGGCTGGCGGGTGAAAGCTGCGGCTGCCCCGTGCTTGGCCTGAGCGCGGAGATGGCTCGAAGGGAGCGGTAGAGGCTCCGGGGCAGAACAGGCGTAGGAACAAGTGCCAGGCGGATCTGGGAGCCTCCCTCTTCTCGTGAGCGTCGACAAGGGAGCGGGAGGCACGGCTGGGATCCGGGGGGAAAATCCACTTGGATCCGCGGTAATCTGCTCTTTCTTTGCCCCGCTCAGCACGGGGAAGGTCGGTGTTGCTGATGTAAAGTCCTCTCCAGGGACGGCTCGGTGAAACGCGGCTCCGTCCGAGGCGACAGGAGGTGTTGGGGTGGGGCACGGGGCTGGGCGGCCGCGGTGCCCTGCGGGGTGGGGACCCGGCGACAGGCGCTGGCGGGTCCCGGGGCCATGCCCGGACAGGCATCCTGCGGCAGGCGTCATGGGAAGGACGCCGAGGAACGCGTGCTGGAGCCCGGGTCCATTCCCCGGGGCAGCAGCCGAGGCGAGGGGTCAGCGGTGTGGGAGCCAGGGCCGCCGTCCCTCGCAGGTCCTGCTGGGGCTGCCCCGCTCCGGCCCAAGAGCGGCCGCAGCTCTGCGCCTGGGTCACTGCTGCCTTTCTCAGGCTGCTTTTAGGCGTTGAATCATCGGACGCTGCGTTTGCTCCCTCGGTTCCCCTTCCCTGGCCACAGGGCAGCCCCGGGGCCCCTGCGCTCCCTGCCGCGGGCAGCGAGCTCCTCTGGGCAAACACCCGCGTGTCAAGATTTTGAGGGTTTTATCGTGGTGTGTTTTTTTGGTTTATTTGTGTCGTCTTTTTTTTTAAGAGGGAAAAAAAATTGGTTTCCTTCCTTCTTTCCGGTTTGGGTAACTTCCGTTGCTCCCCCCGCGCGGGAGCCCCACGGCAGCAGCCTCCGCCTGCGCGGCCGGAGCTCTCGCTCGGCCCCAGACCAAAGGCCAGCGCCTGCCCGCTTCCCGCACCGCTCTCGTTCTGTTTTTTAACTTTCCTGGAGGCGGGAGGAGGATTTTCCTCGCGGTTCGATCTCGGGCACCGCCTGGCGTGGGGCAGCCGAGCCGTCCCGAGAGCTGCCAGCAGCCGGGAGGGATTCTGGGGGCTGCCAGCGGGGCCGGGGCGAGCTCCCGCTGCTCTCGGACCCCCGGCTGGCTGTCCGGCTCCACGCAGCGTCCCTCAGCGCCTTACTTCATCCTTTCTGTGTCATTCTGGTCCTTAGCATTGCCAAGCGCCAGCAACCGCTCCCTTCTGTAAGGTGCTGTTTATATCTGTCTATATCTGTAATACGTATTTTTATATATCTGTTTATATGTTATATATAAATGCATCTTTTTGTGCATTTATATGTGTCAAAGAAGTAAACAGCTGCTACCCCAGCAAGGCAGTAACTGCAGCTGAGCAAGAGCGAGGGGGAGCACAGGGTGAGCTGGGAGGTGGGGAGCCGCTGAGGCCACAGAGAAGTAGTTGATGGCATCATGGAATGGTGCTGTGAGGAAGAGGAGGAGAGAAGAGGAAGGTGGCTGTGTTGCACCGGGAGAAACCGGTGAGATCCTGTCACGGACAGGGCAGCAGAAGAGGAAGGGGGGGGAAATTGGAGAAGTGACAGAGCTGGCGGGTAGGTGAGGTTTGGGGGGGCTGGAGCCGGGGGAAGCTGCAGAGGAGGGAAGCAGCCCGGCCCCAGGCGCCGGGAGGAAGGCTGGGGTGGAGGAAGCCCCCGGCAGCGGTCGGAGGGGAGGCTGAAAGCAACAGAGACCCCGGGAAGGTCGCGGGCTGGAGGCGGGCGAGCGGGCAGCTCTGCCGGTGGCCGAGGTGCCACAGCAAGGTCGCAGCGAGAAGCAGCCGGCGGCCCCCACCTTCGGCTGGCGTCCGACACGGCCCCGGCTCTGTGCGCCCGACCCTGTCGTTGTTCCGCAGCTGTTGGTGACAATGGCTGATGGCGACGAGGACCCCGCCGTGTTCACCGCCACCTCCCTGCCCTCAGACCCGCGGCTGCTGGCCACGGTGACCAACGCGTACCTGGGCACCCGCGTGTACCGGGACATCCTCCACGTCAGCGGCGTGTACAGCGGGGCGGTGGGGGACACGCACCGCGCCGACGTCCCCAGCCCCGTCAACGTGAGGATGGCTCTGCCCGCTGCCGGCAGCCCGGCCGAGACCTTCACCTTGAACACCCGGACGGGTAAAGAGCGGAGCGGGCAGGAGCCTCCCTGTCCTGCTGCCTCCTCCCAGGTCTCCGCCTTGGGCGCCCATCGCTCTTCCCCTCTCACTGCTGGTGACCTTCTTCTAGACGTTAAAAGTCTCTTTGCCTGTCCTGTCTCTTCCACAAGGTCGCATTTTTCTTCTCCCCGTTCTCTGTTCACCTCTGGGTTGTCGTTCTACTGAAGTTGTGCTGGAGCAAGTGGAACACTTCTTGTGAGAAGAAGAGTGATTTTCAGCCTGTATCTCTGTCCCTGTTGGAGCCAGGCTCGGCAAACGCTGTTTAATCACGAAGCCCGATGAAGTGTTCTATAGCATAAACCGTTCCTCAGCGGCTTGGCCAGGTTCAGTGCCTTAGCAGTGTTGCCCAGTCAAAAGCTGCATCTGGGCCTGGGAGGGACAGTTCCTTTGCCAGTAGGAACCAGTAGATAGGACAGAAAGTGGAGTCTGGGACAGAACATCAGGAGCTGATGCCTACAAATATCTGAAGGGTGGGTGTCAGGAGGATGGGGCCAAGCTCTTTCCAGTGGTGCCCAGTGACAGGACAAGGGGCAATGGGCACAAACTGAGGCACAGGAAGTTCCGTCTGAACATG
>Ga0065711_1009908_pt1 | contig 10338 bp, 6 predicted proteins | sample Hoacrofraction12_FD_59098 | JGI IMG/M metagenome (GOLD analysis project Ga0065711, IMG submission 59098) | Hoatzin crop microbial communities from Cojedes, Venezuela - Epithelial fraction 12 v2 (version 2) | ecosystem: Host-associated > Birds > Digestive system > Esophagus > Crop | place...
CATCCACAGCCTTTCCCTCATCCACTAGGTGGGTCACCTGGTCATAGAAGGAGATCAGGTTGGTCAAGCAGGACCTGCCTTTCATGAACCCATACTGGCTGGGCCTGATCCCCTGGTTGTTCTTGACATGCCCGGTGAGCGCACTCAGGATGAATCGCTCCATAATCTTCCCCAGCACTGAGGTCAGGCTGACAGGCCTGTAGTTCCCAGGATCCTCCTTCTGGCTCTTCCTGTAGATGGACGTCACGCTGGCGATCCTCCAGTCATCTGGGACCTCCCCTGTTAGCCAGGACTGCTGATAGATGACGGAGAGTGGTTTGGCCAGCTCTTCCACCAGCTCCCTCAGCACTCTTGGGTAGATCCCATCTGGCCCCACGGACTTGTAAGTGTCCAGGTGGCATAGCAGGTTATTAACTGCTTCCTCCTGGATTATGGGAGGTTTATTCTGCTCTCCTTCCCTATCTTCCAGCACTGGGGGCTGACTACCCTGGGAATAACCAGTCTGACTATTAAAGACAGGCGAAGAAGGCATGAAGTACCTCAGCCTTTTCCAAAGGCCAAAGTGTGCCCTCCGAAAGTCCAATCCTGCTAGCCCCCCTCTTTACTTCACCACAAACTGAGAACTCCATCATTTCATGGTTGCTAAGCCCAAGACAGCCTCTGACCACCACATCTCCCACCAGTCCTTCTCTGTTAGTAAACAGCAGGTCCAGCCAGGCACCTCCCGTGGTTGACTCACTTACCAACTGCGTCAGGAAGTTATCTTCCACTCACTCCAGGAACCTCCTAGACTGTTTCCTCTCTGCTGTGTTGTATTTCCGGCAAATGTCCAGTAAGCTAAAGTCCCCCCACAAGAACAAGGGCTAACGATTGTGAGACTTCTGCCAGCCTCTTGCAGAAAGCTTCATCTGCCTCTTCATCCTGGTTGGGTGGTCTATAACAGACCCCCAGCAGGAGGTCTGCCTTGTTGGCTTTCCCCCTCATCTTTACCCATAAGCATTCGACCTTGTCATCACAATCGTTGAGCCCTATACAGTCGAAGCAGTCCCTAACATACAGAGCAACCCAACCACCTCTCTTTCCTCGCCAATCCCTTCTGCAGAGCTTCTAGCCATCCATCGCAGCACTCCTGTCATGAGAGTCATCCCACCATGTTTCTGTGATGGCAACCAAGTCATAGCTGTCCTGCTTTACAACGGCTTCCAGCTCCTCCTGTTTATTGCCAATGCTGCGTGCATTGGTGTAGATGCACTTGAGCTGCGCTGTTGATCTCGCCCCCAACCCTGGCATGCCACGCCTGGGCTCATCTCTAGTGAGCCTGGTTATATCCCCTTCCTTCTTCAAACCTAGTTTAAAGGCCTCTTGATGTAGAGGACAAAGAGCATAGTTTGGGGAAGCAGAGCGGTGTTCTGCAAATTATTCTTCTATGCACTCAGTTGACTTTGACAGCCTTTCAGGAGTCCTAAGTGCTAAGCTATAGGGGAAAGAAGAGTTTCTGGTTTTGATACATTTTCTTGTTAAGAAATCCCAGGAGGTTCTTGTGCTTTTGTGAAAAAGGTGAGGAATTTGAAATGTTTGGTTCTGTTGACCTTTAAGTTGTTAAAATCCATGCCACTCTGGTTTGTTTGGGAAAGTAATATTTTGTATGCAGTTAACACCTGGGTTTGAAGTAAATTCTAATAAACTTGTTTTACGCAAGACATTCATCTGTTTGAATGTGCAAAGAATGGAGACAAATAACTGCTTATGATCAGTGATTTGTTTCTGTAATTATTTAAATATTGTTCAGTTGGGTGATTTGTTTCTATAATTACATAGATGTTGTTCAGCTGGGTTTTCAAATATTTTTATAGGTATGCATGAGTCCGGTGCATTTTCACAGGTGATTTTTTTTTAGTTGAGATCCTAACAAAATAGGGCTAAGCAATCAAACTTGGTCTGTCCATTTCCCTCTGTTACTTTTCCTGTTAATAACTCTTAAACTTGTTGACAAACTGCTTTGACTTGAAAGGGCAGCGATCTTGAAGATAAATAATTTTGAGTTTTTACATAATCAGTGGTGACATACAGACTGAATGTTGTTATTAGTTCTTCTGCTGAAGGAGAAGACATAGCTTGCTCATTATATGTCGTTTTCTGGTAGCATCAAGCTGGCAAACCAACTTGTTGCTAGCCGTGGTATTTCCTGGTTTAGTGCTACGAGAGAGGATGACTCAAGAAATGTAAGTCACGGGAAGATGCTGGCAGTTACAGAAATGGGATCAAAGAGATTTCAAAGAACATGTAGACAAATAGGTGAGAAAATAATCTTGTTCTGTTGTTTACAGAACAGCAAAACTTCTGCCAGCTGAAGACTTTCTGCAAGTAGTTCATCTGCTGGTAAATAACCAATGTAGCAACCTTTATTACGCTGATCATGTATGGTACTGCCTGTGTGCAAGCTGTCCTTGCAGTTGATGAAAGTTTGCACATAAGATGACTGCAGATGACAGAACAGCATTTTTCCCAACTATGTAGTAATTATATAATTTATTACTGTGGAACCTAAACAGTAAAAAAAGAGTGAGACAGAATATTTCATGCCTTAAAATTATCCTGTGTTATATTGCTATGTAAATCTGTCTTGTATTCAGAGTACCACTTGCTTAAATGCTGCTTATCTCTTTAAATTGATGCAGTTAATTAGAGTCAAACTTAGCATGGACAGTCTTAACCCAGTTTAGACATTTGGCTCTTAATAATTTTCCCTAGACATTTTTCTTACAAAATCAAGTTTACCTAGAATGCAATGAAAGCAATGAGATTGTAGGACATCATTTTGTCCACAGGATCTCCGATAGGAACGACATTACCTAACCTGATTATTTTTTTTAATTGATTTCAGTGAAACCAATCCAACCTTATGTGGACAAGTCCTCAGAATCAAAGTTAAATTTGAATGCTGTCATCTAAGGAGATTTTTGGTAAAAAAGTACACTCAATAAATACCTAGCATCTTCTTCCCTATCTTCCACATGTAAAAAGTCATTAAAGCATACGTTGCATTTTCTATTGTACTTTTAAAATCATAAAAGCAATGTTCATTTTTCAACCATTACAGGACTTTTACTTCCACGATTATTTACATTTTATAGAAGTGCAAATGAAGTAGTTAATTAAATGCCCATTAAGTCCTCAAATTCTCTTACTCCTGATCAACTAGTAACCCAAAGACTATTCTCGGTTGCATGTTACCATTACTGGACCTCTTCCCACCTCCCCAAACAAATAAATAAATAAACAAATTTCATAGGAATCAAATCCCGTGCCATTTTAAGAGTTAAACTGACTTTTCAGAAAGTAACAAAAAAGCTGCCTGACTTGACAGGAAAAACTGCAAACTGTTTATGAATGGGAAGAGACATGCACTTTTCCAAAACTTGCAGTTTTCCATGTTGTGTTATTAATAGACTGCAGTGAAATAGGCCATGAGGATAGCTGACCAGGTCAGAGACTTTCAGGTGCTTCATCTGCTTCTCACTAGCTTTAGCTTCCCTTGCACTTCAGCAGTTTATATCCTGCACTTCATGTCAGCTTTTGGTTTTTAACTATTGCAGTTATTTCAAAAAGCTGATTTCAGTTCTTCCATCGTAAAGACTAATTTTCATTTTAATTTGAAATCTAAAGCCTCCTTATTCTTTGATAATGCAGCTGTCTGTGTGCTTCGCACTTGTGAAGGTTCTCCTCCTTGTGTGGGTTCTTGCTTTCCCCTCTCGCCCTACAAAGTTGAGGGTGATTGTGTGTGATAGCCTTTCTGCTAATTGCGTCTAATCATACATCTTTTATCTCTTATGCATAGCCTTGAAAGTGCACTTACCACATTAATTCTTGAATCATCGTGGTCTCGAATACCTCATTGGAGGAGCACTTCTCATCACTCCTCTTGCAAATCATGACTGTTTCTGACAACTGTTTACTTCTGGCCTGCAGAAGGGGAAGCTTCCCTCTGCACCAGCCGGCCTCCTCAAGCAGGCCGGGAGCTCTGTGCGGTTGTGACGCCGCAAATCTAGCTGCGATCTACTACTCTGGTGTAGAAGACACAAATTAAATTTGTTTCATTTCAGCCTCTCTAGGTGGTATTCAGTATCCATGTAGCCTTGGGCAGCCGTGTGCTTAACTACATCCCTGACCAAATGCTGCCTCTAATCTGCTGCTGGCAGGAAGGGGCGAGGTGCCAGTGCCTCTTTGTTGTAGCCATCCTCCGATAGATGAAACCCCAGTCTGGCGCCTCAGCTCTTTCCAAAGTAGGATGTTTGCCAGCGGTGATGGGAGAGGTAGCAAATGAGAAAGGAAGGAGCAAAAACTGTGACTGATGTAGTGGGGAGCAACAGATGCCATGTGGAAAATTGAGATATACTCAATAAGCATTTTCTACAAACATTTTCATACTGATGTAACTTAGTTATGGGGTGTGAGGTACAAGCATATGAGAGAGTGAGTGAGTTTAAGCTTTGAAGCATTTCAGACAGATGGAAGCTTGTGGTTGAAGACAATTTATGTGGAATTACAGGCTAGTGGTGTTCACAGCTTAATGATTCTGCTTTAAAAGTGATTTTATGTTAGAATTAGAGATGTGATGAAAAAGAATAGAAGGAGCTGGGTTACAAGAAGTAAGGGAAGTAAAGACCAAGAGCTGCTGCTGTTAAAAGCGTGTAATCCAGAACAGCTATACCCTGTGTAAGGACATAAGACAATTACTGGTTACTCTTGTGGTACTGACTTCAACTTGCACTGTTGGCCAGCGCAGACTTCTTGGAGTACATTATTAAAGGCAATATCACAATAAATGAATCAGAAAAGATGCTTTGACATCTGTGTTACAAATCGTATTAAAGTGTATACTTATCTAGAACAGAACAAAGCTGTATCTGAATCAGCATAAAGTATTTGATGTTCAGCAGCAAAAAAAAAAAAAAGGCGGTCATACTGTGGGTTTTATTTTCCAAATGGGCTTTTAGCACTTGAAGCAGAGTTCAATTACTCAGAGTATTGCCCTTTGTATAAAAGAAAAATGGTTTATTTGCAATGTAGTCACCTTGCCAAAATGTCTTGTTCATAGCTTGCGTTTCCATGTTTCTTTCTTTTTGATGTATTTGTTGTATTTCAGTACTCAGAGATTACTCTTCACCTTAATGTTAACTGTTTCATAAGCACCTCTTTTTTCTGTTCTTGTCAAACCTGAAATGAATAAATCTCATTGAATTTTTGCAAACCCCTTTATTGTAATACTTTACACTTGGGGCTTGTATCAATTGAAATAATAAAGTAATGGTTTTATCTGAATTCCAGTGCCACTGCACAGTTAATTGACTAAATCTCTAGTGTTGTATTTCCACAGTTTTCAGAAAATTCCTATGCTCCAAATTGCTTGAGTTATTCCTTCTACTGTACTTTTTAAAAAGTTTTATAGAAATTATTTGGGATATTTTGGGAATGTCACCATTTTGATAGCACACTATAAACATTTCTCTTTAGAGATGATGGCTTTCAGTAACATCAGTAACATCAGTGTGAGTCACAGAATATGGTGTGTGTTCCCTAAGCATATTGTTTTCTAGTCTTCGTGTTCTGTGTCAGACTAACTCACCTTTGTCGTTCTTCATTTTATAGATTAAGTTTTGCTCCAGATGTGTCAGAAATACATATGACAGTGTTTCCTTTATTGCTGAGGCGGTATTGCTTTTCACCAGGTTATTAGCATTCTATAGTTTTAACTTAAAAATTGGTGATATTTACATCAAGATTTTATATCTGTCATCCTTAACAGAAAGGGCTATTGCAAGACATGAAGTCAGAGAAATAGAACAACGTCATACAGTAGATGGCCCCCGGCAAGATGTGACACTGGATGAAGAAGATGATGTGGTGATTATTTACAACAGAGTACCTAAGACTGCCAGCACATCCTTCACAAATATTGCCTATGATCTTTGTGCAAAGAACAAATATCATGTTCTACATATCAATACAACCAAAAATAATCCTGTTATGTCTCTGCAAGATCAGGTAAGCTGCTGCATTTGGGATGTCTTTATTAAACAAGGGGAAAGTATAGAAAACTTTTTTGCTATTGCACACTTACGTGGTCTGATGGAATTGGCTTTTATGTCACGTTTTCCAATATAAATGAATTTTAATGTGTTTATATTTTCTTTGTAGAGAATTAATATTATTTATTAAATAATAGGTTTAGGTTTTTCCTGGGCTACTGAAGCTGATAAGTGTCTGTTTATAGGACAAAAACAAAGCTAAAAAGAGACACAGCTAGGGCAGAAATGACCTTTGTTGCTGTAACTATAAAAGTTTATTGTATTGTCAACTGTCTGCCTTTTGGCCGTGTTAATAGAGTTTGCTTGTCATCTGCATCTGCAATGAAGGCAGTCTAATGTGATTTCTCTCTGAGTAGTGGAGGCACTGTACCATGCTGTCAGGGCTATACTTCTGTCTTTCGTACTAGCTCTGGTCAGGTCTCATGGGTGATAAAAAACAGGCAGAAAGAAGTGGTTGTAAATAGCTTGCACTCTAAAGGATGGGTCACTTTGCATCCACTTAAAGCTCTCACTAAAATCTGTGTAGTCTTGGACTAGATAGGATCATGGCTAGCACTGCATCAGATGATGAGTATTGAAAAAAGATGATGGAGAATCAATGCTCTGTTTTTCTTGGGATCGGGTGTGGTGAAGGAGTAGATTTATTGTTTTATTTTTTTAAAATAATATTTCTTTGCTCATCGTGAGAGCACATGCGGGGAACCCATGTCAGAGGTCTGAAACATGTTATCGTCCCTGTCTATAAAACAAATGTTTCCAAACTCTTGGGTACGTACTGCCGGTTGTATGCTGATCATCTTAAGTTGATACGCAGCAGAGGCAGGAGCTGTTCTGCATTGCAGCATGTCAGCACTGAGGCTTCCAGCTCTGCTAAGTGCGTGCCTGCAGGCAGAAGCAGCTCAGCACAGCTGCTGGCGTGGGGCAAGGGGAAGCAGATGGCAGCGGCCCCTCCGCTTTCCGTTCCGTATGTGGGAGAAAGGCTGAGGTAGGGATCTCAGTGCAGGGGACACAGAGTGTGCATGGCGTGGGACTGGGAGCCTGTTTTGTGCTAGTGGGGTTGTGTTACTGTTGAGTTCCTGCTGTTGTGAAATCTTTTCCTACATATGAAGGTGATGTTGTCATACGTGATTACCGAGGTTACTAAGAGTAAATGTGGTAGCCAGCCCTATAGTCCTGTCCACTACGTAAAAAGAGTACTGAAGTTGTGTGCACCAACAGCGGAGTGATTTTTCAAAAGATTTAACAAGCCTATATCTGTTAATTAAAAATCTGCTCAAGGCAGTCATACTTAGTGCTGCACTTCCAAACACACGTTCTGTTTCTGTCAAGGTGTCTCTTTGAACTATAGCTGTCTGTCCTGAAGGATAGGAGACGTAATCATCAATGGTGTAAATTAAACACAGCAACCTTGCCTTAAATTTCTACTTTTGTCTGAATTTCATTCAAATAAAATTTGTTCTTTACTTTGTAGTTTGGTGTAAGAGAACTTCTCCTCCTCACCTTCCCTCTAATAATTAGCTACTGAAAAATGAAAATCCATTAATACTGGGCATATATACAATACTAGCAGTCCTGTGTTGATACAATGCTATACTATTGCCCAAGGTAGTAAATTATGTTGTTTAATTAGACAATTCATATTCCTCTTCTTCAGTGGCCATTAAATGGGAGATGCTGACAATGAAAAACCTTATATATTGCATAGTTGTTCAAAGAAGAAGAAATAATTATTTACCTTTAGCGTAGCAAGACAGCAACTTGCCATTGTAAGTCATATAACACAATTCTGGAGGTGGTGAGGGTGCTGAGTAGTAGCTGATGTAGGTTTACTCTGTGTGGGCTTGGATGTGCATGAAATATTCACATGCTACCTTCATCACCATAGCTGACTTGAGTGCGTGTGTATGCACCAGTAGTAAAATACATAGATACATCGTAGAGGCAAAATTGTTTTATCAGTAATACTGTTTGCTAAAGTAAATCTCCCTAAGCAAGGTGAAGATTGTCTTGGGCCTGACATAAATTTGTAAGCCCTCTGTTGTGTGCTATTTCTGCTGTACTTTTTCCAAACTATTCCAATTCTGTAACAGATTTGAAGTTCTCTGCCTGTATGTGAAACCTTTACTTCTTGAATGCAATCTGAAAAAAAAAACCCTGTTTAAAATCCACTCCAAATATAATCAGTATCTGATTTGAGATGGTCCGATAAGAGTCCCTAACACATCCATTGTGCTTTTGGATGGAACTTGTCCCAGCAGCCCTCGTTCCTTTTGCAGCTGCTCTGACAGCAGGATCCTGGGAACTGCCCCTCTTTCCACAGGTTGGGCCTTTCTTTGCAGCAAGCTGAGTGCCCTGTTGCTCGTGTTGCATTTCTGACCTGTGTGGTCTGTAACAAAAACACTTGCTTTCATTAAATCAGAGTAGCTGTTCAGTTGAATTTTATTTGTTGCTTGCATGTTTCAGTCCTAGTACTTTTCGTCCCTATAAATAGGCCTTTGTTGTGGCCAGCTGGATGACATATCAGCCACACAAACTTTAGCTTTTTTGTTACATGGTGAAATTGTCATCTAAAACATTTTAAATGAAATTACTGTTCTATCTTGCGGCATGTATTCTTGATGTATTATTAGAAAAGGGGCTATGAGAACACGTTCTCTGTGCTGCTGTTGTGAACACAGAAACGCCATGGTACAATTATCCAGCATTTCACTACCTTGGCTTGCTGTTTTCTGTTCCTTGTTCTTTTTTCTCCTGCAGTTTCTTTCTCTACTTTTCTCAAAAGAGCAACCTGAAACTACATAATCTTGCTTCCGGATGTATTCTAGAACAGTGGTCTCTCAGAGGATAGCACACTCCATACTGACTTTAGTAGTACCTATTTCCTCTGCTGGTGAAGGTTTCAATGGCTGTCAGAAGTGGAACAAGTGAAAGGTTGCAGCGACTCTGTTAGAAGTGGAGGTACTGTCATGTGCTCCAGAACATTTAAGTATTTTCCTCTGGAGTTAGATGGCCGTGTACATGTGCCAATTGTGTTTTTCCTGCTGAGAAAGAACAGCTCATGCAAGGCGGGTATCCTGGCCATACCGTGGCTGAACTGGTGAACGCTGTCTTTTCACCATCTCACAAAATCACTTCTCAGCTGCCCTTGCCTTGAGCTTGCTTGTGGTTTCTCATGGCATGCTGCCAAAGGTGTGCTGCTAGCCTGTTTCCAGTGTTCCTGACCCTCTGGTTTAGAGCTAACTGTGGGTTGTTAGCTTCTGAATTTGGATAGCTAAGCTACAAGTGCTTTCCTACAGAGGGATTCCAATTCAGTCATCCCATTCATGCTTGGGCTTTAAATCTGAATCCGAGATGTCCTTTAATGCGGACACTGTGTTGGTCTTCAGTCTTACCTGAGAGCCGTTTTTTTGTAGTTCAGATGGAAAATCTTCATGTGTCCTAGCCAGGCTGGGCTTGTGAGATTCATCCCTCCAGTTATTTGTAATTTTAAGTCAGTTATTCAGCAACTGACAAACAAAACTAGAATATAATGACCTGAAAAGCTGGGGCTTTTTTGGTATCCAGAAGTCTGTGTGATACCAGGCCACAGGGTAATGACTGTACCACCTTTTAGGGGGGAGAGAGTGTGCTGAGACTGTAGAGAAGAGGGATTGATGGAAGCAGTTAGTGAACAGAAGGTGACAGCTTACAACATCACTTTGATTTGCCCGCACAGGTTTCCCAGGGCTTTTTGCTCAGACCAAGTATGCTGGTTTGGATTTTTTTTCCTTGTGGTTCACTGGGACTTGTTTTAAATTCTTACTGTCCTAGAAACTGAATGTATTTAACTTACCTTTTAGGACATCTTCCGCCCCCAGAGTACGTTTGATCTGGCTTCTTAATTCAGTGAAGCTCAGCTGATTTCGCACTTACTAAAGGCAGTGAAGCAACTTTGTAGCTGATTATATAAAAGCACCATGAAACAACTTCACAGGAATTCCATTCATGTGTGTCTGAACTTTAAAGTAACCTCAAATTTTATTCAGTTGGGTTCAGATGGAGACGCTTGCTCAGTCTCTTGAAAGCTCCAGTATCTGCTAAGCCCTAAAAAGAAAGGTAAAATTGATCATATTTAACAGTATAAAGCAGAAAGCAATATTCATCTCTGCCCTAAAATGTGTGAATTTAGACTCATTAGGCTGGCTGTGACCTGGAACAATTCTGATTTTTGGAATGCTGCAAACTGGGGGGGGGGGGGGGGGAAAAAAAA
>Ga0065711_1051545_pt1 | contig 10338 bp, 6 predicted proteins | sample Hoacrofraction12_FD_59098 | JGI IMG/M metagenome (GOLD analysis project Ga0065711, IMG submission 59098) | Hoatzin crop microbial communities from Cojedes, Venezuela - Epithelial fraction 12 v2 (version 2) | ecosystem: Host-associated > Birds > Digestive system > Esophagus > Crop | place...
AACACACAACTCCACGCTCTCACTGAATGGTACTGATAAGGGCAGCAGCAGTCTGTACCCAAACCTCCAAACATCTGCCAACGTGTGGGGGGAGCTGGGCCTATAATGCTCAGCCTTTCCCAGAAGAGTTAAAGAAGTGGCCTTGGGCTGACGTAGTGTGTGCTGGAGCAGGAGACAAAGACAGTATTAATTTGTTTCGACAGATGTACACAGGGACATTACATCTGCTCTTCATCGGTATTTTATGTTGCCTTGATTCGAAGTTTGAGTTCATTAACCTTTGTAGACTTTGGCTCCTGCTCTGAATCAGAGAGACTTCAAGAGCTGTTCTCTTCATTGGTACAAATCTTGTTTGTGCTTACAAAGCTGGGTAATTATATTAGAGAAGTCAACGAGAGCAAACCCAGGAGCTCCAGAGTACTAGTTTCTCTGCCCTAAAGGGTGCCTCAGCAAATGATGAGCTTTCTTTTTCTGTAGAAAAAAAGCCAGCAGCTTTCAAACCTTTGTGCAGGCTTTTGCATTTGGAATATGGTATTTTTATTTTAATGATTTATCATTATTCAGCTTTGTTTCAGCATTTAAGTACTTGTTTTATGGGTTTGATTCTGCCAAGGAGGAAGAGTTTGCTAACACGTTTCAATCCTGATAGCTGCAGGACAGCAGGGAGTAGAAAGAAGAGAACTTGGAGGAAGATGGGAGGATTAGAAATTATTTTAGTGACCTGTTGGTATTTTGGTACTATTCATCTGTTGAGCCTGAGCCAAAGCATATTTGAAGTCAGTGGAAGAGCTCCTGCTTAAGTGTTAATGGGCTTTAGGATGACACTTTCCTCTGTTACCACAAAACCATATGGCTCTTCAGGAGTGTGGAATTAGTATGGTCTAAAGGAATATAAACAATCTCAGTGTCCTGAGATTGCTTAATGCAGCTGGTCTTGTGTTGCCTTAATGTCCCTTCATTACTCTTTTCACATTATTAAATGTGAGAAGGGCAGGAATTACCCTTGTAAATGCTCATGCAGATTGATTTTGGTTTGTGCAGGAATTTTACATTTGAGAAGCTTGACAGCAAGTACACTTTGTCAGCACTGCAACATGTAGTCAGTATGTGTAAATGCTGTGGAACAGCAGGCAGTACGATCAGTTCATTATCAGAGCAGCTGTACCAGAGTTTATTTTATTTTGCTAATCTCAGTCATGAGATGTGTTATGTTGGGTGGTATGGGAAGCCTAGGGTGACACATGAGCAAAAATTCTCCATATGCCTGTTGATGCCTAATATTCACCAGCTTGTATCATAACACAAAACACACCAGTGCAAGCCAGTATAGCTGCAGACGTAGCATCACATGTTCAGAAAAGATTTTACTTAAATTTAAAAATAGCTACAAGGCTGAATCCCTAATCTATTAGGAAAAAAAATAGTATCACAAAAAATTGATTTTGAATCTGAATTGAATTTGCTTCATTGAACCTCAGGTGAGTAAATATCTGAAGAATTCAAGTTTTAAATGTGCTTGGTTGTTACTGTTTGGTGTCCATATGGCAGGTTGAGTCCATTCCTGCTTGTTGTATGCCTTTTGTTTTTTATTGGTGTGTTTTTTAAAATAAATTTTTTAAAAAAGCAATAAGGGCACTCTTTTGCTTCCTGCTTCTGCTTCTTGTTAATAACCTTGTGATTATTGATCTGATCTTATTCTGGAGTTAGTGGGAAAGTTTCCCATTGCTTTCTCAGGGAGGATGTCTGTATTGTAGGCATCTCTCTGTGTGCTTCAGTGAGAAAAAAAAAGATAGAAAAAAAAAGACAAAAAAGCTGTCTGCTTACTGAGTTAAACTGAGTTCTTCATCTCTCTTCATAGCTTCCACACCTCTGTGTTGCAGAGGTAAATCCAAATATTAGAGCCGAATGAAACAATCTACTTTGCTACAGAAATTTAAGCAGCTGCCTATGAAAGGATAAAAATGTTTTGCCAAGTTAATCTCGTATGATTTACTGCCTACGCCTAATCTGTTTGGAACTGGCTATGAATATTCTAATACCTTTTGGAAATTACTGACAGGGATGACAGCAGCTAAGAAAAGCTGTGAGAGCTTTAGGATGGCTGCCTGTGGAATGCACACCTGCCTGCATGCCTGGAGCAGTTGCAGTCAGACTCTTGAAACAATGAAAATTCATTGTTATTTGTTGCAGGAATAAAAATAATGCTGTCTGCATCCCCAACAACTTCTGGCAGAGTCAGAAAATACGTGGATAACATCTGTAACCTGTTAAGCAGATTTACGGTTTGCATTTGGGCAGTTAGTGCTGTCAAGAAAGGTGAGGCAGAAACACCCAGGGAGGCGTTTCCCAGCCCTGAAAACTGATGGCAGTCGCAGCTTATCCATGAACGTGGATTCTCTTTCAGTTGCCCTGTTTCACTGGGGAGATACACACTGTAGCCGTGGGATAGGTAGGACATTGCACCCATGGGCTTTCATATACCTACAATAACCTCACTGCTCTGATGAGTGGATTCAGAGTTCAAGCTCATTTTTAAGTAATGAGATTTGGGAACCGACCAGTTTTAAATCTGATTATCTGTTTCTAGATCCTCCCTGGAGCATCAGGTAGAGCTCAGCCACAGGAGCACCCTGTCTGACATAGTATGGTACAGGACCTGATCAGGAATTAGTCAGGAGTCATTTGTCTGACCTTCTATAAAGGGCCTTGGCAAAAGTGGAAGAAATGTTTTGTAAAAAGTGATGGCGTAAGGCCCTGGTTATCTGTGCTTGGCTCTTTGATGTGTTGCCCTTTTCTAGTGTTTATATGGGAAAATCACTTGGACTTATTTCTAGTAGGGACTGTTGAGTTCTAAGGCTTGGTTTAAACCATGAAACTTTTCGCTATTATACTTGAGTTACCTAGTATGCTAGTGCAATGGTTTGTCTGTATTGATTACATGCATAACACAGAGCAATTAAGCTCCTGAATTAGCCACCTCAGTTAACTGCCAAAGGTAATCTGAAGGATGGATCAGGTCCTAATGTAATACAAAAGGAGAAAGACTACAGATTTAGCTAAATCAATATAGCTGAGATCAATGTGTCCTCTGTCTTGTGCTGGGAGGGTCAAAACAGTAACCTGAGCTTGCTTTGTTTCTGCACCTCGCTGTCCCAGAAAGAGCATCTGGTAAACTCACGGCTTTTTATTTCTCAGGGGGAAGACAACAACAAAGAGCAAAGCAGACCTGACATCATTTCCCCTATGTTCCATCTTTTCACAAATCTTCTTTTAATGGTTATGTAGTCCAGAGGTTTAGGATAAAAACAAAATACTTTATCAACAGTGATTAATATTAGCCAAATAGTCATCAAGTCTCATGTACTTTGAACAGGACAGGAAGATAGGTCCTTGAGCTCTCCTACATTAGACAGTCCTCTGTAAACACAGAATGTCCTTTAAATTCTAGGTTTTAATGCTGGCATTTGCACTGTCACTCTGAAGTGTCAGACTTCGAACTGCGAGAATTCACCTTTGGATGTCAGCTCTGACACGATAACTGTAACTGGATGTAGCACTCGCCCTCTATTTCTCTAGTCACTTCTGAAATGTTGTGGCATCGTTTACAGCTGTCAGCTGGACTAATCTGAAATCTTTCCCACTAAATCCCATTAAATCACGGGCTCTGTCCTGGCTTGCTTTTGCTCCAGATCTGTCTGTGTCAGCATGGTTGAATGTGTCTGAGGAAAGAAAAAAAAGTGTTTCATTGTCACAGAGATTCATATTGTGGCTATGAAAATGTTTTTTTTTGGCTTGAGACTGGAAACTGAATTCAGAAAGCGGGAATTGCTGTATAATTAATCATGATTTTTCGTGTTTGCAAACGCAATCTATTACAGGTACATGATTCATAAACGTATGAAAAGGAAAGAGTTTTTTCTCTCACTCTTGTGAAGGTTGTTAGAAAGCCATGTATTTTTCAACCAGCAAGGAGACAAAAGATCTTTTGAATATTTCTAGAGGGATGCAAGAAAGGAGAGACGAGGGTCTGTCACTCAGGACAAGGGAGACAGAAATTGGCATCCCTGCTTTGCTTGGTTGTCACCCTGCTCTGGTTTAGCCTGGACAAATGCCAGGTGCACACAAAAATCGCTCTATCACTCCTCCTCCTCAGCTGGGCAGGGAAGAGGAAATATGACGAAAGGCTCGTGGATCGAGACAAAGACAGGGAGAGATCACTCACCAATTACTGTCACGGACAAAACAGACTGAACTTGGGGAGAAAAGAAAAGTTTAATTTATCACCAATCAGATCAGAGCAGGACAATGAGAAATAAAACTAGATCTTAAAATACCATCCCCCTCACTTCTCCCTTCCTCCTGGGCTCAACTTCAATCCCATTTCTCTATCTTCTTCCCCCCCCCCGCACCCCAAGTGGCGCAGGGGCGCGGGGAATGGGGGTTATGGTCAGTTCATCACACGTTGTCTCTGCTGTTCCTTCCTCCTTAGGGGGAAGACTCCTCACACTCTTCCCCTGCTCCAGCATGAGGTCCCTCTCACAGGAGACAGTTCTCCACAAACTTCTCCAACGTGAGTACTTCCCACGGGCTGCAGCTCTTCATGAACTGCCCCAGCGTGGGTCCTTCACACGGGGTGCAGTCCTTCAAGAACAGGCTGCTCCAGTGTGAGTCCCCCACGGGGTCACAAGCTCTGCCAGGAAACCTTCTCTGGCATGGACTCCTCTCTCCACAGGTCCGCAGGTCCTGGCAGGAGCCTGTTCCAGCGCAGGTTCTCCACAGGGACACAGCGTCCTTCATGCATCCACCTGCTCCAGTGTGGGGTCCCTTCCACGGGCTACAGGTGGATATCTGCTCCACCGTGGACCTCCATGGACTGCAGGGGATCAACCTGCCTCACCATGGTCTTCATCACGAGCTGCAAGGGAAGACTCTCTGCTCCGGCATCTCAAGCACTTCCTCCCCCTCCTTCTTCACTGACCTTAGTGTCTACAGAGTCATTTCTCTCAGTTTATCTCACTCCTCTCTCTTGACTGCCATTTCATCACAGGGTTTTTTCCCTTTCTTAAATGTGTTATCTCAGAGGTGCTACCACCATCGCTGATTGGCTTGGCCTTGGCCAGTGGTGGGTCCATTTTAGAGCCAGCTGTGTCGCGTTACAGGGGGGGTAAGGGGAGTCTGATAAGCGGCAAAAGGAGAGCCTTCCCATTGAATCAAGAGGTTCAGAGAAGACCCCCTTGCATTCTAAACTCTCTCTCAGAGGAGAGTCCAGGTGCGGCTGGATCAACTCCTAGTCCTAGACTTGGTCAACGGTTTATGTCTAAAGGGTTAAGTGTGTAGCCACCTCTCAGATTCAACTTGCCTGTCAGAGCCCTTCCAAGGACTTTCACTGAAACAGTTTCACAAAGTTGAAGCAACAGGTAATTAGTTCAAGCGACAGATATCATAGATTTGGAATCGCCATTGATAAATGCACTGTCTACAAAAGATGAGCTCAAAGTAATAGTTCAGCGCTTTAGTTAACAATGTGTTCCCGGGGATATGTCTGACAAAATCAGAGGCACGGCTCTTACCAAAGAAGTGTCCCTTCTTGGGGGGGGAAGAGAGGTTGAGGCCCATCAACCCGTCCGTCAGGTGAAGTTCTCTCTTGGCTCCTCCTCCCAAAGAGAGTTTTCAAGTGCCAGTTTTTATACGTTTGGAAATACTTTTGCGAGGTGGGACTAAGTCAAGTATTGTGTATCGATTGGCTCTTGGCATGGAATGTCGTGTCCTCAGAAGCGGGACTCAGCAGTGTGACACGCCTTTGGAGCGGGCATCTTGGTATGTGGATTCGGGGGCCATCTGTGCTTTATCCAAAGCAATCTCTGAAGCAATCTCTGGCTGGGCAGCCTCTGCGGCGCCCCACAGATCACTTGGTTTACAGTGATGGGCTATCCCCCTTTACTGTTGTCTCATAAGATAAGCACCAGTTAATTACTTCCTTTGTTAGCTCTTGGGCTCTTGACACCTTAGTCAAGAGACGCCTCAGTCCGAGTTTGTCTTTGGTCTTGCATTTGACAAGTCCAGCAAGGCCATTGATTACAACTGGCACTGACTTTGTGAGATATGGGGGAAGCTTCTCGCATCTTCTCACAGAAGTCACCCCTATAGCCCCCACCTACCACAACCTTGCCACGCAAACCCAAAACACACCCCAAACTGGCAGTCTCATCTTTGCTAGGCTTTCATAGAGCAGAGTTGAACCTGGTACTGGGGAGAGAATCTATATCAATATTTTGTATACTTCTGGGGAAAAGAGAAAGCATTAGGAAAACTTTTGTTTGGGTCCTTATCAGTGTTCTTTGAGAAATACATCTTCCATTGCAAAATTCCTGGTTTGTCTGCTCTCTTACTTCAGGTAAAATATTTTGGAGCTGGTAGAAACAGTCATTGCTTTTCCTGCCTCTGCCTCTGACCAGTGTGAGTGGGAAAATTTTTCACCTGTTTGCAGGGCAGGCCCCGAGTCTGATTCCTGCCTTGCTTCTGCAGGGCACAGGCTGGGAGGGAACAAGCAGGTGTGGCCTCTGTCTCTCTGAAGAATATAACCACAGGATCTTATTTTAAGCCTCAGTACAGATCAGTGTAGTTCACTAAAAACTTTAATGTCTTTAAACTATAAAAATGAATACACTGCATTCTCTGAGTCAATAGAGACTTGTGTTCATTTGCCAGGCAGTTTTAGTGATGTCTGTTGAGTCGTTCTTCCTTTAAGAAATCTTGCTTTGGCACTTGAGGTTATTTATTGCAGATTTTTCTTTTTTAGTCTTTTAAAATAGATGCCGCTACTTAGAAATGACTCTGCTAGCAGTAGGATTTGTTGTGCATAGTAACTTCTCACTTGGCCTGACCTGCATGCTCACACCAAGACTTCGTGTTGCTCCAGGAGTCATCTCTACAGGGCTGATCTACATCACTTTCAGATGTTATCTGTGATTATGGGATGTACAGGCTTGCCGAAGTAACTTTGGAAGACAGTGCTGTGAAGTCTTCAGTATGATCTATTCACGACATTATTGTTGTTGCAGCATATTTCTAACAACATATTAATAACAGCTTCTCATTGCAAACTAGGCTGAAGGTACATTCATTCTTAGAGGGGTTGTTGAGGTGTCAGGCTGCTTTTAAAAATAAGATCACAGTGTGTCACAACTTGGGCACTCTAAAGCACAATGATATTTGAAAATTTAGCTCAGTTTGTTTTAGCCTGTACTCAGAATCTTAAAGGACAGAGGTTGCTTGAAAGGACCAAATTATACTCAGCAAAGATGCCTTTCAGACCGTGTTCTGTTTCCCAAAAGTAATTGCTGCTGCCACCGGGAAACACTGAGATGTTGTAATGTGGCTAGGGATTGTGTTGTTATTCTGTTTTTTCGCAATGTTTCCATTTTCGCGTGACTATATGTACATAATTGATGTTTTAGTACTTTGCACTGCCTGCATGTATTTATCTCTTTGTTAATAATACAAGTACTCCTAAACTCATAAAAAACAGCAACATGAGCTAAATTGGCATGTCCTGATTAAAGGCCTTAAGTAAATAATCAGACTTTAAAATGGGCAAGTAGTGCTAACTGTAATTACCTGGGGCTGTGTGCCATGGAACTGAACAAAAGTCCAAACAAGCTAATTTCAGTATTTTAATAGAAATCTGCATCGCATTCATTAGACTGACATATGAGTAGTCATTAGTAACAGTTTGATTCAAAGGCTATGGCGGATAAAGGTTGATTACAAATTAATGAGGCCCATACCCATTGCATTGCCGTAGTGTCAGGCTTAAACTCCTTGTTCAAGTCTGTGGAGCTAAAATAAGAGCAGACTTTGAATACCCTTTTGGGTTTTTCTGTTATATATAATTTATATATTTTTGCTGTCTGCCACGGAGGAGCAAGAGTGTGTGAATACCTTGCCTTACTGTAGATATCACCAATAAATTACACAGTTAAAGAAGCTGTTAACAAAACAGATTACCATGTCATACTGATGTTTCTGCGATGTATTTTTAGAAAATATATTTTCCTGATAATCCAGTAAATGTTGGACTTAACTGGAGCTGTCCTTGCCCTCAATTTACTGGAAAGTCAGTGGCATTTGATTGGCACCTAATATGCCAATCAATCATGACTTGAGTTGCCTGCCCTTTTGCCAGCATCAGTACTCACATTTTGCTTTAGAAGCATGGCTCCACAATGAGAAGGCAAATCTGTTTAAGCATGAGCAAGCATGTAATTTCACTGGAAGCAGTAACTGGAAGACTGAATGTAAATGCTGTCAGTGGAGGTCAGGCTGATTTCTGTTACTATGTTGCTGAGACCATTTACCGAAGCTAGAAAATGAGTTCTGAATTCCTTGGATATTTGTTTAAATACTTGCAAAGATTGAGTAAATTTTAAAATTTTGGCTTTCCCTGGTGCAAAGAGGTGCCTATTTACGCAGGGACTGGAAAGGTTAGAAGTAAAAGTTGTTAAGCAGAAAGAGAAGAAACCCAAACCAAAATCTAGTCCACAAAATCAGTACGGAAATCTGTTTAAAAAATAAAAAGAGGAGGAGAAGACATGAGCTGTTGAATAGTAGTCAAGACTCACAATTACATTTTAGTTGTAAAATAACTTGGAACAGCAGACTTTCTGCATAGCTATACTCCTTACTCTCTTGTCTAACAGTCAAGGAGGATCGTAGGGCCCAGGCTGACAGCAAGGTTAGGAAGTCTTTAGTGTATTTTAAGACGTACTTAATGTACTTCATGCTGAACTTAAGCATTCCTAACAGAGGCTGTTCTAGGAGCTGTGCTGTAAAGTGAAATGACTGCAGTAGGTGTTTCTGGCATGAGTAGTGACAAATTTCTGAATAGTGACAAACTTCTGAACTCCAAGAACCTGAAAGTGGTTTAGGAAAAGGTCTAAGGAGTTTTCTGCCAATTTTACTGTACTCTGCTATTGCAGAGTGCTAGGTCTTCCCTGACTGTTGCCTTTCCCATGAGGCTTTTTTTTCTACCTTTGTAATTGTAGGACAAGCTGTAAATGAGCAACAGCATACAATCTTTCATGACCCTGATACCAAAATATTTCAACATCGACAAGAAACACAATATAATTAAATTATATGGAGCTGCAGTCAAAGGGAACTTGAGGGATGTGTTAAATATCTAATTCCCAAATGATTTGAGTTGGCTTGGCTGTCTCTGGAGGACTTTACATCACTATGAAGCAGTGGCTTAAAATATAGTGAGAATATCCTTCCTGCTCCACTCCTCTAGGAGTACGGTACTCCTGCACCAGCCTCCTGGCTGGAGATGTTAACCCCACATCTGCAGCAGCTTTGTTCTGGCACTTTGCTATGGAGTGGAAGGACTGTTAGGGCTCATTTGCAGCTTTTCCCTTCTACATTGCTGGAACAGAAAGACTGTAGCTAGCAGTGTCCTGTCTCTGGACAGAGCGAATGATGAAGGAAGGCAGAAGCATGGAAAGATGGTGTTTGTTTGCATAATGCAACAGAATGTGGGGTACAAAACTAATGTAGGTGACAATACCAGTGCAGAATCATGATACCTTCCTAGTACTGGCTTTTCTTCATCCTTGCAAGCTTTAGCAAAATGCAGTTACTTTCCACCTAGGTAAATGATACTGGGCACATAATACTAGTCTTCACTTCTGAAGACAGCACAGAATGCCGTTATGTTCTGTAAAGTTTAAAATATGATGTACCTATGCGCCCATCTTCTGAGCTGTCAGCAGCCATGGTATGTCAGCATGCTTCAGGGAGTTCACCGTGCTCTCAGGGTCAAGCTTTAGCTCAGCCCAGCAATCTTGTTGTGGTCTTGTGAGGTCTGAGGATCAGTGCGCACCTCATCTGGCTGGCCAGATCCCAAAGACCAAAGGCACTAAGCATTTTATTAACAAATATTAACTAATTCAATTAGCAATCTGAACTTCCTAGTAATTTTACAGCCCCCTCTAAAATATCTTTGTTGTTTATCATTATAGCTTCAATGTGTTTAACTTGAGTTTAAATGTTCTATGAAACAGCTGAACTTAAAGCAGAAGATAGAGAAATCTGTAGTGACCATATGGAGGTATAAAATTACAAAAATGTGAGAGCAGGTTGAGCCAGTTCCAATTGCCAAACTTGCTACTTGTGATGCCGTGAAAAGCCGGAATTGAAGACTCAATAGCCAGCAGACTATTAAGCAGGTATTCTTTATTGCAGCGCCGGGCACACGGGGGATCTCTCCTCCAAACGTGTGCACCGAAGAGACACAGTTACTAGGTATTTATGCTATGTTAACATACATATTCATTACAT
>Ga0065711_1051546_pt1 | contig 10338 bp, 8 predicted proteins | sample Hoacrofraction12_FD_59098 | JGI IMG/M metagenome (GOLD analysis project Ga0065711, IMG submission 59098) | Hoatzin crop microbial communities from Cojedes, Venezuela - Epithelial fraction 12 v2 (version 2) | ecosystem: Host-associated > Birds > Digestive system > Esophagus > Crop | place...
TGGTGAGATAGAAGGCAAGTGATGGGGCAGAGGGAAAATATGGAAGGAAAAGAGAGGAGCAAAAGGAAAAGTAGAAATAATACAAACAGAGAGAAAGATCTTTAAGTAAGAAGAAGTAAAGAAACAGGGCGGAGAAAGCAGAAAGAGGAAAGCAAAGAGAAGTTTTGTCACGAGCAGCTGTCCCCATCCCGCTGGTTGCGGCAGCGCTGAGATACAGAGGATCAGGAGGAGAGGGCTGATACAGCCTTTCCTGAGTGCCTGAAATGGCAGTGCCGTGCTGCTGCTCGTCCCCTTGCAAGCAGGCTCAGTCCCTGCCTGAACTTTTTAATTGAGCTCACTGAGATTTTGCTTGGGGTCTGGGCTGACAGCTGTATTGAATTTTGGTTTATTGTGTGATTTATCAGTGCCGTTGATGGGCGTTTGCATGATTTAATGTTGCAAAAATACCTTGGAATGCAACACACAGCAATATCTGCATTATTAATAACAATAATAATAAAGATAAATGTCCCTCCCCAGAGCTTTCGATGGCCATGCCACTCAATTTAACATTTTAACAGTGGCATGTGGCCTCTCTATGGCACCTGGTAACGTCTGATGGATTTGGGCAGGCAAAGAAAAGGTTATTTTTCAAATGCTCAGCCTCCACTGTACGGTATTTTGAAAGCACCAGGTCAGAGCAGCCTGAGCCGCATTCCTGTCCCTGACATTCAGCGAGACTGAACTTTGTCATGTTATTAAGCTGTCAGCAGCGCTGGGGCGTTAGTTAGATTTCTGGTGGGAACTTCTTGCACATGCTTGGGGTGCTCTAGTGGGATTATATCAACACCATTGTAAAACACACACAAATGAGCTGTGCTGTAATTACCACATGAAGACCTCGCTTGGCTGGGTTAATCAGCAGAGAATGGAAATACCAGATAAACACAAATGGGCCACCAGGATGTTTATTCCAGTGGCAACAATGCCGTTGTTTCCTATAGAGACTGGCCTGATTCTGGGCTCCTCTAGCAGCTGAACCACTGGCTGCCTAGCATCTGTGCCATGCATGGAGGAGCAACATGGTGCTCAGCTTCGTCCCCTGCACCAAGGTCCTACAGGCTTGACCAACAGGACTGGGGCTGGGAAGACGCAGAGGGACCAAAGGAGTTAGATGATGTGATATTTGCTGTTGTAAAAAACAGCTATGAGAGTCTTGTCTCGCTCTGCACGAGACTCTTGTGCCCACCAGGTAGGACAGAGGCTGCCTTCTGTGCACCCCTCCCCACGATGCTCTCTGAAGTGGAAGGGGCAGTTATGGCTTTATCAGTTCCAGCTGCCTGTCAGAAAGAGAATGCTTGAGAAAAGCACCTGGCTGGGGAGTTCTCTTCTGTTGATTGCTGTTCAACAGATCACATTTTAATGCGCTTTTACCATTCGCTTTTTGGAGACAGACACACAACCTGATTTAAATTGGCTGTACCTCCCAGCAGCCACAGACTGCAGTGGTCAGGTGGGACCATGGTGGCACCAACCACCCTGGGCAGTGCAGAGGGCTGAGATCCTCATTCACGAGCCCTCCCTTCTCTGCCCGGTACCACAGACCTCTCTTATCTACATAGAACCCAGGCGCTGTAACTAGTGCCATGGCCGGCAGTTTGCTAAGCAAACAACTGAGAGTCTGGAAGATGTCCTTGTCCCAGGTGTTAGCTACAACCTCCACAGCTCTGTCCATGAGCAAGGGATTGTCTGAGCCCTCTTTAAGTCAATGATGGTGGTTGTCTGGAGCAGTTTGAATGAGCAGTGAGGACAGCTATGCACAAACCTGCCAGGCTCTGTCAGGAGGTGATGGCAGAGAACTTTGTTAATCCATTGCTCTGGAAAAACTACAGGGAAGCGTAAGAGATGGTGAAAAACAGTGAGTGCATAACACATAACAGTGAGTGCATTGTTTGGCACAGCAAGCTTTGGAAGAGGTTTTCCACACAGCCTGACATCCTGTTATATCAATGCAGCAAAACAAGAGCGAAAATACATGACACTCTATGTCAATAATATCATAAGTGCTTGAAGGGAGTCCCATGAATTTGCAGTCCAAATGGGATAAAGATCTCTTACTGGAGCCTCCATCTGCAGAGAGAGGATTGTCCAGAGATGTTCACTCATCATGCAAGTGACCGGGTTAATAGTTCAGCCCTCAGCTCCTGGACAGTAATGTATGAAGCACAGGATCATCAGTGCCTTCCCATTCCTGGTGTAAGTAGAGGGGTTGACCAGGAGGGTTTCCTCCTGCATGGAAAGGAAGGGGAGAGGAGCAGGGTGGTGGTGAGTTTGATAAAAAATACTGACTGACAGACCCTTCTCTCCTCAATGCCACCACCACTATAGCAGCTAAAGGAACAAGCAACTCCTGCCTTTATCCATTCCTTAGTGAGCCCAGAGGCATCCTGATGTCTCCCAGAAGCCCCCTGAGAGCCATGAGGGTGGCTCATCACCTGCAGGGACCTGGCCAGGAACCTCTTGCTGCATTGGTGACTTGGGGCCCCAGGGGGGGCAACTCATTTTTATCATCAATTTTGAAAAACTTGAATGCACAGCTCATAGATCTTCTGCATGTGACAGCTCAGTCAGGGGCACTTTTGAGCAATGTCTATCCCAGATGACAAACTTTTTTCAGCCAAGAGGAAATTCTCATTAAAAAGCGTAATCTAGTAAAAATTTTCCATATAAAATTGCTGGTTTGGACACACACTCAAATCCTTACCAAACCAATTAATCTTCATTTACTAACCAGGATACCAAAGTTAAATATCTCATCTAAAGTCAATATTTGGAAATGAAAGTACATTTTTAAGTCAGATGGCTGCTCAAAAGGAGTTGTTCCTTCCAGTGCACTGAAATGGGTGATTTTTGGCTGACAGTCATTGTCACCTTGTGTTCCCTCTGCCTGCTTTACTCATTTGCTGTCCTCTGAGATGTGGGCTGGGAGAACATCTTCGTCTGTGTGTACCGTGGCACATAACACAGGGGACCCACAATTTACTACTAATGTAATACGGATGAAGAGGATGAAGAAGATATTTCAGCTTCAGTCTCAGAAGGGTGGGTGCAGGCAGCCCCCGGCTTCTTTTCATGGGTGCTGAAAGCTGGCCAGATGCAGACCTTTTGTTTCTTTGACTCCCACTGGAAAAAATGCATGGTCACATACTTATCCTTAAATCCAAGGTTGAAGTCAAGGGGATTATATGGTCTGTTGATCTGGGATAGAGTTTAGCATGTGCTTGAAGACATGCTCATTTGGTTTACTGAATGGGAGCATTTCCACCCAGTTTAAAGAGAGTGAGTGATTGAAAAAAAAAGCCCAGATAAGGGAGAAGGTCAATGTCATTGGATGGGGGTGACACAGCAACAGAAGTACCTTCAGATAGCTCCATCCTCTGAGCAACACTGATCTGCACCTTTAAAAGTCAGTTATTCTTTCAGGTGTCTGCAGCCAGGTACTAAAATCTAGTGAAAAATAATTCATCAGGGATATCTGAAACTTGAACATATTTAGACAACAGAATTTGGAATAATGAAGAGTTAGGCAGTGAGGAATTGTTCACCACGTAACCCACATTTTCATTGTGGTTGTATGAAATGTCTTAAGCAGGAAAATAAGAAGATAAACAGCTCTTTTCCCGGTATAATTGAGCATCGCATGTTTCTTATTCTGCAGTAGCAAGATTTTTTGCCTTGGTACTTGCTTTCACTTTGCCATCAGACAAGATCTTCTGCAGCTACAGAAGAGAAGGCATCGTATATTATTTTCCTCATAGCTGCAAAACCAAAGTGTTTAAGAAAAAAAAGTAAAGCTCACTTGAAAATGAGGGTTAAAAGTGTTCCCTAACAAAAGGGAAAGTATTGTGACATTTGAAAGATTATTCTTCCTGTGATTCAAGATTTTTACCAGTGATCTGAGACCGTAGCCTTTCCCAAAACACTCTATCATCAAATGATTCAATGTCATCATCAAAGGATTTTTGGCTACTGACTTTCATTTAATAATAGTTGTGAAGTTTAATGAAAGGAAAGATCTGCATAGATTTCTTCCTAAATTGGATGAAATCCTGCCTTTTTTCTTTTTTTTTTCCTTTTTTTTTTTTTTTGTAATATTTCTGCTCAGAGAAAATTATAGCCTCTGGTGCCAGTGATGTACTCTGTATGTTTTGTTTATTACAGCGGTTTTAACTGGAACCATGGCTGAGGGAGTATCATTATAAAATTCTTGATACCCTTGATATATTTGTGCAAACATAGTTGTGGGCACCGAAGGCAGTGGAGGAGATGACATGTTCAAAGCATTTTCTCCTTATTTTAAGCATCTGCTCGGTCACTCAAATGCGGTACATGCCCACATGCTCTCTAGGCAGAGAGACCAAGGTCCCGATTCAGGCCAGACATCTGACCTCGCGTGTCCGACCCCACCTGAGATGAAGCCCGTCTTCCGCTTCCATCTCTCCAGCTGAGTTGTGGCTTGGTGGTGGTACCCGGGTGGCCAACCTCTTCCTGGTGTTTGCCATCACTGGGTCAGGAGCACTGGAAGGAGCTGTGTGGCTTCTTGCAGGAGGATAGCTTGGAGTGGTTTAAACCAGGAGTGATTGCAGTCTGCACTAAAAGCCTCCTGGGCACACACGTTATACACACACACAGTGGTTGGGGGGATCAGGTGGTTGCCCCACATCTGTGAATAGCAAACAGAACTGCAAATTCATGCCATGTGTGCAGTAAGTGTGAAGATGAGTTCTGGCAATCAGGCCTGCTGGTGCACTCTTTACAATTGTCTATATTTCTTTGGTTCCTTTTTTCTAGGACTGAACTGCTTCTGTGTCCTTGTAGGTCTGCAACAGGTGGCAGCTCTGGAGAAGATAAACAAGGACCTCTTTGAAATGCAAGGGGCCAGGTTTTCTAAAGAGCCAAGAGCTGGATTTCTTCCCATTTGGTGTCTACAGGCTGGGCCAGATTTTCCAATGAACTCAGCCAGCAGCACTGGGTGACTCCCACCAGGACACAGGTACCCTACTCTGTAAAAAGCTTCACTCACAAAGATGTTACATCCTCTTGGAAACCGGTCTGCTGTGAATCACAAGACTGCTGATTTATTTACTGTGAACCAGGAGGATCAATTAGCTGATGGCAATGCAGAGAGGGAGGGAGAGTATATTTTCATTTGTCTTCAGGAACTGCTGTATCAGTAAGGGCTGTGTGTTGCTTCTGCAAAGCCCAGTGCAAAGTCAGGGGCTCACACCATACTCTCCAGGTGGGCTTGTCCTCAGCTAACTTTGGACCAAGGTGTCTCTACCACCAGAGACATGAGATGAGCACCTCCGCAAAGCAGTTTACCTCACTGGCCGTAGACACCTCTCTTAAGATGGGAGGAACCACATTCTCTTCCAGGGGACCATCTCAGACTACACATTTAGCTTCAGGATGGCTGAAGACAAGCAAGAATAATCTCACGTGGGCAGGAATGAGACTACAGGTGGCCTGAACTGAAGCATTGGATTGCACATTTTGTTGGATTGGGTAATTAGCAGCTTTTATAACCAACGGCCAAGATTGTGTGCAGTTACGTTCACTGAACTGCACCTCTGAAAGCGACAAATTCTGCTCCAGCCCAAGAAAGGCTCATCTCATTGCAGTGCCATAGGTTGGCAATTAGGAGACATGTAACTGAGAATGCATTTGTCCCTCCAACCTAGAGGTAGCTGCCAGCAAAATGTGATGAGCAGGAAGCAAACCAGGCAAGACCCATAGATATGCCCTATTGGAAGCAGGAGAAAAGCTCCTGTTGACATCACTGCGTATCAGTTCTAAGCCAGACAAGGGCTGTGAAGGGAAAACCCTGTGAAATGTAAGATTTTGTTGGTCTACAACCAAGGAGGGGAATATTTTGTAGCCTATAAGATCCCTGCTGGGCAGCACGAAGACAAATTTCTCTTTTATCAGCACAACTGGATTTAATCTGGATTTGTTCTTGTGCAAAAAAAGGACTAAATTCACTCTGTACGTTTCCCCTCCTCTTTCCCTCTCCCACCCCCTGAATATGCGTCAACAACAAATATGCATCAACAATGAGTCCTGAGCCCTGTTCTGAAGAAGTGACAACCTGAGGTCTACATGCTGGGAGAGTCTGGAAAACATTTGTATGACAGGATCATCATCTGAGACAGAGAAGAGGAGGCAAGGGGAAGGAACAAAACTCTCAAGAAAGGAAGGAAATCAATAAAAGACCGGTTGCTCAACTCTGGGATAAATTAAGAATGAGTAAGTAAATACCTTGTTGACTCAAGACATCTTGTTAAGAGAGGGTCTGAAAGCGCAATGTGAATAGAGAATGCAGTGTCTTGGGAGACAAATAGTGGGTTTTGACTGCTGCGGTTGATCCGTGTCTCTATGCTGCTGCTGCTGCTGTTGTTTTGTTTTTTGTTTTTTTTTTTTTTGACCAGAGATGCCATGTTTTGACCTATGCTGATAGATTAAACAGTGCCAAGGAGCATTTTCAGGTGCAGCCCCTCGGTTATCTCTGCTGTTAAATTCCCTGAATTTTCCCTAGCACACTTGTGGCCTGATCTCAGCAAGGCCAGCAGCTAGCAGGGAATGGGGACTGTTCCCAGCAGCAGTTCAGATGCAGCTGTCCACTTTTGGGAGAGTGTTTAGCAGTGTAGACATGGACATCCAATGAAGTGTTGCTCCCATTTTTAATGTACTAGTATAGATGCAGCCTGTGTGTTAATGTTCAAAATAAAGTGAAATATTTAAATATATATCCATCATAAACAACTAGAGGCAAGTTTCTGGAAGGTGTTGGGTGGGATTTCATTGGGCAGCTGAGCACCAGGGTCCTGAAGTCCTGCCTGTCCACTGGGCTGGCTCTACTGCATGTTTGACCCCTGTGTGAGCTGAATCATCTCTACAAAATGGAAGGAAATGGCACACTTCCACACTCTTTTTTGTTGGATGCTTCTTTTGTCACTTTAATGAGCTGAATTAGCTCAGCAAAGAGTCAGCAAAGAAGGCCTGGGACAACAGCTGCAAGGCTGGAGCAGAAGGAGAGGGATGGGGGGATCCAGCACCACAAAATGTAACTGGAGAGATCTCCAAGGATCTCAGTGGGACTTGAGCCTTGGCCATGAATATCCTATTGCTGCTGGTGAGATCCTGCAGACAGGCTTACACACCTTCCTCACCTGGGACTCCTCAGTCAGCAGGTTCATTTTGTTGTCTATTGCCTTTTCTCTTTCCTCTCATGGCCTAGACAGTATTCCAGTCTTCCCTTTCTCTTCTGTATTGTATCTTGGCCTGTGTTTTCACAGGGAACACGTGTATTTCATGAACGTGCAGTCTTGCACATATGTTGCTCATGCCAAGTATGAGCCCACTCTGTATCAGAAACAGTCATTTATGGGACAGGGAGTAGTCAAAAGCTTACTATTGATAGTAACTCCTGACATTGGGCAGTGAGCATTCAAAATCTTTGGATGCTGGGAGCATATAATTCATTGCAACAGCCTCAGACTGGCCCGCATGAAGAAATCAATCTTTAGTACAATACAGAAAAAGCCCTACTCTGAGGTTGCATGCTACTTATTTTCAGGGATTTTGTGTTCCAGAAGTCCAATATCCACAATGAGGATAAGGAAAGATCAGCGCTTCCCATGAGAAGTGAACAATTCAACAAAAAAGTGCTAGAAAGGGAAAAATGAAACAAATCAAGTCAACCCAACATGTAGGCATTTTTCAGCACAGAAAAACAGGAATGAACAAACCCAGGAAAATTACTAGAAAATTAAAAAAGGCTGGAGAAAGATGGTTAAAAATCAAAGGAAACTGAAGAAAATATTTTTCTTTAATTTCCTTTCAAGCAACCCCAAGTTAATGATTTTGCAGAGCTTTACTCTTTCAGGGTATTCTTGAAATCTAAAATTAGAATTTTGTGCGTATTTACTAATGTTGTATATCACTTCAGTTTAAGAATTTCCTAAGTAAACAAGTCTGGTTAGTACTACCTTGTGTCAGTAGTACTTCAGGATATATTAATCCTTTTTTAAAGATAAGGGAACTGAGGCACGGAGAGACCTTAATAAGACAAGTGCTAGAATACAGACTATCTAAAATGTATCTCCACCTACTTCAGTAATGAGCTGTCTATGGGACGATACCATCTACTTAAATTTAGACTGTGTATGATTTAATAGAAAATGAATATTCTCCTAGAAATTTTTAAAAAATTTGAAACGTGAACACTGTCAAAGATGCCAGCCAGTCCAAATGTGGAAAAAAAACCTTAGGGGGACTCAGTGGCTTAGGAAGCCCAAAATTTTATTCAGACCCTTTCACAGTCACTTGGTAGATCTTAGTCTACCCAGGATCGTAGTTCCTACCACAGCAGGCAAGTTTGCCTGTTTTTTAATGAAATAAACACTTTTAACGAACGTAGTGCCTTTACACCACCGACCCTCCAAAGGAAGGTTGTAGACCGTGAAAAGGAAGGTTATATAGCTTGATTTCCTCTGTCTGTTTTGTGGGAAACAAGAACTTTGAATTGATGTTCATGCTGGGAACACATGCCCCAGCCCCATCTACTACCTCATCTCTGCTCCTGCTGTTGTTCCCGCATGTGGTTACTTATTTTGGCAGGTGTGGTAATGCTCCTTGGACTGGTTTAGGTAAAATAAGCCCTGATTATGAACTGTGTTTTAGAAACCCCTTCCTGATATGCAATTTCAAGGCCTTTCCAGTTTACTCTGTGTGTTGTATAGGTAAAAGATTCTCTTCAGGGAGAACTGCTTTGCTGGGAGCAGTTCTTTCAAGGACTGCTTTCTTCTTTTAGAAAGAAAACATTTCATTGGCAAGGTCTGAGTGAAAAGGTGTAATTTTTTCACCCTCCTGGTATCAGGGAGTTGATCTGGATAAAAGTGTTCCGCCTTGAAAGCCAAATCACGTGAAAAAAGGGGCAGCACAGGGAGGCAGGAGTTCAACAAACAGCACTGGTGGAATTGGCAGCGATGGGTCCAGGCGTGCTTGGTCCCAGCTGCCCATCCTGCCTCTCTGTTGGGGGTCACTACTTTGTGCTTCTTCTCACAGTCTGGTGTCTTCATGCAAACACCAGCACCATCAGTTTGTACACGGGGATGTGATAGAGCTGAGGAGGCAGAAAGACCATCGCACACTAGCTGTTAGGTAGAGGCTAAGGTGGAGGTGATGCAGAACACAGAAGATGGCATTCCCACTGGTATGCCTCTTGAAGCCCTATTTTTCCAGCATTTTCTACCTGCCTTACCCACTTGCACCAATGAAAAGAGTCAAAACCTGCCCGAATCATTCATTCAGGACAGGAGGACACAGCAATACTATGTGCAAGCATGCTGATTGCATTTCAGCCATTAAATGGTGTGTTAAAAATACCTATGAATATATCATAACAATTTGGCTCGGATCCGTGATGGATCAGGAACAGTAGAGACGTGTACAGTCCATCCCCACCCACTCTTCTCTCAGTGGCTCCGTATTCACACCCCTCAAAAAAGTGCGGAACTGAAAAATTAGGGAGGTGCATATCCTCCAAAAAGAATGTGCGATGCTCTAGCAATGCCTAGCGCCTGTGGTTCTGGCACCAGCGGAGCTGACTGCCGCACTTTCACCAGCGGATCACTCAGGGCAATGGAGAATTCCGTTCAGGGAGAATTCAGGGAAATTGCTGTTTTAATAACAGGGCAGGAGTTTTCACCCACCTCTTTCACCCTTCCCTGAATGCTACAGAGAGGAGTTATCTGTATGAATTGGCTTCCTCAGCCAGTCTGAGTCATTTTTCTGAGTCTTAAGTTTTAAGGGATTTTTTGTGGCTACACATTGATTCTTGTTTTGTCCCTGGCATCCCTACAGGAAATTCAGCTCCACAGTTTCTGTGTCAGACTCAGCAAAACAGCCCTAGACTGAGTGGGAAGAGTTAGACCCTCTGGGAGAACAGAGACAGTGTGAAGAGGCAGGGTGAGGTGAGGTTGCCCCATTGCCCTTGTTATTCTAGTTTTGTGGATAACCAGAAGGTTACAGCCTTCAGCACTTCTGCCAGTCAGAGCTATTTTTAATTAAAAATAAAACCAGGAAGTTTTTAATACGGACAAACAAATAACGGAATTTGTCACTGGAAAGTTCTAAAAATTATACTGCTGAGTATTTATTAAAAGACAAAACCTTTTTGCCTACTTTCTTTTCCTTTTTTTTTCTCTGTAGTTTTTTTTTTTTTAATTTTTTAGGTTCTACCATGGGCCTAAAGATTAAAAAGTACTTTTCTTGCTAAGACATCTGCCTATAAACTTG
>Ga0065711_1013120_pt1 | contig 10337 bp, 5 predicted proteins | sample Hoacrofraction12_FD_59098 | JGI IMG/M metagenome (GOLD analysis project Ga0065711, IMG submission 59098) | Hoatzin crop microbial communities from Cojedes, Venezuela - Epithelial fraction 12 v2 (version 2) | ecosystem: Host-associated > Birds > Digestive system > Esophagus > Crop | place...
TCAAGACCCGCCTGGACAAGGTCCTGTGCAGCCTACTGTAGGTGACCCTGCTTCGGCAGGGGGGTTGGACTAGATGACCCACAGAGGTCCCTTCCAGCCCCTACTATTCTGTGATTCTGTGATTCTGTGAATTCTAGTCCTGCAGCTGACGGCTGGGTGTGCGCTGTATCCTGAAGTGGATATTCAAACTCCTTCGCACAGATGCTCAGTATCTGCATCTCCAATGGTTTTACTGGACAGCACTGTAATGCTCTTAAAACACTGCGCACGGGATTCATTTCAGCATCTCTAAAGCTGGGTAAAGCGTGGCCAGGGGTATTGTTTGAGCTAGAGCTTAGCAGGACAAACAAACCAGGCGTATCTGAAAGCGATGTGTAAACACGATGCTGGGGTTCCTGCTTATCGCCGGGCGGCTGTGGGAAGCTGACAGCTGTTACACAGAGGTTAAATGTGCGTTCTTCGGTCTGTCAGGAAAATTAAGCCTCCTAAAGACTATGTGGCACTCTAGAAGACGTGAATTTATCTTTGTGCATAAACAGAATACACGCTTCCATATAAATATGCTTTCAGGACTATTTAAAGTATTAGAAGTATGCTTCAGCCCAATAAAATAACGCAGATGGAGCTAGCGGATTTGGGAAAGAGCCTGACTACGTTCAGATGTGCCAGAGATCTGACGAGCATCCGGACAGCAAAGCCTGAGCACTGGCATTTGCGCTGCTAAATAACAGCCGAGGACGAGAAAGAAAATGCTATAGGTACAACGGGGATATGAACTGAAGTAATAAACGCTTGACCTTCACTTTTCATCTTTGCCAGCTTCTCAGGCTGCTTGTCCCAAAGACTGACGTGACTGTGTTTTATGTTATGCTTTTATTTGCCATATTTGTAGTTAGTTACAAGTAAAAACGGTTGAAATCCACTGTAGTTAATACAAAATAGAAATATAGCTGCACGGGTTATGGCATGATTTTTCTTACAGTCTCTTCTATATGATACCATACACTTAAGAGCTTAATTCTTAACAGTAGTCGCCTACACTAATCCCTTATTGACTAACTTCCAGTGTGATTTACTCGTTACAGATATTACCCCCGTGGAGTAGGATCTGGTAATCATTTCATAATGGTATTTTTGCTGTAGTTTTTATTTCCCCTGTAATCTGTGATTCTAAATACACGTTGAAGGAAGCAACCTTTTAGTGCAATGTTAAGTATCAGTAGAATTTTATATATGTATAAAAAAAACCCCAAAATAACCCACTGCATAAAGAAACAAGGATGTAAGGTAACTGTTGCGGGTATTGCGCTTCCCTTTCCTCCCCTCCCCCTTACCTTTGTTAAGGGACAGGAATGAGCATTCACGGTGAACAAACTCCCCTGTAACCTCTCCTTTTCAATGAATTTCGAAAAGTTACAGACTCGTAATTTTGAGGGCAGGCAGGTGGCTTTGATGAACGTTATCAGCGGAGAATCAAATCCCGTGGCTCTGCAGACTCATTCTTGTGTAAAGTCATCCCTGCCATGAAGTCCAATCCATAACGCATCGTTCCCTTTAGACATGCCTAAAAGTGTGCTTCACCTTTTTGAAAAAAATTCGCCTTACATCCCTGTAATGATCTAACTCTTCTGTGTAGATATAGCTCTATATATGGACTAATTTGTAAAAAGATAAATTATGCTATTTTCAAAATACTCTGAGATACAAAGTTGTGCAGGTGCAAGTTTGGTAGTATATTGCTGTAAAGACTAAGAATTAATTAGTGTTATCTGAGTATATATTCTTTAAGCTGGGAATATGGATTTAATATTGTGGGGGTTTATTTTTGCTTTTTCTTGCACTTCATAGCATTTCATACTTTCTTCAGACTATCTGCATGCTTCTATCAAACTCCTTCTTTTTTTTTTCCCTTCCAATTTCTGATCCCTTAAAGGTATAATAAGCTGATCACACATTCATGCTTGTTACTAGTGTATTTCCATAGCTCTGGCAGGCTGAAAAACATCTTTTCATTTCCACCTAAACACAGGCATCTCCTCTCAGTGAAAAGCGAGAGGCTTCTGGCAAAAATCTTTCCCCCACTGAAATGGATGGGACTGACTTTTCAGCTTCGCCCTTTAAGTTTACTCTGCTCTTCTGGGCTTACAGTGTCGTGGAGCAGAGCCCCAGACTAGCTCCGTGTAGGGACAGTTACTGAGGCCGCTGGTATTCACGGAGCCTGGCACGGAAACTGCAATCACATGTTCTCGTTGGTATTTCTACATTTACATATAAATCTACTCACAGTGCTGTGAAATACTGACAGAGAAGAAAACAGAAAGGTTTGGGTTTTGACTACTCTCCACGCATTCCTCTGACATAACTGTAAGAAAGCCAGCTGACCAGCTTCTGCTGGACATACTTTTTTCCTCCTAGTCTCTCACGCCAGCTGACAGCGTCTCTCCATTAACAAACACCAGTGACTCGGCCTAAAACGGAGCGTGGTGCAGCCGGTGCCATTGACCTTGTTCACTCCGTGTCCCAACACGATGCGATAAATTACCACTGCAGAGAAGAGGATCGAAGAAACGGAATCGCTACTACCGCCTGCGTCGCAGAAACCAGTTACTCGCCTAAGTAAAACCGTGCGTATCTGGAAGGCGAAGGGAGGCTTGGGTCGATTACGCTGTTTGGTCTATCTGCAGGACAGCTGCTTGGGTTGTTTCTTCGTCCGACTCTTCTGCTTCCCCGCCGACCGGCTTGTTTCTTTCATCATACAGTTTCTGGCTAGGAGCTTCTAGAGGCATCCCATACTCTTCATCGTCTTCAACGATGGACAGCTCGATGTTGTTGTTCATCATGGCCTTCCCTTCCATTCTGGCTTCCCTCTCTAGAGAATCGGCCGCTGCTTTGCCCTCCTCGGTCACCGAGGCGGTAGGTGTCACATCCGAGTGCGTGTCGGCGAATGACATTTCATCCTCGTGCGCGGCTTGCTCGTTGCTTGTAGCGTCTGTTGGTTTGTCCTCGGCTTCAGCAGGGCTTTCTCCTTCACGGACTTTCTTCACGTGGAAGGTGAGGGGAGATACTTTGAAAGCCGAACCCTTTGAAGAGGAGGATTTCTGGTGATGCACAGTAAGCGATTTTTTGATCTTTTCTCTCCGTTCAGGCGAGACAATCTTTGTGCTGATCTTGTTCATCTTCTTCTCGATGTTCTGGCGGGAAAATGCTTTCTTGAGGCTGTCTACCTTCTTGAGGCTGGATCTTTTCAGCTTCTCGGCTCTTGATTCTTCTGTTTTCTCCTCCGCACTGTCATCCGCATCATCTTCCTCGTGAAACATGTCATCATCTGAACCCAGCTCCACTGTGTGCAAGGTTTCTTCCAGCGTTTTGTTCTCATCTGCAGGCTCCTCTTTTCCTTCTGTAATGCTGGGAATAGGCTCTTTTGCAAAAACACTGGCAGGGATCTCATTTTCCTCCTGAAAGGATTGACAATATTTGAGTTTCATACTTCACAGGACACAAATGTAATAAACAAAGCACAACCCTGAACAATTACTTCTTCCCCCCCCCCTCCGCCATGATGAGATGAAGGATGCTGAACATTGCTTGTTATTTGAGTATATTTAACCAGTAACAAGCCACTCAAAGCCCACTGAACCATTATCTGGTACAGTTTAAGACTAATGAGCTGTCAGCTGTGAGATTTCTCTTTCAGAGTGGCTTGGAATGTATACAGAATGGAAATCCCGTTCTTTGTCATTTAAATTGGATATTCTTTAGTAAGAGTTCAGCTGTGGAGTTGCACACCTATCCCCGGGGAGAAGGGATGGTATGGTGGCTAAGGACATCCAACAGACCCCTGTGCAGACCTACAGAAGTCGCGTAACCTCCCCCCCAGAGCCTTCAGTTCCTCTAGCCAAAGACTGGGAGAAGCTCTGCAGAGATGTTGGATGCATCGAGAGGTACCTCAGATGACAAAGGCAGTTAGCGCTTTCACTGTATTTCAGAAAAATGTGCGTTGCTGTCAGAAATGGGATGGTTGACACTGAGAAGCCGTGTGGTCCATGATTTAGAGTATGTGCTATTTTACAGCTATTGACAGAAAAAAAGTACATTTGCTTAGTAAATTGGTAAATATTAGAAATACAGACAGGACAACTCCTTCAAAAATTAAAAAAAGTTTATGGCATGCAAAAACAGACACCATCCAAAGAAAAAAAAAACAAGGCTCCTCACACACCCCCTTCTCTTTTCAGAAGCGTTACCCCTTAGACCTGCACGTTCTCTATTTATTTCCTTTCTTACCACCTTCAGACAAAGTGCGTGCAATAACACCCAGCGTTACGAATTTTTATTTCCCCTCCCCTATTTATCTTCAGATACAAAAAGCCATAAGCACTGAGTGAAATGGTTTTAATAGTCTCCGATCTCTCCCTGGTGGGCCCGAGTGTAGGGTTAAGGGGAAAAAGGCCCCCTACATTTCAAAATTCGTGCTCACTATTTCAGGACCGAGCACCCAGCTGTGACCACTGGAGAGAACGGTGTCTCCAGTCAAATTTGCTGTCAAGGATGTCTTTATAAATTGGTGTAAGGATGTCTTTATGAACAGACCGCAGTACTTCGTACGCGGTTGTTTATAATACCAAAAGACTCCCGCCTACCTTGCAGCGCTTCTGGAACTCCAGATTGTTCACGTGGACAGGCAGAATCACTTTATACCATATATACATGGCATATAATCATCTATACCGTGATTCAAGTGTGTTGATGAATATCCCCGGGGGATATAAAAATGGAGAGCATAAGAAAATTGATGGCTGCGTGACAGTTTGGATGTGCTTTCCTTCTACGGTTTCCACGCGCCTTCCTGGGCTGGCGGCCTCAGTCGGATACACTGGCCCAGGGGAAGCTTTCCCAGCCCTCTGCCTGCGGTGGGACGTCTCCTAAAGCCAGCGTTCTTCTCCTGACACCTATAATGTTGTTGCAGCTATGGCCAAGAGTGACCAAGATAACAAAACAAAGGAAACCCGCACCAGCTTTAAGTGAAAACAGCGGTAACTGCAGTACAAATATTTACATTTTCTCTCCACTGCAGTTAATGAAATGTGGATTACATGAGTGGGTGCAGTGTTAAATTATTCCCCAGAGCATGAGAACTGAGTATGAAGCATAATTTACATGTCCTGTGCGCTCCTTCCAAAAGCAGGTAATCTCATACAGTTTTAAACATCTCAACATTCAGGTATAAGTGCCTGAATGGCACAGAAAACTCTGATTTGAATGAGCAAAGATGGGTTGAGACTTTTAAAGTATTTAATCTAGGAAAGTGGTGTCAGAGGAGATTGATCACAGTGCAGTCTGAGCCAGAGGGGGGCCTGTGTGGCTCGTCTCAAGGTCAGTCTAGCTCCGTGTCTACAGTATTCACGTTAAACTGAAGTACCGCGTGCAGTCTCTAGAACAGTACGGACGCAGGTTTTTACTTCAATTTTTATCAAATTTGTGACTGAGTAGCAGGGAGACTGTCAAACTGTCCTTATTTATTAAGAGAAAAAAGCAAACGAAAATACACTACGAAATAATCATAGAATGGCTTGGGTTGGAAGGGACCTTATGAGGATGGTATCGTTGTCATGCCCCCCCATCATGGGCAGGGACACCTTCCGCTAGACCAGGGTGCCCCAAGCCCTGTCCAACCTGGCCTTGATTCTAATACAAGCAGACCCTAGGTAGTCTTTGGCTATCAGGCAGTACTGGCAGTCAAGAAATCTCCTCTCTGTCTAAGCTTCCTGCATGGCCCTGGAAAACATCAGCCTCCGGGCATCTGTTACTCTGCTTGTAAAATGGGGATGACATGCTCTCCTGTCTCACGTTTCTAAAAGACCTTAGGATCACAGGAACTATTAAAATGCAAATGGGAATAAATTAAGCGAAATGCTTTGGAAATACAAAGGTGGTATTGCAGGAATGCTTGCTCTCTGGTGGCGCAGACATTTCTGTTTCGAATACAGTTACTGATAACATGTTGTAAGTGGGCTATTAGTAACTTTTTGCTCTAACAAATTTATATGACACCTGCATTTTGTTTTATTTTTCAAGCAGCCTAGTATTTCATTTAGGAAGACTAGAACAATACACTGAAAAATGCCAACTGTTACAAACTGCGTAACTATTTTCCATGCCAAAAAAAGTAGAACTTTGATCTTTTCTTCTTGATCTAAAATTCTGAGTAAGCAATACGTCTTTTTATTTTTCCACACCCGAGTTCAAAAACAGCACTTGCATTTTGTCAGATGAGCTTCACTGTAGGTAGCTAGCTCCTCTGAATTTTATTTTTCCATGTGGGAGCCAAATAGACTTGTGCAAGTTCTCTGTGTAAAAAAAAAACCTCTTGCTAATACCAAAGATACTTGCAAAGTTAAAATCAGCGCCTTCCCCGTGGCTTTGATCAGCCACTCTTGAGAACTTTCTGTAGGTCGTAAACTCAACCCTATTTCTTCCCGGGAAGGAAGGAAAGATCCGTAATGGGTGTCTGACAAAACCAGACTGAGCGAACAGGGAGTTAATTTACCCCGGAGTGCTGGATCTCCGACACCGCATAAGGGTTGGATGGTCGTTAGATTCGTGGTAAGAGGCCGTGGCCCTCAAGAAGGGCAGACGGTGCTTGCAGCCATCCAGGCTCCTCGGTACTTTGTAGATGCTGTTACGTGCCTCGATGATTACTACTCTAAAACTTGTTTCGTTACACAAAGTAGGTCAAAAGATGACAAATCCTCCTAAAACTGGCCCCCTCACCTCCCGCAGCACAGCTGGATCGAGTCCCAAGAGCCACGTGAGGTATTTTTGGCATTAATCGATACAAGAGTACTCTCCCTGCAAGGCTCCAGTGGGAAATTTAAGGAGTTCGATAGCAGCGTGAGCGGGTTGTAATTCTTCTGTTCCCCTCACTCGCTCATTTTTGAGTTTGAAGTTGCTTTTTCAAAGGATTACTACAGTGACCCAAGCAGCAAGACACAACCCGATGGCTAATTTCCTGCGCCCTCCGCTCGCTTCCTTTCAGGATGAAGCAAGATGAACCAAGAGCAGCATCTGAAAGGCGCTTCCGAATACCAGTGGGCTTGACCCCGAGCTGTAATTCTGACTTACGTTATCCGTCCTATTCGCTAGCAAACATGACATTTAATTGAAAAATTAAACATGAGCTTTTTTTTTAATCTTGCCTTTTGCTTTTGCAGCTAGAAAAGCGAACAAAACCCCCACCAAACCAGCACCCAAAAGCTGGTCATGTGGCCCGGACAAAATAGAGGGGAACAATGCCAAAGCTTAACCAGGATTTTTAAAACAGTCACTTCAGTGTTTTACTAAATTGCTGTGTCACTTGTGGCATTCGTAATCACTTTTGCATCCTCGAATACTCGGAATGGGGCTCCATTAAAATATGTCAACCAATTAAATAAATATATGCAAACCAGGAACAACGCAGACAGTCTAGGGAGAGAAAACTAAGAGCATTTTAATGGAAAATATGTAAATAGCTGAACTTTTCTGAGCGCAGTTCGCTCTCAGCCTGTACGCTGAGGGAAAGCTGATGCTGGCGAGTGGCAGCACGGTTTCAGAAAATGCAGAGCTGGAGCTCAGCCGTGTGTTTGGGCTGTGCCCAGTGCTCCCACCGAGTACCAGGGAGTCTGAGGTATGCAGTGCATGCAGAACTAGATCACAAACGTGTATTTTTATTTTCACACCTAAGCCAGCAAAGCGGGTCCCAGTGAGAAACATGCTGCGTGCAGTTTGGGATTGGGGTTTTTTTCAGTGGAAAAGAAGAATCCCCCAACTGAAGAGGTCTCACACATCCGGATTTCCCTTTTGTTTTTACAGAAATCTGGCGTCAATATGGCTTCATCGCTGCGACTTCTCCTTCCTGCAATTGTTTTTCCATGGATTCCTGCTCGGGGCAGGGCAGAAACCCAGCCAGCCTTCTGTCCTTTTCCCTCTGTGCAGTTATCCCAGCGAGACGGTGGCCCCGCTGACCACCAGCTTGTCCCACAAGGGACCCCACAGGGCTATTTTGAGGAGGTGGGCACACAGGTAAGCCTGGCAGCAGGCATACGGGCATGGCCCAGCCAGCACCCACCATCCTTCTGGGTGCGGCCACTTCCCCAGTGGAAAATCCCAGTTCCTCCCAGGCTCCAGCGGAGAAAGCCCTGGGCAGCCTCCCACGCCCCGGGAAGCTCTGCTGGACGCCCTGACTTTCCAGACAGCCACGCTGCCTTTTAGCAGCAGGCCAGTGCCAGGAGCAATTCCCTGCTCCCAGCTGAATATATATATTTTTCTAACTGAATTTAACTGCTGTGTTTCTTTTCTAAGGCTTGTGTTCCTAATCTGCATCGGCTTGGGAGTGGTGAAGTTCATTCCTCCCCCCCCCACCATAGCAACCCACTTTCCAGTGAGCAATGGGAGCAGAGGGAACTAAATCCTTGTAAAAACAAGGAAGAACAGACCTGCTGTCCAAAGGTACCAGCCCGGCAGCGGGCAGTGGGGAAGCAGCGGATTTTCTTTAGCTGCTGTTCTGGGACGTGGGCCTGCGTTGCTTGCTTTGGGTTTGTGCACTTCAGTATTAAGGAAAAGCTTGGGGGTTTAAACGGTCCTTAGCTTTGCAGCACTGCTTGGTGTCAGGAGCCATGCAAAGCCAGCCCTCCCAAGTCGGGACGCTGCTTCACCCTCCTTGGTGAGCTCCACCGTTGCTTTCACCCGGTGCCTGCAAATCACTGCCAGTGGCAGTGGGGATCCCTACCCGAGGGACCACACGCAGAGCTGCGTTTGCCTTTCCTCTCCGCGTTACGTCATCTCCAAAGGCCAAAATCTGAGTTCTGTGGAGGAAGACGCTGTAGCTGCAACAGCCAGGCCTTAACTCTGATGCTCGGAGGTAGCAGAAATTGCCTTCCCCCAGGCCACGCCGGTGCGGGCTCCCCACGGGGAGCACTCGAGGTCTAGGTGTGGACTGGAGGTGGGAGCCAGCAGCTAGCCAGCGGGGCCTGGGAGATGGCAGTGCTCTGACTTACAGTCACGGATCCTAAATTACTTGCAGAAATGCAGAGAACGTGTCTTTTTAGATTTACCCACTCCCTGGAATCATTTCCACATTCCTTCTGGGGTGGAAACCACCAGGCTCGGTACATGCCCCAGCTCCTCCTCTTCTGGCTTGACGAGCCCGGACTGTAATTTGGGAGAACAATAAGCAAAGAGGTGGGGGCTTCCTTTCTGGGGGCAGCACCCGGGCACTGAGTTCTGCTCTGTTGTTTTCAATAGAAAAATAAAAACCCCAACAACCCAAGGAGCGGAGTGAGCGACTGACAGATGTAACAGCGAGCCGACAAGTTTAGCCCGAGGAGCTGGTGATGTGCCCGACCCGCGGCTGCTCCAGCCCCACACTCGCTCTCCTTCATTCCCCCACTGCGTTGTAGAGGTCTGTCTTGATTTTTTTTCTTTTTAAAAAATGTAGAAGTCATGTCCTTGTGTTTAGTTAAAGCTCACACTGTGTTCTGTCCAGAGCATTGCTTAAAAAGGGGAAAATATGCAAGCTGCTGCTATCACTGGATGGACTCCCGGGAAGCAGGGATTTTAGGTGAATTTTTAGCTCATCCCTGAATGAGCCAGAACAGCCTGGGCAGCGAAGCTGACAGGGAGCTGCAGCGCTGCCCTTCCCCTGCTTCTTCGGGCAGATGCAAGGGCGGTTTTTAGGGGTGCTGCTAAGAAAAGAACCCATTTTGCTAACCCTTAAGTTTGCTAAGAAAGAAAAAGACTTTCTTAAAGTTTGCTTAAAAAAAAACCCCTCTGACAACACAACCCCGTCTCCACATATGCTAAGCGTCAGCAAAACAAGGTCTCTTTCCCCCAAGTTCGCCAAGAGTTAGCAAAAAAAATATAAAGGATGTTTTCCCGAAGTTTGCCTAGAGTGAGTTAGCAGAAAAAATAAAGGGTATTCTTCCCCAAGTTTGCCAAGAGTTAGCTAGCAAAACAGGGTGCTTTTCCTCAAGTTTGCCAAGAGTTAGTTAGCAAAAAAGGGTGTTTTTCCCCAAGTTTGCCAAGAGTTAGCTAGCAAAAATAGATGTTTTTCCCCAAGTTTGCCAAGAGTTAGCTAGCAAAAAAGGGTGCTTTTCCCCCAAGTTTGCCAAGAGTTAGCTAGCAAAACAGGGTGCTTTTCTCCAAGTTTGTCAAGAGTTAGTTGTCAAAAAAGCAAAGGGTGCTTTTCCCCAAGTTTGCCAAGAGTTAGTTAGCAAAAAAGGGTGTTTTTCCCCAAGTTTGCCAAGAGTTAGCTAGCAAAAATAGATGTTTTTCCCCAAGTTTGCCAAGAGTTAGCTAGC
>Ga0065711_1051544_pt1 | contig 10337 bp, 7 predicted proteins | sample Hoacrofraction12_FD_59098 | JGI IMG/M metagenome (GOLD analysis project Ga0065711, IMG submission 59098) | Hoatzin crop microbial communities from Cojedes, Venezuela - Epithelial fraction 12 v2 (version 2) | ecosystem: Host-associated > Birds > Digestive system > Esophagus > Crop | place...
TTTTTTTTTTTTTTTTTTTTTTTTTTTTGCCTTTCGGATCCACGTGTCACCGGGAAAGTGGGTACTGATAGCGTTCTTCCTTTGCGTCCCTAAACGCAGGAGGGTGTTTGCCTAAACATGCAAGCACAGAAGCAGAACTTGCATATTTTGTATAGGAAGCTGCTTTTGTTTGCTGCCAGGAGGATACACAATGTGCTCTCTACAGGGGATCAAGATGTAGGGCTGTACAAACACCGAGCAGCAATGCCTTGCATAACTGGCCCTGGGGGAGAGTTACGTGTCATGAGGAGAAACAGTTTTGCCAGGAAAGGTAAAACACAAGAGGCGATGTAGAATTCATGGAAGAAAACAAGAGGCCGGTGGAAAAAAACCCCGAACTATCTGTGCAAATTATCACCAGGCAGACCGCTCCGAGGAAAACAGCACTGGAGATAGAACTGCAGATTCACAGTCAATTCACCGCTTCCTGCAGTGACTGCATCTGTAACCCTCCCCGCGTCAGGGACTGGGCTTGTCTGCAGCCCCGGGCAGGTGGGACAGCTTGTCTGACCCTTGCTGTGTCGCTTGGGTCCCTGGGGAGACACCAGTCTCTCCCAGATGGGGTGAAAGGAAAGGGATGCTGCGGTGGTGCTGGAGACAGGACAAGCTCTGGGGAGGGAGAAAAGGTCCGCGGGCGCATGGCTTGGGGTGAGGGGATTACCGTGAGGCTGGTGGGGGTCCTGGGAGTGGGTGGTGTCCCCTGGGTCAAGCGCTGAGCCAGGAAGGACCAGGGATGGTTGAGGACCTGCTAATGCACCCCTGCTCCTCCCCAGGGACTGTCTGGGTGGGGGGTGAGGACAAAGCACAGTGGGCTGCCCCCGGGCAGGTCAGGACCTCTGTGCTCCTGTGAAAGCCACAGCGGACCTACACATACAAACTAACCCTGTAATGGCATGACAGGGTCTAAGTGTTGCATGTGGATGAGGAGACAGGCCTCTCACGGACAGGCTGGCACGGGAAAGGGAAACCCTCTGGAAAGAGAGAGGGACTGGACAATAGAGTGAAATGGGCTTGTAGTTTATTGACAGCCAGAAACTCTTCTTGCACAAAGGTCACTCACCGCTGGGCCTGCTGAGAAACATGTTCTGTTGTAACCAGCAGCAGCTTTTCTAAACCTGAATGAAGAGAGGACAGTGACAATATCACCAAACATCCCAGGGAGGTCCCTAAAACTGGAGATGCTCTGGTCCTCCATGATGCATCAACACCAGCTTCTTCCTTTTTAATCCACCCCCCTAATACTTATTTCTGTCTGGGAGAGTCGGGAATCTCACGTGACTTCTCAGAACGCTTGCAGACCACATGGAGAGCAGGCACATGAAAGCAGCCTCACCGGCACTGTCCATCCAAAAGGAAGAGCTTCAGGCCCCCTAGGAAATCAAAACCAGCTCTTCGCTTCTCCATCTTCCTGCTAGCATTGCCTTCAAGGATGATGCCCCTCTATACAGACGCTTGGCAACGCAGGGCATTGTTAGGAGCTGAAGGTCTTAACCAAGACATCAGTAAACATCCAAGCCAAACAAACTTAACATGCTCTTTGATGAAGTACATTATTCCTGCCACTTCAGTGAGGGTCCTTCACCTTCACTGACAGCGAACGTTCGCCGACAATCACCGCAGACAGAGTTTCAACAAAAAGATGGAAAACGTAATGTAAGCTGGAAGCAGCAGTGAGCTGCCGTACTGTGTCTGATGTGGAGCAGAGAAATGGGTTTGATTTTTATAGATGTCTTTTGCACTTCAGAAAAGTACTGTAATTGCAGATACCAAACTGAGTAAGAAATAGCAGTTCTGCTGCCAGAGCAGACAAAACACTCCCCAAAGCCTGTTATTAATAGAAAGGCAGCAGCATTGCCAGCAAGACAAAAAGGTCAGGAATAACTTTTAGCCATTTTCCAATTAAAAAGAGCAAAAAAAAAGACAGAAAAAGAAAGTCACTCTAGTCATATCCTGAAGTGAAGCAGAAGTGCCCATTAGACTAACACTGTCTTTGCACCAGGCTGACAATGCAAACGCACGACCCTTCCATGTCCAAGGAGCAGTGAAGCCTGGGGCAGGGGGCTGCACTGGCTGGCTCCGCAGCCCTGCTCCCAGCCCCGGCTGAGCCGCCCCAGCCCCAGCCCGGGCCCCGGAGCCAGGAACTGGGGACTGCCGCTGCCTTCCGTAAGAGGTCCGAGACCTGGGCTGAAAGCGCTGTGAGGAGCAGGGGATTTTTAGTATTGTTGTTGATACTGAAAGTAACAGAGATTTGCAGAGGGTTCGAGAACAAGTTAGGAAATACTTCAGATCTGCTCATATGCTTTCTGTCTGTGAAAAATGCTCGTAAGACCCAAAGCTCAGAATTGATAGAAACTTAAAAAAAAAAAAAAATCAAATCCAAAAATCCCCAACTGAAAAACTGAAGGAGAGCTGGGGAATAAAAGAATCCCCTTCCTCAAAACATGCATAACAAATTGTATTAAAAAAAATAAAAACCACAGAAAAAGACCATACAACAAGCCCCATGGAGAATAGATTCCTAAACACGATTTCTAGAAGAATTTCCATTAGAGGATGGATTTGTAAGAAGTGGTTTTGACCATTTCTTTGCGGTATTTTTTCTTATGTACAGCCTTGTCAAAAAATGAAAATACAGAATTGACATACCCTCCATCTTTCTCCTAAAAATGTTTTATTTAATAGCAATAATAGAACCAAAATAACTACCTGAAACCCTAATTTTAGTCAACTCTATAAAACCTGAATTCAATTTGTAATTATGAAGAATGAAATACTTGATCCTGGATTTTGCACCCTCTCTTTTATGCCTGCACGTCAGACGCAACCATCAATTCTTTTTCGAAGTATTTAAGTCTGAAATTATGTGCAGCACTGGTTTAAGTGTTTGCAGAATCGAAGCTTAATATACTTCTGAAAAAGGATGAATTGGTAATGTGTAAGAAAAAGATATTTGAACTACAATTGCAGAACAACTTTCAAGCGTGCTGTTCTTTGTAGCATGTAACACTTTCTTCTGGCCAACAAGAGAAAATACTGCAAGTGTTAAAAACATTTTTAGACTTTTACCTGAAAATCCTTATACTACTTTATCTTTGTTGGAACCTTGATAAAACAGAAGTTCAATTTTCCTCACCACATGATTTTAAATATTTTAGAATGTAACCTCAAGAAATTATGACTTCAGATATATTCCTTGATTCCTTAGTAACTTGTAAAACTGTGTAAAACCCATGAAATACTGAGAAAACTTCAAAATTTAAAATATTCTTTAACTTACTGGTAAAAATATGTAATTACTCTTCCATCTTTTTAAAGTACTGCAAATACATTAATAACTTCTCAGAATTACAGCTTTATGTCTATCTCCTTCAAGACAATAGAGCATGGCTGATAGGGAGAAATAAGTGTTTCCTATACTGATAAGAAAGCTTTGCTCTTAACATCATTAATGATAATTTATGCAGTTGTATGGTTTAGTTGAATCATTTACATCTTCCAGGTTATATATAATCTTTTAAGAGGCTTTATTCCAGTCTAGACAATTTTTGATACAATTTAACAGATTACATAAGATGCCAATATATCTTTAAGGGTTACCTTTCCTTCTGGTATAAATCACCCCAGTTCTATCATGTAGACTATTCAGTATGAAGAGCAAGAAATATTTGTGTAGGTCTTCGAAAAAAAGAGTGTTTAATTAGCACATTTTTATCTCTAACTGCATCTGAAAAAGTATAAACAGAATTATTTTAAAGTAAAATGTCAGATGCTTAGTAAATGCACTATAATTTATAATAATCTACTTTATCATATATGTTATCATATCATAGCATTTCGTTATGGAATAATTTTCCAAAAATGTATTTGATAATAAATTTCCCAACAATTCAACAATTCAAAGTGAAATTTTAAATCCTACTTTTTGGAAGAAAAATCAAATTCTGTAACAGTAAGCATGCATATTTTTCAGACTTTTCCTTTACAAAATTAATGCTATATTTTTTAATTTTTTTCTTATGATCTTAGGTGGTTTTCAGCATTCAAAATCCTGAATTATGACCAACACTCTTAAAACCCAGAAATTCCTGGATCAGGAAGCATTCCGCACAGACTGGAAAGAAGAGACATGTAAGTCTCTTGTTCCCCAGAGTGAGTGGATGTCCATTTTCAGATGTGTCTCATGTGTTCCTTCATCTGCTCTTTCCTTTATACTTAAAATGGAAAAAAAGTACGAATGTAATCCGAAATTGGTTCAAATCAAAACAAGTCATCTGTGCAAAGCTGCTTGCATTTTGATGAGGTCCCCTGGTCTCAGCTATTTGGGAGCAGCTCCCAGGCTCTCATGCAAGTCGGGGCAAATCTGCGTTCCCTGTGCCAAATGAACACTGCATGAAGCACAACTTGATGACAACTTAAGGATGTTTCAAAAACTACAGCAAATCATCTTCTTTCAGTAGACCTGGCTAAGCAAAAGCATTACCTGCTTATGTGCATGATGTTAGTGCGTGGAGGTTGAGGACATGATACTGATACTGTCTTAGCCTTGAGCTGCAACACTCCTAGGATACAGAAGGAGAGATTAATGGAAAGGATTTCCTTTATACATATTGGGCACAAAAAAAAAAGCCTGCAGCTAGTAATTTGATTTTGGACTGCAATTAAAGAAAAAAGTTACACAAGGGATGAAGAATTAACAGGTTTCATATCTTCATATCAGTCCTGATATTAATTTTGTGTGCCATGTCTATGCCATAACAGAAGGTGAAGTCTGCAGTTCAGGTAACCAAGTATCTTTATCTATTGCAGGGAAGTCTGCTTCTATTAGACGAGGAGCACAGAGAAGTTCCTCACAGCCAGTATGCTCCCTGAGGCAGCATTAATTCATACTAACGACTATTATAGAATGACTATAATAAAAAAAAAACTATGAGTAATAATTCAATAATGATTATGTTAAGCTTCTTATTTTGCATGGATGCCAGCCTTGTGCCAGGTACTGTAAAACACAAAGCAATCCTATTGTAACCTACTCAGCACAGTATCGATCTTTATCATGCTCAAGGAAATGGTCAAAATGAATGTTTTACTACATCCGCTAATACCAGGAGCTATTCCTCTGTCTCAAGTGGAAGATGCTCATCTTTTAGCCCTGAAGCTATTGATTTCAAATCCCAGTAATCCTGGGTGAGAAATACGATATCATGCACCAATACTGTCCACATAGACTTTGTTAGAATGTCCAGTCAAAATACACAAAATAGACCACTCCTGAAAACCTGATTTCCAAATACTCTTAGAAGGTTTTAAGGAAACTGTTTCAAAATTAGTGTTCTCAGACACACTAAAACCTCACTTTTCTCTCTTATCTGCTTTTTAGTTTGAAATTGTGGCCAATTATCAATGATAATAAGGATGGAGAGAAATACAAAAAACGTTTCCTTTTGTACCTATACACAAATCAAATTATATTTTTACTGCATAAAATTTCCAAGCAGCAAATGCCTTTCTCCAGTAGCACTGCCAGAATGTTACTGACTTTCTGGTCCCTTTCTGCCTGCACTATTCTTCTCCACCTTCAGTGCTTGCAAGACACCCTTCCTCTGGTTCAGAATGTAGCCGGTAAGATAATGAGCCTCCATGTTCTTGGCTCACCTTCCTCCTCCACACCCGACTTACTCTCCTTACTTCCACAAGGCTTTGCTGTCCAGCTCTGGCCCCGTCACCCAGAGAGGAGCCCAGCAGCAGGGTCAGTTCCCACCTCCCATCCCACTCCTGTGCATGGCACGAGTATCCTGCCTTTTTCCCTGCTGATCTTTGCATGTAATTGAAGCAAAGCTGCCAAAGTCTGTAAACCCATTTGCTGTTCCTCCTCCAAATGCACCCTGTCATGGTGGTTGTCACCTGAGAGCACACCGGGCTGTTATGTGCCTTCCCCTGCTCATCCTCTGCTCAGTTTATTCCACGTGTTTCTGGCTTGGAGCGTTGCTCCTTGTGGGTTACTGCACACTGTGCCTGAGCGCAAACACTGTCAACAAAATGCATGGCCAAAGTAGGAAGCCACTAGCTCAGAAATGGCCACTCAGAAAAGCAGCAACAAGAGCTGCCTAAAAAATACATCAGCCTGGAGAACTTCAGCTTTCTTACTTCAGCTTGTGTCTTTCCTGGCATCCTTCACAACAAAAGGGAAATGAAGAAGGAGACATGGCCGCTTTTAATTTCCATATTAACTGAAACAGTTTGAGATACCGTTTTTTCTGCCTTATCGTTGTAAGTGAGCTCTCTAAATTTCTGTGAAAATTTAGGGTGTGACAGAAAATGAGGGTCTCACCCCCACAGTGGTGCAGCCTTCGCCTGGCATAGAAGCTGCCCCTGCACACGAGACGGCAGCAGGAATGGGCTCGCTCTCTTCCTTTGCTGTTGAGAAGCGGGTTTGGGTTCACACTCTGCTCTTGCTTCTTTTTTTGGCGTCTGGTGCTACCGCATAGAAAGCTTCAGCAGCACAGAAAGCAGGCAGTTTCTCACAAATTTGCATTTCTCATGAAGATTTATTCCAACAAGATCCATTTATTTACACAGAAGAAGGAAGGTCCCATAGTTCGGGCTGCAGTTTAGGCCTTCAGAGATATTCCTGCACTCCTGGTTTGCCCCAGGCTTCTCATGTGGCTGGGGAAGTGCAGTACCACTGTGCCACGTGTGCAAGGGAAAGGTAAGAGCCCTTTTGTACTTCACCCTGGTTCTGGGAACAGGAAATGTCTGGGAGACGCTCTGCTGTCACACCGAGTGCTGTGGAGAGACAGGACTGCAAGCTTGTCACGAGGACTCACTGGAAATCTTTTGACGATACATAATTCTTACTGGGTTCAACTAACTTAGTGGTTTCCAAGCATTGCACATAAGCATTTGGGCTTGACAAGCTTTGAGTGACCTGGAGAGCATGGGTTTGACAAAAACATGCCTTTTGAATAGCTCTGGAGTGTGGGCTGCCAGGCTCTACATCCCCACACTATTTCTCCCCTGTGGGTGTCAGCAGGGATCCCATGGTCCTGGGTCTCCAGCTCCAAGCCAGCATGAATGTAATGAATCTTCCAAACTCCCCACCTATGGTCATGAAGCCAGAGCCTAAACCATTCATAGATGTGAAGGAAAGCTTGCGTTCCTGCAATACATACTTACATGTGTGTGTGTATAAATATGTACCTATATATGTACCTTTATGTATGCATACACCTTTATCAACTGAGCTATGGATCTTCTGATAAGGCTTGCCAGTCAGCAGCTGCCTGCATGTACGAATCTATTTTTTAAGGTTTCAGAAGGAGAAAACAATCCAAATGTGTATTTATTTATGGGAAATAACAATAATTTTTATTCCAAATTTCAACATGATAAAAACTGTGAAAAAGCAGAAATCTTGAGTCTCCCAAATGTCAATTATGAGACTCCAAATGCAAGTGAGTCCTTCAAAAGTTTACTGAAGGTATGCCTGACCACTGCTTTACCTACCAGTTCCCTGTTTTCTACCCCTTTTAGATAACAGACTGACTTTTCTATTTAGGGCTGAAAGTATAAAGCTGGTCTTTCAACATCACCAGTCTGCATGCTGAATCCTAAGCTTATATTTACTGACCTGGAAAAAAAAAAATCCCCATTACCTTCTGAATCAGCAGTCATTTCAACGCTGTGCAGAACTCACAGAAATAGATATACAAAATTTAACACCAGCACAAAGCACATGAGTAGCAATCAGAGCGATGAAGGGCTGGAACAAACTGTTTGATGAACCTGAAAGCTTTGTTGGAAGAATACTGACAATCCATTTGCAAGTGGGAAAACTGCCCGAAACTTCAGAGTTGATTTTTTGGGAGGTCTGTATAGAGGCTTTTGTTTGTTTTAGATTTCACTACAGAAAAGTAACATGCGCTTTTACGTATTTTACAGTCACTTGTGCAAGAATGAGAAATGCAAAGCAAAACACAAAAAGCAGTTAAATATATGTCCTGATTTCGGCTGGGATAGAGTTAATTTTGGGGATAGAGTAAGACTAGAGGCTGTCTAGTGCTCAGCTGCTGGATGCCAGGTTAAACTACGACAATGCAGCTCGACGTAAGAGTGCATGTGCTTTGAGATAGTAAATATATGAAGAAAATTGACAAAATCTAAACGTCTGATCTTTTGCGTCAAGGCACTATGTGCTGCCCAGCATGCGGTCTAAAAGCACCTACATTACTCAGTGGAGAGAGAAGCACATTCCTATACAGAAATTTTATGCTCTGAAACTAGATGAAACTAGATTATCTCTGGGTTATATATAAGTTTGTGTACAGAGGCCATCCATAGCAAGATCCAGCACTATGACTCAGGCTCCAGCTTGTAGACCCTGATTAGACTGTTCAGTCTCTGAAGTTTTGCTGAGGTTCTGTCTGAGTATGAATTTGCTCTAACTTTCTATTTTGTGGACATCCTCAGGAAAAAAAAGGTGAACAGCTGAGGACTGTGGAAGTCAGCGAGGTACCACATTGAAAACACAGCAGGGCAGAAAGATGTAATTTTGTGCTAGGCTGCTATGGCATCCAATCATCCTTGAAATGTCTCATTTCTGTCATGAACAAGTCTACTGTATGAGTGAGTAAAAGAAGTAGGAAGGAACAAATCATTCTAAAAATTCGTTGTGGTTGATGAGGCACCATAAAAAATTCCTCATGTTTAGTATAAGCAAACAGACATGACATTTTGCCAACAGAAGGATGATGAAATGCTCCATTAGTAGAAAAGGACATGGAAAGTCCATCTGAGAGAAACACATGAAAAACTGGAATCACTAAGAAATGGGGAACAGGGACAAATGAACCCAAAGGTCGCTTCAGTGGGCTGGTACAGGGCAGAGCTGCTTTGACTCTGGCAATCCTGTCAGCCAGATAAAATTTACAAGTTCTGACTGAATTAAAACAAGGACGGATCGATTCAAATTTTTGCATCCAATGCAAAATGGACCCCCAACTTGTGGATGAAACATAAGCAATATGGGGAACAAAGCCCACCTTGTCCACCCTTCCTTTTGCCTCCTTCCTGTGCCCTCCTGTTAGCCGTTTTAAATTGAAACTTTGAGATAACCTTTGAGTTACCCTTGAGATACTCTGCAACAGGTGAATTTAAAAACAGGGAAAAAAAAAACAGCCAGTGCTCTTGAAAGAATGACCCAGGCATCCTGCAAAAGTAAGTTCTTTCCTCCCAGATGAAAGCCTGGGCAGACCCTGCCCACACTTGTGAGGAAGCCAGAGGCTGCCCAAGCACCCTGGCAGTGTGGCCAAGCCCAGGCAGGCGAGTGGGTCCCACAGGGCTGGTGCGACTGGGGTTAGGTAGTGGGAGCACTGGGTGCCCTGGGTTGCCCCTGGTCCCAGCCCTCCCTCAAGGAACATCAGCCTTATCTACACTCAGGGCTGCCATCGCGAAGGTCCCTTCCGTGCCGATTCTGCAGTGGTGTGACCAAACCAGGACGGTGATGCAGCTCACGCGGTCAGGGGAGCTCTGTCTCCTGCCAGCCCCATTCCCCCTCCCACCCGCACCCACACAGGCACTCACTGAAGTGGGTCATCCCAGGCCTCCCCGCTTTGCGGGGTGGTTTCTCAGCTTCTGGAGAATGACTGCCTCCTCCGTACTTTAATTCTCCAACTGTTAGAAGCATCTGCCCTTTGCTAGCTCTCGATGCCAGGAGCTCAGGGATGTGAACTCCTTTTTGAGGATGAATGTACTCCTCCCTCTCCCCCTCCACAGCTCCCCATTTCTCTCTTCAACCCACTTCCCCAAAACCCCCACCCCAAAGCGCTGTGCTCACACCTCCTGTCTCTGAAAGAATCACTATAACTCAGCTACAAAAAGGAGGGGAGGGGGGAAAAAAAAAAAGGAAGGAATGGTTTCCATGGCAAATATGCAGGATTTAATCTCGGCACAAAAAGAAGAATTTTAACATTCTTTCCCTGTTTTAGAACATGCTGGATAGCAAATGAAATTGTCTGTTGTGTGTTGGCTTCAAGGGTATTGCACTGATTTATGTCCACAGAGACTTTGTCCCATTATTTTCTTATTTTGTTCTTGTAATCAGAAAGTTGCTTATCACTGCCCTGTGAAGAAGATTAATATAATTTTAACGAAGAGCTTTGTACAAAAGCTACTCAGAAGCCTGCAGAGTTTACTAGGAAATAACCAAGTTTCTAGAGGTTTCTCCCTTCTGAAAATCCCTGTTGAAGCACTGATAGCAATGATATTATTTGCTATTTGGTTCTTCCAGGTGGTATTGGACA
>Ga0065711_1051547_pt1 | contig 10337 bp, 6 predicted proteins | sample Hoacrofraction12_FD_59098 | JGI IMG/M metagenome (GOLD analysis project Ga0065711, IMG submission 59098) | Hoatzin crop microbial communities from Cojedes, Venezuela - Epithelial fraction 12 v2 (version 2) | ecosystem: Host-associated > Birds > Digestive system > Esophagus > Crop | place...
TTGGGGGGGGGGGGCTTGGGGCACCCTCCTGGGTGGGGGAAAAGCCTGGAGCAAACTTGTGCCTGGGAACTTTTAATCAGAAGCAGCCACAGCTTTATGCACCTTTTAATTAGCCACCCTTAGTATTTCAACATCGCGACACGTGGTAAATCGGTGGCTGCTGCTGAAACCGAAAAGCCCTAAACTGCTTAAAACCTGGAGCTCAGCTTCAGGTCGTTTCCCCTGGTGAAATGAGAGCGAGCGCTTGGATGGGGGAAGCTGCTCTGAGCTTGCATGGGCTTGGCTCGGGAGCTCCAGCGGGACTTTGAGCACTGGCAGGCTATGGGCAGGAGCAATCCCATCCTTGCAGGGTTTGTTTGGGAAGGGAATGTTCTCCGGCGCTTCCCAGACGCAACGTGGGTGGGCAGAGCTTGGCTGCCTGCCCTGCTCCTTCAGGGGCCGGGGATGGAGTGCTTCCCTCTCTCACCACCTTGGTTTTCACGGCTGCAAAATGAATACAGTGATTCGTGTCTCTTGGAGGAGAAGAGGGGATCATGGACAGTTTTTCCTGACACGTGGAGTTCTCTGAAAAATACTATTCACATGGAAACCTGCAGTGAAGCAGTGCTGTCCTCCAGCCCTTGGGGGATTTTCTGGGGTCATGCATTGAGAGCGGTTTTCTTCTCCTGTATGTTTTGCTTCACAGAGAACTGGGCTCTTAGAAACAGGCAGGTTCCCTGGAGACTTGTCCAAAGCAGAAGCTTATTTTGCTGCAACTTTGCATTTATCATTTTTAGCTTGGGGATGCGGGTCCAGGGGCAGGTCCCTGGGGTGCAGGTGGGCTGCAGCAGGGAGAGGGGAGCGGGTGGTAGAAAGCCCTCTCAGAGCCACCATCCATTGTCCCTTTGTCTGCAGCGTTCCTCTCCTCAGTGAGAATGAGGGCGGCGCAGGGTTTCAGGTAGGACTGGCCAAGCAGAATGATTTTTGCTGGCACTGGTTCCCAAGTCCCTTTGGCCGGCTGCAACAGCAGGCAGCTTGTTCTCCATCGAAGGGTAAAGCAAGGGATAAACCCACCGCAGGTGCTAAAGCCAGGATCATGCTATAGCAGGACCTGTGCTTTACCAGAGGAGTGGCTGAAGCCGTGCCGATGGGAGGGTCTGAAGAAGCAAACTCAGGTGGGAAGAGAAGAGGTTTCAGCCACCTTCCAAAGTACAAGGGCCCTCTTCTTGCATCCTTCGCCAAATCTGTGTTTTCCTCCAGAGAGAAAGAGCTGTACGGGAAACAACAGGAGAAATATCAGCACTTTTTTCACTATTTAGTGAAATACTTCAAACCTTTATGCTCTAAATGCAGCTTTGTGTGCAGAGGAGTGAGAGAGGAGCAGATCTTCCCTCCTGGTGCTGCACCTGCCCTGGCAGTAGCCTTGTGGTGCCTTTAACTGACGTTTTTGAGTTTCCAACTATTTAACAGCAGATCCTCATCAAACCAAATTGCCTCCCTTGAAATATGAACCTGTCTGACTTCCCCCCTTCATAATGTGAACACGCTGGAATTATTTTTAATTCCCTCTTCTAACAAGATTACCGTTATGAAGATCCTGGCATCAGTGAGACGGATGAGACTAATGAAGTGGAGATTTCACAGGTCATGGACCAAAAGCCAGTGCAGTTCTACCCTCCAGAAAGCAAGCCCAGCAAACCCATCAAGCCCAAGAAAATCACCCCAGACTCCTACATGAGTAAGATAGCCTCTTTCTTTTTCAGCTCCTATAAGTTTTAAAGTACCTCTATGGGAAAAGGTGTGGAAAGTGATGAGGACACTCACCGAAAAAAAAACTGGGAGGAAGTTTGAGTGGAATGGGAGGTAATCTGTGCAAAAATTTACTGTTAGCCTGCCAGAAGTGGGGAGCAAATCTTTTCAGAAGCTTTCAAACTCTGCAATAGTTATTTGCTCTTTTAAAACAAGGAAGTATTGATAAACTGAAGGTCCCCAGATCAGTAATCACTTTAGGAAATACTGGTTTTATTTTCCATATAAAACACTCTACAGACAGCAGCTACCCCCTTTGCAGCTTTTGGTTTTTTTTTAATTTTAAATTTTTTTTTTTCTTGCTTGGGAAGATTTCTGAAGTTGTCTGTGGAGCTGGTAGTACTTCCTCAGTTGTTTTCTAATCACTGTTAATTAAAAGAGACTTATTGTGAAAACAAGGTGAGGCAAGCCAATGCATCCTTTTCAAGTTTATCTACCAGCATCTTGAGAGTCTGTAATTAAATGGCAAATGAGAGCTCTGACTGCAGACCTCGGGCTGTAAATCAAAGCCTTCAGCTGTCAGCTGGTTCTTCCTTGCTACTATTTCCAAAGACACCTGTGTCAGGTGAAGGAGTAAAGAGGCATGAACTGCTTCAGGCTGGGTTGGTCTATGGTAAGATTTTATCTTGTTGCACCAAAGGCCTGCAGGAAAGGTGCATGTTGTTTACTCATCTCCGTAGCTCGATAGCAGGCTTTCCTTTTTAAAATATGTATTTATTTTATTTTTTTCTCCCCAGCACAAGTCATTACCTGTGAAACCAAGATGAGAGACAAATGCAGAGGCTCAACATGCAACAGGTAGTCTTTTATTTATAACTTTTGGAGTGCTGTGGGAAAAAGTGGCCTAAAAATTGTCCAGATCTGGCAAACATACGATAGGCTATACTATGTATTTTTTTGTGCCTAGATAGGTAGATCTTTTTTGGGGAAAAAAAAAAAGAAAAGCCTTAATTTGTCTTAATACAAAGCCTTCAGCCAAGCCTAGCAATAAGGTGACTAGTTTATTTTATTCAGCCATGATGACACACAGTTTCAGTTCTCCAAAATAATTTAATAAATTTTGACAGAGTCATTTTTGAACCTTTCATGCATTCCACCGCTGTCCAGGCCAGACCAATAATTCATGGCTTGTCCCCTCCCAGCCAGTCAAGACCTTTTGGTTAAGGTTTCTGCAAAGAACGGGACAGTTTATCACTTGGAGAAAAACCAAATCCACAGAATCTAAATATTGGTCGGGCTTTTAAGGAGGGTGGAGAAACTGGTTTAAAAAGTAGCTATTTTGCAATCTTGTTTTTAAATGGAATAGTTACATGACATGAATGGAATGACTATTAAATGAAATAGAGTCAAAATGTGTTTTTCTTGAATTGTTTTTTCGCCACCCTCAAAGATATGTATCTTTACTAGGTATTTGTGCCCAGCTGGCTGCTTGTACAGTAAGGGAAAGATCTTTGGAACATTTTATTATGAGAGTGTAAGTACCTTTTAATAGCTCATAGGTGTAATTTGTGGGGAGTTAGCGGTAAGAACAGAAATGGGAAATGCCAACAATTCTAGTGTAATTTGGCTTTTAGTATTCTCCAGTTGTGGTGCTGTAGAATGGTGCTAATAATGATTATCTGTATTTTCCTCATCTTAGTGATGAAAAAAAGCCATCTGGAAAGGCAAAGTGATTCCAGACTTGATTTTGTCATGAATGCCCTTGATGTGCAATGAAACCCATGGAAACTGAGGGATGGAGATCAACACACAGCTCTTACAAAGATCTCTTCTTTAGTGTGGGCAGCTGTCATGCTGAATAGAAACTTTATATGAAAAACACTGAAAAATGTTGCAACTAAATAATATTTTGGGCTGATTTGCTGTGGATCTTGAATTAGCAAGATAATTTATAAATAAAGCATGGCACTATATTCCCATCAAAATTACTTTTGGGGTGAAGAAATGTTGAAGATAAAAGGGTTTTGGTGTAAAAGCTTTCCCCATTCTCGCTGTTGGTGCATGATTGCATTACCCACGATACGTCTTTGCCGTGCAACTTCTGTCATTGCAGACAGCCGCCTCCTCCAAGTGGTTTCAGCAGAAATATTTTGGGTTTGAATATTTTGTTGAGAACTGGAAATATTTCATACTGATTGTTAATTTCCAAAGCTGCTTTTCTTCTAAATTGTATCTAAATGTATGATTTTGTTATTTAAAAAAAGCTTGCCATTCAACCAGGCAGTTCTTGAAATAATAATAATAATAAAAGAATAAGGCTGTGTTGGGAGAGTAAGATTTAACAACTAGATTCCAAAGGAGTGTACTCAGCTTATTTTCCATTTGGCGCTTTGGTGGTGGTTTCATTTCTTCCTTTTTTGCACAGCACTTGGTCAGCATTGCTCCATGAATGAGATTTATTTCACACACTATTTGTATTTCTGCTCTTGTCAGTCATCAAGCATATGTCGTGCTGCAATTCATTATGGCATCCTGGATAATAAAGGAGGACTGGTTGATATCACGAGGAAGGGGAGGACACCAGCTTTTGTGAAGTCTACCAGAAATGGTGTGGAGTCTTTCAGGTACTACCTTCAAGAAAAAAAAGATTGTCTTTTCTTTAAATATATGCAGATGTTCAGTTGTGTTTGTTGCTTATTTATAGACATAGCAATTAAAGTAATTCTTGTATGCTTATTTTTTTTAATAAAGACTTTTGTTTGCTTGTTTTTCAGGAAAAGTAAGCCTTCAAATGCATTCATGGTTTCCAAAGTCACAAGTAAGTTTTAAAAGTTGAGAAGAAACCATTGCTGCTAGAATTTTATGGGATACTTGAAAACATCATTCTTACAGTGCTCTTTTTCATTTTAAGTGGTCATGTCAAATGGTTCAGTACAACTAAACCCTAGAGTGGTGATTCATCACCCACCATGGGCAATTCCACCATCAACAGTCTCCTTTTTCTGTAGGCATCTAAGAGGAAGGTACAGAAAAAAGTGCTCATAAGCCATTTCCAGCAGCATCTCCCGGTGATGGCTCACCATGAGGTCCAAACTTCAGCTGCAGTGTCACAAGATGCTGACAATAAAGTGGCAGAAGATGAGCCATCCTTGTATGAAAGCCTCAGTCTAGTGTGAACATTGTATAAAACCTGAAAAAAAGAGTACCTAATATAATAGTGCAATAGTATAATGAAACACATAATACATACAAAATTAGTTTATAGCAGTGAGTCACAATATTTATGATAAGCATATAAATAAATACTGTAGAGTTCTGTTTTTTAAACAATTCCCACTTTCTGAATATCTTTGAATAATTCCTCCTTCATAATCATAATTTTGATTAGATCCACTTGATCCACTTTCAGGGAAGATTATAAGTGTCAGGTTATTTGGACTCCATGTCTGGACCTGTGGCAAAAATATGCTGTCCTGTAGGTCAGCTGCTTTTCTCTTTTGAAAGCTGTGGTATTTGAAGAGCATGTTGTAGTATGGTAGCAGGATTTCTGCTGGAGAGCTGGTCAGCCCTCTCCTGGGTGCATGCTGCTGGTAACAGAGCAAGCAGCTTTCCTCCTGGTGCCATCAGCTGGACATGGGTCTCGGCAGATGCGTTGTGTGACTGTGACTTTTGTTCTCTGCAGCTGCCTGAGCTATTAGGTCTAGTAATTTGCTTTTCCAATATTTATTTCTGCAGCACAGACTCTGGATTGCTATACTACAGTGGCTGAGCTGTGCCAATTCAAAAAGCCAGCAACCCATTGCCCAAGGTAACTCTGTGCTATGAGCATGACCCTGCTGATGCTCAGCTTAAACCCAATCTGTTCTGAGGATGGAGGATGCTGAGGTCACCAGATCTGAGACCTAGCAGGAATGGAGCTGACTTTACCAGATGAAGTGGAAGAGGGGGTTGGGAATGGCATGCTTCCTCCTGCCACTCTGCTTTTCTTGACATCGTGATAGAAAACGCATGTGAAGTTTTTGGACTGCTTCAGTAACATATAGAATGCTAAACCATGTCCTGAAGTGCCATATCTACATATTTTTTGGACACCTCCGGGGATGGTGACTGCACCACTTCCCTGGGCAGCCTGTTCTAATTCCTGACCACTCTTTCAGTAGAGAAATTTTTCCTAATATCCGATTTAATCCTTCCCTGAAGCAACTTGAGGCCATCGCCTCTCATCCTGTCACTAGTTACTTGGGAGAAGAGACCAACGTCCACCTCACTACAATCTCCTTTCAGGTAGTTGTAGAGAGCGATAAGGTCTCCCCTCAGCCTCCTCTTCTCCAGACTGAACAACCCCAGTTCCTTCAGCCGTTCCTCATAAAATTTGTGCCCTAGACCCTTCACCAGCCTCATTGCCCTTCTCCGGACACACCCCAACCCCTCAATGTCCTTCTTGTAGTGAGGGCCCCAAAACTGGATGCAATATTCAAGGTGCGATCTGACCAGTGCTGAGTACAGGGGAACGATCACTTCCCTACTTTTGCTGGCCACACCATTCCTGATACAAGCCAGGATGCTGTTGGCCTTCTTGGCCACCTGGGCACACTGCTGGCTCATGTTCAGCTGGCTGCCAACTAGCACTCCCAGGTCCTTTTCTGCCGGGCCACTTTGCAGCCACTCTTCCCCAAGCTTGTAGCATTGCGTGGGGTTGTAGTGACCCAGGTGCAGGACCTGACACTTGGCCGTGTTGAACCTCATACAGTTGGCCTTGGCCCATTGATCCAGCCTGTCCAGATCCCTCTGCAGAGCCTTCTGACCCTCTAGCAGATCAACACTCCCACTCAGCTTGCTGTTATCTGCAAACTTACTGAGGGAGGACTCGATCCCCTCATCCAGATTTTTGGTAAAGATGTTAAACAGGACTGGCCCAAATACTGGTCCCTGGGGATCACCACTTGTGACTGGCCACCAGCTGGATTTAATTCCATTCACCACCACTCTCTGGGCTTGTTCATCCAGCCAGTTTTTTACCCAGCGAAGTGTACATCAAGTATAAGTCAGGCTATGTGATCCCATTTCAGCACACTCCTATGAATGAGCGTGCATCTTCACACTCTGCCTTTATTCTCCTGCGCTTGATGCATTTTGGATGTGGTTTTCCTTTCCACCTTAAAACATGGAAGAAGTTTGTTCTAGAAAGCTGCTTTGTGCAGGTGTAAGTTGTGGCAGAGCAGGGGGACACAAACATGTGCAAATAATTATGTGCACAGCATTGTGCAAAAATATAGGTACTACCATTTGAAAATGTCACAAAAGACCAATTCCTCTTACTGCTCTAAAGCCCTCTCTTTGCAGTTCTGCAGTAACTACCAAATGTCATCTGAGGGGAACAAATAATTGAATTCACTGTTGCCACCTGCAGACCAGATGCAGGCACTTGAAATCTCCCAAGAATGCAGCTTGCTTTCCTGTTGAGCCTTGATATAGAGAATAAATATGAATAAATTGTTTTCTAGGATTTATTGTCCAGCCCACTGTAAAGATGAGCCATCGTACTGGGCACCGGTGTTTGGCACAAACGTTTATGCAGATGTGAGTATGCTCCTTTTCCTGAAGACCCTGCGTATCATGATGTGATCCCTCTGCGATTTAGGGAAGAGAGTCAAACTCTCCGTGATCATTGCGATGTGGGGATGGGTTAACGGGGATGAAGGAAGAAGTAGCACCAACAGCTATGACACCAGGCGGGGGTCAGCGGGCTTGGGGAGCCCTTCTGCTCTCCAGCACTGACTTATTCGTATGGACTTGAGCAGGTTACTTAACTGCTCTGTGCCTTAGGGGCTATGGCTGTGAAACGATGGTAGCACTTCTCTGCCTTTGCAAAGTCTTTTGGAATCTACAGATGAGCATCACAGGGCTTTTATTGTATGCTGTCACACTATATAGTTGGCAAAAATAGGCCTTCTTCCTTCTCTCCTGTCCTCCTCTTTCTGGGGGCTGAACAGCATTTTTGAGCAGTTGGGAAACAGCGCAGAGCAGTGGGAAGAAAGCATGCGAGTTGGTTTTATTGGTTTGTTTTTCTAAACTCTGCTCATGGGGATGACCAGAGACTTAATGCTAAGACTAGGCAAAGAGTAATTTTTTTAATATTAGGCCTCTAAAAATTGGGTTTCAACGTTTTTCCATTTGCGGGTGCCTTTTTTTTTTCTTTTCCCATCAAAGATTTTGTTTGGAAACGCCAGCTCCCTGGCTGGTGTGTAGCCTGTAGGGACACGTTTTCTGAAGGCCCGGGGGAAGCAATAAGCAGATCGTGAACCCCCAGCTTGGAGTCACCGTGGAGCTTTGCAAACTCCTGAGGAAAAAACCTGCTGCAGAAATCATACACTAATTTGGGGCAAGCAATTTTGAAAACAATTTAAAGAAACCCCTAGTTTTTATTTTCCTTGAGACCAATTTTTTTAAACGTAGAGCTGCACTAACAGCTAGACTAACTGATGTGCCTATTCATCGGGCAGCTACCACCCCACGGTACCTGACTCTGTGCATGCCGCGACCTGCAGGAAATGGGAAATAGTTTTTTTCCCTTTAACTGTGTACAAAACCACCTCAGATCACCCCTGAACAGGGCCTGTGATTACAAAGGTATTAAGCAAGGACCAGCATTCCGGGCTGGCATTGTTTCCTTATTTGTACTGACTCAAAAGGATTAGTGTCCTTTAATGAATCACAAGTTCCATTTCCTATGGTACCCCCTGGGTATTGTTTCATAAACAGGGGCATGGACTGTGATTTGGGAGGGAAATAAAACAGAAAAAAAGTACTTGTCCACTTCCTAGAGGGTCTGGCTAACCTTTTTCTGGACTACTGTACTAATAGCGTGGTACAGGTGTAATAAGGAAAGTAGGTTTTTATGAGTGTGAGATTAGAAGCAAAGCAGGTGAAACCAGCTGGGAAAAAGGAGTTTGAGGAGGCTGTGGAACTTGCTGCCAAGGGAGAGGTATTGATGTTCAGAAATGCTCTGGCTGGAAAGCTGACAAGAGAAACACACATGCCGTGCAGGGAGAGTTTGGGCAAAGGCTTTTCCCTGGGAGCATGGGCTGTGCAGGGATGCTCTCCAGGAGGGGATGCTGTGAATTAACCCAAGCCTGCAGCTGGAGAATAACTAAAGCAGGCAATAAGCTGGATGAGACAAGTGCTATTCTTCTGGGAGGGCTCTTTGTCTTCATGCATAGAGTCATGACCCTGGGGGAACTTGTGCCCCAACAGTGTCTTCTTAAATAAGTTATCTAAAAGAAAATTAAGCATTCTGCCAGTTTCCAGTTTACACTCCCTGCAAGGTGCCCTTTTAGCACCTTCTCCAAAACAGCTAAATGCTCTGGCAGGTAAGGAGCCGATAGTCCAAGCTGTGGTGACAAAAATACTTGGCTAGTCTATGTAATCACCTGATTCACTGTGCTTTTGATTCGAGATAGCATTCACATTTACATGATCCCAGGAAGGCATGTGAAATTTCATTTTTTGCCATGAAGAACAGAACTGCAACATGAAGAATTGGCAATTTTTCTGAGATAAGTCTGATTTTTATCCAGGCGGTGCAGGCACCACTATCTCCGTTTGAGTTAAGGAATTTTTACCAATTTTAAATGCACTCTGATTGGACTTTTTTTGCTCATCATTATAAAATTATCGTGGATTGTGTGTTTATAAGATCATCTCCTGGGTACTCCTGGTGGCTTAAAGCACAAAGAGATATTGGAAGCCTTTTCTTTAAAATCAGTGCAGGAAGTAGTTCATAGTGAAATTAGTAAGACTATGGAACAGGGACATAGAGGAGGCTTAAATTTGGGGTAAATGAACAAAATGCAAGAAAATACACTATGGGAAAAGTTCATGCCCAAATCCAAGGTCTTCCCACTGAATGGCATTACTTTTTGGTGAGAACAGACATGCTGCCTGCAGGCAGGATTTGCAGATTGAAGCAGCATGTTGGAGCACAGGGAGAAAGTATCCAGCATCCTTCCACTGCTGAAAATAGTAGCAAGAAGCAGTTGGCTGGGGAGCAGAAAATTTGTTGCCTCTTTTCCCTCATGGCACATTGGGGGAAAAATTAAAAAAATTCTATGAACACAGGATTGTGCCTAGGAAATAGAAGTCATCTCCTGCTAATGTGGACAGGACCAGTTCTGTGGTGATGCTGGAGCTGTGGAAACACCCTGGGGTCTTTATCAAGGCTGTAAAAGAGCTTTTACGTTTCATGAGACCTGTCACTTGTCACTCTGTCTGGCTCCTACTGTGGCACACACTGCAAGGAAAACCCATCCCCATCCCTGCTTGGAAGCCCTATCGAGCTAGGAGAGAAAACATCTCTCTGCTCTTCAGATAAGTTCTTTTATCTACAGTGTGTGGCAATTAGTTGGAGGAGGTTAGATCATAGAATCATTAAGGCTGGAAAAGACCTCTAAGACCATCAAGTCAAACCATCACCACCATGCCTGCTAAACCATGTCCTGAAGTGCCATATCTACATATTTTTTGGACACCTCCGGGGATGGTGACTGCACCACTTCCCTGGGCAGCCTGTTCTAATTCCTGACCACTCTTTCAGTAGAGAAATTTTTCCT
>Ga0065711_1051548_pt1 | contig 10337 bp, 1 predicted proteins | sample Hoacrofraction12_FD_59098 | JGI IMG/M metagenome (GOLD analysis project Ga0065711, IMG submission 59098) | Hoatzin crop microbial communities from Cojedes, Venezuela - Epithelial fraction 12 v2 (version 2) | ecosystem: Host-associated > Birds > Digestive system > Esophagus > Crop | place...
GACATTGGCCTTTCTCCAGTCCTCGGGCACCTCTCCTGTCCTCCAGGACCTCTCAAAGATGATGGAGAGTGGCTCAGCAATGACATCTGCCAGCTCCCTCAGCACTCATGTGTGCATTCCATCGGGGCCCATGGATTTGCGGACGTCCAGATCGCTTAAGCGATCCCTCACACAGTCCTCACACAGTCCTCCTCAACCAAGGGAAAGTCGTCCTCTTTGTAGGCTTCAGTGGATGTAATAAAGGAGTTTTGTGTGCATGTGTAGAACAGCTGCCGAGGTGGGCTTCTCAGGTATTAACATAGATAATTTTAAGTACAAGTAATCTGATGAAGGTATAGGACCCCTAATTGGGTGCAAAGGTCTGCATACTGTATGAAGTGACTGGGCTGCTGTGATCAAATAGGAACAGGTAATTTCAGAGATTTGAAAATCTGAAGTAGGGAATATTTGAGTTTTAGGCCCCTTACTACAAGAAAGACATTGAGGTGCTGGAGCATGTCCAGAGAAGGGCAACGAGGCTGGTGAGGGGTCTAGAGAACACATCTTAGGAGAAGCGGCTGAGGGAGCTGGGTCTTGTTAGTCTGGAGCAGAGGAGGCTGAGAGGGGACTTTGTTGCTCTCTGCAACTACCTGAAAGGAGGATGTAGTGAGGCAGGTGTTACTCCCTTCTCCCAACTAACTAGTGACAGGACGAGAGGCAATGGCCTCAAGTTGTGTCAGGGGAGGTTTAGATTGGATAATGGGAAAAAGTTCTTCCTTGAAAGAGTGGTCAGGCATTGGAATAGGCTGCCCAGGAAGGTGACTGAGTCCTCATCCCTGGAGGTGTTCAAAAAACAAGTAGGTGTGGCACTTCGGGATGTGATTTAGTAGGCATGGTGGTGTTGGGTGGATGGTTGGCCTTGATGATCTTAGAGGTCTTTTCCAACCTATGATTCTATGATTTTGTTATGGATCAAATTAACATTTCTTGTCACGTAGGTTGCTTGCTGAAAAAGGAAAATATGTTTTAGGATGAGTAAGATCAAGTGTCCATCTAACCTACTTTATGGGCAGAAATCACCTATCCTCAGGCACATGCAGCTCTTGCATTTCTGAACCTTAATTATTTCCCTTTGTCTGGGTATGGTATATTAAAGAAATGCGGCTTTAGTATTTATCGGTTTGCAGATGTAAGTGCCATGTAGAAATTTATGTTAAAATATTGAAAACCTTACATAGCCTCTCTCAGTTGAAGTTCAGTTGTGTAGTCAGCAGATCCGTATGGATTCTCACAAATAGCACTGACAGTAAATCTTCATATAGAATAAGTTCAGTTTGCTGTGCGTTCAGAAAGTGTAGTGGGGTGAAAAGGCAGAGGGACTGTAAAAGTCTAATAAGCCATTTGTGCACATTAGCAATTCATACAGAAAACATTTGTGGTCACTTTCTCAGATAGCTTTTGTTCCCAGGGTCCCTTGGGTTATTGTGTTGCGTGAGGCTGGTTCCACCCCACAGTCAGGGCTGGGCGACAGCACTGCTGACACCCTGACAAAGCACGTTTGTAGTCCCCTTGCCTTTACGTGGGGTAACCTGTCTTCTAAAAGGTATCGTGCCGTTACAGCTAGAACTCATCCTTATGTGTGGCGGGGTGAAAGAAAGATCAGAAAGATCCTGCTGCTTGTGACACTTTAATCTGCTAAAGACAAAATACAGAGTGTACCAGTGATTTTTCCCCTTTTTCTTTCTGCTCAGATTGTGCTATGTCTAAAATAGGCAAATAATAACTGTGTATCATTAATCATTAATAGGCTAGCAGCGAAACACAGGATCAACTTAATCGTTTTGGACATTGATGAGTGCACAATGCCACTTTAAATAATGGCATAAAAGGCATCATTGCTACCCAGTATGGATTTACCATAGTAAATGAGTTTGAGTTACTGTATATATTTTGCTCTCCATACCCTGTTATCAATAATAGTCCTCAGGCCTCACAAAGGGCAACACAAGCAGGAAAAGAATAATTGCCATTCTGCTTGGAGCCAGTTTATTGATGAGGTGGACAGAAGTAATATTTTTAGCCTGCTGGGTGTCCATCTGTAAGCAGTTTCCTGGAGCTGCCACTTCTTCTTTCTCTGGAAACTGTTATGGCTTTGTCTGCCCAAGGAAAATAATGAGATCCATCTATCACACAGAGAACAAACAATAAACTCTATACCTTCCAATTAATTTGTTTTTCACCTCTGTTTACCAATGTGCATGCAGTTAACTATCCATCATATTATATGCATGTAAAGAAGTACATTTTTCAAAAGGTTGACTCTATTAACCCTTTTGCTAGCAAAATATATCTGAGTGCCCTCCAGCTAAACTGGAAACTTGGAAAAAAATCAATCCTCTTGAAGTGCCAGAACCTAACAACGTAGTGTGCTGTAAAATCATGCCATCCAGTCTTAAGTCTGTATCCTCTGTTACATTAATAACTTACAGTCCATAAAAAAAATTCATGTAAAAAAAGCGTCTATCTGACCCAAAAGCTGCAGTAATGAGTCGTTTCAGGACGTAGTAGAGAATCATAGAATGGTGTGTCTATACTAAATACAGAGATCCCTCAGAAAATGTGTTGAGCTGGTACTTGAAGTTGGAATGGCTTCTCGCCACATTACGACAATTTACTTCTTTGTCCTAGCTGTACTTCCCTCTCTTAGGTGCTTTTCCACTGTTCTTGCACAGGGATTTTTCAAAGATTGTGGGAAACGCCATACCAGATGCCAACCAAGTTATATAGTTCTTCTTGCCATTGATACGGTAATGGTGGTATCTTGGGATTTGTTGGGTTGGCTTTTTTTTCAGAACATTGGTCTGTTGTGGGATTTTGTTTTTGTCTCTACAGTCTTACTATTTGCATAATTAAGAAGCACTTGAATCCAGGTATTATTCATATACTTAAACAGGTTTGTGTGCTATTTCCACGTGTAAAACATGCAAGTTCATTTTTTCAGGACACAGATGGCGTATGGAAAAAACCTTAGAAGCCAACTAGACAGAAACATTAAAGATCTGGCTCTGTACCACTGCACACACAAATACACACACACACAAAAAACCCCCTGAGGAAACTGGCTCTTAGGAATCAACTTGTTCCTGATATTTCATCAGGTTTTAGTGCATAAAAAGCTGAAGAAGATTCACAACAATATAGTTAGCCTTCTTGGAATATGTCTGGGGAAATGCCTAGTGCTAGAAAAGAAATGATGGTTCGGATCTTGGGATTCTGGCCGGCTGACTAAGAGTAATCTTCTATGAATGGCTCAAGCACTGTATCGTTGTCATTAGCCCCTCTGAAATGTAGTAAAATTCCACTGAGGGGCTTGCTTGCTTTTTAGAAAGGAGAGGAATCTCTGTTGTGAAGGGAAAGGTTGAAAGGCTTCACAACTGAAGTGTGACGAAAGGAAAACAAGATGAAAAAGAGATAAAACCAAGAAGAAAATGTCTTCCTGTGTATTTCTCTCTAAATCAAATCATTTTCTAGCTGCCCTAAGTTAAACAATTGGTAGATGGCATTTCACGCAGATGAATCAACATGTTCCCAATTATAGTTGTATATACAATATCCAACATGCAGTCAGCATTTTAACTAGTACATTTTAGCAAGCTGTTCTAAGCTCACCCACAAATATGTCATGGAGAGAAGTCTGTACATTCTGAGTAAGTGTGAATTAGAGAGGCAGATGTGTAACCTGGGAAGACTTCCAGATTCATCTCTCTTAAAAATGGATGTGCTCAGATTGGGTACACTGATCAGGTTTATTCTTTGTGCTACAAGCCATCATCAACCTGATGATAATTCAAAAATAAGCCCAGGATCACGAACATATCATGTGTTTGATTGGTCCTGGCCTCAACAATAGGAATTTGTAAATCTTAAAGGAAGGAATATCTGATCTGGTGCTTTCTTGTTATTTCTGTCTTGATATTGGGCAGCCAAATACTCAGCTAGTATAAATTGGCACAGCTCCATTCAATTTAATGCTTAGCTAATGTTCTACGTAAAAAAAAAAACAAACAACCAACCCAGCACAGTTATTAATCATGAATTTCTTATTAAACGTATGAAATTATGAGAAGGTCTCCAGCACTTCCCTGCATTTTTGGCTTTTTTCCTCCCATCTGGTTGTACGATTGTGGGTTTAACTTCTGTCCTTTATTACTTATGCAGTGTTCATTATTGCTATTCTGCCTTTTTCTCCAGAGCAGCAGCAGCAGCAACCATATATGTAAAGTTGTTACACAGTCCTGGACCCCAGTGTAGTTTGTTTAGTCTGAATTTCAGCACAATTCCTTTAAAACCCATCCATACAAAGTGCTTTCCATTAGGATCACACCTATTTTGGTAGGGCTGGAGTTGTTTGGTAATGTTGACATATCCATACCCCTTGAATACGATACCTCACATTGCAGTGTACCCATGCCACGGGATTTTAACATTCATTGCTGTTTTAGTAATATCTCCCTGGATAAAGGTTGCTTATAATACAGAGTGCGATTACTCCAGATTGGCAAAAGGCTGTTACACTCAAGACTGCTGTGGAAGGGTGCACTTTCAAGAAGTAGGTCTGGAGGTTCCAAGTACTCCAGTTCCAAAGTTTCAGTAGCAAAAGGGGGGGATATAATAATATATAATAAATTTCATTTAAATTGTGAGTTCCCATAAAATGAAGACTAGAAAGTAAATGTTGGTGACACTTTTACCTAATTCAGCTGTAGTCCCCTATACGTGCAAATCTTATTGAAAATCTTGTTCAGAAGAAAAGGATTTTTAGACCTGATTTTCAGCTGAAATAACTCTGAAGAACTTTACTGAGGTCTAAAGAATATACACGAATTTATGCTTTCACAAGGTATGGCCTGCGTTTTATAAAGGCTTAAAACATGATATGGTGAAATGAGAAGAATTTGGCATAAGATATTACTATAAGATCTATCTGTTTCATGTGGTCAGACTCCTTAAAGCCAAAGTGTTTATCAATCTAATTCTCTCACTATTTATAGTTTGCTACAGACCATAGGCCATCAGGTAATGACAAGCAGTTTTTCCTGAGTTACTCTGAACTGACTTTTGTTGCCAAGATATTAAAGGTTTTTTGGCACTTCATGTAATTTTATTCATGACGTATTATATCCACTACTCAAAAGGCTGACTAAACTTGAACGCGTCTACTGCTGAGATGCAAATTTGATAACATTAGGTACATGTTGCCACAAAGAAAAGAATATTTAGTGTGTTTATTTTAAATTCATCATAATTTGAAGAAATAGTGTGAAATAGGGCAGAAGAGCTGCATAGCTGCCTGGAGACAGTATGTAAATGCACAGTATTTATGTAAGGGTTGTCTGAGGGGAGAAATGCATTAGTCTGAGTAATGAAGGCTCGTTTCTGCAAGATTATTATGGTAAAGGCTTTGCAGAGATTTTTTTAATATGCATCATGTACTTTCCAAAAGGAGGCTTACTGTGACAGATTGGAATATCTTGGTGACTCCAGGTACTGTAATATTATGTTGTGTTGTTTTTTTTTATTTCCCCAAGAGCTTCAAATATTTCATAATTGAGTAATATTACTCATAAACTTCTGTAAGTAAATGTGTGAAAGGCAGGTTTCCAAGCAGAACACAGACCCTTCAAGCTCTGTAGGAGACAAGATGCCTGTCCTCAGTCCACTAAAGCACTTACGTATGTATGCAACTTTAAACACCTAGTAGTCCCATCATCACATCTTGGGTATCAGATCACTTATGTCAGGAAGGCTCCTTGGGTACGTAAGTATATTAACATACTTAAGTTGTTTGCTAGATTGGGATCGGTTTAATGAAATAAGCCCCCAAAAGTGCTTTCTTTAGAGAGAGAGTCCTGAACTGTGAGAGGGAGACGTGACCACATCTTGGGTCACTTTTTCTCCAGAATGAAATAAAAACTTACTGTGGATGCTACAGCAAGAAGTTCTGTAGGAACAATAACTCGAAAACTGAAAAATGGGTGCACCTGCTGTTTGTTCTTATTTTAGTTTGATCCTTAGTATAATTTTAATTAGTTATCTAAAGGATACCTTAAAAATGTGGTATGAATGATCCTTAAGCAATGTCTATCAACTGCTGCATGATTAATACTTTTCTGAACTAGAAGATCAGATGTGGTCCCCAATGTGTGATGGACTGTGAATTATCGAAAGAGAGCCTCTGAATACTGAAAACATGAAAAAGGGAATAATTTATGAACAACAATCAGATCTGTTTCAGATAATATCATGGTATATCAAGAAAAAAATAGAAGTACAGCCATCTTGAGTTACTGCTTCTTTTCAAGTTTGTTTCTTGGAAATAGAAAACATTAATCAGTTGGAGAAATACTTTCACTGGAGAGAAAAAAAAAAGATTGTTCTATGAAAATGGAATCTGATTCTGATTTCTGTTTTACTGATGCTAATTACAATGTTCCACTTAAAGTGGGGACTGTCAGGAGACACTGGACAGCCATGGCCCACAGCATATTGGCAGGAAACTGAGGAAATCCAGCAAAGAACAAAATAATCTGTTGAAAAGTTGTGTTCAGTGGAGAAAAGCTTTCAGCATTTTGTAAGAAGATGTAGATCTGGAGAAAGTGTGACTGTTAGGAGGTGGGAACCAGGACTTCAGGCATCAGTTAAGGTGGCACAAGTCAGGCATTGCAAGATAGAAGAAAATAATCAAATACATAAGAGGAAGTGCCATGTCTTTGTGTGCTTTTATTGTGTTTTGACTTTGCATGTCAGCTAACAAAAGTATTTCTGGGAAATAAAATTCAAAGTAGACGGTACTTGTAAATATCAAAAATTGCTTTAAGTCTTTTACCCTGGTACTATGTATATGACATAATTCCACTACTGACCTGATTTATTAAGTGTTGTTACAAGCCTGCATAGGTGTGCTTGCCTTCTGCTTTTTTATCTTAAATGTTTTTTCAAACAAAGAATTGATTATAATGTGCAAGTTTTCACAGAGGAACTACGTAGACTTGCTACAGACCCTGAAATTCACACTTTGCTAATACAACTGTCATGCAGACAAGCCCTAGTTAACTCTATAGTAGATGTTAAAATGACACGGTGGTACAGGTTTTGTAGCTGTAATTTCATCACCATTTGAGCAGTAGAGGTTATCTGCAAATCAGTCCAAAGTGATAGAGAACGGTTAGCTCATTCTGAGTAGAGGTCACAGGAGAAATCATGAGCTTTATCAGACAAATGGAAAGGAAGAAGGCGTAAGTGCACAGCCAAAAGAACATGTATTTTTTTAAGGATATTAGAAGCAAAAAGGCAAGGAGAAGTGCTGGCACACAGCTCTGCAGTGTCCTGACTTTTCTTACTTGCTGATTATACTTTGGAGTAGCCAAATCGCTGATCTGGCTTTGTCTTCACAGAGGATAATGAAGAAAGGCGTGCTTGCCATTAGGGGTTTCAGCTAGTAGAAGAAAAGTACAAACAGGCACTGAAGTGTTAAAAGTGAAGACGTTAACCAGTTCAATTTAAGGTTGTAGCATGCAGGTGATGATTCACCAGTGTTTCAGAGGAATTGGTCATAGGGAATGAAGTAGGTAAGAAGCTACAAAAATCTGCCCCTGATGAGTCTTCTGCCTTCCTTAAATGATCAGATGACGACACGTTGCACTTTTTGTTTTAAAGAAAGCTATTAATAGTTAATCTAGGAGTTAGACTATTTAAAAATTAATTCAGTATTTCTGAAAGTGTTAGGGAGGAAAAAAAGCACCAAACATGATTTTAATGGGAGGTCAATTAAGTGCTTTACTAATGGCACTATGATATATAAAACTTATACTATTCAGATTAATTTAAGGCAAGTATATCTAAGGTACGTTAAAAAAAATAGGAAGTGAGTATGGTCAATGCTTACTGCAATAACTTCTGGCAAGAAGAGGAGAAGCAAATCAATTCTGTACTTAGTTACAAACACAAATGCATAATTTCTGTGAGGGACATCAGGTCTAGTTTCTGCAGCTGTTGTCTGCAGATGTTAAACACTGCTTTGTTTACATGCATAATATTTGTGTTCTTGTAAGAATTTGGCAATAAATTCTTTTGTAGGCATTAAGCTTGCCTACTTGGTTAACAGAAGCCAATGCCCCAGTTACTCCCACCAGGACTCAGGCTCCTACTATTTGCCTCTTAAGGTAATTAGAGTTTCTCAAGTTTACATCTGAGACCTCAGACACCTAAATGAATTTATCCTTGCAACATCCCTGTTGCGATCTGGAGATCCAGACCTGAAGTTACCCCCAAATCATTGTACATATTGCTCTGCAGGAGCCCCAGGAGACTAATCCTCCCTTCCTGTGTAGAGGAACCATACAGCTTCTCTTGCCTGTCAGGTTTTATGCATGAGAAATAGGGTGAATTTTACCCATAGGGTTTGCCTTTTTACTCTTTAGAGAATAAGATGAAAACTTGTTACAGAGCATATTTTAAAGTCATCCTTGTATCCTTTTTTTTTGAGGTATGTTTTTCCTGTACAAAGCAAGTGGTAATAAAAATTTCACTTTGAAAGAATGCTATAGATGTGAAATGGTGCCAATAATTTCAATGTTGTGTTAGAGTTTTGAAAAATGAAATAAGATACTCAAAGCAATTAACAAAAATCAGATTTCCATTCTAGATGCTGAAAGTGATTAAAAACTGTAAATGAATAATGCTTTATTCCAGCTGTTCTGGGATCAGGTTTGCATACACCATAGCCATACTAAGCATAGCTGTGCTTCTATTTATTTGCACAGCCCATCAAAATACCATTTTGATTAATGGGCTTTACTCTGTTAGAGAATTGCACAGTTATAAACTGTAGGTCCCTTTATTACAAAAGAGAAGACTAAATCTGTGATATATGGTAAAAGTTGTAGTGATTCTGTTTGGATCAAAGCCTTTGGACAAAATTTGTATTAAGGTTCTATTTAGCAATAACATTCCAAGGTGCATTTTGGTTCTTTGTTTCATGGAATAGACAGTTTTTATGTGTATAGTCTGCAGTAGTAATTGCAATAGGAACTAAAGTTTATTGCCTTCCAGTTCTCCAGCATGGTGTGTTTTCACTCATTTAAAAGTTGCCTTTTTTTATGCCAGTTCCAAACCCTACTAAAGGAAAAAAGAAAATCCTCTGGCAATTTTTTCATGGTGAAGACTCTCTGGCTTTGCTGCCAGTACACCGAATAAGCTGTTTTTATTAGGCAAGAGAGGAATGTAGCAGTCTTATAAAAACAAATCATGGACAAGCTCTTGGCATTGCCCGAGATCTCAGACTTTAGTGCTAATTTTACGGGTGCGCTTTTCAGTTAATCATTAGTCACACCCTAGTGATAAAGTCATTCTAATTCTTTGTGGTGTTTTCTTTCCTGTCGATTATGTGATACTTAAACTATCAAAAACTACATTCCTGTTTAAAGTAGTGCTGTCAGTCTGGAGATGGGAATTAAAGGTCTTCCAAAGAATTTTTCCCCATGTACTTTTTCTTCATGTTAATTGTGTAAAAAGCTTTTGTCTGAATGTGCTTCTAGGGCTTTAATCATTCACGTGCTTGCTCAGAAGCAGCAGCCTCTCACTTGATCATGTATTATCCAAGTGGCATTCATTTCCACGTTAACTTTTCCACTTTCTTACAATAGTTCTGTGAATGGCTGTTGTGTTGATTCTCCCTGACCCCCTTCTTTTTCTTCCCCTGATCCTTCCTTTCTTTATGCACCTGGGTTAGCTGAGAGCCTGTCTCCTAATACACTCTTTGCGCTGCTCCAGAAATACAGCTAGGGCTTCCCTTGTCATCTAAGCTAAAGCTGTATGTCATGAACTGCTTCTGCTCACTGATAAATGCAGTGAGTAGAAAATTGCAAGCTGCTTGGGATATCTGCATCCCTTTATGCTTTGTGCTTGTTCTTGATTCTCCATTGCGTTGTTCCCTTTGTCATCTGTTGCATGCATCACTGCTACTGGGAAAGCAGTACTGTTCCAAAGGGAAAAAGTGTTTTTTAGCTGGGTAAAGTCACAGAAAAAGGGGAGTAGCTCATCTAGTCAATCATTCTATCCCTGGAAATAATCACATCTTCATCCATCTTACTTGCAAAATCTTAAAAGCCTCTGAGGATGGAGACTATATGGCATTCGCAGGCAATCTGTTATGCTACTTCAGTGTGTTCGACAGTAGGACATGCACCTGTATATACACATGTATGATTGTACATCCAGGCAACTTAAAACTTCCTTACAGCAATTAAAGGCCACCTTGCTACTTGTCCTGTCCACAGTGGACTCGAAGAACAAGACCA
>Ga0065711_1014203_pt1 | contig 10336 bp, 4 predicted proteins | sample Hoacrofraction12_FD_59098 | JGI IMG/M metagenome (GOLD analysis project Ga0065711, IMG submission 59098) | Hoatzin crop microbial communities from Cojedes, Venezuela - Epithelial fraction 12 v2 (version 2) | ecosystem: Host-associated > Birds > Digestive system > Esophagus > Crop | place...
GCTATCCTAAGACATTAACATCGAGTAACAATATTAAAGTTACATTACAGGTCTTTCATCTGTGGCAGTAATAACGCTGTCTAGTTTAATAAAAACACCTATTAAAATAAATATTTTGGCTATCAAATTTTAGGAGTTTGCAAACAGTATTATTACCAACTTGAAGAGACCTCAGCATAGTTAGAACTAAATTCCAAGAGCAGCACTGTTCGCTTACAGCAACTTGCTTCCTTTTCCTTGCTCACCCATACTCTCCTAGGGAGAAATGAAAGGTAGTTTATCAGGATTTTTCATGCTAATACTCTTAAAAAAGAAAGGGGCAATGCACAACAAAAGTACTCATGGGTCTTGAAATCAGTAACTACATAAATAATCCTAACGAACCAGAGCTCAGGAATTCTGCACATCTCCTGCACACGCCACAGCCAGGACACTGCTCACTCCTTACCAAACTTTTATTGGAATTCTACCAGAGGGACCAGCTCTAAGAGACAGCTTTTCATGCACTGCATTGTAATAGGATAATCGTTATTTAACCAGGAAAGTAATCTTTGAAGCAGGAGTCCTTCACATCAAAGATTTCTGGCCAAAACCGAGTGGCACTGATTACTGGGTACCAAATCATCTGGCACGATGACAGGTAGTCTGGGTACACTGACACGTTTCATGATACAACTTACTGAGGAATATATTTAAAGTTAGCAAATAATCCTTATGGGTGTAAGAGCTGCCCTTTTAATTTGCTAAGGAGTTTGAACATGTATCATCCTACGTTCTTGCTGGTTTACATTTACAAAATTGAGTGTCAGCTTCAAAGTTTTGGAAGCTCTGACAGTCAAACACGAACACATGCATCTGCAATGCTGCAGGCATAGCATTAGTCAATGAGATACTCATTAATTAAGCTGTTTACCAAAAGTAAGAAATTAAATAAGCGTATTTTTGCTGTTGGCTTCACAGAAAGTGTAATCAGCATTTTCAGATTGCAAGGTAAGTCTCTCTTTGCGTTTGGTTTTGGCCGACTGATGACATTCCCTTGCCAACAATGCGTTACTGCTTGCTCTTTTTTTCAGAAATTGCTAGATTGAAATAATTGAAAGGCTTCTAAATAATATTCCAGCACTCCCCTAACAGCTCATGAAACACTTGGGAAACAGCATTCCCCTAATTTTACAAACTCTGTGGCTCCTCTTTACCCCCTTTTCCCCAGCTGCTCTCATCGTATGCAACGCTTCGATACAGCGGCAGGTGACAAGCTGGGTAACACCAGTCACACGCGATGGCAGACCAGGTGAGCTGGTACAAAGAACAATGTCTCTCATCTGAAATTTCGGCTCTTTATCTTTCTTGGAAAGATCACTCCTGGTGGCCTGGACTTGCGCGTTTGATGAATGGGTCAGCAGCTAGAATCTGTGTGAGCGAATGAGTAAGATGCACATCTCATCCCTCAAACGATAACGAAAATCTTTATGAGATTGGAATCTCACATTGAGAGGACCTCAGAATATGTTCCTGTTTTTTTACATATTACAATTTAGTTATCAAGTGACAGCATGAAGATGAACCAGCACCAACTATTCCTGAAAGCTGGGAAAGTAACCCATGCATGGGTGGTGCTACTATAAGCAGATGTTTAACATTAAATGAATTTAATATTACATAAAACAGCAGTAAGACAAATATGTCTCATCATGTATGTTCCAATCGTCTTTTTAAGGAAACTTAACTGCTGACGAAAATGCTAAAAATGACATTTCATGGCAGAAAAACCTATCTAAATTGCTAGAAGTTTCTCAGTCCTACCATTTTTTTCTTAATTAGCATGTAACGAGACAACAGAACTGATCTACGAGAAACATCTGACTACATCTGATAATAAAGAACTTTATTATTTATGCTTAATTCCCTGCACCCATACCCAGACCTCTGCATTGTCAGAACTGAGCATATTTACCATCAGTAGGATCTTATTTCTCTGAACTTCACTCCTGCAAACTTACTACTAATTATAAATTAAGAGTTATAGTCACCGGTGCACTCATAACATTGAAAAAAAAAAAACTCCAACCATAAAGCCACAGAAAATTATAGCAAAACCTGTTTAAAAACCTTTGGATGAAGAAGTGTTCCACCCAAAAACAGATTTTTGTCAGAGGCAAAAACACCCTGGGCCACAAGCAAGGCCGGCCAAGATGGAGCGAGCGCATCCCTGAGGCGGCTCCTCCGCACACACCCAAAGGACGTCCAACGCCGGGCAGCCCCGCGACACCAGGCCACCCCTCTCCTGCTCGAGCTGTCCTCGGGGTACCCAGCTAACCACCCGCCGGGTCAGCACTTCCCACGGACGTCTTTCTTTGCTTCGTGCAAACTGGTCCCAACGGAGAAGCACAGCATGAAGCCAAGCCTTGCCCACTCCTGTCTGCACGCTCAGATTCCAGCTCCCCTGAAGTTATCCTGAAGGATGCAGAGCTCCCCTTCCCATCTTGGGAAAAGGACCAAGGTGGGTCTCAAAAACTCATGTTAAAGCTGTCACAGAAGGTCTCCCCCCCAAAAAAAAATTCCATTTTCACAAAATAGCATTTCAGAAATTCTTGTTCAGTTTTCCATAGAAGTTTACTACCTCTAGTAGCTGCCAGTTGATGATTTAGTGACACGAACTAAAACTTACTCAGGAAAACCCTTCACTTTCTTTGCTCAACCCATGTTGAGTTTGCTCAAGCTTGTGTTTCCTCAGCAAGGCCATTAACCAATATAAAAGATATTTAGCAGGTAGAGATTCATTCCTTCATTCTCTCTCTTTTATGATGGAAAAAGATTGAATTTTCTTTCAATTATTAAAAGCCGAGAATAACGATACCCTAAAGAAGGTGAAAAAGTACAACAAAAATATATATCAACTGTCACAGTCTGGACAATGAAATACAAAAATATGATGAAGAATATCCACAATCAGCACACAATTTATTGATTGCCCTTTCTCAAATGAAGGGCCATCAGCTAGTTTAAAAGTAAAATTACGTACTAAAATAACAGCAGAGAGAGATAAAAATTATGAGGGTCATGCAAGGGGAAAAAGATGTATTTTCAGCAAAGATTTCTAAATGAGATGGAGAGTCAATGAGGCAGAGAAATATAGGAAAGCCCTTCCATGCCAGAAAGAATTGCGGAAAAGCAGGTTCTTTTAGCATTAGTTGTGAAACGTTGAGTGGCAGCATGGGAAAGAAAACTAAAAAGCACAGTGGACACTCCTGGAATAAACTGCCGGAGTCCTGCTTTTTAGAATGTGTATTAATTATATCAGCATAACGGAAGTTGTCTGAAAGGCCAGACCAACCAGGTAGAAGAAAATAAATAACTTGCTAAAAATGTGCTAACAAGTTCTATGACTGTAACCACGAGTTTAAATTGTACATAAATCACGAGTTGCATCCCCTAGCTCTCTCCCGTACGCACAGCTTTGAAACCCTCCTTCCCGCGGCCAGGCCCAGCCCGGCCACCACTGCCCGCGGCCGTACCCCACCCACCCCAACCGCGGTGACCGGTGCTGCTGACGGAACTTCTCTTCCCGCCTCAGGGACCCGCACCCTCCCGGTCAGTCGGTCCCTCTGCTACCAGCGCACTGAATTCAGGGTCAAGCGAGGGAAAAAGGCAGCAGGTGAAGGAACGGCAAGCGCTTGACCACGGAGATACAGTTCAATGAATTCGCAGCAACAGGCAGAATCACACAAACCAGAAAAAAGGTCAACTCTTAACAGCACAGATAAATAAACACTGAGCCAGTTTACCAGGGCACGGGATGAATTCTCCATCATTTGAGCTGAGACTGGATGTGCTGCTCAGATGGTGATCCAGCTTAGTTAGAAGCCGCAGGCTTAAAACGGGAACAGCCTGGTGAAGTTCCATAGCCCAGATCACACGAGAGCCTACGCAGATTCTCAGCACAGCACACTGACACGTTTCTACTCACTCGTGCACGCAATCCAAGAGCAACGCGGGTCCACACGCTGCCTCACACTGCAGATTCACCCTACCGAGTGCAAAATCCCTGCTGGAAGAGTCAGGACCACTGCAAACGGTGAACTCCTTGGAATACGACATAACTGCAGACCGTCTGCACTCAGTGAGTACGCACACAGACAGTTAATTTGGGTTTTACATATTTTGGTGAAATTTAAACTTCTGAAGAAAAATTATTCTCATGACCTGCTGGTTTTAGTCGCACCTGCCCTCTCCAAACACATCTGCTCTTCAGCAACGCACGCTGACAGCAGGCCAGGAGAGCTGGTCCAACCCTGTGCCCCTGATGGCTGGGGTTTTTCCCACGTTCATCCATGATGATGAACAAGTTTAACCGTGCCTCACACAGAAATCGAGTTGTGTCCTTGAGGTTATTTTAACGCACCTGCAGCTGACTACCACGGCGGAGGTGAACAACCGACTGCTGGGAGCTGCCGCTTGTACCCGGACACGGGCGCGTGCGTCGGCTCTCGGCCCCGCGCTTCAGGGACCGCTGCAGCGGCCGTGGCTACGGGCACGCATTCTCATCCCGGCGTCGTGGCTACGGGCACGCATTCTCAGCACGGTGTCGTGGCTACGGGCACGCATTCTCAGCACGGTGTCGTGGCTACGGGCACGCATTCTCATCCCGGCGTCGTGGCTACGGGCACGCATTCTCAGCACGGCGTCGTGGCTACGGGCACGCATTCTCAGCACGGTGTCGTGGCTACGGGCACGCATTCTCAGCACGGCGTCGTGGCTATGGGCACGCATTCTCAGCACGGCGTCGTGGCTACGGGCACGCATTCTCATCCCGGCGTCGTGGCTATGGGCACGCATTCTCAGCACGGTGTCGTGGCTACGGGCACGCATTCTCATCCCGGCGTCGTGGCTATGGGCACGCACTCTCTGCACGGCGTCGTGGCTATGGGCACGCACTCTCTGCACAGCGTCGTGGCTACGGGCACGCACTCTCTGCAGGGCTACGGGCACGCATCACAGTAGCCAGGGCCAGCCGGTGTCCGTCGGTACGACGCAGCGGTGCCTTCGGGAGGGCGCATGGCTCACCCCGCCGCCCGCCCACAGCCCGTTCCCTGCCCTCCACCGCGCAGACCGGGGGACGAGCCCAGGAGCACCTCCCAAGCCCACCGCTGGTGGAAGCCACGGTTCCCTCCGACCCAGCAGCCGCTGGTGTCCCGCCAGCGCGTGTCAGGACGATGCAAAACAGGACTCGTGCTCTCCAAGCACAGCACAGCCACCCTGACCCTGTCCCCTCACACGTGCCGGCGGGGACTCCCTGTCCGCCGCTGCCTTGCCTGGCTTGGTGGTTACTGAACAGGGGAGCTCACGTTACCAGAGGATTGTCAGCCACAGCAGCTCTCTTGGTGCCCATTTAATCTGTAAATTACAGCATTTCTGAAGTGGATGTGCCACTCTTGCAGCCGCCTCCCCACCCCAGACGGCGCACAGGGCTTGGAGGAGCCGCCTCACGCAGCTCTCCCTGGTGAGACACAAGGCAATGCCCTCAGCCTCTCCTGCAAGTCTCAGCCCTTCACAATTCTACCCTGAACAGTCTAGCTGAAATGCTAAACACTAAATAAGTATTAAATCTGTCAGAGTACCATACTTTTGCAGAATATTGTATTAATCTATAAATAACCTTTCATAACGGTAACCTTGCAGAGATGTCTGAAGAATGGGCAATGAGAACACCAAACTGAGCTTATTTCAAATATTTCTCAAATGTACTTTTTTTCAAATATTACTTGAACGTTTTGCCCCTGAATTGTCAAATGCAATTAAATAAAAAATATAAATTACTCAACTGTGAAATCATATTTAAATCTGAGATGTGACCTGGCTGCTGGAACCGCTCAGCCCCAGCCGCACGGCAGAGCAGTTCCCTAACCTGCGCCATCCAAGGCTGAGCTTGTTTCAACCCACGCTACAACGCTAGCACTGCTCGAAGTCAGCCCGGCTCTGCCCCGGCTCGGCTAGCGCGGACACAGCGACTGCAATGGAAGCACAGAGCACTGCGTTAGCAAGGACGAGCAGCTGAAGGGGTGGGCTCATTCATCTCCAGGTCTACCCGGTTTTAGCAGCCACAATGACTGGGCTTCAATCCTTGACCTACAGAATTTTAAGCACCACTTCACTCATACTAGAGAGTTTGTATATAGACAAAATACCAATTATGGATGACTTCTATGCCAGCAGGACAGAAAATCCTTTACAGTCGAGGTTATTTGTTTTACTGAAGTTTTGCTTAACAACAAGAAAAATCGTTCCAAACTCAGAACCGGTAATTAAGTTTGTAAATTTAACCTTGGTAGACCTGATGGTAGCTAAGAACATAAATGAAGCTGGAGTGGGGAGAACAGTCTAAGTGTAGTTACAGTCAGACACTAACAGTTTCTCCTAAGAGTTCTTACCATTGCTATCAGAAATAAAAAACTGTAATTTCACGTACTCTGTCTATTCCTCTGTTTCATTCAGTTCACCACTTGTAACTTGTCTTACTTGATGGAAAAAGCCCAAAAGGGAAACCTTAAAACAATACACTGCCATGAGATTGAGGAGAAATTCCAGCACACTGAGAAATACCACAGAAGGGCTGAGGCTGCAAAGGATCTCTGCAGAGCATGTAAGTCCAACCCCTACTTGAGAACAGGGTTGCCTGGAGCTGACGGCCCAGGACAGCGTCCAGAGGGGTTCTGAGCATCCGCAAGGCCGGAGACGCCGCTCGCCAGGGTGCTCCAGCGGTCCTCGCAGTTTGACACCGGCCCCCAAGCCCTCAGCAACGAGGGCAAGCTACCTGCCGAGGCAGAAGGGCCGACAGCGCGGCGGGGCTTCCCAGCTCCCCTTGCCATACAGTCCTTGCCCTAGAGCCGAGTACTCAAACGAAAATCAGTATTGGAAGCAGGCAAAACTTCCCCTTAAAAAACCTGAGTGTTTTAAATAAGAACCACATTTACGTAGATAAAAAGTGTATCAGCATTAGCAGAAAAATGACAGTAGCAGAGTACCCTACCAGATCTCAGACATGCTAAAAGCACTAATTCAGCTCTAAACACCTGTCTGTCTCTGCACTAAATCAAAAAAAAACCAAATTTCTTGAAGAACCTGTAACTAAACTATCACTACCGTCACTGTCTTCCTCTGTCACCAGCTCCAACACTTTCATAACGACACAAGCACACGCTCCTCGAAAATGCAAATCAAAGGTTCTAAGTTAGCCTTTAACGTTAATCCTTTCTCTGCTTAGAATAATTAAAAAAGCTCCACAATCATAACATCAGATGTATTTGTTAGCAAAGGCTATCCAATGGAGCATGTCCCAGCAGGCATTTTATTTCTGAGAAATCCATCAGAGCCCCAGAAGGGAGTTACATGAGCACACCGATATTGTAAACAAATATTTTAGGTGACAGCAGAAAATCAAAACCACTCACCCCTTGTTAATGACCAATGGGTTAAAATCATGCCATACATTTCTTCTTTCAAGTACCAGTGTGTATATGATTAAATGTCATTTAATTTAATGCACTTACATTAAATTGTGATTACAGTGTACTAACTTGTCCTTATCCTTACTAGGACATCCTTTAATCAGCGACAACAGGAAAGTGCTACGACACGTCGAGCAAGCCAGCCGGGGGGTCGAATAAAGTTTAAGCTCCCTAGCGACAGACTATCACGATTGCTCAAAAGCAAATCAAAATAACTATCAGAAAATATTACCCTGTGATTAAACAAGAAAATTCATAATCAAACATATTTCTCATATATTTGTATAGATGAATATTTGTATATATGTTTGTCTCTGTGCATGTTTTTATGTATGCATATATATATACACACATATATATATATGAATGTATAAAATCTAATCCTTGGTTTTAACCCCATGAAAAGAGAAAGGGAAGGAAAACAGACTTCAGTATAGCCTAGGTCAAAAGAGCCACCCTGAATTTACAATCCCAGCATGATATTTCAGGTCAAGAGCTCCAGACTTCACATTTCATTTGCCTAACAGAGAAAATGATCAAACGGCATCCACGCTGGCTGGCTCGGAAGTGGAAACAAGAAGCAGCCCTGTTTGTAACCCGGCTCCTCCAGTCTCCCCAGTGCATTTATCAGACAGAAGTTCCTGCAACAGAATACCCGGGGTTTCTGCTGATCAGAAGCAGGGACAGCAACTCGACATGCTTCTTTCTGCCGAAACCGGACCTCCAGTGCGTTTCGCACCACACACGGCTGTGGCAGTTTCAGGATTTCATGTTACTTCTTTAATTGTGGGCATTTAGCAGGCTGCCTCTTAGTGTTAAGATACTGCTGACTTTTATTGTCAGTGTGGCCACAGGACAAGGCTAATAATTGCTAGCACCAGAAGCAGCTTGTGGTTTTATATTACATTGAGGTAAATTACACTGGAATTAGAGTGGATTACTTTTATCAAATGGGGAATAAGCTGTTAATTAACTCCCCGCTGTAGCAATCTTTTTCTGAGCTTGCAACTGTTATTAGCTCTAGATTAAACTGTTGAATTAATTTCCCACTTACTTACTATTTCAAGAGTTTTTAATTTACCTGGCAGCAGTTTTAATGGGAAATTGTATTAGTGAGCATAAATTGTTTTTGGGAAGGGTAAACAGTTTGTGATAATGTTTATTAAGTCGTTTTGTTTGAGCAAAAATATAATTGCAGTTTTAATTAGTGCATGGTTGTTGGAGTATTAGGTTTGAGATTACATTATGGCATTCTGAGAAAACAATCGCTCAGGTAATCCCAGCATTTATAACCGATGGCAAAGAGAAGAGCTATGTCAACACTGCTCCGACTCGTGGGCGTACACACGTGGGCGTACAGCCCCGCGCACGAACCCCGGCATGCGCAGAGGAGCAGCCGGGCAGCACGCCGGCGGGAGCGCACGCCTCGTCCCTCTGCGGCCGGGCCACGGCACACGCCGCGTGCGAGGGCACGCCTGGAGAAACCATGGCCATGCAGTACCAGAATTCTGGAGAAACGATGGCCATGCAGTACCAGAATTCTGTGTACGCTAAGCAGACGCATCTCTGACTTTTCATTATTTAAATTCTGAAAAGTTCAGATCTTCTAGCAGGGCGAATCTTGCTTTAAATACACTGCATTTTCTAGCCCTGCTACTGCTGCGTCCACGGCAAGCCTAAGAGGTGGCACCAAATCATTAGAGAAAAGTATTTTAAAAGGTAACAGGAAGGCAAAATAATTAATCCATTATAAACGGAATATTATATATAATAATTATACTATACTATAGTATATATGATATACTGTAATAAATTGCTATAGATCATTCACTTTGTTACTTCTTGGTTGAATATATAGCAGCTCATTTACTGTAGTTTGCTGTTTTCTGATGTTTGTGAAATCCTGGATGAGCTTCTTCAGAGATCATTGTAATATACGTTCGGGTGGCAACATATAACAAACTATGTTCACTCTACAGTCGGTCTATTGACTCCGATGAAGAAAATTCCAGTAGTGTGGTATGTCCTAACACATCCTACTCAGCAACAGCTGCTACTCCAGCAGACACGGTCCTGTGCCGCACGCACTTGCCCCGTGCAACGTCCCGGATAGCAAAGGGCATCCCAAGCAGGACTGGGCACCCACCCGCAGGAAACCTCCAACCTCTCAGATCCCCATGAGTCCAACGAAGGCAACAGGACCGCATTCACACCCCCATACTGGAGAAGAGAGACTGACAGTAAGAGCTTAACTCTACTTCAGCCTTTCCAGCTGCAGTGTCACTGACTGTGGACGCTCCCACCTAGACACCCGGCGGGCACGCGTTACCGACTTCTGTCTGACGCTGCTGTCGGATGCGGCAGCTGCGCTGCTCCTGCGGCTGCTCTCTAACTCCTTTCAAAGTATGTGAAATTGTTAGGCTAACCTGACTGGAAAGGGCTAAGAACGGGTGACCTGAACAGCTCAGCCTGGAGACTGGAGCATCTCTCCTATGAGGAGAGGCTGAGGGAGCTGGGCTTGTTCAGCCTGGAGAAGAGAAGGCTGCGAGGGGACCTCACAAATGTCTGTAAATATCTGCAGGGTGGGTGTCAGGAGGACGGGGCCAGACTCTTTCCAGTGGTGCCCAGCGACAGGACAAGGGGCAACAGGCACAAACTGAAGCACAGGAAGTTCCAGCTGAACACGAGGAAGAACTTCTTCACTCTGCGGGTTATGCAACACTGGCCCAGGCTGCCCAGGGAGGTTGTGGAGTCTCCTTCTCTGGAGATATTCAAGACCTGCCTGGACGCGGTCCTGTGCAGCCTGCTCTGGGTGACCCTGCTTGGGCAGG
>Ga0065711_1051550_pt1 | contig 10336 bp, 9 predicted proteins | sample Hoacrofraction12_FD_59098 | JGI IMG/M metagenome (GOLD analysis project Ga0065711, IMG submission 59098) | Hoatzin crop microbial communities from Cojedes, Venezuela - Epithelial fraction 12 v2 (version 2) | ecosystem: Host-associated > Birds > Digestive system > Esophagus > Crop | place...
AAGGAGCCCTGGAACAGGCTGCCCAGGGAGGTTGTGGGGTCTCCTTCTCTGGAGATATTCAAGACCCGCCTGGACAAGGTCCTGTGCAGCCTGCTGTAGGTAACCCTGCTTCGACAGCGGGGTTGGACTAGATGACCCACAGAGGTCCCTTCCAACCCCTACCATTCTGTGTGTGATTCTGTGTATGATTAGTGACATAAATTTCCGAGGATGGTAGAAGACAGATTTGTCACCAAGTAAGTACTGAAATAACAGAAGAGAACAGTGTTTTAGTACTTTGGCTTCAGTGAGTTTCAAAAGCATTTAAAAAGAATATAACTTTAGCACAGTTTCTTATATGTTTATTCAGTCTAAATTAAAGATAAAAAATGGAAAGTGGAAGGAAGCTCTTAAATATGAGTAGCAAAATTATAGTTAGGATTAACACGGACAGGAGAGCATTCATGGATCTTACTCATGTGGTGAAGTGATGGTAGGATGTCATGCCTGTGAGAGCAAAGGACTGCGTGTTGTGATCTGAAAACCCCTTCGAGCCCGGCGTTTCTAACTAAGACAGGTTTTAGTTGTGAGTTTCTGTTCGTGTGTCTGTGATTAAAAATTTTAAGCTTCAAAAAACTGAGATAAAACCAGGAGAGAAGAGAGTAAAGTCAATAAATGGACTCTCTTGAACTGGATTATTTTCTTTCAAAACAAACAACCAAACAAAAAAAGCCCCACAAGAGTTCATACATGTACTTTCAGGAACTAGATAATCCTTTGGAATTTTTTTGGTTTTGTTTTGTTCTTATAATGGCTTTTTTCCTGGGGTTTTTAATTTTTTTGTCTCTTTTGCTTGTGAAAGACTCCCTCCACCCACACAAGAATAGCTGATTGCTTTGTGCTTTTTATTCTCCAGTGTGTATAAACAAACTGAAAGTATTATTACGATGGTATTGAGGAAAAGTATGGCTAATATAGCATAATTGGATTAAAAGCGATTTAGCTATTGATCTCTGATGCGGATCCTCAGGCAAAATACAGCAGCAGGTAAAATAGTTTATCCTAAGTGCCACCTCGAAGTGCACTTCTGTCCCTCTTCTTTTTGATTTGCACCTGGATGGGAAGGTATTTCACACAGGTACGCACACTCCATAGAGGTATGACACCTAGAATAACCCATTGCGTGCAAAATAAAAACCTGCCTAAGGACATCATGTCAGTTTATTAACTTTGGGGAATAAATGCACAAGCCAATAAATAATTATTAGTTATTTCTGAGACCTGTCTGCAATGGGTAGCTATAAATAGGAAATGCCAGTTCTGCAGTATGTCAAATGGTGACACCAGTGCTAAGCATGATGCTGACTGGCTTAGTAAGGAGCTTGTTGCTAAGTTGAAAGAGATTTGTTGTTGTTATTTTTTTTTGAGATCTTACAAGGCTTGTGAAAGATCCTGCAGGAAGTTCTGTATCACCTGAAATACTGTATTTATTTTCTTACTGCAGGTCCTGTCTGGTTGTGGTGTCTACGATGGCACAGAAATCCATGAGGCCTCAGCGTAAGTTGCTTTATGAAACTGTAGGGTCCAAAAAAGTCTCCTTTACATTGCAGCAGTCTGTTGAATTCAGTTTTGCTCTCTCTGGCCATCAAAATTGACCTGAAAGATGTATGATGAAGCATCACAGTTTTCTCACAGCATGATTGGGAGCTCAGGCTGTGTTCTTGCAGTACTCGGTGATTGCCCAAAGATGCAGCACAATGCATGCGGTGCCAGAGCAGTGAGTCTGAGACAGTCTGTCTTTCCTTCAGAAACACGAATTCAGAGTTCCAGAATCAATCTCAAGAGGGCTAAGTAAAGGCTTCATTTCATAATTGCTTTGAGTTTCTGTTCCTGGGGCTAAATCTAACACTAGAATTGTTTAATACTCAAGTTGAATTGTTAACTCTTAGTGTTAATTACTAAGAGATGTTTCACCTGGACCTAGATTAAATGTACGCATAGGTATGTTAACCACAGGACTCTTCCGTAGCACCTGGGGACCTGCAGGGAGAAAGGAAGTTTTTATTCTTCCTGGTTGCCTGCGTAAGAGCACTGAGCAAAGAAACTTTTCTCTAGCTTACTTGACCCTGCCTCCAAACTGACTTTCTGTTCTGCTTTGCACTTTGCTGTTACATACAGGGGTTTTGCTGCTATGTGCTCAGTATGCTTTGGTAGGATGTGTGGTTTTGCTCTTCTTTGAATCAGGTGGTGGAATGTTTGTAGCAAGACTCGGAGGCCAGGTAAAGCCTCTCTTACAAGGTATTCAACATGTTTTATCTCTGTTTTTGTAGCATACTGGTACATCTTAGTCGCGGGGGAGCTGAGGTTCAGATGTATGCTCCAGATGTTCCTCAGATGCATGTCATTGACCACAGTAAAGGGCAACCAGCTGAAGCTGAGTCAAGGTAAAGTTTGTGCCTGATGTGTTCTCTGTGACTGCTGAGCCTCAGTCTCTTAGGCATACTTCAGAAATAGCAGCCTGTAACTGCCCTTATAGCACTTTGCTGACTGGCTTTAGTAGCTTTATGCAAGCTGGTATTTTGATTGGAGAGAAAATATTAAAAGTTTTCTGGACTTGGTAATATACAGTCACTTAATGCCTGTGTTTCCCAGTAGTGGTATTTCAGAAGCATCTATAGCTTCAGTTATTGAGTACCACTGTTCTTCTTGCTTCCTCCCTTCCTCTGCCAGAACTTTCTTTATGCTCTTCTGTGCGCCAATGCTTAATTCATCTCATTGATTTGTTTCTGGTTCTTCAAGGAATGTTTTAGTGGAATCTGCAAGGATTGCTCGTGGTAAAATTGCAAGTCTGGCTAAGCTCACTACAGCAGACCATGATGCTGTGATATTCCCTGGTGGATTTGGAGCTGCTAAAAACTTGTGAGTGCCAACTAAGCATTAAACTCCTCAACTAAATATTTCTGATCAACTGTGATGCACACAATAAAACCGGGAAGCAATAAATGGCCTTATTTATTACAGAAGTAGCCACTACTTAATAAGGAAGACTCCTTTCAAAGTGTTGAGAGTTAAGTTGTACTGTTCATGATGGTTTCCAGTCATAATTCTTATAGGCATTGTCACGTTTTAAGTTTTCCAAAGAGTGTTGGTGAGAATTCTGGAGTTTAGATAATGCACGAGAAGTCCTTTTTCCCCCACCCTTGTGGTGATTCTTTTTTGGGCCTGACTGAGGGAAGTGAAGGTAAAACTTTAATAGTTTCAGGTGTTCCTAGTGTTATTACTCTGTTTCTTTGTGTCTGCCTGTCAGAAAGTCCCCTTTTGCATTAGAAACAATAAAACAACAGCTAGCTCAAGAAAACAAAAAAGCGTTAGCTGTGTGGAATACTCATTATCTCCCTATTGACCTGCCTTTTTGTTGGCTTTGAGAAACCTGAATGTTACTTTCCGTTTGTTCTTAGGTATTTTCTTCTTTGAAAACATTGTTGTTCCACTTCTCAGTAATCCTAGAAAGCTGATTTGATAATTCCTACTTCTAGATGTTTATATCAAGTAAGGAACTTTGTGATGTGGCAAAGCCTTAGAAGTGAGTTGTTTTGGCTGAAGCGTTGATGGTCAACCACCTTTTAGAAGCTGTTAAGTTTGTGATGACCCTTGAAAGCCAGTCTCAGGGCAGACAGGCATCTCTCTTTGTATGTTTATACTGAGAAATGTATAAATTTTCTTATTGTGGCAGATCTACCTTTGCTGTTGATGGGAAAGACTGCAAGGTGAATGGAGAAGTTGAACGTGTCTTGAAAGACTTCCACAAAGCAGGCAAACCGATTGGGTACGTATCTTAGTTGGAGGGGCATTTGTTTGATAGTGTGAGCATGGAGACAACATATGTTTTGTTGAAATGTGCAGCTGTTACTGGTGGAACTAGAAAAAGCATCTTCTGTATCGGTGGTAGCTTATTTTTTTTAAATGTGTTTTTTAAGATGCGTGTGTGCATAGGTGTTTGTCAAAGCAGCAGCTAAGAAACGCTGAGTGGAAGGTGCCTTGTGATGTCTTTCAGATTTGTAAGGCCACGTCCATTTGAAACTTCTCAATTCTGACCAAGTTTTGAAAGAGTGCTGTTGTAGAATTGCTCTCGTAATTGCTTTTGTTGCAGTCTTTGCTGCATTTCACCAGTGCTGGCAGCGAAGGTTCTCTCGGGTGCTGAAGTAACTGTGGGCCATGAAGAAGAGGAAGGTGGCAAGTGGCCTTACGCTGGGACTGCAGGAGCCATTAAAGAACTGGGAGGAAAGCACTGTGTGAAAGAAGTAACTATATCCTTTCCTGTTAATTTCCGTGTTGACACTGTTTAGTGATGTGTCGTTACAGTAATGGATACACGCAGGATCTGTGCTTTTCCACTTACGGTTTAGTGGGAATATACAGTGTATAGCAGATAGTGTGTAATACAGTGCACAATTAGAAATATTGTCTTCTGTAGTTAAAGATTGTTCTCAGACATTGCCATGGAACTCCCTTGGACACCCGGTAGTTCAATAAATGCTGAGTGAATTTACACAGAAAACTGGCACAAGTTACCAGTGGTCAGTTCTCTTTGAGATTTTTTTTCTTTTCGTGAAGGCTAATGCTGTAATCAGACTGTACTCAGAGACATTTGATTATAGTCAGTAAATTTCATAGGTGTTCTTGTCTTTCTGAGCGTTCCTACAGATTGCTCTTGCAGTGTTTGTACTTCTGGCAAAAATAGCTCCTAGTATCTTGGATTACAGGTTGCAGCTGTCTTTACAGCTGGACGGTGTAATGTATTTGAAGGTGCTTTCTTTATAGGATAGCGGAATTGTGAGTTTTTGTTGATGGTTTATTTTGCAGACAGCATCTGCAAGTGAGACAGAGGCTGTGTTTTCCTTAACTCCCTTTTACGAAGCTCACGTGGATGCGAAGAACAAGGTGGTGACTACCCCAGCATTTATGTGTGAAACAGAATTACATAAAATCTTTGATGGCATTGGGGCCATGGTGAAGAATGTGCTAAAATTAACGGGCAAATAAAAAAACCAGACACGTTTAAATTTAGAGTGTAGTATCAAATATAATATGGACCAATGGAAACATTTTCACCTGCTTGTCCTGTTCACAGTGTGGGGAATGCTGATACAAAGCTGATTGATTCCCAGCTGCAGGGTTTTCCATGCCCTTTCTGAGGGGGTGGCTGGCAGAAGGGCTCACAGAGTGCGAGCAGTCTGGCCTGAGAGACAGAGCATTTTCTTGAGCTTTATCAGCTGGAGCGAGCTGTGTGGACGTATTCTGAAACCAGTCCTCCCAGTGCACCAGGGTCAAATCATTTCTGTGAGGGCAAAAAGAGACCAAAGGCCCCTTCGGAAGCTGAGGGCGGATGTGTTGCAGGGATACAGCAGGCGCAGTGGCAGTGTGTGTAGTGGACGAAGAACGGGAGGAGAGAGGAATTAGTGTGTGGTTCGAGGTTTGTGTGCTCAGGCCTGGATCTGTGAAGTAAAAGCCTGGATCAGCTGTCAAGGGAACAGACATCTTCCACATCTGAAGTTTAGCTTGGTGTTAATTAAAAGATTAATGTTTTGATTTTTCCATTTCAAATAACCCTGTTTTCACAAAGAAGCCATTCTGAATATCAGTCAGCAGCAGGATTCATCTTAACTGTCACAACACTAGCACTGTGAAAAATTCATCCATTGGCCCATTACAGCTAAAAAGGTCTTGAAATGAAGAAGATATCCGCTGATGTGACGCACAATTTTGAAGGATAATATCCATGTTCAAGTAGTTGCATGACTAGAAGTGGATGGAAAAAACAATCTTGAATTACCCTCACTTTCCCTGCTTTAGGGTAATAAAGCTTTCTCCAAAGAAATATGGAATGTCTGCAATAATGATGTATAAATAAATTAATTTCTGCCTTTATCTCATCCTTGTCCCTTCACTTTTGTTTGACAGCTGCCTCTGATAACTTACACTGGTTGATACGTTCTAGCAGTTTTGCTGCTTTTCAGTTCTCTTCACCTCTGAGACATTTTTTTACATATAGAATCCAGCAGAGTCTCCTTCCCCCCTTCCAAGTTATTTGTCACCTTTCTGTTCAGCAGGAAGCAACATTCCTTGAAATAAAACAAAGAAAGTTACTCCCCTTACCTTGTGTTACAAGTTCCTTTTACATGACAGACATGCTGAAGGGAACCCGTATTTTTAAGGGAGAATTGTGTGTTTCATAAATGAAATCTACAAGCCTTAGAGTGGGTTGGGGTTTGGTAAATACTGTCTGTGGCTGAAGACTTGCTAGGGACGTGGAATTATTATTTTTTTTTTTTTTAATTGGGGGGAGCAAAGAGGAGGAATGAAGCTTAAATATGCGTGGTGGGCATGCTCATCGTGCTAAGTCAGTGTTCATGGAATAAGTGTTTTTGCTTCTGGAGCCTGTTAGTATGTGATTTTTTTTTTTTTGTCACTAAAAATCACATTAGCATTATGAAGATCTGAATTTGTACTTGAAAGACAGCATTGTTTTCTTGGAGGATTTCATAGAGATCTCTTGGGCAGATCACAAGCTCTCAGCATTGATGCAAAGAAATCGTGCACAGAAAACAAGTCATCATGATAGCAAGCATGGTTTATAAAGTGGATTTTGGACATACCCCAAGACTTTTTTGCTTGTGCCTCAAATTCTTTAGGAAATTTTCGGTATCAAGTTGGTAAGAAAGAATTTAAAATACTGTTACTATGTAATTCAGTGCAAATGAAATTTCTTCCATAAGCTTTGCTTGCACGTAACTGGATGTTTTTATTATCAGTTTTATGCACAGAGGTTTAGCAGAGTATGGGAGGTCATTATTCATGTGAAGTGTAGTGACATTTTAGAATGAATGTCTTTCCGACATCTGCAGGAGTTTTGAAAGAAATTTGGTAACAGAAGAAAGTATCACAGAACAGAGATGGTATTGAAATCCCCGGAGCAGAGGGAGAGCAGCTGCTGCCTGTGTTAACGGTACCTTCCTCTGCTGTAAGAGTCATCGAAACTGAGCTCAGCTCTTCCCGCCAGGGACCGCGAGTTAAATCCTTCCGTTAGCTCCCCTCACCACAGCAGGTTGTGTACAGGTATTTAGGGTTTCTCGTATCTGCAGGTCCTAGTAAGGGCAGCTGTGGTGACATAAAGCTTCCTTAGATTCTGAATCTTAGATTCAGGTGTCCTGAGGAAAAAAGTGATTTTTTGAAGAAATTGCTAGTATTGTGCAGCGACCAGCTGCTGCAAGTTGGTTGGTAGGTCATCCAGATGGTGCCTCTTTCTACAGTCCTCTGACATTCTTTCTTGAATCCAGATACCCAGATAATGAAGACTACTGATAATGTGCCGCGTACCTTTCTAAGGAGATACAGTGGTGGCTATGGGGATCCTTGACCTGCTGGTTTCCAGGCTGGATTATCACAGTAGTGCATGCTTAGAATCAATTATGCAAATTGAAAAGCTCACTGAATTTGACGTGACATCTCATCTGCTAAATAACAGCAATGCTCTGAAATGGTGGGCTCAATATAACTGACTGTTTGAGAGCTGGGGCTGTGAGTAGTAACAAGAGTAAACCGGGGAACCTGCTCCTGCTGTGTGCCCGAAATGTTTTTCGAGGGAGTTACAAAAAGCGAGCTGCCCATACAATACTGTCAGTGCTGGAAGCTTGGGCGTCTAGTGGGGACAGATATGCACTGGGGAAATCAAGGACAAATTTTTATTTTCAGAAACAATCACAGTTTAGAGTGTCCTTTTACCCTTCTTTTTTTCCATCATTCAGAGATAACGTTTTTTTAAGGGAGAAACAATCACGCACCAGAAATACCTTTCAATTTTTTAATTCTCTCTAATGTCACAGTAATGTGCTGAGTACAAACCGTTGTTACACAGATTTTAAAGTTTTTTTTTTTGGTAATAGAAGATCTTTTAACTTTGGTGGAAGATGCAAGATTGTCATCTTGGCTTTCAGCCAGTGTAAATTTGGAGGGAAATTCCGTGTGCGTTTAGGGATTAATAGAGACATTTGTCTGCCAAGCTGGGTTTTTCCTTTCCTGCTGGGGGGTTTGCTAGTTTCAGCCAAGTGGGTAGAAGTTTATGATTATTATGTTTTGTTAAAAGCAAGCAGAAATAAGAAGTGGAAGAATGTGTATTCTTCAAGCCTCCACACGGAGGCGTGCAATACCTGGCTTGTGGATCCAGCCATTTGTCATAAAGCATTTAAGAGCGTTGTTCTCCTGAAAGGGAGCGGTGATAAATGCCCCTCCTGCTCGTGATGGGATGGGGTTAACTGGTGGGGTGCCGGGAGGGGTTGTTACCTCTCAGTTGGGTTTCTACCTGCCCCGTTTTGCCCTCATTGATTCTCACACACGAAAACGGTTTTGTGAAATGTTTCTCTGCAGATTGTTGCAGGGCTCGCAGATTTGACAGCGGTGCCTTTTTCTTGTAAAAGCAGAAATGAGAGTAGGAATTGAGGCATGCTTTTCGTTGTTACCCTTCGGTTTGTGGCTACAATAGAGACACGTTTTAGGTGAAGAAGATGCCAGCGGGGGGCACTTCGTGAACAATGTTCTGCAGGTTTTCACTTACCCAGGGACAATATTCCAGCTGTTGTTTTCTGTATGACGTGGTTATGCTGACATTTTGGGCGCATAGGAGGAATCAGAAAAATGCTGCTTCCTACTTGTTTAACAGAAATAAATAGGAAATACAGTTCTATTGTAATGAACGCCTTTGTTCCACTGTCTTGTTAAGACTCATTTCTTCAACACAGTGACTTCTTATTTATCTCCCTGAAAGTATAATATCAATCATACTTACATTAAGATCTAAAGCCTTGCTATGATATAATTATCACTGAAAAATGAGGATAAGTGTAGTATAAAGTTGTAAAATTACACTTTTTTTGTGATGGTGGGTTTTTGGGTCTTGTATTTGCTTTTTGGTGTTTTGGGGTTCTTTTTGTTTGGTTTTTTTTGTTTTTAATAATAATGCTATTATAGCCAAGGTGACCTAAAACCAAGGCTTGTAGAGAGGGACTTTAGTCAGGTCAACAAATACTCTTGGAAGGAAACACACTATTTCTTGAAGGGTCCAAGCTAGCAGTGTATTTATATATGTGTGTGTACCTACTTATTATTTTGTTTTTTCAGAGTGGGAGCTTAGATAATCCTACATCTGCAAATAATTGAGAATTGCCTGCATTCCAGGGCTTAAGTTTTTTGTTTCAGCTGTTTTTCTTCCTCCTTCCCAAGGCTTGAAGTGTCTGGGGGGAAGCTTGCTTGTTGTACAGGTCAGCCTTAACCCTCAAAAGAATGAAGGAACTGGTATTTGGTTATCTTTTCCAAGGTGATTTCAGTGGTGGTCAGAATCTCTCTGGAAACAGATAGAGAGGGGAAGAGAAGGGACTGAACTTGGACAATCCCAGAAGTTGAAACAGAAGTTGCAACGAGGATTGCATCACCCAGAGCAACGAGATTTCATGCTGCATACTTAACAGTAATTACCTTCCATGCTTATTTTCATTATTTTTCAGTACCCTGTGTTCAACTGCTGAGTATTGTGCTATGTGAATGACTGCGCTGAGGCTTCGATGAAATAACGGTGAAAATTCTGCATCAGAGGTATTACATTCATTTCTTGCTGATGATCTGTACGGGCCATTTCTCCCACATCATATGGAACTGAAAGGAGCTTAGTGGAAAGCATTAACCAGTTGAACTGGCCGCATTGTAAACTTAGATAAACTACAACATGAGCAGACTAACTCCTTTTTGTCTCATATCAGTGTCACTGTCAAACATGAAAAAAAGAACTCACTTTTATAGCCATTCTTTTGCAAGAATAATGTACAAGGATCTCTTAAGAAGTTCTTTAATGTAGCAGGTTATCAGCCTATACTCTTGCCATATGAAATATGTAGGTGTGGGCCACCAAGGTACTACAAGCGAGAGAAGTGGAGATTCCTCCTCCTTAAATGTGTGAATTGTTGTTGTGCTCCTCAGTTTTCAAAGCTGTTCTTCTCAAAGGCAGGGAGGTCCAAGAGTGCTGGTCGCTCTTTAAACGTCACTTCCTCTATGCTCAGGAGCAATGCATCCCCCTGAGAAAGAAATTGAGCAAAGGAGGCAGGAGACCTGCATGATTAAACAAGGAGCTTCTAGCGGAGATCACGTGGAAGAGAAAGGTCCATGGAATGTGGAAAGAGGGGTAGGCCACTTGGGAAGAGTACAGGAATGTGGTCAGAGCGTGCAGGGATGCGACGAGGAAGGCCAAAGCCCACCTGGAATTGAAGCTGGCAAGGGATGTCAAAAACAACAAGAAGGGCTTCTTCAACTA
>Ga0065711_1051551_pt1 | contig 10336 bp, 3 predicted proteins | sample Hoacrofraction12_FD_59098 | JGI IMG/M metagenome (GOLD analysis project Ga0065711, IMG submission 59098) | Hoatzin crop microbial communities from Cojedes, Venezuela - Epithelial fraction 12 v2 (version 2) | ecosystem: Host-associated > Birds > Digestive system > Esophagus > Crop | place...
GGGAAGGGAAGGGAAGGGAAGGGAAGGGAAGGGAAGGGGAAGGGGAAGGGGAAGGGGAAGGGGAAGGGAAAAAGAGAGATTAAAAAAATCAGAAAAAGGAGAAGGAAGAGAAAGACAAAGAGAAAATAGAAAAAAAAAGGGAGGGAGGGAAGAAAAGGGAAGGAAAGAAAAGGGGAAGTCGGGTCTAGTTGTTGTACAGCTGGAGCCAGGTCATGCTGGGGGAGGACGAGGAGCAGAGCAGGACCTGTTGGGGAAAACTGAGGCCCAATGCTTAAGCTCATTTGGACATCTGCTCTTCAGATAAGAGAAGAAATCTAATTTACTCGAAAGATGATGATGAATACGGTTTGTGATTATTCTCATGATACATGGTTTGAAATGTACTTTCTTCACTCTAATTTAAATTGATTTGTAGGTTGCAAAGCAAGGCACATTGATGGTTTATTTTATAAATGCAGTAATCGTAGAATCATGGAATCATAAGATCATAGAATCATAGAATCAGAGAATGGTTTGGGTTGGAAGGGACCTGAAAGATCATCTAGTTCCAGCCCCCCTGCCACAGGCAGGGTAACATTCCACTAGACCAGGTTGCTCAAAGCCACGTCCAACCCGGCCTTCAACAATTCCAGGGAGGGGACATCCACAGTTTCTCTGGGCAACCTGTGTCAGTGCCTTACCACCCTCAGAGTAAAGAATTTCTTTCTAATCTGTGAAGTTCTTCACTAATTTAACAATTCACATCAGTTCTGGCTGTAAGAGTAGCTCAGTGGTCAATGTTTATTACTAAAAATGCTTTATGAATACAGCATCCTGGAAATCTGTCCAACGTATTCCTGAATAAGACTTTAAGACCACTGCCAAATACCCTAGATGTGCGCATGGGACACATGCATGGTGAGCCTGTACTCAAAGCTCTGGTGCCATGGGGTAAAGGTGACAGTCATCCTATGCCCTGGGACCTGAAGAGGAACACATTCTAACACAGGAGATCCCTGGTTTTCTGCACAAGGTGAGTTTTACCTCAACTGCTACATAAACAGTCTCAGTTCTGTATTTCAATATCACACTTTGGGGCCCTTAAGTTGTCAGAGCCTCTTGGGATGCAAGATTTTTTTTTATTTCTTTCATATATATTTTAATGAGCAGTTCCCATATAGGAAGCTGTGAAATAAATTCCTGTCTCAATCATGCTCTGTCTTAAATGGCGGGTCTAAGATGCTGGAACATTTAGCCCTCTATATCTAAAAGTTCTGGCTGAGAGGCGAAGTGCAGGTATCCCTGTGTAACTTAAATATGTTTTACCAGGCTGTCCTAGAACACATTCTCTGACTGTATATCTCTCCCTTACACCCTGTAAATGAAATCCCTAGACAGTAATTAGGCTTTCCCCAATTTGTTTTTGTGGCGTGAGGGTTTTCCACATTTGCACCTAACTTCCTAGGTAGGTGTCTTTGCAGATGCCTCTTTCTCTGATGATTTCGATTTTTTTTAATGAAATGCCATATACAAAGTGTGCTTTTTATTCTATGTGTACTTTTGTCTCTTACACAGACAAAATACTTGTTCTAATTCCATGATTGTGAATTCTTTCTGAGTGGTTCATCATCCAGCTCTAACTCAGTGATCAAAATATTCACAGGGTTTTCAGGAACTCATCTGGTGGTGCCCAAAGGCAGAACTGACTATATAACAACCATTCTTGGCAGCTGCTTGACTAACCTGTTCTTCAAAACCTCCAGTGATGGAGATTTCATCATCTCCCTAGGCAACCTGTGCCAGAGCATAACTATCCTTATCATTAGAAAGTTCTTCTTCCCAGTATGCAGGAACATCTACTGGAAGACGTATCAGTCACTGAGAAATGCTTAGATAATGCTGTGCTGTCATCCAAATCCACCAGGTGCTTACTTAGGCCTAACATTTGGTCAGGAATATGCCATCCCTGAAAGATACAGAAATGTTTTTGAGCCACTCCCAAGACAACAACTGATAGCAACCAATTCAGATTTAATTAGCTATTGCCTCCTTAGGGGCAATAAATATCTCAGTGGCTGCTCCTGGTTATCTTCCACACAATGAATAGGCATGAACTGAGACCAACACTTCTCCAAAATACCTAATTCTTAACGAATAGCCATTGAGGGGGGAGGAGAATAAAACTGCCTCAATCAAATACTGAAAGCATCCAGCCCCTGATGAGATCCAGATGGCACTGTGAAACAGATCAGATTAGACTGGATTAGGCCAAATATATATTCCAAGTTCTTTTGCCAATGAACAAAAAGAAGAAGCTTCCAAGAAGGCCTGCTGAGTTTGTAACTCAAACTGGCACTCCCTGAAACATAATCAAATCACTTTAGTGACAGGCGGCCTCACAAATGCATGCCTATTTTGTACATGGCTGTTTCAATGCAAAAAAAATAGAGCAGCTGTTTAATGGCGTGAGAGAAAAGCATTTCCAATGGTGTTCTGACCAGCAGCTCTTGTTTGGTATGCACATTTCATGAAGCAAAATAGAGGCCAGGAGAAACCAATCACTCAATCCATTTTGGCTAATTCAGTTTTCCATGCCTGAGATTCCTGACTTGAAAAAGAAAGAAAGAGAAATGCATCTTATTTTTTCATTAACTTTTGTAAGAAAAATATTGAAGCAGTTCTCCTACTTTATCAAAAAAGCTTTCCATGGAAACCAGATAATGAAAGTTAAAAAAGAAAAAGAAAAAAAAAAAGCGCCAAACAGAAACTCCCAGTCTCAGTCACAAGACCTCCATTAAAATTTTATTCTATTCAGATTCTAGCACTCACTTGGTCCTCATCCAAGTGATGGCTGAGAGATCCTGCTGAGCCACCTACTTTTTTTGCTTCCATTATCTGACAAGAAAATCAGCAAGCTCTGTGCTTGTGAGGGCTCAAGCACGTGCAGGGAGCCTACAGTGCACAGGAAAATTCCATGGCCCCAAGAAAGAACTGGATGGCACATGAAGCAAGCCAGACGTGACAGCAGCTGAATTCTGCACTGGTTTTCTGTGGTCCCACAATGGACTACCAGGGGACTTGTGCCTGGATTCAACCCCTCTGAGTCAAGCACGTAACTCAAGTGCCTCTTCGCCCTTGGTGACCTCTTCAGTCAGTGGAGGGAGACAGATATTTCCAGCCCACCCAGGACCTCCACTGCTCTCAGAGGTTTAACTTTTCCATTTCTGTTGACAGAGGAATTTTGGAGAGTCCAGGCTTCTATATTAGATGTTTCCTTTAAGTGTCCAGATAGGATGCAATCAGGGCTTACTGCATGGTGGGATGCAAACAGGGCATCTTAGCTAGGCACATGAACACCTTCTGCAATGTATGATGGCAACCTGGGGACAAAGGAACCTACGAAAGAGTGGGGATGCCTGTTAGCTGTTCTAAGAAATAACCACCAAGAAAGTTTTGAGCTTGACTACAGAGTACAGAAAAGGCATTTCACCCCTTTGAGATTCTTCAGGACTTGGACAACATGGTAATCCTGTCTCCTCAAGACTCAGCTGGAGAAAGGAGACGTGAGAGCCCCCTGACCAAAGTACACCCTGTGGGCAGAAGAACCCCTGGGTAAGCTGTCCTTCTGCCTGAGGGCATTTCAGACCACTTCTCCTGTGAGACAGCTGTAACCACAAAGGCATGGGGCAGTCAGGGGAGCTCTGTCTGGTTTTGGCCATATAGTCACCACCTTGGCAGGCTGGGAGATCAGTTAATTTCTGTAGCTGTGATCAGACTATGTCAATAGGACTGGTTGTGGAGCAAAACAGAATGAATACCTAGCTAAGGGTCTACTTTCTGTCTCTGTGTGTGTTTGCTCACGTATGCATGTCTGCATGTGTCTTTCCCTATGGATTTTTTACTAAGGACCTAAAAAGCTCAAGTCAAGACAGTCCCCAGACAATGCATCCCAGGTTTTAGTTCAAACCTCTTATTTTCTGGCAGCAGGAACTTAGTCAGCATTTCAGCAGTGTTCACACATTGCAGACACAATCATTAAAAAAGGCTTATGGCTGGTTGCAGCCAAGATTCGCTGTTAGACCCCTTCATTTGGCAGCACTGAGGCTGCATCCTGGAGAGGCTGTGGCAGCATCCCCTAATCCTTTAAACCAAACTTTTCCGGGCTACCAAGGACAAGCAATCACAGGATCGGTATGGTTCAGCCTGTGGTTTTTCAGTTGCATGTCAAACTACCCCTTTTTTTGCCATCCCCAGCCTGAGGCTGACCTTTCAGGCTGCAGCAGCTCTGGTGATTTCTTCTCAGAGGGCTGACAGAGGGCAGCTGCCAGCATGCCCTGGGGCAGTGTGGCCTGGGAAGAAGCACAGCCCCGGGTGCAGGAGAGCTGCTCTCCAGGTGAGCACGCTCTGCTGCCACAGCCGGGTGCCCAGCTGAGCCAAGGGGCTTCCCCCATGGGCACCAAGGCCACCTGGCCCTATAGGTCTGGAGCACCTTACCTGTCATCCCCATCCTTCATCTCATCCCAGCCACTACTTTAAGCATAGAAAGGAATAGCAACTAGAAGAGAATGCAGGGAAAGAAGAGGGTCCTCACCTCTCCACAGATGTTATTTTGCCCAAACCATTGAGCCTGTAAAAAGGAGAAAATTAGAAAGGAGAACTATTTAATCTTAATTTGGGCATGACTAGTAATTAAGAAAAGCCTTGTATTACCAATCTGTACGTTGTCATGACATCCTATTTCTTGACAATAAACAGACCTAGATGTTACAGTTAGACAGGGATATTGAATCATATTGATTGAAAATATAACTAAAAATTATAAGCCTAGAGCTGTCAGTTGGTCTGTCTTCCATATATTGAACATGAAAAATTGCCCCAGCACTAATACCTGGGAAAAGAAGGGAAGGAAATTACTAAAGTTGTCTCTCTTTTTTCCTTCCCACCACAAAGTCATCCAGAGTCAGTTTCTTATCCTAACAGGGCTAGTTAATTACTCATTTTAGAAAGAATAAGTATGCACACTTTCATCTTGCACCATGATTACTTGTTCATGATAAAAATAAATCTGTTCAGGCAGCAACTTAGGAGGGTTTAGAGTGGCCAAAAAAAGTCACAATTTCCTGAAGGGCTATGCTGAACAACCAACTCTAAGCTCTTTTCCAAAATCCTTGGTGAAAACCAGCCCAGTTGCAGATCTGATGCTTTGAAGTGGGTCAGAGATGTGGTCCCCTACGAGTTAAGCCACTTCCAAATTATAAAACATACATCCAAAGGGAAGCCAATCTGTGGGAACTCAAGGATTAATTAATGATTCTGGCAACTCTCAGCCTGCAGATTCCTCTCCTGCAGATACCAAACCTGTACAGACCAAAAATCCACTTCAATATTTCCTTTCTCACTTTGCTTCTTGCTGAAGGCAGGTCAGATAAGCTTGGTCCATTTGAGGCTGCTTTCCCTGTTTGATGTTAGGTGCCATTTCAGTAGCACTGAAGCAGGAATTAATATTAATCACGCATTGCCACCACAATAAGGACTCATCCAAAACTGCAGGGGTAGGTTTTCTTTACAGCTACAATTAAAAATAGAGGTGGTTTTATCCTTCTACAAATGAACTGTTGGCAATGAAATACAAATGACAGAAACTTTGATACCTTGGAATCTTCCATCATTCTCTGCTGTGAGGTTCAAAAGGCCAGCAGGTTCCTGAGAAAAATGTATTCCAACACAGATACCTACTAAGACTGGCTGTCAGCTACTATAAAAAGTTTGTTTATTTCTCAGTGATGAAACTGTTGTTACACGGGGCTGGAATTTGCCCACTTCCAAAATAAATTACTGGCTACAGGGGATGCTGTAATGGGCAGGGGGCTGGTATCCAGCCATAAAGGAGTATGCATTTTTAAATAGAATTATATACTTGTAATTGCATTTTGGCTTTTATTTCCAATGAACCAAACCAAAAAACTTTGCAACAAAAAATTCAACTATTAACCCCAAACAAAGTTGGACCCCAAAATGAATTCACCCTGAAGGGTTAAAGTCAGGAGATCACTTCTGGTAAGATATGATGCTATGAAGTGTTTCAAAATACAAGCACTGGGACAGAAGGCTGGCTTTGGAGCAATCTGCCAAGCAGACTTTGCTTTCAAAGCCTCGCTTCCCATTCGCCAAGGCAGGGAGGATCTGATCTGGTGTATATGTCACAGTTTATGCAATATCACCCAGCAGAAAACTAAAATGCACGTGTCCCACACTGACTCAGCAGAACAGGGTTACAGGGATGTGGTCTGGTGAGGAGGGATCATGCACAAGCTCAGGTCACTGGTTCCCCCTTCGTGGCCTTCCTCTTCCCAGGCAAACACCCTATGAGCTGGCAGCTCCTCGGGGTGCCGCAGAGCCTCTACCCAGGGCAGCACAGCAGATGGGGAGGCTCCCAGACACTACTGCCCCCAGAATGCACCAATGGGTATGGGACCAACAGCCCAGACACCAGAGACACTCTTTGTGAGCTCAGGGATGCTGACACACGTGAATCGTCCTCCTTCCCTCTTTCCAGGTTATTCCTTCCCTCCCCAAAACCGTTGTCCCTCTGCCTTTCCCCTGCTCCCCGCTCCCACCAAGCCCACGTCATGAGTGGCATTTCTTAGTCCTTCCTAGGGGCCCCCACCTCCCAGCCACGAGCTGTTACGTGTGAGTGCAAACTTTGGCACTTCTCATGTGTAATGAATTCATGCTCCTCTCTTCCTGAACTTGAGCTCCAAACTCAGCTGGTGGGGACAGCTGTCGTCTTTCTTTTTTCTTTTCGGTTGCTTGCCAAGGGACCACCCTTCGCGTCTGACTCACCACCTCGCAGGCAGGCCCAGAAGGAGTTAACTTCCTTGTCACCCTGCTTTGAGGTTTCCTGCTTTGATACTGCAAAGAATCTTCATGCAGCGATGCAAAGGAAAAGGCAGGGCAGGGGGGAAGCCCTTCTAGTTGTAACACCTGGTCATGTTCTGCTTGCGTGAATAAATATTACACTCTCCTTTCTGTCGAGCTGAAGACAATCAGGACAACTTCCCTGCAACCAGAATTAAATAAGCACTCAGCCAGGCTGCGTGAGGGACAGGGAACTGCACATCAGTCAGTGTCTGAGATACAGAACTCCTCAGCTGCCTTCAGCAGCTCTGCGTTTTCTGCTGCAGCGAAGGAATGTACAGACCAGCCCACACTTTGGGACTAGCCCCTCGATGGCAGACAGGCTATGTCTGTACTACACAGCACATGACCCTGGATCTCTGTCACCCTATAATGGTATTATTATTTCTCATGCTTCTCTTAACTCAAAATATCTGAGGACTTGGCTCCACCCCAGGGGCATAATGTTCTGACATGAAGAGTCCGTGTTGCATACTCCTGGCGTGGCAAGAAGGTATGTGGGCATGTTTGAGGATACAAGGCCCTCTGAGACAGCACTGGATGGCTGTGTTGGGTGAAGGCACACACACCTGGTGCCCTCCCAGTGGCTGCACTATGAGCTGTTCCCAGGACTCTGCTGGGGCTGTGTCTTGGAGACAGAAATTGTTCAAAAAAGAGCAAGGGAATGAGTTAAGCTGTAGAGTCAATCATGGCTTCAGTGCTCAGGTTTCTTTTTCTGCCTTTTATATTCAACAGTACGGACATGCCCCATGAGGCTGAGGGTGCGGAGTGCCACGCAGACATGCACCCTCTCTGGGAATGCCCACAGTGGCATGCCTGCAAGGCCTTTGTTGCTGGGAAAGTGGAGCTAGCAGGGATGTACGATCCACACAACCCAAATGAGATGATCCATGACAGTTATGTATGAGTCTGCTTTCTGTCTGTGGTAAATGCAAAGAGGGCTTGGCTAAACCACAGTGACAGGGGGTTAAGCTGGGTCAGATTTCCTCCCATGTGCCATAGGGTAGGAGCATGCACTCAATTACCGTGCCCCAGCTGATGCTCGATATATTTATTGTACCACAATACACTGATCATATGTCTGAGCCTGAAGTAATGATTAACATTTCTGGTTTGATTAAGTGAAGGTCCCTCTTGAAGCTGCAAATGATACTGCTGCAATCTATCAAGCAAATATGTATTTATGAATATTTAAAAATGCTAGTTATGCAAATGTGCACTTAGGGAATTTAAAAATACATGTAATTAATCTCTTTGGAGTTGCTGTGATCTGTTGAGTGAATACATATCCAAGGAGAATAATCAAGCCAATAAGCCAACACTGACTATTGCAGATGGATACTCAGTTGTACCTCCCTTTTCCCCAGGTGATGGTAACACATAGTGGTTCTGCAGTAGACATTTATGTCTTCGGACTTTTCTCTGCTAAGCTGCAGTAGCTCAGGCTGGCTCATGAAGCTTTCCCTGCCACAGCAATGCCCTGCAATCAAGGCATTAAGGCTCACTACAAAACATTGCTGCAAAAAAAAAGGGCATGAAGCATCTTTTCTGGATTAAATGTTTGCGTTTGCATCCTTCAACCCACCATTCACTTCACACTATGTCCTCAAAGGTACTCACTGCTTATTTTTGTAATGTCTGACCCCACAGCACTCCACTCTTTGGTGGAATCCTCATCCTCAAGTGCATGCAATGTCTAAAGAAAGAGATGCTGGAAATCAGTCAAATTTGGATTCACTTAAGTTAGCAAAGACATAAAGGAAAGACAAGATGCTTAAGGTATATAAGAGTTGCTTCCATTCTCTAATAGCTCAGGTCCTGTGCTTGCTCCTGCATCTCAGCCCCATTGCCACCCATACTGTATTTAAACTACTTCACACCCACGATCTTTTCTGTAGAAGTCAACAAAATAAAATGTGGACACCATAATAGCAGGACAGACATTGTCTAAGAGGCTAAACAGATCAGCAGCGTGTGTCTGCTGGTCAGCTAGCATTCACACACTCACTAGCTGTCCAGCTGCTCTCTTGTGATTTTCACCTAAGCCTACCAGCCTGTTCTTGTGAAAAAGTGGCTCTAGAAGCCACACACGGTCTCCAGGCTATACAGTGTAAAGGCCCATGGAAGAAATCTGTTATCTTTGAGACTTCTTTCCATTTGCTGAATTTGATTAAAATTAGATAAAGGATTTAAAACTTCTTGAGGAAGGGGGGGCAGGGGGAAGAGTTAGCAAGAACGTACATGTAGAATATATTCTTGGAAGACTTTTGTAAAATATTGTCAGAAGGCAGCATTTTGAAAACTATCTTTGCACACAAATCTCCTTGGTTACATACCTGGTGATCTGTAGGACATTATTCTACCTGGGCTGGAACAGACTAAACAGATCTCCTCTTCAGCTTTCGACATTCTGAGATTAGCTTCTAGCTAGAACTATTGCACTTCTTCTTCCCTTATTCCATGTCAACTGGTGATTGGCTCTATAATCTTCTCAACAGGGCTTTCATCTGAGATACAAGAGACTCAGGATCAGATCCTCCTTGTAACTCATTTGTAAGGTGTTCAACAGGCAAGGTTAAAAAAGCCTTATCCCATAATTCTCAACAAACAGTGGTTCACTTTGTTACTTAGATTGAAGAGAAGGATGTGAACCTGAGGGAGGATGCTTTTGACTGCTAGGTGTCCGTTCTTCTTGCCTGCTGGACGAGTAGCCTTCAGCAAGACACACTCTGAGCACACAGTTTTTGACTGGAGAGCTTCTGCACCATGACTGGAGCCAGCTCAGCACCCATTCTGTGTGCATGCTTAGGATTTGATTTTCTGGGTTCAGTAGCCCTGATTTTCAAGACACCAAGAGAGCTTTGTTGAAATACCTTTAGATTTAAGGCCTCATGCATAATTGTGGTAACAGTGAGAAAGGCATCTTATTAAGTACTGTTCTCCTATCTCCATGGCTTTCATATCATGCCTTGCCTGCTTATCCAGTGACAGAGCTTTGGTCTATATAGGCCCCATGAATAATCTACCATGAAGTGACTGGTTCATGTTCAGAGGACTTCTCACTATTTCTGGTGTTAGGAGTGTGCCCTTGCCACAAGGCTTGCAGAGGATTCAACATGCAGCAGGCCAGCACCCCTGGGGGTCACTGGCATCTACCACTGGCCTGTCCATGGAGCTCATCAGCCTGTACTGCCCACACGCTCCAGCAGATAGGCCTCAGAACAGGAACCCAGCAAAATGAACAACTATTTAGTCAACACTGACTCACATCCAGAGGATAACATTAAGCCCCAAATAGTCACAGAATAACAGAATGTTAGGGGTTGGAAGGGACCTCTGTGGGTCATCTAGTCCAACCCTCCTGCCGAAGCAGGGTCACCTACTGCAGGCTGCACAGGACCTTGTCCAGGCGGGTCTTGAATATCTCCAGAGAAGGAGA
>Ga0065711_1051552_pt1 | contig 10335 bp, 7 predicted proteins | sample Hoacrofraction12_FD_59098 | JGI IMG/M metagenome (GOLD analysis project Ga0065711, IMG submission 59098) | Hoatzin crop microbial communities from Cojedes, Venezuela - Epithelial fraction 12 v2 (version 2) | ecosystem: Host-associated > Birds > Digestive system > Esophagus > Crop | place...
AGGTGGTGGAGTCTCCTTCTCTGGAGATATTCAAGACCCGCCTGGACGCGGTCCTGTGCAGCCTGCTGTAGGTGACCCTGCTTCGGCAGGAGAGTTGGACTAGATGACCCACAGAGGTCCCTTCCGACCCCTACCATTCTGTGAGTCTGTGAAGACACAGCCGAGCGAGGGTCTGGGAGGGGACAGGCTGCCTGTTCGCAGACCAGCTCAGATGGTTGGAAACATGCTCTGAGCCATAACTCAACTCCAGTCACAGCACAGCTTTCGCTGCCTCCCACCTGCGTGCAAACCCCCTCGGGACAGCTTTGGCCATTCAATGCCACACCTGCACCCCACCATTTCCACACGAGAAAACACCTCTCAGCTTCACACACCGACAGCTCCGTCCTCCCCAACCCGCTCGGCCCCGGTGCCCGCGTGTACCCGACGCGCTGGGCTTGGCAGCTGCCGTGCAGCTTGTGTTTGGGGTTTTTTGCTTTCGAACAGCAATTACTTCCAGCGCTCGACAGGTGCAAAGCTCAGAAACAGCCTTTGTTTCTCCCGGTCTGTAGATAGTTAACCCTCACGGTTTAAACTTTAACTCGTGAAAGGTGAGACAGATTTTTCTTTCATTGTTCGAGCTCAGTGAGCCTTCCGCATCGATGCACAACTGAAGCGGAAAAAGACCAAAACATACTAAATGTTGCCCTTACAACCACTGAGATAAGTGTACCATGTGGTAGCTAATTTTTCTTATTAAAACTGAGCCATACCCGTAAGTTCCATTTGCAAGGAGGCAGCGATGACATTGGGAGTGGTTCTTGACTTCATCCTTAAAACAATGTGATGGTTTTAAAAGCTCAGGGAAAAACCAGAATCCATCACTCTTTAGCCATTCTATAATCTACAAGGACCACAAAAACTAGCTCTGCGGGCCACTGTGGCTACAGTTTTCCTGAGCAACACGAGTTAGCCAGCCCGTTAATTAGTCGTAATAGTACAGCATTTCAAAATGCGATCTGTTGAGCTTCAGCTGTTCCACTCAGTTACGAAACTCTGCTCCAGAAGGCGCAGTTATTTCCTTAAGAAACCATTAACATTTGGTAAACACAGCGTATCTGGTAGCTGCACCTCCACCTGCAGGGAAACACACGAAGCCTGACGGTTCCCTCCCTGCCTGCCTCCGGGCTGGCAGCTCGCTGGGCCCGAGCCTGGCGGCAGGAGAGGCCCCCGAGGGACCCCGACATCTCCACACCTCTCGGCCTTACCGCCGGTGCCGGGCAGAGCGATGCAGGCTTCCAACCCAACAGCTCCGGGCTCCCACCTCCCGCGACCCACCGGGATCAGCTCCGCGCTCACCGCGTTGGACGCGCGTACACCGGTTGCTCGCAAAGGAGTCGCGAGAGATGTACTCCTTTCTGTAGTTTACCCTTCAGGTCATTTTTCTGAGCCTGAACCATTTAAGACTAATTTTGTTTTCCTTTACCAAAAAATCACTGAACGTGCAGTGCTATGTGCTTCAACATTTCCCCTTGTAGAATATAATTGGCTTATTAGTTCTCATTCGAGAAGAATTTTAGGATTGCCAGACTGAAGTCAGGTACTACTCAGCTGCTTTATTAGCTTTCTTGCAAATAGTCTTGTTCTAACAGTTGGCCAACACTTTATTTTTCAGCTCAAAACCCCTCCCGTCCAGCAGGTTGAAATTTTCAGAGTATCTAATTAGTTCTGGAAACTCCATCATGAAATGCTAACTGTCCAGAAACCACAGCTTTCTTCCAAGAATAAGACTGAAGACCCAGTACAATGATATACAGTGTTTTGCCAAAGATTTTTAAAAAGTTACAGAGACTATTTTTTTTTTTAATAGCCAGATTTCGAGATGGGCAACAGAATAGGTTTTCACGACAGACGTGCTTTCTGTCAACACAAGGAAAAAAGGCTTGGATTTGGCCAACTTACAAGCCCCTGAACAACTGCAGGTGCACCAGCTCGGCAGCAGGCACCGATTTTAACCCTGTCCTTCAGAGACTCTGAAGCACCGAGCACGTCCAGAGAGAACAACTTTCCCTCCAAACCCAGCGCCTGGGTGCTGCACCCCAGCTACCCAGAGGGAGAGCAGGGAGCCTCTGCCCCCTCTGCTCTCGGTGAATCAGGCCGGTTCAAGCAACGGACGAATTGCTCAACATCAACGCAGAGTAGGGGTGAACCAGAGAAGGGCGCTGGGAGAAACAGCAACTGGCTTAGCTGCCTGGGCAAGAGGTTACAGCGATGCACGGGGTGCGGCGTCAGGTAACAGGTTCCGGCTGGTTTGTTTTCTAACCCAGAAAGCGATGCACACAAAACTGGTCAAAACACATTATTTAGGTGGCGAAGCCAAACACTCCAAACGTAAAAATGCCAGAGGTGAGGCTGCCCCTAGACGTCAGTACCTCCTCCTCACTGTCTGCTCCCAGCGCACTCCTCACACGATCCCACCGGCTCACACATTTCCCCAGGACTCCCGCCTCATCCAGTGTTGGATGGGATTCCCCCGTTTGTGCAACTGTAATTTCTATGATCTTTCTAACAGTCATAGGAAAAGCTGGATATTACATGATTTAGTGGACTCCGGAAAGAGAAAATATGGTCTCCTAGTGAAGACATCTGATTATCCTCCAAATAATCCCCAACAACAAAAACCCGCCAAAACCACAAACTCACCCACAACCCATTTTTGAAGGATGTTTCTACTCCAGAATTAATTTATACTGCTAAATTGGCTCTGTCTTTCTTTGGGAACACCCTGCCCTGGTGGTGCCTGCCTGATGTGCAGAAGCAGCTATCACCAGCAGGTACCGGGCATGGAAGGTCACAGCCACAGTTACAGGTTCAGAAGCATCAAACCTCTGAGAGCCACACGTTGGATGACCAAACTCGGGGATACATTTGACCCTGGTACCACTCAGTAAGTCTCCAGCGCACTAAGAAAAAAGGAATACCACAAAGCTCTGACCACAAAAAATACTGTGAAAATAAGTTAATCCATTTGTGTAAAGCACTTGCATAATACTGTGATGGGAAGCACAGAAAAACCATATGGAAATGAAGAACCCTGCCCTCTGACAAGAGTTGACAAGTTTTTAAAAGTATTAAACACCAGTAAACGGCACCTCAGAATGCACAATGAAATTGTGCCCTGTCATGGAATATGGCAGTAACCTTCTGGAAACAACAGAATGTAATCACTGAATAAGACCTAAAAAAAACTACAGAAAAAAAAAGGTTTCATAGGTTTTCTTCATTCAGTTCTTCATTTTGGAGAGCGCTTCATTTTGCAAATTCAGTAGTACTCCTTATAGCTACACACACGGAGCCACGCGAGAGAGTAGCTACCAGAGATGTCCAGTGAAGACTGGGCAGGGATGCTTACCGACCCAAGCTTTAGGTTTGAAATTAAAAGACCAGCAGAACTTGAGTTACAAAGCCAACCAAGTGACCTTAGTCCTTCACTCTACAAACTTTCTTTCCCTTCATTTTACTGGGTTTTACACAAGGCTGAAGAACTGCTTGAAAGAATTGAAGAAAACTTTAAGCAAACTTCCTATGGATTTTTTGACTGCCACTTCTGCTGCAGGTGCAGTAACACCCAGTACAGAAGCAGTGACATCTTCAACCATCAGAGACGTTTTTGATGTGCTAAGGGCTAACAATTTGACTGAAGCCATCAGTTCAACCCACTCCAGGCAAAATGGTCATGTTGCAGTAAAACACTTCAAAAAAATAAAACAGTATTACTCTGGTTTGGTTTTTTCTCTCCCCCTCAGTCATTCTGTATCCAACAAAACAGATGCTAACGTTCCTACCTCAAATTCACTCTCCTGTTTTCAGTATTTTTACAAGCTGGCTTTTCTATTGCTTAAATAGGTCTCCTATGATATAACAGAGGCATGAAATACAAATAGAAAAGAAACGTTTTTATTAAAATGTTTACCCACACTCTCCTCTTTTTTTTTTTTAATCTGTTAAATATTTATAGCTAAAGATCATTTACTGGTAAAAACTTGCCTCCACGCAGTTTGTGGGAAGTTACAAGAAAAATCACCTGCTCCCAATTAGAAGCATTTGTGACCACACACTTGAATAAAAAAATCTTTCACTGATGTATCAGGGATGTGAATTGGTTGTTATTCTGATATCCATCATCTGTCTGAATGAAGAAACTTCTCTTCAAAGAACTGCACAGAGGTTTACAGATTTACCACATTCCATGTAAAGCAGGAGTCTGTCCTCCTAAGCCTACCGCACGTGAAAAATTTGCCAAAAAACTGTGCGATTTCTAACAAAAAGGACTGAAGTGTTGACAGTTAATCTGGTACTTTCCTAAATAATTAGCACCACAGAAGATATTCTTACAATCTGCTTAGTATTCCTTTTAAAATACATGTTTCATAGCTGCTTTGTCCATAAAACAACTTTGCAGACACTAGAGACCCAACATTTCCCACTTTAACCTGTTGCCTGGGACCATCTGACATTTATCACCCTGGCACAAGCTAAACACTGATAAACCAGGGTGCTTGCTTCGCCTTCCACAGACCAGAAACAACTTCTGCTTTTATCTGCCAAGCCAGCTGAACACTGGGTGTGCCAGTCTTCCTGAGTTACTAACAGCCAGGGGAACTTCAGGAGCACAAGGTTTGTTAAGCTTTCACCTTTTGAGGAAATTTTACCTTGAGATCAGAGTCAAGTTCCAGACTCTGGAAACGAAATTGTTCAATACATCAGCGATTTACACCTTGAGATCGCTTTGCATCAGGAGGCAAGGTTGCATCAGACTTAGCAGGGCTCTCTAGAAATGACTGAATGGTGATTTCTCCATGTGTTTCTTCCAATCTTTACCAAGAACCATCTGCGAGCTACCTGGGATTCCTTTTCACAGGGGAGCAAACAGAATGGAGGCAGTTCAACGCCAAGACATTTCATTAGCGGTTTTTAAACATTCATAATCTCAAGGATTAGATCAACACAGAGTAACAATTTCGATTCAGCATTAGGGCATGGCTGTAGAACTTTCCAGCGGGCTCTGTATACACTTTATCAGTATACCGTCCCGTCCATATTTTGAACATGTTTTCAACTGAGAGTTAAGCAAGGATGCAAATTTTATAATGTCTGCCAACCTAGTAACCCCTAACAGCAGAAATCATGCATATGTTTATGGGAAAATATTTTGAGTATTAAACCAACCTGTAATTTATGACTCATGAATGACTTCCGCTGGAAATTGCCATAACAAAGTGATAACCATAACCACTGACAAAGCTGCCTGTGCTTCCTCCTGCTGTGGCTCTTCTCACCCCAAGACCTCCTTTTCTAAGGCCACCAGGAAAGTCTGGAAGGCACAACAGGAAGTTACTTTTAATTGTCTCTTCTCTAATGGCTCATTACAGTGGGAGAAGACCATGTTCAAGATCATGTATTGTGTTGCATACTGGCTACAGTCTGAGTTACAATGTGGTAACTCCCACGGAATCAAGCTCGCTCCAGATCCATCAGGAAGCAGGGGAGAGACACGACCACTTCGCTTAAGAATTTAATTCCTTAATCCTTCCCAATGATACCACTTCTGATAAACAAAGTAAAATTTTGCTCTCAAGAGAGACATCTAACAACATCTTCAGGTGGTATAAAGCTAGCACATAATCAGGAACCTTCATAAATAGATATATATGTGGTATATATTTACTATATTATACATACATATATAACATATTTGTAAGTAGCATACAAAGCTCCAGCAGTTGATGTAGCAGTATTTATCTTGATTGCCATATTACAGGTCCAGGAGAAGGGGGGGGTTGTTTGTTGTTTGGGTTTTTTGTTGTGGGTGTCCCCCCTCAACTGCTAAATGCTATGTGTCTCTGCAGACAACTACGGAGATTAGAAATGCACAGATCATCACTAACAGCATGTGCTTATGTGCAGAGTAAAGCAGTGAATAAACGAGGCTATTTAATTGACATGAAGAACTTGTTTCCTGCACATGCTATAGCAACACGGAATTTGGATAAATCACAAAGTCCAGCGCTACCTAGAATTGTACTACAGGTGGCTGATGGAGATCATGATGAAGAGGGACTCTGCGTTAGTCGTTACGTGACTATGGGGGACTGCTCAGAGCATAACTCAGGTAAGGAAAACTGACAAGAGACCTTAGGAACGACTGATAAAGATCCTTACTGCTATGTTCCAGTTGTATTTATTTAATCTGTCAACCTGCATGGATGCTGATATCTATAAACAAAATAATTTCACATAATTATATCAATGATCAAAAACTACAAACAAACATGTTTGGTTTATGTTAATTTTCAAGAAACATTTAAACAGTTTCAGGAACGTAATTAAAGCACTTTATTTAAACACAGTAGAGAAAGCAATGGTCCTATGCTATTATTTTAGTGTTCTCTTGTTTTCCATCTATTCTATAAATCCCCTACAACACAGATTGAACCTAAGTCTTCCTAATATCCAGGTATTCAACTTGTAAGCCCTTGGGAATCCTAGGAAACAAAGTATTAGAAATGACATCAGGGTATTTAATAACGCATATCACTTCAGCACAGCTGCCTTTGAACGTCACACGCTCTCAGCTCTGCTTTCGATCACAAGGACGGGTTAGACAGGATGACAGAGAGCACGGCCCTGTAGCCCAGCTCTGTAAGAGGCCCAGAAGCAGAAGGGGAGCTGTTCATCTGCAGGCACAGAGAGCTGTTTTAACTGAAGATAGCTGCTTTATTTCCACAGGCTGTCTCCGAGTTCTCAAACAGTTACTGTGATGCACAGACACAAGCACGCTCGTCTTCACTGCTGCTGTAACTCCAGTTCGCCAGCCCCAGCTAATATCACTTTTTTTTTTTTTTCCACGTGCAGGGACACCCTGGAAAATAGTCCTGCTGATGTTGACTTGAACGAGAGCTTGGAAAAACAGGATAGATGCTTAAAACCATGCCTAGGCAGGAGAGGAGACATCACCTAGTGATCCCAGATCAGCATGGGACCTCACAGAAGCCTTCAGTGTTGGCACTATGACAGTTTTCAATAGACACAATATTTCAAGTAAAAGTAGGCAATTAAACTTCACAATTCCAACAGAATAAAGCTAAAATTTACTTCTTTTCCCTGGGTTTCTAAGTGTTACATGGAGAAGATGGAAAACAAAATTTAACAACACTTGCCTCAGAAGCAAACCCAACGGAATTTGACTGAAGGCATTACTCCTTACTCCAAACAAAAATAACAAGTTTTGCTTGTTGACATTTTTGAAAAGAATGAAAAAACACCAGGTTGCTATTTTAACATTCATCTCATGGCAGTAGCTTGTCATTAAAGGTAAGCAGGACGACGGGGCAGACAGAATGTAACCTTCCACTGACTCTTCAGAAAGCTCCAAGCAGTGTACAAGAGCTCCGATCTCAGCAGCGTGACTGGCAAGCGACGTGCCTTCAGTCAGCACCGACTCAGCTGAAAGAAAAATCTCTCTTGCCATGTCTCAATGCCAGGAGCTCGGTGCATCAATCACAGTGGATTTCAAAAATGAAGGTATTGCAGGAATAATAACAAGGGTCCTGACTAGGTAACTGCAGGGAATTAATTTCTTTTCACTTAGTGATTTTCACCTCAACAGCCGCATGTATTATACAAATTGTCTATTTAAATTCACAAAATACATATTTAAAAGAATTACACATGCAAGTTCCAAATCTGATAACGGAAAACTCAGTTAAAATAATATTAAAAACACACCATTCTTTGTCAAGTATCTTTCTATTGCAGCCTACTGTTGAGATTTGTACTAAAAATGTTACGACTGGTATGATCAGCGATCAAATGGGGCTGCACAGCTGTGGAAGCTTCAGAAGGGACAGCAGGAGAAAGGACATGAGAAGGGACACATTGACAGCACATGAATTAGCAGGTGATCCAGATCTCAGCACCTCTGCACACGGCTTCTCAGGACACCATGGGCAGGAAAGCAAGCAGCAGCCTAGAATAAGGTACAATCTACACCCCCACTAAAACACAAACTCAAGCCACGAACAGATGACGGTAGGAAGATGAAGCAAATCACCAGAGCTTTAAGATACCCTAAAGAAGTAGACAGAAGTAGACTGAGCAAATCTGAACTCCCGCAGGCATCATGCAGGAAAGAAAAAAAACAAAGACCCTAACCTGCTAGGTACTCTACAGAACACAAAAGGCACATCAAAAGCCAGCGTAAGAATGAAGCGGGCGTTCCTCTTGTCATCCCATGCATACATACGCCACGGCACCTGAACGCTGAGCACAACACATGGCCACATCTCACCGCTTGTGAGCATACAGCTACGAAGCTGTGTGGGTTTTCTCAAAAGATAACCCCGTCCCCTCTAAGGTCTTTCATGAGCTTTGCTGCCCTATTGCTACAACACTGCACCGTTAATTCCTGCAGAGGGTCCAACGTATCGGTCAAAGAAAGGGGAATTACTCCTCTAACGAGAGGCTCTGCAAATATCCTCAACTTGGACTTCAGGTTCATCCAATTCAGAAGCAATGCCTCCTATCTCTCAAAAGCAAGCAAGGAGAGAAACGTTCTGCAACAAGCAGATCAGCTTGTAATACTGACTAGCCAGGCCCCTCTTCCGTGTGCATTCATGGATCAATATATGTTTTTCCTTCTATAAACATACCTTTACAATTCTTACGCATACATGCTCCAGTCCGCAGATACATTGAGTGTTCCAGCATCTAGAGGCAGCATGCATATTCACAGAATCACAGAATGGTAGGGGTTGGAAGGGACCACTGTGGGTCATCTAGTCCAACCCCCCTGCCGAAGCAGGGTCTAAAACGCTCTTGCAAAGTGAACGCACATGATCTTTAAAAGGAAAAAGAAGCACTACACTGCCTATTCTCACCGTTAAACGGAAAGCGAGCCCCTGTGTAGTTCAATAAAGATGGCTCACTAGCTGGTGTCAACGGCTCACTTTGTCCCCATCACTGCAATAGGTAAGATTCCAAAAATAAAGCCAGCCAAAGCAAAACAACAACCAGCCTCCCCCCAACAGCAAATTTACTGTGGGTCAGTAACAACACATCCTACTGTACAACTTCAGATCTCAATGCTGAGAATAAGGTAACCTCACTAAAACTCACCAGAAGCTTCTCATTATCATGCAACTCAGGCAAAGTAGGAAAAAAATGTCACATTGAGAAGGTTTGTCTCTCCCCGGTGTAAACATACCAAAATTAGAAACCAAGGAAAAATGCAGAGAAGAGCATTACAAATCAGCACTGCAGAAGTAAACAAAGCCCTCAAACACTGCTGTCATGATTTCCTAATTTTATTGCAAACATCTGGATACCCCAAATCCTCAGGACAGTCGCAAAGGTTAACAAAAGAGCACCAAAGCCGCGTTACTTCAACAGCTTGTCCCTTCTGGGGAGGATCAAGGCAGGAAAGGAACACGCAGCATGAGCCACAACTAAAGCCACCTGAAGCAACGTTTTGAGAAGACAAAATGAAGCTGCACCCTCTATCCTGCCACCTGCCATTTGTTCCCGAAGCCACAAGGCAACGCCGCATCCTTGGCAGGGGGTGAAGCTGGTGGCAGCTGGGCCACCAGGACATTTCCAGCAGGGAGCAAAGGGCACGAGAAGAGCAAGGGGGCAACTCCATCCATTTTTCTCTCTTCACACAGAAATACTGCAGCAAGCGACGGACTCGAGCTGGAAACCTCACTGTGTAAGTAACATCATTTAGGGTGTTAGAGGAAGTCAGTTACAGCCCAGCTACTCAACACAAACACACTCCCTGACAATTTTCTTCGAACATGACAATGCCACCTCAGCGTGTGGCGCCTGAGCTATCGTCAGAAGAAATTCAAGCAGGGCACACCGCCTCTCAACCACAGCACCAGTAAGGAATGACAACAACAGAGTGCGCAATACCTGGCTTATTCTAATTCAGTGTCCTTCCTCCCATAATCGTAAAATGTTGAGCAGCATTTCACAACAGCTAAACTTAAAAATTTTGCAACAAACACGCTTAACTGGTATCTTTTGTGAAACAGAAATGGAAACCACAAGCTGCAGAGCATGCACTGCTTGCTGTAAAAACTATGAACTGTTGACTTAAAAAACATGTTGCTCAAGAGGTATTTTAACACTGTATTTAACTCATATTATGCCATTAACATAACAATATACTTCAAATATGAAGCAAATAATCCTTTTCCTCATGAGCATATCAGTGGAACAAAGGAATAAAGCCAGTAAGAACTGAGCTGCCATTTCAACTTCTACATTATTAAAAAAAAAAAAAAAAAAAAAAAA
>Ga0065711_1051554_pt1 | contig 10335 bp, 3 predicted proteins | sample Hoacrofraction12_FD_59098 | JGI IMG/M metagenome (GOLD analysis project Ga0065711, IMG submission 59098) | Hoatzin crop microbial communities from Cojedes, Venezuela - Epithelial fraction 12 v2 (version 2) | ecosystem: Host-associated > Birds > Digestive system > Esophagus > Crop | place...
AGGTCCCCTCCAGAGGATCGGAATCAAGGTCAAACTGTCTACCTGGTCTGGAGAGCTGGCTTTTGGAAACTGGAGCGGCATTTTTCCTAACAGAGTCCCCTTTTGTGATTGTTTTACCTCGCAACTCACGCACTAATGCCTCTAGACTTGAGGTAGGTTTTCCATCCCACTTCCTCATGTCTTCTTTGTGGTCACACAGGTAGAACCACAAGGTACCCATGGTGTATAGCCTCTGTATCCTCTCTCCTGAGCAGAGAAACACCTGCCCCTAACAGCTGAGATGCTGGCCCGTACAGGTGGGGAGTAGGACATATTCTTTTAGAGTTGCTTGTCCAGTTTCTCCACGGCTGAAACGAGGGAGGAAAAGAGACTTTCCTCATATTGCCAGAGTCGGATAGCCACCTCATTCACTATTGGTGCCTCTTTACCTTTCCAGTTTACGACTGCCTGTGCGTTGGCATATGAGGATGGTGTGCTCTGGACTTCATCTGGGTCCTCCAGTATGGGATCTAATAGTATATCCCATAAATGCAATATATGCATTTACAAGATTTTTTTCATCTCTTATTTTGCCATGTTAATGAACTATTGTGCCTCCCTTTCTGTCTCTTCCCTAGGGACAGCAGAACAGCAGTAATTTAAGGCACAACAGTAAGTCTGGATGAAAGAGATGTGAAAGTACTGATTAAAAAGTAATTCTATTGTGTGAACATCCTGGAAGAACATGACATTAATTAATTAGACTACCTACTCAATAAGAGATAAATAATCAAGATTACAATTATCTTTTCATTCCACATCTGGACAGTGCTGTGTTATAATACAAATAAGGAACAACAATAATAATTTTTTATTCTAATTCTGCTGTCATAAACATAACTAGTATTTCCATGGATTACTTTATCAGAAATAGGTGAGATTTTTTAAAAACTCAGGGAAATCCCATCTAATATAGACCATGTCATTCACGTTGTATAACTTGCTTAGTGTTTTCAAAGGAGATGAGAAATCCTTCCAAGCACAGGTATTCTGCACAAATGAATTCATTTACTGAAATTCTGGGTCCCTCACATTTTTCCTTTTCAAAATCCCAGTCCACCAACCTGGCTGTTTAAAGCAAATGAATTGTGGTAGCCCTTATAAGTAGCACAATCATGTATCATAATCAAATGATTTGTATTGCTTCATTCTTCCTCTCAAATAGCTGATTCAAAAATGTGATTTCTTGAGCTTTGTCTGATTCTTAAATACAAAATACACTGAAGAAGTCAGGCATTTTTGACTGAGGGCAGAGGGGAAGTGTTTATACTTCTTCGCTCTTCTTTCAGTTCTCCCTCTCAAGACCTTCCCTGACAGTGGGAAAGGATGCCCAAAGCAGTCTTCTCTAACTTACTATATTCAGGTACAGCCTGCTGAGGAATACACACTCATGGACTGAGAAATACAGAAAACATTATTTTCTTCAGTGTGTAGGCTGATTAATATAGCTGTACCTCTTCACCATTAACAGTAATCTACTGGTCTGCTACTCCCAGACTTGCTGCACTGCTGCTCTGCAATTTCTGTGCCAACATCACAGAAACTTGTGTTTCCTGGCAATGAATTATCTGACAAAATCCAATCAACAAGTGACATCATTTTATGCCTGTCTGCCAATATGTCATAGCTTAGATGTGTGTTTACTTTTGAGAGTTTAGCAGTGAAAGACTCTCTCTCTCAAGCACCCTTTAAACATAATCCTCTGTCCTGTCATTACTAGGTTATAAATTTGCCAGCAATGTGTCTGAAGGTCTAAGGTTCAGGTTAGCAGAAGTCTGTAGCAACATATGCAGATGATGAAAAATGATCTGTGATTTTGATCATAAAAAAGAACTTGTTCATGTTAATAGGGGGTTTTCCTGTGACAATTATTATGTAAAAATCTGTTTCTGAAATATTCAGTTTCAGTTTTCACAGTCCTCCCAAATCTGCTTACTACTGACCTTCAAAAAAAAAAAAAAAAGAAGAAGAAGAAAAAGAAACAAACGGAGCCCTTTTAGGACTATTATCCAAATTAAAATGGATGAGATTATTTTTATGTTACATCAGCTAGATATGGTCAAATAACTGCTTTTATTGTGTTTTTTTTTTTTAATCACAGATGTACAAGGAAGCCAAATTATCCAAATTAAAATGGATGGGATTATTTTTATGTTACATCAAGTAGATATGGTCAAATAACTGCTTTTATTGTGGGGTTTTTTTTGAATCACAGTTGTACAAGAAAGCCCAAAAGTATATCGAGGACTTTTTGTGCTGTCTTGGTATTCAAACATTTCCTATGTGATTTTTTCCATACATACCAGCTATATGCAGATTATGACTCAAAAAGAACTACAAGTTCAGAACATTAAATCATCCTCTGCCTAGAACTTCAGGAAACCTAATAACTATAGGAACTTCAGAGATCTAAAATGTGATTTTGACAGATGAAAGCAACAAAAAAGGTTTTTTTATTGTTTCCAAAAGTGCAGTTCAGCATTTAAAGGTTAACAATAAGTTGAATAACATACAATTCATAAGAAAAATTTTTTAAATTACATTATGGCTTCTAAGAATGGTCAGACAACTCTTTTAATTGTATAAGTTATGGCCATTTTTTTGTATAAACATAGAAAGAGCATTTTGCTTAGTGGATTCTGTTTCTTGAAATACTATCAACCGAAATTTTTTTTGTTATGAAATGTGCCTTGTCTGTTAAATCTTTCAAATTGCAACTGTTATTCTTTCAAACTTGAAAGCTCCTTGTATCAAAGAGTTCTAAGATTTTTTTCGTCAGAAACTAGTCTCTGGACCTGATGTAATTTTAGACATGTCTTTTCACACTGCAACAAAACCAAACACTTTTTCCCTGTACAAATCATGTAGAGACTGGACTTTAAACTGCTCCAACAAATGCTGCAAAACATACATTAAAGATCTATAAAAATTATGCAATTTCAAATTTGGGAAAATAACTCCATAGATCTGGTCATAAAAGTAAGATAGTCACTCTAGTTTTATATATTTATATATATTATCACATCTCTGATGTAACTAATTAATATTTTTTTTTAATTCTTTGATTCTTCATTTTTTGAGGCAAGCACTTTTGTTCAGGCTGCCTTTTGTGGTTCCCTCTTTAACTTCAGCTTAACTTTGCATTTCTAAAATGATCTTCACTGTGATGTCAAAATCTGGGTCATTACAGTAACTGCAGGAGTCTATGCAAATTTGTGCCTCTCTTCTTGAGGCAAACTGGGAGTCCTGATGCAGATAAGCAGCAAATGTAAATCAAACTTTGGTGGGGCTTTAACTGAGAAGCCAGGAAGTGCTAAACTTAGTAGTAAACAGCAGCTGTTATTCATACTGTGGTACTACCTGGGCATTTGGTAGACTCTCTGTGGAGTATAAAAGTCAACTTACAAAGCCTTCAGTTTAATTTTAGGAATCAGCCCTGCATCCTACTGTGATTTAGACACCTGCAAGTATACAAATCCTGGCAGGTGTGTCTTTTAGCCTTTCTGGTCACCTGCGAGTTTTGGCCAGCCTAGGTCTAAATCTATAGTTCTTTCTAAGCTGACTGTGCCCAAGACCTAACAGGCAACTTGAGGATGTCTACAAAGACTGTGTCAATTCAGTCCCAAGTCTATCCCAATCTCTCTGAATTCACTGACAACCAGTGAAATTTGCTTAAAGTCACTACAGAAAATAATGACAAATAAAAGCAAAGTATTAAGTATGTCGAAGTGTTTGCTAAGTCTTGAAAAAGAACTGCGGAGGTTGTATGAAAATCCAGAATCAGACTTCTCACTGTACTTCAGATGTCTACTAGGCTTTCTCTCTCCTTGGCTGTATCTTTTACATGGAGTCACTATGTAGAAACTACTTGATCCCATCACTCCCACTGCTGGTTATCCCTCTCCTACATTCTTTCACTACCAGGCACCTGGGCTTATTGAATACTAAGTACATCATCCACTCATCTGGGAAAGGACATTATCTACAAGATTTGTTGCCTTCTCTCAAATTCAGTCTCCTGCTCCTGGCTGCATCGACAGAAAACATTATCCATGTGGCACTTGGGATTGATGTTAGCTTGCATATCAAGAGACAGATTGATATAATGAAACCCTGCAACTTAGTTGAAGTTTGCTATTCATACCTGTGGACTGAGGTTTTACCTCCTGAGAGAAAAGGTACTTTTGTGTGGTAGGATATGCAGCAGCTAATTTGGAAGTTAGATTTTGAATTTATGTTCTATGCTTATACTCCAAGGTTTGATAGATTTTTATATTTTAAAATAAGGGCTTATAAAGAAATGAAATTGAAACACAAAAAGATATCTTTCAAAACAATGCCAAAAGAGCCATTTAAAGTGCATAATAGCAGATTGAGGCTCTTTCTAAAAGAAGTCATTTTTTTATAGATTTTCTCACAATAATAGCATTAAGCATTTGCTAGAGCAGACATGGTGTACATAGTTTAAATCTGAATGTATTTCTGTAAATTAAACTCAAAATTTGGTAGCTTTATGTCTCCCTGCATCTGTTTTGAAAAATAATATAAAGCCATTCTTCGTCTCCAATAATGATAAAAAATGGTTCAGTTTTGCAAAGTGCTTTATCACACAGTGTCTGAATGTGTATTGGATGGCAGATAGCAGGTGATATTTAGCAATATTTTGGTTCTTTACAGAAGGCAGAGATGAATGGTATAGTACTCTGTGATATAATAGGAAGCTCACATAAACAGATAGCACTGTAGCAATATTGCAAACAGGTGGCTTCAATGTGTTATGATCAGTACACAACCCTTGCTATTACCAGCAGCATAAGAATGTAAGATCACCCCCTGCAATGTAAAACTTTTGGCTAAGTGAGCTGTTCTTGGAGAATTACATGCAATACAGAGAAAATCAGATTTAGCAAATAGTGAAAATTGAATATTCAATACATTAACATTGGAACCTGTAAACGGTATAATGCCATGAAATAGGCTCAAGGTTAGAACACCATAGCGCTGTGAAAAAAGGAGGTGAGGAAAGTGGAGAAGAATTGTTTATTCATGCATGAAGGGGTTTTAGTGACTCAGACTTCTGACATTGTCTGTTTTCAGGGCGAGCTTCTAATCCCAGAAGAACTAAAGAACTGCAAGGTGAAAAACAAGTTGCTATTCAGCTTGTGTGCAATAAGGAGATTTTTTTTTTTTTTTTTGAGTTTCAGGAATAGCCGATACATCTACAATTAAGAAACTATTAGTTGGGCTCTTTGGAACCCACATTTCTTGTGTCTACTGTTACATATGTAGGGATTTTGCTGATTTCTGGAGTTTACTTGCTTACTTTTAAAATTATTGTTAGTAGCTAACTTATCTGAACGAAGCCCACTCTTACTTCTTTTCCCTGCTGTCTCCCCCAGATCTGTTTAACATCTTAGCAGGTTTCATGTCATCTGCTTATCCAGTAACTGGAATCAGTATGGCTAATGACTTAAGAGTATCTTCTGTGAAAGACATAGGTGTAACAATAAATACTTACTAAAGCAAATTTTAAAGTATATTTATAGCAGTCACAGTAAAATCTACTTAGCAGCCAAATTACGGTCTTATTGAGCACTATGCCATGCAAACACATCATGAATGAGAAGTCCTGTCTGAAACACCTCAGCTGTTACAATAAGAAGCCAAAGGTGAAGATTCACCAGAAGAAGGGTGCAGTCCTAATGGGGTGGTTTACAGCAGCCCCATGGTAGCCAGATGTCTCTGATGAAACGGACTAATTGCAGCTCTGACCACAGCTCCCTAGTCTCCCAGCCACTAGCCAGGGACCATCCAGGAGGAATTAAAGTAGGAAGGTGATGGTTATATACATTTACTTTTCTCTATCTGTGGCGATACAAACTCTTTCGCCTCCAGTCATGCCTATTTTGTGACTGACTCTCCAAGGTGTCTTTTACAGTATATTTAATGTGCAAGTGGTGATGTACAGAAGCAGCCCAAATGTGTAACCTGAAAAATGAAAAGTAAGAGGGGAAAGAATATATTCTGTTGATGTATGAAACAGCGAGGACACAGAAGTTTGTAGAATTTTCAAACTTTTAGTTTTGGGATCTACATTGATCTTTTTGGATGACCCTGCATAAACACATTTTTCTAGCTCTTCTGTAGATATGTATCATTGCACCAGTGATTTATATGAGTATATAGTGGGGAGAAAAAAAGTACATTGGCTATCTGTTAAAAGAATTTTGAGAAACAAAAAAAACCCAACCCTCCAACCACATTCATTTTCATCCTTTTTGGTTTTGTTATTGTTTTCACTGAAGACTCACAGAGCTCCATTGAGTTAATACCATTTTACCAGTCCAATTTAGAAATTGAAGCCATTTCTCAGTCTAGATTTAGTTGCCTGCCTCAGTTATTTATTTTGAGGTGAAGAGAAAAGAAGGCTGTTGCCGCTCTGGTGGCCAGGAGTAGCAGCTGGCATTTTCTCCTCTTGAAAGGCTTGCCAAGGACAGAAATACATGGAGCACTAGAGGTGCAAGAGACTCAGAAATCTGTCTGAGCAGCTGTCACTGCTATGAACATAGTGCAAATATGCAAAACGTTACTTTGGGTTGCCAAAATCTTCAGTGATTTTGGCACCTCTTAGCTGTAAAGCTGGATGTTCTGTGAATGGTGATGGTAATAACAATGTCATGCATCTCTCTGCAGCAAGTAGGAAGATGCAAGGTCTTTTACGGCATAGTTACTGAGATGTTGCCAACGGATGGCAGAGGCCAGACAGACGTCAGTATGCTTTGACGACTTCATATATGGATTGTTCTTTAATTCAATTTAGTTTCACAGTCAAACAAATAGGAACCAACCAGTTATCATTTTTCACAGTAGGGTGACAAGAAAGAGACAGGCTAAGGAGCAAGTCTTCAGCTCCAACAAGAGACAAAGAATTCAGAAGGGAGATTTAGGAAAAGAAGAGGGGAAAGGCAAGAAAATATAGGGTTTACACAGCTGTTGTGCGTTTCTGTGTAAAAGATGTTACTATTTGGAAACATGCCACTCTAGAAACAAGAATTCTTTTTCTGTTCTTTCAATTTCATGTGAATGCAGCTTTTGTAAAGGAAATTCCTTGCAAAATAATCACACCTAAATTATTTCCATTATCCTTAATGGAATAATATTCACTTAAGAGCATCGTGGGCAACACATTCGGCTTGAATAATCCACTTTAGAGTGCGAAAGTAATGCTTCTGCTTTGTCCTCTACCTCACACACTGAAATGAAAGGTTCAGTCTCATGTGGTTGTTTTGTAAGAGTCTACTTCATGTTGTTGGGACTAGAACAAACATCTCAAGGTCCTCGTAATAGAATAGCTAATGCATGGCCCAGATGGACTTCTCTGCTACAGGACATGAGCTAAGAATCAATTATTTTTTATTTTTGAATTCCATGTCATTAGTCATTAAATTGTATTCAAACTCCATTCACAGGTGATCTATGTTGGAAAACTTTGCACCTTTTCCTTTTTGATTGCTGTGTAACAGATTTATTCACAGGCATACAAAAGGAAGAGGAACTTCCAGGACACAGAACCTTTGGAAAATATAGTTGTTGGACAAAGTACAATTTGTAATTATTAGGCACATAAACACAGTGGGAGACAAAACATAATAAAAATTGCTTCCATTAAAACAAGAATCCAGAAGAAAAACAAAAACTAAAGAGATTGCTTTGTTACTTCTTTGGATATAACTAATTAAAAATAAGAATTTAAAGAGGCACGAAATTCTAGTAAATAGTTATATGAAATGGTATTCTTTACTCCATGTTGTTCTGGAGGTAAGAAAGAACAATACCTCCACCACCAACAAGAAAAAGTGATATATACACTGAAGGAATATCAAGAAGGAGTAATAAAGTGAACACAATATTGTGAGAGAAACTACCTAGTGGTCCAGGATTGGCACTGTTGTCTGGGCAAAGTACAAGAACATAACAAACACATAAACAAAATGTAATGATCAGTAAGGAACAGGGTGGGGAAAACAGTAGGAATTATGATGTCACAATACAAAGCAATGACTTGCCCTCATGTGGAATATCATTCTGTATATTCCATCTCTGAAAAAATACTTCAGAATAGTGTAAGCTGTCCAGAGAAAGATGATTGGAATGACTTAATATGCAAAAACTCTTTTCTGAAGAGTTATTGAAAAGATATGACTGGTTTATTTTAAAGAGAGCATAAAGAGAGACACAATAAAAGTACATTCTAGTAATTTGCATAAGAACTACAGTACAGAAGGTCGAACAGAATCATATGAGTTGTCATCACTTTTCCATTTCAGAGAAGAAGCACCACAGAAAACAGACGCAATACAAAGGCCATATTCTTTGTATTTCAAAAGAAAATTTACCATAAATACAAATAATTTTCAGATCTTTAGCAGCAAGATTCTTTTTCATACAAAAGTGTAAAGATGTTTTGGTGCTTCTATGGCACAAAGGCTAGGAGGTGGAAACTGCTCCAAAATAATTGTCACAATTGCAAAGCTACACAGTCATACCACCAGATGCAGGAACAAATGCCAATATGTGTCACTGAGAATGAGGTGAAAACTGATGAATAATGGACAAGTCATATGATCATTGGGTTTGATTTTGTAGTGAATTTTCTGTAATTATGGGCAAGTGAGTTACGACAATGTTTTTAAAGCTATTCTGTTTTTTAATGTTGTTCTTAAAGTACAAAAATTTAGAGGCTATTTTTCTGAACTGTTTGTGCTACTGTTTCTTTATCATTTAAATGGAGATAAAAATCTTTCCATCTTGTCTGTTTTGAGGCTTACAGAATTTGCAAAACGTTCTATGGAACTTGGACAGAAGTGGCGTGCAAAATTGAAAAGCACTATTATCCTAATAGGATTCTTGTAAACACACATGGAAAAGGTACACAGTTTCATCTGGTGTCTAAAATTTTCACAGGTTTGGCTTGTCGTTACAAGGAATCTGCCTGAAATATTCAGTATTCAGCAACATATAACCCCACAGAGATCTTCCATCTTTCTTAATAATACAGACATGATGCATTACTGTAATGATAATTAAAATCTTCTCACAGTGAGACTCTACTTCTTGTTCTTTATTTCCCACTTTTGAGAGATATTTCAGTTTATAATTCAAAACAAATATTACAACAAATTGCTGTGCTGAAAACAAAGAACAATCATTAAGAACAAATGTGTCCTAGAAAGAGAATGGTCCATACTACCTATTTTGAGGACATAAATTGTTTTTAATATGCACTTTAGAGAGTGAGAATTGTTTTGGTTTTGTATATACCAGTGTATGACTTTTTTCATATTGGTAAAGATGTTACTAAATTTCAATTAAAATTTAATTTTCAAGTCATGGGGAAAATGAGTCTTCCATAAATCTGAGCTTTCTGTATGTAAACGAGACTACCATAAAGAAATAAATTGTTTGCCTTTAGCCACTTATAAAGTTCCAGGCCTCTGGTCTACCAGAAATAAAGTCTTTAACTTTCTCAAGTACTACTTAATGTTATATATGTTCTTCTTCCCATCCCCTGCTTCTTTTCTCAGCATATTTTTATTTTTACATGCTGTTATGTTTTCCAATGAACAAAGTCTGCCCCTCTTTTTCATGTCTAGAATAGAAGAATCATGGTTGAATTGCAAGACCTAGTGGCTGTTAACTACTGCCAGGAAAGTGTCCTATAGGTATAAATTAGAAAAATCGCTAACATGAATTAAGACTTTGGAGATTTTTCCCGTAGTTCACCGAAAATAAGAACCATAATAATCTTTAGAGCACAGCAAATGTTACTCTAAGTCACAAAAGGGCAAGGTGGATTGAGAACTGGCTGAATGGCAGAACTCAGAGGGTTGTCATCAGCGGCGTTGAGTCTAGTTGGAGGCTGGTAACCAGTGGTGTTCCCCAGGAGTCAGTACTGGGCCCAGTCTTGTTTAACTTCTTCATCAACGACCTGGATGAAGAGTTACAAAGTACCCTCAGCAAGTTTGCTGATGACACCAAACTGGGAGGTGTGGTAGACACCGGAAGGCTGTGCTGCCATTCAGAGTGACCTGCATAGGCTGGAAAGCTGGGCAGAGAGGAACCTGATGAGGTTCAACAAAGGCAAATGCAGGGTCCTGCACCTGGGGAGGAACAACCTCATGCATCAGTATAGGCTTGGGCTGAACCTGCTGGAGAGCAGCTCTGTGGAGAGGGACCTGGGCGTCCTGGTGGACGACAGGTTAACCATGAGCCAGCAGTGTGCCCTGGCTGCCAAGA